>Ga0123336_10004597_pt1 | contig 11158 bp, 12 predicted proteins | sample SSSSmetaG_FD_96466 | JGI IMG/M metagenome (GOLD analysis project Ga0123336, IMG submission 96466) | Glacier valley bacterial and archeal communities from Borup Fiord, Nunavut, Canada, to study Microbial Dark Matter (Phase II) - ​SSSS metaG | ecosystem: Environmental > Aquatic > Freshwater > Ice... | reverse complement strand
TGGGCTACAGCTTCTCCAACGAATCGGCCACCGGGTTCGACTTCAACGGCGTGCTGCGGGTGACCGACCTCGATCGGACCCGATTCAACCTGGGCCTTTCCGTCGACTGCAGGGACGCCACCTGCGGCTTCGAGCACACCGCCAGCATCGGCCTGGTGCTGCGCGAAGGCGTGAGCTACGCGTGCGACCCAGGCGTCTTCCTGACCGGCGTCACGGCCGTCGCACCAGTGCCGGAGCCCGAGACCTGGGCGCTGATGCTGGCCGGTCTCGCGCCGAAGCCGGCGCCGTGGGTCGAGAATCGCGGCTCGACCCTCAGGCCACGCCATGACCGAACCCACGCCACTGCCCGCGCTGCCCGACCACCTCTCGATCGATCCGCGCAGCCCCCATCACGTCGCCGAAGTGTTCGAGCATGCGATCGGCATCCGCCTCAACAGCAAGGAGCGCTTCGACGTCGAGGAGTACTGCATCAGCGAAGGCTGGGTGAAGGTGCCCGCGGGCAAGACGCTCGACCGCAAGGGCCGGCCGCTCCTCATCACACTGAAGGGCATCGTCGAGGCGTTCTATCGCCAGCCCGGCTGACGGCGACGCCCGGCACGTCGCGCGCAGCTACATCCCGACCGGCTCGACCTTCTCGACCTCGGTCGCCCGCAACAGGGCGTTGTACGAGGTCTCGGTGAACGGCGCCGTCATCTCGAAGAGCTCGAAGCCCTCGCGCGGCTTCTTTTTTCCGGCGGACGCGCCGGCGGCGGACGCGGGCGCCTTCGTGCCCGGCGCCACGCGAGACGGCACGGCCTCGTGCAGCTTCAGCTTCTCGCGCATGCGACTCAGTTCGCGTTCCCTGGTCGCGAGCTGTGCGGCGAGGGCGGTGTAGCGCTCGTACATCTCCTTCTTCACTTGATGCGAGGCCGCGTGGGCGGCGAGCTCGACCGTGCGCTTGTTGAAGCGGTTGAGGACGCAGTAGAGCGTCAGCGCAGTAGAGATGCAGCAGAAGATCGTGAAGAACATGAGCGGTCCTCGAGGCGCGAAGGCTTGCGGCCAGTGGAGAGCGGTGGTTGCCGGCGAAGGTAGCGCAAGTCATCGCGCCATGCCTGTCGATGCATGGGTCGGCCCGTGCGGTTTGCCACGCGCGTCGCGACCGGATGCGCGGCAGAAGGCGGCGCGCGCGACCGACGGTCGATGCGGCCCCGCGCGGCGTCTCAAACGCCGAGTCGTCGCGCCGCCTCCGCGGCGATGGCGAGGCTCGCCGTCAGCCCGGGCGATTCGATGCCGAAGAGATTCATCAGGGCCGGCACGCCGTGCGCCTCGGGTCCTTGCAGCACGAAGTCGCTTGCCGGTCGGCCAGGGCCCTGCAGCTTGGGGCGCACGCCGCTGTATGCCGGCGCGAGCGCGCCGTCCTTCAGGTCCGGCCAGTAGCGGCGGATGGCGGCGTAGAAGAGGGCGCCGCGCGCCGGGTCGACGGCGTACTCGATCGCCTCGGGCGACTGCGCGTCGAGCCACTCGACGTCTGGACCGAAGCGCGCCTGGCCGGCGAGATCGAGTGTGAGGTGCACGCCGAGGCCGCCCGGCTCAGGCACGGGATAGACGAGCCGCGTGAACGGCGAGCGGCCGGCGAGCGCGTAGTAGTTGCCCTTGGCGAACCAGGTCGGCGGCACGTGGCGTGCAGCGAGGCCCTCGATGCGGCGCGCGAGCGCAGGCGCATGCAGTCCGGCCGAGTTGACCAGCAGGCCGGTCTCGATCTCGAACGGCGACTCGCCCCCGATCCGCAGCACGAACCCGTCGCGAGCGACGGTCGCGCCCTCGAGCGGCGAGCGCAGCACGAGCGCGCCGCCCGCGCGTTCGAGATCGCCCTGGTACGCGAGCATCAGCGCGTGGCTGTCGATGATTCCGGTCGCGGTCGACAGGAGCGCGGCCTCGCCATGGAGGTCCGGCTCCAGCTCGCGCGCCTCCGCGCCGCTCAGCCAGCGCAAACCCTCGACGCTGTTGCCGAGCGCGCGTCGCTCGATCGAGCGCAGCGTCTCGACCTGCGCGGCCGTCGCCGCGACGATGAGCTTGCCGCAGCGCCGATGGCCGACGCCGTGCGCCTCGCAGTACGGATAGAGCAGGCGCCGCCCGGTGACGCACAGTCCCGCCTTCAGCGAGCCCTTCGCGTCGTAGATGCCGGCGTGGATGACCTCGCTGTTGCGCGAGCTGATGCCGTTGCCGACGCCCGACGTGGCCTCGAGCACGATGGTCTCCCGGCCGCGCAACGCCAGCTCGCGCGCGACCGCGAGGCCGACCGCGCCGGCGCCCACCACGACGGCATCGACGCGGTCCAAGCGACGCGGTGCGTGCTAGTCGACGAACTGCGGCGCGTGCGCGATCGTCGCGCTCTGCGCTGCGTCGTGGTTGATCCACAGCCGCGCGTGCTCGGACTCGACGATGCCGGCGATCTTGCCCATCGAGCGCAGCGACTGCGCCTGGTCGAAGTTGAATCCGGGCACGCGGCGCTGGTCGAAGTTCTCCTGGAAGTGCGCGACGTCGCCGCTCAGCACGACCGCGCCGGTCTTCGGCAGGCGCACGAGCAGCGACTGGTGGCCGGGCGTGTGGCCCGGTGTCGCGAGGATGCGCACCGAGCCGTCGCCGAAGAGGTCGGCGTCGCCTTCGAGCTGGACGATGCGGCCGTTGCGCAGCTGGTCGTAGGTCGCGGAAGCGAAGCCGAACTTCGCGGCGTCGGGGCCGAAGGCGGCGTCGTACTCGGCCTTCTGGATGTAGAGCGTCGCCGCCGTGAAGAGATTGCCGTTGCCGACGTGGTCGCCGTGCGAGTGCGAGAACGCGAGGACGTTGATCTGGCTCGGCGCCACGCCGATCTCGGCGAGCTGCGACGCGAGCGTCTTCTTGCGGAGCGCGGTCGAGCGCGCGCCGACGATACCGTCGGGCTTGTCGGCGAGGGCGTCGGGGTAGCCCGTGTCCCACAGCATCCAGTCCTTGCCGTGCCGGATCAGGTAGCAGTTGTCGCTGAACACCGCCGCTTCGCCGACGTGAAAGCCCGGCGACCACGGCGAGAGATCGGGGATCCGCGCTTCACCGCAGTAGAGGACGTAGAGGCGCTGTACGCCGCCCTGCGGCGGCGCCGAGTTCAATTCGCTGCAGCCGGCGACGACTCCGGCGAGCGCTGCGAGCAGCAGTGCGGTGCCGCTTCGGCGCCAGCTTCGAATGCGGTCCATGACGTCGACCGCCCTAGTCGCGATAACCCGGCAGCTGGCGGTCGACGATGCGCATCATGGCTTCGAAGTACAGCCGCTCGCGCTCGGCGCGGGAATGGCGGTCGTCGGCGCTCGGCGTCTGCACGCGCTCGACGATTTCGTCCGACAGCACCTCGATCGGCCGGCCGGTCGAGAGCGCGAGGATCTGGTTGCGGCAGACGCGCTCGAGCCGATAAAGCCTCCGGTACGCCTGCGCGATCGTGTCGCCGGTGACGAGGACGCCGTGGTTCTTCATGAAGCAGATCGGCTTCGTGCCCATCGCCGCGGCGAGGCGCTCGCCCTCTTCGAGCGTGGCGGCCAGGCCGGTGTAGTTGTCGTCGTAGGCGATCTGCCCGTGGAAGAACGCGGCGGTCTGGCTCGCGGGAAGCAGCCGGTTGTCCTTCAGCATGTTGAGCGCGATCGTCCAGGTCTGGTGCGTGTGCATCACGACCTTCGCGCCGGTCATGCGGTGGATCGGCGCGTGGATGCACTGCGCCGAGAGCTCGAGCGAGCCGTGGCCCTCGAGCACATGGCCGGCCTCGTCGAAGACGATCATGTCGCTCGCCCGCGCCTCCGACCAGTGCCAACCGTACGGCAGGATCAGGTACCGGTCGTCGCGCCCCGGCACGGTCATCGTGAAGTGGTTGTCGATGCCCTCCTCGAGCTCGTGCAGCACCGCCATGCGGTGCGCCGCGGCGAGGTGGACACGGGCTTCGGCGACTGCATCGGCTTCGGCGATGCGCGGCGAGATCAGCGGACGGACGGACATGGACGGGCTCCGGGAAGGCGACGGAAGCAAAGCTTACGCCTCGCCCAGCGCGCCGGCGATCTTCGAGATGACCGTCGAGGCATGTGCCGGATCGAGCCAGCGCAGCACGATGACCGCATCGCGCTCGGGATCGATGCCGACGTAGTGGCCGCCCGCGCCGACCATGCACGCGGCCCGCTTCGAAAGGCCGGGAAAGGCGCGGCCGTTGCGGTTGAGCCAGAGCAGCCGGCCGTAGAACGGCGCGATCGCGCACGGTGTCGACATGCGCGCGATCCATTCGCGCGGCACGATCTGGTGGCCACCACCGACGCCACCGTCGAGCAGCAACTGGCCGATGCGCGCCTGGTCGCGCGCGCTGATCGACACGCCCGCGCCCCAATGCGTGCCGCCGGGCACCGACTGCACGCGGCCGATGCCCGGCAGCTCGACCCAGGCGTCGTCGTAGCCTTCCCAGGCGAAGCCGTCGCCGCCGCCGAGCGGTCGCAGCACGCGCTCGAGGAAGACCTCGGGCAGCGGCCGCTGGAACAGATGCAGCAAAGCCAGCGCGAGCTGGTTGATGCGCACGTCGTTGTATTCCCAATAGGTGCCGGGCGCCTGCAGCGGGCGCGCGCCGCCCTTGGGGCCGCCCGCAGGTCGCGGGTCCTGCGCGACCTTGCGCCAGCGGTCGACGGTGTCGGGCAGGCCGAAGCACGTGCCATCCCATTCGCTCGTCTGGGTCAGCAGATGGGTCCACGTGATGGTGCGGTTGTGGGCACCGTCGAAGCCGATGCCGGGCAGGCGTGCGGCGACCGGTGCGTTCTCGTCGGGCAGGAGCCCCTGGCCCTGGGCGACGCCGGCGAGCAGCGCGAGATAGGTCTTGGCGACGCTGAAGGTCAGGTCGGCACGCTCGGGCTCGCCCCAAGCGGCGACTTCTGCGCCACGCTTGCACACCACGCCCGACTGCGGCCCGCGCGCATGCACCGGGCCGCGCAGGCGGTTGAACGGCGGCGGGTCGTCGTGGTGGACGCCCCAAGGCATCTGGCCCGGAGCCGGCGCGGCCTCGGGATCGCGCGGCCACGGCGTCTCGTGCGCCTGCGCGAAGCGCGCCGCCTGCGCGAACGGCGACGACATCGGCATCGGCATCGGCATCGGTCGGGAAGCGTCGGCCCCGGCCGTCACTCCACCTTCGCGCCCGACGAGTTCACCACCTTCTCCCACTTCGCGGTCTCGGCCGCGATGGTCTTGCCGAAGTCGGCCGGCGTGCCCGGGATCGGCTTGCCGCCGAGCTCGGCGAGACGCTCCTTCATCTTCGGATCGGCGAGAGCGCGGTTCACCTCGGCGTTGACCTTGTCGATGATGTCCTTCGGCGTCCCCTTGGGCATGCCGATGCCGAACCACGCCGTCGCCTCGTAGCCGGGCACGGTCTCGCCGACGGTGGCCAGGTCGGGCATCGACGGCTCGCGCTCCTGCGAGGTGACGCCGAGGGCGCGGAGCTTGCCGCCCTTGATGTGGCCGACCGACGACGGCAGGTTGTCGAAGATGACGTCGACCTGGCCGCCCATCAGGTCGGTGAGCGCCGGCCCCGCGCCCTTGTACGGCACGTGGAGCATGCTGCAGCCGGTCATCGCCTTGAACAGCTCGCCCGACAGGTGCACCGAGGTGCCGCTGCCCGACGAGGCCATGTTGATCTTGCCCGGGTTGGCCTTGCAGTAGGCGATGAACTCGGCGACCGTCTTCACCGGCAGCTTCGGCGTCACCTCCATCACGTTGGGCGTGCGCACGATGCCCGCGACCGGCGCGATGTCGCGGATGAAGTTGAAGGTGAGGTTCTTGTAGAGCGTCGCGTTGATGCCGTTGGCCGGATTGACGAGCAGCATCGTGTAGCCGTCGGGCGCCGCGTTGGCGACGAACTCGGTGCCGAGGTTGTTACCCGCGCCCGGCTTGTTCTCGATGATGAACGACTGGCCCATGTGCTCGGTGAGCCACTGCGCGACGATGCGCGCGAGCACGTCGGTCGTGCCGGCGGGCGCATAGGGAACGACCCACTTCACCGGCCTGGTCGGATAGTCCGCAGCGTACGCACTTCCGCTCGCCGCGACGACGCAGATGAGAGGCAGGACGAGGAGTCTGGGCATCCGCAACATCGAGGTCTCCTGGCAGCGTGGCGTTGGCCGGCGATGCTAGGGCTTCGTTCCGTGCGGCGGTGCTGTGGCGGACCCTGATGCGGCGCGCGCGGCCGTGGCCTCAGCGCGTGTTGTGGACACCTTCGCGCAGACCCGACGGCACCGTGCCGGCCCAGCTGCGCTCCATCAGCTCGTACTCGTCGAAGTTGGTGTCCGAGACTTCGGGCATTTGCGGCACTTCCCACTTGGCTTCGAGCGCGTCGTGGGCCAGGCGCGTGGCGCGTGCCTCGGCCGCGATCCGGATCGCGCGCAGCGCGTCGATGATCGTCGCCAGCAGCTGCGAGGGCTCGTCGACGGCGAGGATCTCGGCTTCCGAGACGGCCCGGCCGATCACCGCCAGCGGCAAGACCTCGACGGCAGTCCAGCCGCCGTTGCGCAGCTCGTCGTGGACGATGAAGAGATGGCGCACGACCTGCGTCGCCGGATCGTGGACAAGCAAGCGCGCGCCGAGCTCGGCCCGCTGCTGCATCACGAGCGAGAGCGGCGTGTCGGCCTGGGCATCTCCGGCCAGCTGCGTGGCCTGGCGCGGTTGCTCGAGCCGAAGCGACCGTCCGAGCACCTCGCGCACCCAACGCAGCGATCCTCGCGGTGCGGGTGAGGCGTTGCGCTGTGCCTCGGGGTCGGGGCGCTGCGGTGATCTGGCGAGCATGGGTGTCGGCTGCGATGCGGGGAAGCGTCATCGCTGTTTCGGCGCGCAGGCCCCGGCCTTGAGCGCGTATCCGGCACGACCCACCGCTGCCGGTGTGAGAACGTGAAAATTTGGCAAGTCGGGCCCGGGTGCAATTCGTCGGGCCGCGAATCGACGGATAGACCCCTTCAGTTCGTGGCCGACGGGTCGATAGCGATCCATCGTCGCCACTTTGTCGAGGGTCCATCCATGGATACCGCCTCCAGCTCTATCGTCTCCGCCGCCAGCGGCGCTGCTGCCGGCACGGTGCAGAGTGCCGCTGCGATCTCGGTCATGAAAAAGTCGATCGACATGCAGGTCGCAGCGGTCGTGCAGCTGATCCAGGCCCTGCCGCAGCCGGTCGCAGCGCCCACGGGCGGCGTCGGCACGAAGGTCGACACCTTCGCCTGAGCCCGCGCCGCGACCGATCGTCGATCGGTCAGTCGATCGCGCCGTCCGCCGGCCAGAGCCAGGCCGCGCCGCGCACGCCCGACGAGTCGCCGTGCCGATGCTGCACGACCGGCGTCGTGCAGACATCCGAAAACACGTGTCCGGGCAAGAGCTTCGCGACCTCGCCGTACAACGCATCGATGTTCGAAAGCCCCCCGCCCAGCACGATCACGTCGGGATCAAGGACGTTGATCACCGCGCCGAGCGCGCGCGCGAGCCGATCGCAGTAACGCGCCATCGTCGCCTGCGCCGCCGTCTCGCTCGCAGCGGCCAGCGCCGCGACCCTGCGCCCATCGACGCCGCCCGCCGCGCCGTGGCGCGCGTGATCGGCCGCCAGCCCCGGTCCTGACAGATAGGTCTCGATGCAACGTCGCCGGCCGCAGTAGCAGCGCGTCTCGGCCAGGTCGGGCTCGGTGCGCGACGGCATCTCGTTGTGGCCCCATTCGCCCGCGATCGCGTTCGCGCCGATCCAGACCCGCCCGTCGACGACGAGTCCGCCGCCCACGCCGGTGCCGAGGATCACGCCGAACACGACCCGATGCCCCGCGCCGCTGCCGTCGGTCGCTTCCGAGAGCGCGAAGCAGTTGGCGTCGTTCTCGACCCGCACCTCGCGGCCGAGCGCATGCGCGAGGTCGCTCGGGAACGGCCGGCCGTTGAGCTCGGTCGAGTTCGCGTTCTTGATGAAGCCGGTGGCAGGCGAGACCGCGCCGGGCGTGCCGACGCCGACGCTGCCGCGCCGGCCGAGATCGGCTTCGAGCCCGACGACCAGCGCGCGCACGGTCTCGACGAGCGCGTCGTAGTCGCGCGCTGGCGACGGCACGCGCCGGCGCGCGAGCTCGCGGCCGGCGGCGTCGAGCGCGATCGCCTCGACCTTGGTGCCGCCGACGTCGACGCCGATGCGCATCGCGGCGGTCATGACCTTGCGTTCGTCATCCGCCAAGGCTACCGCGCCGGCACGCGCACGCGCGAGCTTGTTTATGCGCACACTCGCGCTCGCATGCAGCCGACACGCTTCGCCCTCGCCGTGGCCGCCGCAGCGCTCGCACTCTTCCTCTGCGCTTGTACGACGGTCGTGCCGAGCGCCGGCTGGGAGAGTCGTCTGCGCGGCGACGCCGTCGTCCTGCTCGGCGAGGTCCACGACAACGCCGAGCAGCATCGCCTGCGGCTCGCGGTGCTGCAGCGCGCGATCGACGCTGGCTGGCGACCGGCGATCGTCATGGAGCAGTTCGATCGCGAGCGTCAGATCGACATCGACCGCGCGCGCCGCGAGCGTCCTCTCGACGCCGGCCACGTCGTCGACCTCGCCGGAGCAAGAGGCTGGAACTGGGACTTCTATCGGCCGGTCGTCGAGCTCGCGCTGCGCTATCGCCTGCCGCTGGTGGCCGGCGACCTGTCGAACGCCGACACGACGAAGGTCGTGCGCGGCGGCGTCACGGCGGTGTTCGACCCCGCAGCGGCCGCGACGCTCGGACTCGACCGGCCGATCGCGGCCGACTGGCAGGCTGCGCAAGAGCGCGAGATCGATGCCGGCCATTGCCACGCGTTGCCGGCGACGCTCTGGCCGCGCATGGCGCGGGCGCAATTCGCGCGCGATGCGGTGCTCGCGGCGGCGCTCTCGCGCAAAGCAGATCGGGGCGCCGTCCTGATTGCGGGCAACGGCCACGTGCGCCGCGACATCGGCGTGCCGCGCTGGCTCGCGCTCGATCCGCGCCGGGTGCTGTCGGTCGCCTTTCTCGAGGATGGCGACGACGCGACCCCGGTCGCGGCCTTTGATGCGGTGGTGCGCACGGCGCCGGCCGAGCGGAGCGATCCCTGCGTCGCGTTCGAGAAGCGTGAGCCTGCGCCCGGCGGGCGTTGACTCAGTCGTCGCCCTTGGCCGCCGCGGCCAGCTCGGCCAGGCGCTTCTTCTCGCGCAAGGCCTTGATCTGCTCTTCCTCGAAGCGCTTCCTCGACTCCTGCTTCTTCAGCATGTCCTGGTGCTCGCGCTCCTCAAGGTCGGCGGGCTGCGTCAACGGGTTCAGCGAGAGGCCGCCGAAGTCGGTCGCCTTCGGTTCGCCGCGCTTGCTCTTCAGCTTGATGTTCAGGCGCAGCTCGTTGGTCGAGTCGGCGTTGCGGAGCGCTTCCTCGAAGCTGATCAGGCATTCGTCGTAGAGGTCGAAGAGCGCGGCGTCGAAGGTGCACATGCCGAGCTCGCGCGACCTGGCCATGATCCCCTTGATCTCGTGGAAGTCGCCCTGGAAGATCTTCTCGGCGATCGTGCCGGTGTTGAGCAGGATCTCGATCGCCGCCGAGCGGCCCTTGCCGTCCTCGCGCCGCACCAGGCGCTGCGAGACGATGCCACGCAGGTTGGCCGAGAGGTCCATCAGCAGCTGCTTCTTGCGCTCGTCGGGAAAGAAATTGATGATCCGCTCGATCGTCTGGCTCGCGCTGTTGGCGTGCAGCGTGCCGAGGCAGAGGTGCCCCGTCTCGGCGAAGGCGATCGCGTGCTCCATCGTCTCGGCATCGCGGATCTCGCCGATCAGGATCACGTCGGGTGCCTGGCGCAGCGTGTTCTTGAGCGCGTGGTGCCAGCTCTTGGTGTCGATGCCGATCTCGCGGTGCGTCACCAGCGACATCTGCGAGACGTGCACGTACTCGACCGGATCCTCGACGGTGATGATGTGACCGGCCGTCGTGCGGTTGCGGTGGTCGATCATCGCCGCGAGCGTCGTCGACTTGCCCGATCCGGTGGCGCCGACCACCAGCACGAGGCCGCGCTTGGTCAGCATCACTTCCTTCAGGATCTCCGGGAGCTTGAGCTTCTCGAAATTCGGGATCTCGGAGGCGATCGTGCGGATCACCATGCCGACGCAGCGCTGCTGCACGAACACGTTGACGCGAAAGCGCGACACGCCGGGAATGGAGATGGCGAAGTTGCACTCCATCTCCTTCTCGAACTCGGCGCGCTGGTTCTCGCTCATCAGCGAATGCGCCAGCATCCTGGTCATGTCGGCGCCGAGCTTTTGCGTCGTCAGCGGCTTCATCGCGCCCTGCGTCTTCATGCTCGGCGGGAAATCGGCGGCGATGAAGAGATCGGAGCCGCCGGCCTGGCTCATCGCTGCCAGCAGCTTGTGCATGTAGGCGCGGGCTTGCTCTTCGCTGAGCGCGGACGTGGAGCTTGCGGGTGTGGACGTCATGGTCGCCGAGCGTGCCAGCAAACGACGGAGCGCAGCGCACGAGCAGCGGTGAAAAAAGCACGCTTACGCGGCTCTTTGAAATCAGCGGGCGAGGCGTTCGCTGCGCTTCGCCAAATAGAACCACTCCTGGCCGGCGTCGGCGGCGGGATTCGGAAAGACGATCGTCGCGTCGAACGGCGCGCGCACGGGCGTGCCGTCGTGGCGCGTGCCGACCAGCGTGCCCGCCGGCACCGCATCGAAGCTGCGCCAGGCGCTGGCGAAGGTGTCGGCGGGATGCAGCTTGTCGACGACTTCGCTGAGGCCGAGCATCTCCATGCGCTCGGCCGGCGCCGGGTCGGGCGCATCGACGAGGCCGAGGTGGGCGAGCGTGTTGACGATCGCGCGGTAGGCGACCTCGGGCGCGTCGGCATCGTCGTAGCGGCCGCACTCGAGCGTCACCGCCCAGCCGCCGACCGAGCGCATGTATTCGGTGGTGCCGATGCCGTAGCGCGGATCGAGGTCGAGCGTCGCATCGGGCAGCACCGCGGCCAACGCCCGGCGGCGCGCGACGCCGGCGGCGTAGGTCGTTAGCCAGCCGTCGACGGCGCGGCCGACGCCCAGTCGCAGCGCCAGCGCCTCCTCTCGCGCCGCCTGGAAGAACGGCTCGAGCGTGCCGGCGTTGTCGCCGGGGCCGATGAAGACGAACGGCACGCCGGGCGCGCGGAACGAGT
>Ga0123336_10004594_pt1 | contig 11162 bp, 14 predicted proteins | sample SSSSmetaG_FD_96466 | JGI IMG/M metagenome (GOLD analysis project Ga0123336, IMG submission 96466) | Glacier valley bacterial and archeal communities from Borup Fiord, Nunavut, Canada, to study Microbial Dark Matter (Phase II) - ​SSSS metaG | ecosystem: Environmental > Aquatic > Freshwater > Ice... | reverse complement strand
GCATTAGTAAAATAAACTTAAAGGCAGGTGTAATATATAAGTGTATTGGATAATAAATAAGTTTAATATCAGAAGAAACAATAATTTTCCTACTATTTTTCAAAGTTGTAGCCTCTTATAAACGGAATTTGTCAAGCTTGTTGTCACAATCCCTTTAATTAATTTTGTTATCTAAGAGGCAAACGCCTCTTCGTTCTCTTTACCCACATCCTTCGCTACACGCTCCGGATTAAGCCACACTTCTTCATCCAATGTCCAATCTCTTATTTCCCTTGTCCATCTCTCTGGGTGTCTCTTTCTAGCTTCTTCATACACTTTCGTGCGTTGCTCTAATATTTCGTCGGCCAAGCCATTATGTCTCTCTGCTGGGCTTAGAAAATTTAATCCACTATGTTTATGTTCCTTGTTATACCAATCAGCAAAATGTTGAACCCATATCCTCGCTTCTGTCAGCGTTTCAAATCCCTTGGGTTGATAATTAGGACGGTACTTCAGTGTTTTAAATATGCTCTCTGCATATGGATTATCATTACTTACTCTTGGTCTGCTATTCGATGGTACTATTCCTAATGCATACAACGTTTCTAGCATTGTTGCACCCTTCATTGGACTTCCATTATCCGAATGCAGTACCAGCGGATATTCCCTCGTTGCTATTCTTTCTGACATAGTTGTTCTCTTGATTAATTCACTCGCATCTGCTGCGCTTTCTTCTTCCCAAACTTCCCATCCAACAATCTTTCGGCTATATAAATCTGAAATCAAATACAGATAATAATGCTTTCCTTTAATTGGTCCATTTAGATAGGTTATATCCCACATCCATACTTGATTTGGTGCTGATGCACTATGTGTTGAAATCGGTCTTTTCACTGGAGCCTTGCTGAAACCTCTATGTGTCATTTCTTCTACTTCTCTAAGAACTCGGTAGTAACTGCTTTCAGACGCTATATAGATCCCTTCATCTGCTAATCTTGGGACTATTTGACTCGGTGGTAGATCTGCATACTTTTTTGAATGTACAACATCTAATATCTCTTGTTTTTCATCCTCTGTCAGCTTATTGGCAGGCTCTGGTCTTTCACAGAAAGTCCTTTTATCAATGTATTCACTATCTGTTTCTTTCCATCTATTAAACGTCCTTTTACTAATTCCTAGTTCTTCACATGCTTTAAATAAGCGTGCTCCTGAATTCGTTGCATCATCGATTAACTTTACTGCGTTCTTGCGATCTGAGGCGTTAATCATTCGTCCTCTTTGTCCCCCCAAATCGCATTGGCGTTTTTTCTTAGCACTAATAGTGCAGCCGTTTCCGCTAGAGCTTTTTCTTTTCTTCTAAGTTCTTTTTCTAACATTTTCTTTTCTTGCTCAGACTTCTTAAGTTCTAGATTCAGCCTGGAAGCTTCTTCTGCGACGCCACCGTTTGCTTGCATACATGCATTTTTCCACTCTTTTACTTGCTGCGGATATAAGCCTTTCTTTCTACAATACTCCGATAATTCTATCTCGTTTAAAACTGCAGTTTCCAATACTATTTGAAACTTATCCTGAGTGCTCCATTTATCCGCTGTTTTAAACTTCGTTGTTGAGGAAATACCTTTCTTCTTGGCTTTGTCCCTCCATCTATATATTGTATTAATGCTAATACCTGTCTCAGTTGCTAAATCAGATGCACTGGTTTCACCAGTAATCAATCTTGTAACTATCGAATCCTTTAATTCATTGCTGTAGCTTGCCATAGTAATCCATCCTTCCTAATGATAAGTTAAACCTATCATATAATATTTATGGTACTGTGACAACTATCCTACCACAGAGGGCTTCCATATTAAATGGAAGTGGATTTTCATCAGATGCGTTTAATGAAAATATAAGTTTCACTTTATATTCATCATCCCCGCAATCTAGTACGGTCTTTTTGAATTTTGGCATTATCTTAAATTCTTTGTTATCATCATCAAATTGAGTTAATTCAAATTTAAAATTGTTCATTTCATATCCACTAAACTGCATACAACTTTTACCCGATATTGACATATTACCTTTAAATTTTAGCTTGCTTTGATTATAAGTTCGCCTCGCATACTATCCCTCCAGACACAACTCCCATACCCCAACGTCTTTGAATTGTGGCTACAAGGAACCATATTAGTGCATTTTCTCATGATTATTTTCTTGAGATTGATCAATTTTTCCTCCGTAAATACACTATATTTATTAATTATGGCTACACTCTAGAACCTTCATTCTAAGTAACTATTTTTACTAATTGCAAAAATAGTGGAACACCCACCCCATATTTTCGGCTTATAAGTAGAGGGGAATATTTTTGCAATATAAACAGCTATATCGGCAATCCTAGCAAAATTCTCATTCCTCGAATCACCCCGGCAAACTATCCCTCAAGCACAATGCCCCATACCCTAATGTCCTATTTGGATAGATGCTCTCAATCCGAAGTTGTCTGGCTCCATTAATTAGATATGCCTTTACTTTTTCCCCATACATATAGGGATCATTCCCCTCTACAATTCCCTCTGGTGTCAAGTAGTTGCTACAAACTTTTTCAACTTTTTTTGTACCGCTTTTCCTTACATTTTCGTGGGCTGGTGTTACGTTGTTGCTACTTTTTTGACTGCTGGTGTTACATGATTGCTTCATTTTTAGACGGCTGCTGTACCATTGTTGCTACATTTTATTCACAATTCTTTCCCTGATGATTGAATGTCCAGTAGATATCAATGACTTTCTCAGCACTAATTTCTATTCTCTCGACAAAGGCATGTACCATCTCTTTTGTTAGATTGTCAAAACCATTGTATGCTAAAAGCTTCTCATAATCATTTGATTTATCATTGATCTGAGTAATACAATTACTAACACTATCCTCCAATTCCTGTCCTGTTGCTTTCAACGCAATAAGATCATCCTCTAACAAATTGCGGCCTTCCTTATACTGTTCCTTTGCATACTGTCCCTCATGATAACCTTCAAGTAGATGTGACTTCTTTTCCGTCACTTCTGAAATAGCTTTTGCAACTGCTTCCAGGCTTCGTTCAGCCTTACTAAGGGTAGCTTTACTTTCCTTTATTATAATCCTTTTGATCACATCAAGTTCCAGTAAATCCTTCATCTGTTTCTTAATCTCATTTAACACTAGCAATTCAACAAACTCATTACTTACCTTATCAGGCAGACAAGCATTTTGACTATTAAGCTTATGATTATCGCAGTAAAAAAATAATTGTTCCCCTGCCAGTTTCATAACTCTTAACTTACGTTTGCAATATCCACAATAAAATTTACTCTTCAGAAGATATTCTACTGGACTCTTTTCCGATTCTTTTCTCTTTATAAGATTCCCTTGCACCTTACGAAATAAAGCTTCCTCAATAATTGCTTCATGATGATTCTGATAAATCTTCCATTCACTTCTTGGCTTCAATACTGTCCGGGTAGAGCCTACCGCTTCCTGTTCCGTCTTGTTATATACCATACTTCCAATATAACTTTCATTCATCAGAATTGCTCTTATCGTCCCAGCTTGCCAGTATTTGTGTTGCTTCTCTAACTCTTTTCGTTTCAGCTTCTTACGTCGATTCTTAAACTCAAGTGGAGTAAGGATACTCTCATCGTTCAACGCTTTACAAATCTCATTAAAATTCATTCTGGATAATGACATGTTAAAAATTCGACGGATTACCTTAGCTTCCTCCTGGATTATTACCAGCTCATTTAGATTCTTTGGGTTTTTCATATAACCAAATGGTGTACTACCCGTGGCATATTTCCCCTGATTCCTTTTCGCTGCTATGGAACTTTTGACTTTACCGGATATATCTTTGCAATAAAAATCTGCTAAAAGGCTTTTAAAACCAATATCAATATTCGCCGTTCGTCCAATATAGTCCTTGCTGTCGTAGCGATCAGTAATCGCTATAAATCGAATTCCCAGAAAAGGAAGTATCTGTTCCATATAAGTACCCAGTTCAATATAATCTCGGGAGAATCTTGATATGTCCTTTACAACAATTACCTGTATTTCATCGTTTTTTATTGCTTTGAGCAAAGACTGTATTCCCGGTCTATTCATGGTAGTACCGGAAAATCCATCATCATAGAACTCACAAAATTCGTAATCTGCAAACTCTTGATCTCCAGCAATATACTTTTTAATCAGCAACCTCTGATTCGTAATACTATTACTTTCTACCTTTCCATTATCGTCCTCAATTGAGAGGCGATAATATCCAGCAATTTTACCTTTTGCCATCTTCTATCCCTCCGCTTATCTTGTATACAATGTCAACAACACCACTCGGATAGATAAGAACCTTCTCTATCAATGACTCTACCAAGTGAATATTGAGTTTCGGATCATTGCAAACTTTGAACAAGGACCGCAAAAACTTGTTTTCTTTTTCTGCCCTTATTTCGATTTTTCTTACTTTCTTTTTTATTTCCTCCAACCTTGTGTCTGCAAACCGATCATACTCCTCTTTATTCTTCTTAAAGACGAAGTATTCTTCTCTGGAAACACTTCCTTCCTTCATCTTCATATAAATAGTAGCTGCCTGTTTTTTCATCGATTCACATGTCTCAGTAATCTTCTTTTCTTCGGTCGCATATTTCAGCTTCTTTCTTTCACCTTCTAAACGGTTTATCTCTGTCAGGTCTTTTACGCAGACCTTCTCATCATGAAGCATCGCCTTAAGCTGTTCCCATACATATACAACAACAGTCTGCTCACGAATATAGTTCTTGACACATTTTCTTTTGTCAATTAGGTATGCCTCCCTACAAAGATAAGAAAAATTCCTTTTATCAGTCAATCTACTTTTATAAACGGTCGCATGCATTTGCTTACCACAATTTCCACAATAGATTAGATTTCGAAATATATTTTCTGTATCTTTAGCAACATGACTGTCTATATCGCATTTCAATGTGCTATTTAGGGCACACTGAATTCTATCAAACAGTTCTTTGTCAATGATTGCCTCATGCGAATTCTCAGCTATAACCCATTCGTCTTCTCCTGCTTTTCTTACTCCCATCTGCCCTTCATATAACCTAGAACTGCTTTTACATTGTACAAGCATGCCTATATATACTTGGTTGCACAACATTTTCCTGATTACACTTGGGCTCCATTGATGTAGCACTTCTCCATGCTTACAGTGAACAGATCCATACTGATTGAAATCACTGATCCTATGGATTTTGTTTTCATATAACCATTCAATTATTTCATTATAGGACTTCCCTTTATGATAGTTATCAAATATCTGCTGTATTACTTGAGCGCATTCTTTTATAATACAAAGTTTTCTGATTCCATTTTCATTCACCACTTCGTACCCATACGGAGCAATACTCCCATTAAAGGAACCTCGTTCTGCTGACATTTTTCTTGCAATTGCAACTCTCTTAGAAATATCCTTTGCATACATGTCATTCACCAAGTTCTTGATATTCATAGCAAGTCTTCCATCCGATGCATTTTCTGACATAGAATCAAAACCATCTGTTACCGCTATAAATCTTACACCTAGAAAAGGAAGGATTTTCTCGATACAATTACCTGTTTCCAGATAATTCCTTCCAAACCTTGATAAGTCCTTTACAATGATGCAGTTAATTGAATGGTTACGAACATCCTCCATCAACCGTTCAAATCCACTTCGTTTAAAACTTGCACCGCTTACCCCACGGTCGATATAGGTATCATGCATCACCAATTCCATTTTTTTATTTCCACTTTTATTATTGAAACACATAAACTGCTTAATTATCTCAACCTGATTTTCTATTGATTCTGATTTCTTATCATCATGATCCACCGATAACCGACTGTAAATACCCACGTTATAATGAACAACACCACCTGACGTCGCCTGCACTGATTGCTCCAGATACCTTTTTGCTGTTCTTGCCATCTAGATCACCTCCTGTGTAAGCTTTTGGTTGTATAGTTGGCTCATAACACTTAGTTTGTCTAGCTCATTGGAAAACCGAAATGCAATATCCATTTGTTTTTCTTCATGTACATAGATTTTTTCAACCATCGTTACAAGCAACTCTCTAGTCAATTCCTGAAATTCGACGGTCTCTTTCATTCTCTCCAGTTGCGTTTTCGCTGCAATTCCATTTTGAAACATATTTTTTACCAGCTTCTTCTGACTATCGATCACCTTTTCTAATTCATCGCACTTTTTTGTATACATGCCGTGAAACTCATCAAATTCATTCTTATCAATTAGACCTTCCTTCAAATCGCCTAACAAACTGCTCTTTAAGGCATAATACTTATTGTATTCCCTACGAAGCGTTCCTATCTGCGCATCATATTCGATTACCTGCTCATAATTTACATTCATCTTATTCAATAAATCCATTACATCGGAATAAGACACCATTAAATCAATCCAGGTTTTAATTTCTTTGAATACGATTCGTATGAGCAGTTCCTCTTCCATGCTATGTCTGCTACAGCCCAATGACCTGTTTTTTGTTTGACAGATATAGAAGACCTTTTTCTTTCCCTTATAGACATTCACCCTCTTGATCATTGGCGCCTTACAATCTGCACAAACAAGAATCCCGCTAAAAAGATTTGCTGTATCTGAATCTCCGGAAGATCTACCATCATATTTCATCAACTCCTGAACTGTATCAAACTCCTTCTCCATGATAATCGACTCATGTGTATTTCTTACACAAATCCATTCCGTTTCTGGTTTAGCAATTCTTTTCTTCACTTTATAATTAATTTTTTCCTGTTTTCCCTGAACCATATCCCCGACATAAACTCTATTGGTCAATACTCTCTTTACAGATACCGCAGCCCATTTTGCAGTGGATGCTCCTTCGAAACCAGAATAGAACTTCATGCTTAGAGATTTTTTGTACTCCATCGGCGATAATATACCAAGATTATTTAGCTTTTCAGCGATTGCTCCAAGACTCATACCTGCAATTTTCCACGCAAATATCTTTTTAACAACATCCGCTGCATAATCATCCACTAATAGTTGATTCGTATTATCTGGATTTTTCATATAGCCATATACAGTAAACGCACTAATACACTTTCCTTCCAATCTTTTCATCTGCTGATGTGCTTTTACTTTCGTGCTAATATCACGGCAATAACTATCGTTTACGAAGTTCTTTACCGGCAAAACCAAGGAGGAATCGGTAAGATTTGCCGTTAGACTATCATAATGATCTGTTACTGCAATAAAACGCACAGAAAAAGCCGGGAAGGTTTTCTGAATAAACCGCCCGGCTTCTATATAATCACGTCCAAATCTTGATAAATCTTTTACAAGCACACAAGATACATGTCCATTTTCAATATCCTTCATCATACGTTGGAACTCAGGTCTTTCAAAATTTGCTCCTGAATATCCATCGTCAATATAAATATCAAAGATCTGCAAGTCATCATGGCTCTGGACATACGCTCGCAATAAATCCCTTTGACTACCTATACTGTTACTTTCTGTCTTACTACTACCATTAATATCTGAGTCGTCTCTGGATAGACGCAGATAAAGCGCAGTACTATACATTTTTTCTATTTTCATTTGCATCACTCCTAACTTTATTTCGTCACCAAGAAACCACATCAAAAGGTGATAAAGCCAGGAATCCGCTTTCAGTCCTGCCTTTAATTTATCATAACTTTTCTATTTTGTCGAGCCCTTTCTAGTATTTCAACTCAGCAATTTGTCTAAGATAATGTTTGAATGCATCCGTTGCAGTATATTTCTCTTGAGAGAAATAATTACGTACCACATATCCTTCATTCAAATGTGCCGATGTATTACCTTCTGTATCTTCTACAAAACTATTCTTCTTTTCTGAAATCGGTTTTTGTCTATCGATATGAATATTATCAATATCCCATAATTGCTTTTTATCCGTTTCCATTCCATTCAACTCCTGCATGCAAATCACCACCTTCTTAAGTATATTTTTTATGCGGCATGTCCTATACATCATTATCTACTCGCTTGTATGTGCTTCCCAATTCCAATGCGAATCAAATAGGGATTGCCAACCTTTCTTATATACTGTTCCTATCTTTTCTCCTGTGAAAGCAAATGAGCTATCCGAATCTTAGCCAAATCAGGCATATCATCTAACTTTACTTCATCAAACTCCACTTCCAACAGCTTTCTATATTCTTCTTCATTCATTTATTCAGCTCCTTCTACATATTTTTTAATATGTAAAAGCCGGACATATCTGCCCGGCTACACTAAATCATTAATATATTCAATTGCTTCCTGTTCAGTAGGACAGGCTACTATTTTTATGTTATCCGCCGAATATACAATCGCTTCACTTCCATACACAATATAATATGCTGGTCTTTCATTAATTAAAGTTTTCATATACTCCAACCTGAATCTGTAAAGCATTTGTGATTGATGACATTACACCCAGGTTCTTTATAAAACCGGATCTGCTAAAAATTGAATTTTTGTCAATCGCTATTACTTGTTCAGCCAGTGCAATACTCTGCCTTTCCAAACCAATGCAATCACAAACATTTACTTCAATATGAGTCGGAAGACTAGCTTTTTTATTCACTTTAGAACTAAGTGGCACAACCGTAATAATCGGACTATGATAATTTGCTTTGTTATTACTTACTACAACAGCCGGGCGTATGCCCGACTGTAAACTTGTCCCCTCATGTTGTCCGAAATCTACTATAATAATATCTCCTCTAACAATTTTCATGTTCGATACCTCCAAACATTTTTTCAATCATCTCCTGAAACGCTTTATTAGCATTACAACCATCATCTTCATCAAAAAGATATGTTCCATCATTTTCATCTACGTCAATATCCACTGGATAAATTAGTTCAACAGAGCCTTTTTTAATCACAGCCACAGTTCCGCCAATATTATCAACCAATTCAAGAAAAGCTGCTTGGTCATTTTTAATGGTTGTAATACTATTGATATCTTCAACCAACAGAGTACTAAATTCTCCCGTCATAATTCCTTGTAACAAACGCTCAACAGCTGGTCTATCAATGTTAAAACCTGGCGCCACGTCTGTTACCGCAGCAATTATATTAATTCCAAGCTTGTTCGCCTTCTCTGCAACTGAATGTGCAGCATAGACTGCTTTATCCTGTGAACCTATTGTTCTTGTATAAACTATAGCTTTTATCATTGTGCTTACCTCTTTCTATTCAAAATATTGTTAATATGTTATCTAGAGTGCTTGCCGGCATTTATCCACTCACACAAAAAGACTTGTAGTAAATCCCATTGTGTCAATGGATATGAGATGGACCTGTAATATTGCAGACACCTCATACCCTAGAATGATTTACATTCCATTTATTGTTTACCCCCAGCCGGGTTCCCCTACAATCGTTTTGCAAAAACTTCGCATCTAAACTTTCAGTATCTTTCAATACCGCCAGACCCAAATATGTGCCTATCTCATATTTAGTGATAAGTGCCACCTCACCTAGTAGCTTATTCGCTGTACCAGGTACGTTCCATCAGACTTCATTAATTCCTACTGCCGTAGGTGAACTTAACCCTCTGCTCCTAATCTTTGGCAATCTTTATTAGACAGAATTCTCTTCGCACGAAAATGGGGTTAAGTTGCCTCCTATATAAATAGAAGGTGTTTATGATTTCTTTGTAGGGACTATCCTATTCAATTTTCAAGGTTCAAGTGAGGGATTTTAACAACCCCTTCACCCTCTGCCCAAAGTCAGCGATTTGTTAACCCTGAAGATCAAACTTTTTTAAAAATTTTTCGAATTTCTTTCGAATCAGCGTAATACTCTTGGATATTGCAACAAATGAAACACCTTCAATTGCTGCGATTTCTCGCAATGTCTTTCCATCTGCATACAAAAACAATCTTTCTTTCTGAATTGATGACAACTCTTTTTCCAAAAATTTTACTAATATTTCTTTGAATTCTTTTTCATAAATCATATTAAAAATTTGATTTTCTGGAGACTCACAAATTTCACTTGTAACCGCTTCGGCTAATAATTCTGTAGAATTTCGCTCTTCATAATGATCTTTATTACATCTAACTCGATAATCTTCATCTGAATATTTCTTAAGTTCATAAAAATCTTTTTCTGACATATCTGGGTTTTCACTTAGAAATTCTTCATTTGTGATAACAATCTTGTCTCCAGTTACCGTTTGATATATAATGCTGTTCTTTTTTTTCTTATTGACTGCATAGTCATTTTTCCAAAACTCGCTCATATGCGTTCCTCCTAATTTTTGAATTAACTTGTTGTTTGTTCAAAAATTAAGAGTTACGGGCTTCTGTTCTTTTGCATCTTTGCTTCTTTCTCTACGATGAGTAAAGCTGGAGACAAAAAAAGAGCCGAGAGTAAGTCTGCAATATTTCCAGCTTTACTCCGGCTCGGCGGTATCTAGTTATGATTTCCATATCTGATCCATGGCTCGGTAGTTAAATTAGTATTAAATTGAAAAAACTTTTATTCTGATTATTATGAAGCCAACGGTCTCAATTGACCGTTGCTCTTCAACATATTTATAATGTCTTCTGTTATGTCTGTTGAAACTATTCCATCTTTTACACACTTAGTCTCAATAATAATTTTCCCATCATCGGTAATAAGTATATCAAACAACCTTGCCGGATTATGTTTACATTCATTGCATCTTTTTGTCGTTCTCATCATCTTCCATTTCCTCGTATGTATAATATATTTATCACCATGATTTCTACATGGTATAAACATATTATTTTTTCCTTCCTTTTATAGTTTTCTTAAATCATAATAGTATTTACACATTATTGGATCTGGTATCTCTCTCCTTTTAATGTCTTAATTATGCCAAACTACAATTTAAATGTAGGTAGCACAAAACTCTTATTTTTGTTTTGAACATTATTTTTTTACAAATAGAACGGGCCTGACAAGTAACCAAAATAAGTTACTTGTCAGGCCCGTATGTCAAAAAGCATCGTGCTCTGTACAAAGTGTTATGAAACTTTTTTTACTGCAATTTCCTGCCTGCAATTCCAACACTTAATATAATAATCAGGTATCCAATGTTTAGTTATTGAATCCATTAATTTAAAAACAGGGATTGTTCTACTACTAACTGTGTCCTCCGTATCT
>Ga0123336_10004590_pt1 | contig 11166 bp, 11 predicted proteins | sample SSSSmetaG_FD_96466 | JGI IMG/M metagenome (GOLD analysis project Ga0123336, IMG submission 96466) | Glacier valley bacterial and archeal communities from Borup Fiord, Nunavut, Canada, to study Microbial Dark Matter (Phase II) - ​SSSS metaG | ecosystem: Environmental > Aquatic > Freshwater > Ice... | reverse complement strand
GGCACAAAAACACTCAAACTCTTAAATAAAAGCTTGAGTGTAGAAGTACCACGAACTGTGCCTAACTTTGGATAATTAAGATAGCGCGAAACCGCGGATGGAGAAGAAGAAACTATGGAGATTCAATGTTTTTATCCCCTCCAAATTTCTGTGATTCTTTGAAGGAATTACCCTGAAGGAAATAATTAACGTATAAATATTGACATATATATGGTAAAAAGTATATAACACCCCCCTCCCCAAAACAAGTATGTTTTTCATAATATTTAGTTTTGGAGTTCTCACGATGGTGCAGCCCTGCTGAGGTGACCGATACCACAACAGGGGCAGAGCGAAAAATCTTTACCTGTAAGCTTTTTAATAAGCTCCAAGGCGGAAAGCTTTTCTTTAGATTTTAGCCTAATTGGAGTGTTTGTGAGCTGTTTACAAAGTTTTAATTTGGTGTTTTTATTGCGATTTCCAAGCAATCCATAATGTCGAATTTTCATAAAGCTTTCAGGCAAAATATGTATAAGAAAACGTCTAATAAATTCTTCTGCTGAAACTGTCATAACTTTCTGCTTGCTACTATCCTTGTAATCACGCCATTTAAAGGTAACATTATCGTTTCCAACTTTAACTATACGATTATTAGAGATGGCGACTCTGTGAGTATATCTGCCAAGATACTCTACTACATAACCGGCATTTTTAAAAGGTGGTTTGCAGTAAACAATCCATTCTTTAGAATAAAGCGCTGTCAGAAATGAACTGAAGCAATTACTATTCGCTAAATATTGCTCTTTACCATAAAAATTAAGTTTGCTGTCTTCATAAGCTTGTTTAAGATAAAATAGAAACTTTCCTCTAAATTTCCGCGATAGAACCTTAACAGGGATAAAAAACTTTTTTCTACTATCAATCCATTTTTCAGTAGGTGTTAAACCGCCACCTGGTATAATGCAATGTATATGTGGGTGGTGCATAAGATTTTGACCCCAGGTATGTAATATTGAGGTGAATCCCAGTTTTGCACCTAAATATTTCTTATCTGCAGAAAGTTCAAATAATGTTTCAGCTACAGATTTAAACAATATATTATAAACGATTTTTTGGTTTTGAAATGTAATAGTGTTAAGAGTATCTGGAATTGTAAAGACCGCATGAAAGTATTTAGTATTAAGCAAATCATCTTTTCTTGCTTCAATCCACCGTTCTTTGCTTAATGTTTGACATTTAGGGCAGTGGCGATTACGGCAAGAATTATATGAAATTTTAGTGTAACCGCATTCATCACAAGCATCGAAGTGTCCACCTAAAGCAGAAGTCCTGCATTTTTCAATTGCTGACATAGCCTTGTAAATATTCTTGGGCAGTTTATGCTTTTTGCGATATGCTTCTCCATACTGTAAAAATATATCTTGCATCTCAGTCATCAGCATTACTACCTAACAAATCAAGTGGGCTAGTGATATTTAGTGAGTTTAGTTTAAGTAAGTGTAGATAAAAGCAGGTTGTACTAATATCTGAATGTCCAAGTAACTGCTTAATATGGAAGATGCTAACGCCAGATTCTAGGAGGTGGGTAGCAAAACAGTGCCTTAATGTATGGGTAGAAACATCTTTTGTTATTCCAGCAATGTTTTTATATTTTGAGAATATATTAGCTACGCCTCTAGGTGTAATATGCGTACCAGTATTATTTCTGCTACAAAATAGCCATTCTTTAGGACGATATTCCTTCCAATAATCTCTGAGTATTTCAAGATTAGACATAGAAAGCAGGGCATACCTATCTTTGGCCCCTTTACCATTACGAATAAGAAGCTGCATTTTTTTACTATCAATATCTGAAACTTTTAGGCTAGCAACTTCACTGAGACGTAGACCTGCACCATAGATAGTCATTAAGATACATTTATCTCTTAAATTATCACAGGTAGCAAATATGGTTTGAATTTCATTTTGCGTAAGGATGTCAGGAAACTTACGCTGCTTACGGTGTCGAGGTATTTGTTTGCAGTTTAGATTAACATCTAATGTTACGCCGTACAGAAAGCGAAGTCCGCTATTATATGAATTGACGCTTCCTGAGGCAAGACCCTTTTCGGTTGTGAGATAGTGGAGAAATTCTCTTATGTCTTTTTCACCAAGTTCAGTTGCGGGTTTGTTAAAATGATTCTGAAAAATCTTGGCTTTAGAGAAATATTCATCTTGTGTGTGCTTACTTAATCCTCTAAGCTGTACATCAAACTTTAATTTTTCTAAAACTTGTTCCTTTGTCATATGTTGTTCTCCTTTGAAATTTTGATTATCTTTATTCTAAAGGATTTACATATGAAAAAGAAACTGATACTATTATTCCAAAATGAGAAATTATTACAATACTAAGAAAACCACCGCGCAGCGGTTTAGTGCTATCCTTATACTGGATTGCTTGGTGAACCTCTCATTAGGCTAATAATTGGTATGTAGAAGTACATAAATAATTTTCTTATTTTTATATGCTGCATACTTGTTGGATAAAACGAAATAGAGATTATTAATATTAAATGGTTCAAGAAGCGACGCCTTCGTTGCTCTACAATTATATAGTAGTTAGGATGGTGAAATTATATTGCGAAAGGGAATATTTGCTTTTTATGGATATGCTATGCCAATGAAAAGACGACTTGAACTTATTAAAAGCGCAGGTTTTGATTCGGTTATGATATGGTGGGGCGATGGTACAGGTGATTTTGAAGGCGAAAAGTTTGCTTATAGGTCGTTAGCTGAAAAATATGATTTATACATTTGTAATGCACATCTACCGTTTGATGAATGTAATGATTTGTGGCTTAACACTTCTGTCGGAGATGAGTATTCGGATATTATTTGCAAACAGATTGCCGAATGTGGTGAATTCCAAATTCCAACCGCAATTATGCACTTATCAAGAGGATTAACCCCTCCACCATACAATAAAGCGGGGATTGAACGAATGAAAAAGATTGTTGATGTAGCAGAAAAATATAATGTTAATCTCGCTCTAGAAAATTTGCGCTTTGTTGAGTATATAGATTATATTTTTCAAAATATTAATTCATCTAAATTGGGATTCTGTTTTGACAGCGGACACAATAATTTTTTTACACCTGACATATATGTCTTAAATAAATATAAGCAGCGTCTTTTTGCTTTACATTTGGATGATAACATGGGTGATGCAGATATACATATGTTACCCTTTGATGGGACAACAAATTGGGACACGATTATAAAAACACTTAAAGAAATCAAATATAATGACGTTCTTTCTCTTGAGGTTATGCAGGACAGACATGAAAAATATCGTGGGTTAAGTCCAGAAAAATATTTAGAATTAGCATTTGAAAGAGCAGAAAGAATTGAAAAAGGCTTGAAGCTCTGAAAGCAGCTTTTAAAAGTAAAATCGCAATAGAAATTATGTTACTATAATAAGGGGCGATACTGGGATTATTTATAAAATGAGGTGATGAAATGATTACATATAAAGAAGTCGATTTTGGATATTTGGATGAGTATGACAAAATACCGATGCGAGTAGAAATTAGTAAGATATACCACGTAAATAAGTGTGGAAAAGGTCTTGGTGGCATTCAATATAGTTTTGAGGAAAAGAAAGTCGAACCTTATGTATATGATTTCACGAATAAAGATTCTGCAACTGGATGGAAAAAAGATTTTAAAAATTGGGCTATCTTTATGGCTTTTGATGATGAAAAGCCAATTGGCGGAACTGTAATTGCGGCTAAAACACCTGAAATTAGAATGCTTGATGGAAGAGAAGACATTACTGTACTGTGGGATTTACGGGTAGATGATAGATACAAACATATCGGAATAGGACATAATTTAATGACTATGGCCATCAATTGGTCAAGAGATAATGGTTATAAACAGATGAAAATAGAATGTCAAAATACTAATATTCCAGCATGCAGATTTTACGAGAAACATGGGGCAGAATTATGTGTTATAAATGAAAATGCATATGGAACTGATGAAGTTATGTTTCTGTGGTATTTAAATTTGGCTCTGTCATAATAATGGTTGAATTTAATGGGCAAAAACAGCGGCAGAGAAGGAGACAACCATGGTTATATTAATTGGTGGAGTGAGTTGTACTGGAAAAACGGTGATGGCTCAGAAATTACTTGAAAAGTATAAGATACCATATTTATCGATAGACCATGTAAAGATGGGGTTAATTCGTGGAAATAAATATTGTGATTTTTCTGCAACCGATAGTGATGATGAACTTACAAATAAGCTATGGCCACTTGTCAAGGGAATTATAATGACCAATATAGAGAATGGACAACACATCATAATTGAAGGGTGCTATTTACCTCCAGAACATATTGGGGATTTTGAACCTGAGTATTTAGAACAGATTATTGCTCTTTACATAGGATTTTCTAAGAATTATCTTGAGAAACATTTTATTTCAGGAATTATTGAGCATAGAAGCGAGATAGAGCAAAAAGACTGTGATGATTATATGAACCGGGATAATTTTATTAAGCTACATACTCAGCTCAAAGAACTATGTGGGAAGAATAATGCGAAGTTCTTTGAAATCAATGATGATTATATAGGTGAAATGAACAACGTATACAAGTGGATTGATAAACAGATAAAGCAAAACGGGGTTATAATTAATAATATATGAAAAATTGTGATCTCTATTATACGGATACCTATTAGGTTATCAAGAGTGATATACTAATTAATATAGTTATTTTTTAGGAGGCAATTCTATGAAATTTTGCTGGAGTACTCTAAGAGTAAAGAACTTAGAAGAATCAATCAGGTTTTACACAGATATCGTTGGGCTTGAGGTGGTAAACAAATTTAGCGGCGGGCCTGGAGTGGAGATTGCATTTTTAGGCAGTAGAGAAACAAAAATTGAGCTCATTTGTGACGGTGAGAGCAGGGATACAAATGTTGGCAACGACATTTCTTGGGGATTTGAAGTCGAGTCTCTTGATAAGGCTCTAGCTCTGGTTAAAGAAAAAGGCGTCAATGTTGACAGCGGCCCTACCCAGCCAAACCCACATGTAAAATTTTTCTTCATCAAAGATCCAAACGGTATGAGAATACAGTTGGTGGAGAATATTGCGTAGAAATAGAATGGTGATGAAGCACTGTTTGAAATTCCATAAAAAATATAAATACCTGGTATGGGACGTAATGGATAACCTATTTCTGTATTATAAATTTGATTTTATTGAAGTTGGAGAAAATAAAAATGACGAAGATTTATAAAGATTTATATCAGTTTACAGATTATATTCCACCAATTCAATTGTCTTTTCACCAATATTTACTTCTGACAGAAGAACCTATTTTAATTCATACAGGTACGATTAAACAATCGGAAACTATTATGCCGCAGATAAAAGAATTGTTGGGGGACAGACAACTCAAATATATTTTTAGTTCTCATTTTGAGTCTGATGAATGCGGTGGTCTATCAGTTTTCGTGAAAGAATTTCCAAGAGTAGTTACCATTTGTTCAGAAATATCAGCAAGACAGTTGTATGGTTTTGGTTATACTGGCACAGTTGTTGCTAAGAATGAGAGAGAAACATTTAAGGGAAATGATTTTGAATTTTCATTCGTTAATTATCCTTCTGAAATACATTTACAGGATGGACTTCTATTCATGGAAAATAAACGTAGGATATTTTTCAGTAGTGATTTGATGTTCAGTTTAGGAGATGCACATGGCAAAACATTGGAAAGCAGTTGGCAAGATGAAGTTGCTTCAATTGGCTTGGACAGGGTGGCAAATCAGGAAAGGCTTACAAAAGTGAAAGAAGATCTGTTAAGATTCAGCCCTGAGTTCATTGCCGTTGGTCAGTGAACTAAAGAACAGCATAGGAAGGCACTTATTAGTGGACTTTTACTGAATGGTTTATCTGTTTGGCTAAAGTCCATGTGAAGATCATTTATATAACCCTCACATGCAAACCTTAAACGGGGTTTAATTTTTTGCTTTACTAATTCCACTTTTGGTATTATTATTAAAATTGAAATTAATGGAGGTGTAGTATTACGAAAGACATAAATGAGGTTATGTTAAATTCTGTCCGAATGAGAATCATACAAGAACTTGCCACAAGACAAAGCATTACTGCGACAGAGCTTTGTGAAAAAATCGGTGATGTTCCGAGGACCACAATGTACCGTCATATCAATATTTTATTGGACAACAACATTTTATCTGTTGTATCAGAAAAAAAGATTCGAGGGAGCATTGAAAGAACCCTTGCCTTAAATATAGGGGAAATATCAAAGAATAACACCCTTGAAAATGCGTCTCAGAATGCATTGGGTTTTTTGATGAACAGATATGCAAGGTTTCACAACTATTTCAATGGCCAAAATCCGGACCCCGCTAAAGATAAAATTTTTCTGAACAATACAGTACTGATGATGGATGATAATGAGTTTGACCAATTTTTATCGGAGCTGCGAGGGCTTCTCATTAAATACAACTTTGAAGTTGCAAAGTTCAGAAAAGCCAGAGATATTTCTGTGATATCTGCACCTACAGAGAATGAGTGATCAAAATGGATAAAATCAAAACGAAAAGAGGTAAAAGGTAATGACTGTTTTTGCAATTATCTTAGGAGTTATTGTTTGTCTTAATATAATCGGATTTGCAATCAATAAAATATTTTTTTCAAATGAGCTTGAAGCTGTCTCACCTTATGGACAGATTGTAGAAGTAAACGAACAAAAGATGCATGTGTATTCTATGGGTGATGGCGAGAAAACCATTGTGTTGTTACCGGGTTTTGGGCTGTCCTTGCCAAGTGCGGACTTTGGCCCACTGATGAGAGCGCTTTCAAAAGAATATACTGTTGTCTGTATTGAATATTTCGGTATTGGTTTCAGTGACCAGACAGATAAACCACGAACAAATGAAAACTATACGGAAGAAATCAGAACTGCATTATCTTTGGCTGGCTTTAAGGCTCCTTATGTCTTAATGCCTCACTCTGCGTCCGGCATTTACAGTGAATATTATGCCGCAAAATATCCTGATGAAGTGTCTGCAATTATTATGCTGGACACAACATCAACTGCAAAAACAGGAACTGGAAATCCGCCCAAATTCTTATACGGAATGGGCAAGTTGCAGCAAGCTTGTGGATTAACACGCATTACAGTTGGATTAATGCCTCCTTCTCAAAAAGCCAAAAATGGATACACCGAAAAAGAAATCAGTGACTATAAATTGTTTACTTATCATGTTCTCAACGATACTATAATTAATCAGTCTTTTCGTATGCTTGACAACATAAATGAGGTAAATGCAGTAGCTTTCCCTCAAGAAATACCAGTATTCAAACTCATATCCTCACAAACGGAAAAAAAAGCAGGAGCAGAATATCAAACAAATCACTTAAATAGGCTGGGAGCAAAAGCTGAATCAATAATTATTGATAGTAATCATTTCATCTATCAGACCAATGTTGCAGATATTTGTGATGCAACAAGTACTTTCCTTGAAAAAATCAAATGCCATGAAGTGCTAAGTAGCAGTTAGAAGATTGCCAGAAATGTTGGAAAATATATGAGCAAAATATCGTATGACTTATTGAAGGATTTCTGACATGCTCCCTGCTTGACTTATGAGTTTACAAAACATAGAATTAGGTTTAATTAACTCAGTAAATTTTGAAATATTTTTTAGGAGGAAATGGGTTATGAAGTTCGAAGAATTATTAGGTGGGGCTGGTAATGTTTTAAACATTACCAGAAGCAGGATTACTGCTATCATGACTCTTATCTTATCAGTTTTGGCCTTGTTTGCATCTCTTGGAGGCATATTTATAGAAAGTATTTATAATGATGTACTGTCAGCAGGTACAATTACGAAATTCTTGTTGATAGGTTCCATGGCCCAAGATATTATATCCATACCACTCGCACTGCTTCTGGCTCTACTGTCTGTATTGTTCCTGAAACACCCTGGTTATAAGGCTTTCATTACCATTATTGGACTAACTGGATATTTCTTTTATGGATATGGACTCTATGTAATGCAAGGGCAATATACATCAATTTATCTTATTTACCTGGTGATATTTAGCTTATCTGTATACAGTATGGTTTTTGGACTTTTGAGCTTCACACCCGAGCTAATAATAAAAAGCTCGATACCTAAAGCATTACGTATATCTATTAGCATCTTTTTATATATTATTGTATTAATGCTGGGTTTAGTGTGGTTGCTTAGAATTACACCAGATATTTCAAGGCATATTCCACAAGATACTTATGGAGTCTTTATTCTGGACTTGGGAATAGTTTTTCCTGCTATTACAATTACTGCTACTAAATTTATTCGGAGCAAACCTTTTGGAAATATCCTGGCAGGTGTTGTTTTAATGAAAGCGTTCACGGTATGTCTATCCTGGGGCTTCGGAGAATTATATGGACGGCTTTGTGGAAGCATTCAGGGTGGGTATGACATGCTTGTTATCCCAACTGTATTGACCACAATAAGCTTAGTATTCTTTGTGCTATACATAATTAAATTAAAAAAGGTATCGTAAGAATATTATATAATTCATATGGTATTTGCAGTTAATATTGAACTCTTAAAATCATACAGAACTATTATAAAATAAATGGTTCTTATCTAAGCATGTCACTTGTCAATTCCTCAAGGGTTTGTGTCATGAACATAGGCATAACTATATCAACATCAAGAGAAAATGCCATTTCTTTTGCATTGATTTTCACGTCGTCAACATATCTTGGGTCAATTACAATTACCTCTTTGAATACGTCTGCAAAGAACTGTACAGTCGGTGATTGGTAAGAATCTCTAAAAATCAGAATTTTTTTATCGGTTTGTGCAGATTTGTTTACTATTTTATAGCAAGCTAAACCTAGAGTATAAGCACCTTCATAAGTAATGGTTTTTGAGTTCCTTGAACTGTACAAAAGCTCTTCAGGCTTCTTTTTGGTGAAATTACCGTTTTCATATATATATACTTCATAATTAGGGTTGTTTTTGTTATACATCATGGGTACGGGCTCATTATAGTCTAGAAGATTGTATAAGTTTGTACTATGGCTTCCGCGAAAGACCTTATCAGTTACATAGATTTTCACATAGTTATTGTCATCTATAGTAATATTTTTATATTCGTGGTTTACATCTCCAAGGTTTTTCATTATATATTTAAATCCTTCATAGGCGCCGAAAATATTCCAATGATGGTCTGTTTTAAAATATAGGCTTTCTAAGGCTTTCTTGTCAAAGTTATTAAGAAAGTAATCATCCAGGCTTGTATAGCTTGTATTATTTGCATCTAATTGAGTTTTATATATTTTTAGTTTATCGGGTAGAATGTCCATGCCTGTAGCATAATCGGGATATAAATGTCTCATGACAATTCCCCTGTATGGGGTTATAACCATATGAAAAGATTTACCCTGAGCATTCAAAGCGTTTGCAAATTCTTTTTGTTTGGTAGCAAGCTCTGCTAAGTAAGGCACATTATTTTCTATCAGATCCATCTGTGGCAGAAGCCAATTATCTTTTGCTATATACATGTCCCGTACAAAGGACTTACCTCGTAATAAATCAATTTTTGTACTAAATTCATTTATATCATCTCTTAATATAAATTGGTCAGCATAGTACTTTTCGTATTTGGACGCAAAGTCTCCATTCTTTATCGCCTGAAATCCGGGCCGAGCTTCAAGATTCCTGTTTTCATACACACTTAAATTGGTTGTTCCTTTTAATAAATTAATAATGCTTATAGCAAATATTAAAGTCAAAAATGTGGATGTAAGATAAATAGCCCTTAATTTTGTCATAATTAGAAACTCCTTAATTTTAAAATCTAAAATATAAAAACGGGTTATAGGTAGAGGCTATGAGAGCTATGACACATAGAACAAACAAAACTGCATAAGAGAGAGACTCTGTTAAGTGAATAACATGTGTTACTATAGGTCTAAGACTTAATCCATCAAATTTTTCCTTTACGTAGTTTGCAATGGGCATTGAGAATATAATTCCTATTAAAATCATCAAGCCATAATCTTTCAGATATGAAATGGCTCTATTGTCAATAAAGGGATTGTTGTTAAGACCGAGCATATTTTTTATGAAAAATACCGAATAAGTAAAAGAGTTTGCTCTGAAAAATACCCAACCAATCATAACTGCAAGCACAAGGTAAATATGTGAAAATCCCTTCCATATTTTAGATTGAAGTTTAAGAAGAAAAGCTTTTTCCAATGATATTAACAATCCAAAATACAGACCCCAACAGATAAAAGTCCAACTTGCGCCATGCCAAAAGCCAGTTAAAAACCATACTATGAAAAGATTGAAATATGTCCTTAGGGTACCTGTCTTACTGCCTCCAAGTGGAATATATACATAGTCCCTGAACCAGGTTCCAAGAGATATATGCCACCTTCTCCAAAATTCAGAAGCTGACTTGGCTATATAAGGGAAGTTAAAGTTTTCAGGGAAATCAAAACCAAACATTTTACCAAGACCAATTGCCATATCAGAATATCCGCTGAAATCAAAGTAAATCTGAAGAGAATATGCTAATATACCCAGCCATGCAGAAGCAATTGACAATTCTGTACTCATGAAGGCAGAATCGGCTAACTTACCTAATTCATTTGCAATTAGTACCTTTTTAAACAAACCTATGAGGAATTTGTTAGCCCCTTCACCAAATTTTAATAGGGAGCATTTCCTTTCCAGAAGCTGATCGCAAATACTATGATACCTGATAATCGGCCCAGCTATTAATTGTGGAAACAGGCATATATATAATGCCAAATTCCAGAAGTTTTTCTGCACTTTAACATTGCCTTTGTAAACATCCACTATATAGCTGATACAGTGAAAAGTGAAGAATGAGATGCCCAAAGGAAGGCGAATAGATGGAGCTTTTATGGAAAGATTAAAAAGGGCTGAAATATTTTCAACAATAAAGCCTGAATATTTGAAGAAAATTAACATGGATAAATTAAAAATAACGGTCGCTGAAAGATATAATTTGCGTTTTAATAGGCTTTCTTTACCCGCTATTATTAAACCGAAAATATAATTTCCTAATATGGAGATAAACATGATTACTATGTACTGTGTTTCACCCCAGGCAT
>Ga0123336_10004589_pt1 | contig 11168 bp, 11 predicted proteins | sample SSSSmetaG_FD_96466 | JGI IMG/M metagenome (GOLD analysis project Ga0123336, IMG submission 96466) | Glacier valley bacterial and archeal communities from Borup Fiord, Nunavut, Canada, to study Microbial Dark Matter (Phase II) - ​SSSS metaG | ecosystem: Environmental > Aquatic > Freshwater > Ice... | reverse complement strand
TCATATGATGGACTTTACTTACTATAATCAAGACTGCTATGTGGAAGTATATGCAGGTATTATAAAGGGCGAAATTACATTAAAAGAAGAAGTACATCCGCTTATTTGGATAGATGAAACTGAAGATTTTTTTGTTTTAGATAGATTTGCAGGAGAAGGAAATATTGGACACATGATAGAGCAAGTTAAATGTTACGGAATGGGGACGCCGGAAGTTAAAAACAATATAATGGAACAGAGCATGATAGATATAAAGAGTATGTGCATAGGAATAGATGGATGCAAAGGTGGATGGATAGGAGCAATCATCGATCATGGAAAGCTTATTATTAATAGATTTAATTCAATAAACAGTATTGTGGAAGCCTGTTCAAACTTTGACGAAGTTCTTGTGGATATGGTGATTGGACTTCCAAGTAATGAGAAGCATATTCGTCCAGATACTTTTGCAAGAAGAATAATTAAAGAGAGAGGATCAACTATATTTCCGGCACCTTGCAGACAAGCTGTATATGCAGAAAATATTTCACTTGCATATGAAGAAAATGAAAGAGTATTAGGTAAGAAATTTACCCCATTAACAGTTGGAATAATGCCGAAAATGCGAGAGATAGATATGTTTCTTCAAGAAAATTCACATTATAAAAATGTAATAAAAGAGAGTCATCCAGAAGTATGCTTTGCTATGTTATATGGTAAAACATTAATATCTAAGAAAAGTAATAGCGACGGGATAGAAGAAAGAATTATAATATTGAGAAGGTATTTACCAGATATCTGTTTAGAGAGGATTACTTATGAGGCAAAACAATATAAATGTAAGGTAGATGATATTATTGATGCTATATGTCTTGCGGTTACTGCCAATATGATAGTTCAAAATAAGTATCAGATAATTCCAGATAAACCTATGAAAGACGAGAGCGGATTGATCATGCAGATGGTCATACCAAAAGTTTGAAAGGCTGATTGAAATGAGTATAAGTAGCGGTAGATTGTTGTTCTTTCACTCATTATCTTTATGTACAAACTTTGAAATGTAGCGCTGAATTATGATATACTTGTTATTATGGACAAAATAGCAAGTTTAGTCTCGTTAATTCTTTGTAAGCATACTAGTTGTACTTGAATTTTGCCGTGGAACTTTGTCGAAGGATTGAAATCCCTTCAACTAAAGTATAAAATCAGTATAGGTGTGAAAATGCTCGACTATGGAACAACGAGTAAGCATTGTAGTTATTAGATTTTACAAACAATAACATTATGAAGAAAGCAGGCAATTATGGCTAATAGTTTTAGTAGTTTAGGGGTTTCTTCCTCGATTATAGAAGCAATAAAAGAAATGGGCTTTGTTACACCAACAAACGTTCAGCAGGAAGTGATTCCGTATGTTCTGAAACAGAAGGATCTTATTGTTATGTCAAAAACAGGCAGTGGGAAGACGGGTGCTTTTGGCATCCCGTTATTACAATCCATTGATCCAAAGGGGCATGGGCCTCGTGGACTAATCTTAACACCAACACGTGAATTGGCAGTCCAAGCAGATCAAGATCTTAAAAAAATGTCTAAATACTTGGATATTTGTACAACAGCTATTTATGGGCAGCATGATATTAAGACTGAAATTCGCGCATTAAAAAATGGCGCTGATGTTGTCTGTGGAACACCAGGAAGGGTTTTTGATCACATCAAAAAAAGGACTTTAGATACAAAAAACATACAGTTTCTTGTCATTGATGAAGCGGATCGCATGCTGGATATGGGTTTTATCGATCAAGTGGTTCATATTATTAAAGAACTGCCTGGCAAACGTGTAACGCTGTTATTTTCAGCCACGATGCCTACAGAAATCAAAAGAATTTGTAAGGCCTATATGCATCAGCCGCTTACGATAGAATTAGAATCTGAAACCAAGACAGTGGATACCGTTAAGCAGGTTTACTACCGCGTTAAACACAATGAAAAGCGGGCACAATTGAATAGATTGCTGCAAGTGGAACAACCGCACAGTTGTATGATTTTTTGTAACACAAGGGATGAAGTGGACCGAGTTCAAGTATATTTATCAAGAAATGGCTATGTAGCGGAAGCACTTCATGGTGCAAACTCTCAGAGTCATCGTATGAGAACAATTGAAAAATTTAAAAAGGGTGCTCTGCCTATTGTAGTAGCGACGGATGTTGCAGCTAGGGGCATACATATCGAAGACTTGTCTTTGGTTATTAACTATGATGTGCCGAAAGATAAAGATAGTTATGTGCATCGTATCGGACGCACAGCAAGGGGTGGCAACAGCGGTAAAGCCATCACGCTAGTCACAGGCGAGGACATTATGTCTTTATACGAGATAGAAGAACATGTTGGCGTCTTATTAGATGAATTAGAGCTGCCAACGGATGCATACATCAAAGAATGTAGAGAAAAAATGCAGGAAACAAAGCTTCAAGTATCAAAGGCTCCTAAAGTTCCCATCGTAGAACATCTTTTTAAGTTATTCAAAAAAGATGATTCAAACTAAGCTGAATAAGACAATCTCAAATATTAATTCAAAGGAGAGTTATATAAATGGCTGATTTAGAATATGATAAGTATCTTTTAAGAAGAAAAATATTACGTTTGTTTGGAGCAGCGTTTCATATTTACAATGAACAGGGTGAATTGCAGTTTTATGTTAATCAAAAGGGGTTTAAGCTCAAAGAGGATATAAGGGTTTTTACCAGCGAAGATATGACAGAAGAAATCATTTTAATTTCAGCAAGAAATGCAATTGATTTTTCTGCGACTTATGATGTAATGGATTCAACGACGGGGGAAAGACTTGGGAGTTTAAAGAGAAAAGGATTCAAATCCATGCTTAAAGATGAATGGATTATTCAAGATATAAATGATAATAGTATAGGCGATATAAAAGAAGATAGCATGGTATTAGCTTTAGTAAGAAGGATCCTAACTAATTTAGTTCCTCAGACCTTTATTGGAAGTGTTAAAGAGGCAAAAGTATTTTCCCTTAAACAAAACTTTAATCCTTTTGTACAAAAAATGTCGCTTGATTTTTCTTATGATACCAATCATTTGTTAGATAAAAAACTAGGAATAGCAGCAGCCATACTTATTTGTGCGATTGAAGGGAAGCAACAGTAAAGTTTTTCTATTAAAATGCCCCTATCTTTTATAGATAGGGGCGTTTTAATAGAAAAATCTTTTATTCAGCTAGTTTTAATATAGCGTAAACATCATTTTTTCCTAAGTTTATAAAATTGCCTACTGTAGCTGCATCAGCTTTTGTAGCTTTTGAAGCCATTTCTTCTAACCTGTCATCGGTAATTCCCAGATCTTTTAAATTAATTGGAAGACCTATTGATTTAAAGAAGTTTTCAAGCCTTTTGATGCCTTCAAGAGCTGTTCTTTCAGGTGTAAAGAAGGAATTTTCTACATTCCAAACTCTAACTGCAAACTGAGAAAATCTATTCATATCATGTTTGTAAACATATTTCATCCAAGCAGGGAATACAACTGCTAGGCCTGCTCCATGAGCCACATCATATATACCACTTAATTCATGTTCAATATCATGTGAAGCCCAATCACCAACTCTACCGGTGCTAAGTAAATTGTTATGTGCAATCGTTCCGGCCCACATGATTTCAGCCCAGGCATCGTAGTTATCAGGGTGTTCTAAAACGAGAGAAACATTATTTATAATTGTTTTCATTGTAGATTCGATTAATCTATCAATAAGTTCAACATGCTGTGAATTTGTAAAATATCTTTCCATTAAATGTGCCATTATATCTGCGGCTCCACATGCAATCTGATATTTTGGTAATGTAAAGGTAAGTTCTGGATTTAATATTGAAAACTTAGGATAGATTAACTCAGAATTTACAGCACGTTTATAAAGGCCATCTTCATTTGTTATAACACTGCCAGTACTTGATTCACTGCCTGCTGCTGGTATGGTCAAAATAGTTCCAATTGGCAAAGCTTCTTTAACTTCGCTCTTACCTAAATAGAAATCCCATACATCACCGTTATAAGGAACACCTATAGAGATGGCCTTTGAAGAATCAATAACACTGCCTCCACCGACTGCCAAAATAAAGTTTATACCTTGTTCACGGCATATTTTTATTCCTTCCTGAACAAGGCTTAATCTTGGATTAGGTTTAACTCCAGCAAGTTCAACATAGTCAATACCTGCTTCTTTTAAAGAAGAAATAACTCTGTCATAAAGTCCAGTCTTTTTTATACTGCCCCCGCCATAATGAAGAAGTATCTTCTTACTATATTTACTGACTTCCGTTCCTACTTGTTCTTCAGCATTTTTCCCAAAGATGATTTTAGTTGGATTTTGAAAAGTAAAATTATCCATAAAATATATTCCTCCTAATGATTTTATTTAATTATTTATTGAAAATCTGATTTAATACTTCTGCAGTTTTATTTTCAATAATTTAGCTCCTGCATCTCATTATTTTATAACGCAAGATAATTATATCATAACACTATATTATAAAAATGAGTTACATTTTATTCGTATATTATAGAAGCCAATTAATAGATACACTTATTGAGATTTGGCAAACAAAAATAAGTAGCCGACTGCTTGTATAATTTAACAAACAAATCGGCTACTTACCATACCCTATTCGATTCAACATTGTACATGATCTAATTACTTATTCATTCCTTTCAATTGCAAACATAACGCTTTCATACTTAACCAAAATAGTAATAAACGACACTTACAAACATTTAATATTTTTGATGCTTTGAAGACTTAATATACCACTAACCTAACCCGAAAGTCTAAGACACAAATGTAAGACACAAATGTAAGACACAAATGTAAGACACAAATGCAAGACACAAATGTAAGACACAAATGCAAGACACAAATGTAAGACACAAATGTAAGACACAAATACAAGACACAAATGTAAGACTCAAATCTTAAACTAATTCAGGGTATAAAAATAACCCAACTTCATAACTAACTACTGAATACCAAATACTTGATAAAACTGTAATAAGAGAATAGGGTATGTGGGAAGGTGTATTGCTTCTTCCTTAATTGTAGTATAGCACATACAGATAAAAAGTAAAGAGAAATTTTCATATAGCATATAAGGTGACAAAGGTTAGAAGAAAAAAATAAAGAATAGAGAAAGGGTTTGAAAAACAACCTCTCTATTCTTTATTTTTATAAATTATAAACTACATCTGGCTATTATCAGGCTGTGAAATGTTTGAGAGAGCTTCTTCGGCAGTATTTTGAAGGGTAGGCTCAAGGGAGATATCTCCTAGGGCAACAATACCTACAAGACTATTGTCTTCAACAATAGGCAGTCTGCGTATTTGGCTTTCACTCATTATCCTTACTGCATCATCAACATCCATTTCAGGATTTCCTACAATAGGGTTCGAAGACATAATGTTGCCGACGGTATGATCTTTTGAATCATGGCCAGTTGCTACAGATCTTAATGTAATATCTCTGTCTGTGATAATGCCGACAACTTGCTGTCCACTGCATACAGGCAGTGAACCTACATTGTAAGTTTTCATTAACTGAGCGGCTTTTTCAATAGAGTCTTCTGATCTTAAACTTGCAATTTCTTTTGACATGATTTCTTTTACTTTCATAATATTCACCTCCAAATATATGTTACCCAGTGAAAGTGTTTTTTATAAAAGTTATTTAAGACATAACTTAATAATTAGTGGATGATATCTTGAAAATGTTGCATACTTTATTAGATAGACATGAACTTAGTACAGGAGTTGATACCATTTACAGTTCGCCATCTAAATAATAAAAGACAATTAAAAAATAAAGGAGACTATATTATGTTTAAACAAATAGAACTTGAGTATAATTTTAATGAGCTTGAACCATATATCGATGAACAAACTATGCAAACACACTACGGCAAGCATCACGCTACCTATACTAGTAATCTTAATGCGGCGGTTGAAAAATCTCCTGGGCTCTCTGAAAAAACCATTGAAGAAATTCTCAGAAATCAGGACAGTATAACAGATCAGGCGCTGCGCATGGCTATACGTAATAATGGCGGAGGTTTTTATAATCATAATCTTTATTTTGGCATTTTATCTCCGGACGGCAATAAAGAGCCGGCCGGAGCACTCAAAAAGCAAATTATTGAAACCTTCGATAGTGTTGAAAATTTAAAAAACAAACTTTCAGCTGCAGCCATATCAAGATTTGGCTCAGGTTGGGCATGGCTATCTACTGATAATGCCGGCAAGCTTCAAATTAGTTCAACCCCTAATCAGGACAACCCCTTCATGGAGGAAGGTTTGTTAACACCTATTCTTTGCATTGATGTATGGGAACATGCCTATTACCTTAAGTATAAAAATCTTAGAGCCGATTATATCAAAGCTTTCTGGGAAGTGCTTGACTGGAGCAAGGTCAATAAACTTTATGAAGATGCCAAGATGTAACTAAGCTAAGCTTTTTACTTGAAAAATATCTCTAAACAAGTGTGAAAAATAACACCTCACAAGTACTTATATGTGTGAGGTGTTATTTTTGATTACATATATGTAGTGGGATCTCTGTGCTACCTTGTTTTAAACCCGGCAAGCACGGAGACTTGCCACTACAAAAGATGTAAATTAATAATCATTTTCTATATATAATATAAGGGAAGAATTCTAATAATTAAATAAAAAGATGAATAGGGTGGCAAATAAAGTATTGAAATAAACAGAAATATAGCGTATAATTAATACAAAATGATATATAAAAAGTTAATCAAATTCTTCAGGGCAGGGTGAAATTCCCGACCGGCGGTAAAGTCCGCGACTGCATTTTAATAGGTGCATTGATTTGGTGAAAATCCAAAACCGACAGTAAAGTCTGGATGGCAGAAGAGTTGCATTTTGCATAATGTTTATTATGTATATAATTACAGAAATGTGAGCAACCCTAAGAATGGCCGGGTTGCTTTTTATATGCAAAAAAAGGAGTGTATAAACCATGCAAAAAGAAAACAAATTATTTGATACACAAAATCTTATTAAGATGGCTATGATGAGTGTGATTGCAGTTATTTTAATGCAGTTTGGAGCTATTAAACTGCCGGGCTTATTTCCAAGTTTTCTAGAAATTGACTTTAGTGAAGTACCTGCGATTGTTGGCATTATAGCTATTCATCCACTGGCAGGAATCGTTATTGTTATCCTTAAAAACCTTCTTAAGGCACTACTTTTTGGAACAACGAGTGTTTATGTTGGAGAACTTGCAAATCTTGTTGTATCGTTAGGTTATGTCGTTCCACTTACACTTATGATTAGAAAGAGAAAAGATATTAAGACAATCACAATAGGAATTGTGCTCGGAATCATAGGTATGACCATTTCAGGAGGACTCATTAACTATTTCGTGACGATCCCTATGTACGCAAAGCTTTTTATGCCTTTAGAAGCCATTATTGGAATGGGAAATGCAATCAATCCTGCTATAACTGATAAATTAACTTTAGTATTATATGCTATTACACCGTTTAATTTATTAAAAGGAACTGTTGTGGCATTCACGAGTGTAGCCTTTGTAAAAGCAATACAACCAGTGATTAGGCACTTAGCACATAGATAATAATATGTATTAATAATATTTAGTAATAAAAAGGCTGTCCTACTTGAGTATGGAGTAAACTCAATAGGACAGCCTTTTTTAACCCATAACAGGGTTTTGTGCAACATAGAAAAAGCCTTGAGGATGTTTGCAAACAGGACATATACTAGGAGCGTCAGTAGCTTCATGAACATGTCCACAATTTTGACATTTCCAATATACTTTTTGATCTTTTTTATAAAGCAAGCCATTTTTAATATCATTTGCAAACTGCATAAAACGTGCTTCATGGTGTGCTTCAATTTCTGAAATCATCTTAAAAGTATTCGCAATATCTTTAAAACCTTCTTCACCAGCTACTTTTGAAAATGTTGGATAAATATTAGTAGCTTCATCTTGTTCACCAGCAGCTGCATAAAGTAAGTTTTCTAAAGTATGGAACATACCAATAGGATAATCAGTATTAACAGGATAGACACCATTTTTCAAATCATCTGTAAGATAATCAAAAAACATTTTAGCATGGGCAATTTCATTCTTAGCGGTTTCTTCAAAAATACTGTGAAGATATTGATGCCCTTCATTATAAGCTATCTCGGCATATAGGTCATATCTGGTTCTAGCCTGTGATTCTCCTGCAAAGGCATGCATAAGATTTTGCAGCGTTTTAGTTCCTTGTAATCTACTCATTTTAAACCTCCTTAAAATACTTTGAGGCTATTATTTGTTTTTATAAGCATTATTATGCATAAGTGGTTAATATATGGTAATATTCTAAAGTACATTGTTTAAAATCTGTTGAAAGTTTTAAGCGCTAGTATTAGAATGATTTAATAGGCAAAAAAAGGATTGAGAGGATTAGCAGATGAGTTATTATGAAAGTATATCAGAAGAGCAAACTCTAGAAATAGGTTATCAAATAGGAAGAAATGCTAAAGCAAAAGAAATATATTGCCTGATAGGTGATTTAGGAGTAGGAAAAACTATATTTGCGAAAGGGTTTGCAAAAGGAATTGGCATTGAAGCATCTATTACAAGCCCGACTTTTACTATTATACAAGAATATGAGGGAGAAATGCCTCTTTATCACTTTGATATGTATAGAATAGAAGATAGTGATGAACTTGAAATGATTGGTTATGAAGACTATTTTTTTGGACAAGGTGTATGTCTTGTTGAATGGGCAAATAATGTGAGTGAGGTTATTCCTAAAGAAGCCAAATGGATCTTTATAGAAAAGGATTTAACTAAAGGTTTTGATTTTAGAAAGATTACCATTAAGGAGAGCGTACTATGAATATTCTAGGGATAGATGCATCAGGGATAGCTGGCAGTATAGCTTACATGAAGGATAATAAATTAATAGGTGAGTATTACATCTGTGATAAGCTTACGCATTCAGAAACCATTATGCCAATGATGGAACACATGAGAAAATTAATAGGATTAGAGCTAAGTGATGTAGATGCGATTGCGGTAACAAGTGGGCCTGGTTCTTTTACAGGCCTTAGAATAGGTGTCACAACAGCAAAGGCACTGGCACTAGCATTAGATAAACCTATTATAGGGATTCCAACGCTTGACGTTATTGCACATAATATAACCCATACAGACAGTGTTTTATGCCCTATTATGGATGCGCGCCGCAATCAAGTTTATACAGCAGCGTATAAGTGGAAAGATAAGGAACTTGAGAGGCTGAGCGAGTATATGAACGTAGATATAGATGACTATTTGTATCAGCTAGCAGGCAACTATGAAAAGATCATCTTTCTAGGAGATGGTGTGTGGCAGTATAGAGAGAAAATAGAAGAACAATTAGGAAATAAAGCTGAGTTTGCAGCAAGTTATTTAAATCTTCAAAGAGCGAGTGCACTTGTGGAGATTGCAAGTAAAGAATACGATAAAGGGAACTTAGTTAATGCGTCAGAGTTTGTGCCTATGTATCTTAGAAAACCACAAGCTGAGAGAGAACGAGAGGAAAGAGAGAAAAAGTGATTATTAGGCCTATGCTGATAAAAGACGTTGATGCAGTATACCAGATTGAATGTGATTGTTTTAGTAATCCGTGGCCCTTAGATGCTTTAAAACAAGAAGTAGATAGAGAGGCTAGCCTCTATAGTGTTGTTACAATAGATGATAAAGTAGTCGCATATGGCGGAATGAGAATTTGCTTAGATGAAGGAGAAATAACTAATATAGCAGTAAATAAAAATTATAGAAGAACAGGAATAGGGAGAGAACTATTTGAAAATCTTCTGGAGCAGGCAAAAAAAAGACACGTAGATAGCATTACTCTCGAGGTACGTGTGAGTAATGAAGCAGCTAAAATACTCTACCTATCTGTCGGTTTTAAACAGATAGCAATTAGAAAAAGTTATTATCAAAAGCCAACAGAAGATGCGCTTATTATGCAACGACATATAGGTTTATATTACAAGTAGATTACTTTTTACCCACAAAATAGGAGAGATGAGGCATCAAATGTATAAATATGGTACAATGAAATGTACTACAAATGTTAATAACAAATTATATAAAGGAGTGACTTATGAAAAGAAAACTAATAAGTAGCATACTACTTGTTTCTATTATGTTAAGTAGCCCAAATTTATTTGCTGCAGATATACTAGATCCCCCAGTACAAGATATTAATCAGCCGCCGGGGGCAGGTAATGAAGCTATTACTACCACACAAGAAAATGAAGCAATAGAAGAAATAGAAGAAATGGATCAAACAGAAGAAATGGATCCAACAGAAGAAGTAGAAGAAGTAGACCCAACAGATCCAATAGAAGACACCACAAGTCCAGCAGGTAACCAAGTTATTCTTACTTTAGATTCGAAGAAAGCTCAGGTAAATGGACAAGAATACATATTAGTAACCCCACCAAAAATTATTAATGGAAGAACCTTATTACCATTAAGATTTGTTGCAGATCAAGTTTTAGGCGCTAATGTTGTTTGGGATAATATCACAAGAGAAGTTACAGTAACAAAAGACCAAAGAATAGTAGTCGTTAAGATAGGAGAAAAAATAGCCACTGTTGATGGACAAAAAGTAGAAATAGAACAACCAGCCATTATTTTAAATGGTGCAACACTTCTTCCTATAAGATTTATTAGTGAAACCTTTGGGATAATTACAGATTATAATCAAAAAGATCATACAATTACATTGGTTTCCAAAGCAGTGCCAGGAGAAATTAATGTGATTCAGAAACCAGTAGCACAATTTAACTTTGACAATGAGCTGTATATAGCAGGGCAAGTAGTACAGACGATTGATACAAGTTATGATACGAGTGGCAGTCAAATAGTAGAAAAGCTTTGGATGATTAATAATGACCCAAATCTAAAAACACCAAAATTAGAAAACATCTTTAAAACCCCAAGAGCAGGAAGCTATATAATCTCTCTTAAAGTAAGAAATAACAAAGGGGTATGGAGTGATTGGACAGAACAGCCACTTATTATCACGCCTAATGAAAAACCAGAAGTAACGGATGTAATGTCTGATAAAGATAGTTATGCACAAGGACAGTATATGGACTTTACCTAT
>Ga0123336_10004588_pt1 | contig 11168 bp, 11 predicted proteins | sample SSSSmetaG_FD_96466 | JGI IMG/M metagenome (GOLD analysis project Ga0123336, IMG submission 96466) | Glacier valley bacterial and archeal communities from Borup Fiord, Nunavut, Canada, to study Microbial Dark Matter (Phase II) - ​SSSS metaG | ecosystem: Environmental > Aquatic > Freshwater > Ice... | reverse complement strand
TTCGTTTTCAAAGACATCAAGCTCTTCGATATCGGGCTGAAATACAAAGCGTTGCTCTCCGGCGCCGTCGACGTCGTGGTCGCCTTTACGACCGAGGGCGCACTCGTCGCAAACGATCTCGTCGTGTTCGTCGATGACAAACACTTCTGGCCGACCTATCAGATTGCACCGGTGATCAGGCAATCGACGCTCAAAGCAATGCCGGCGATTGCAACGCACCTCAATCGCGTCGCGCCGCAGCTGACCGATGCCGTCATGCGCGATCTCAACAATCAGGTGGACGGCACCCAGAAACGCGATGCTGCCGATGCCGCGCGCGATTTCATCAAGACGCACGGCCTCGTCTGATGGATGAACCCGCAATTGCGATGGCGGGCGTCGGCGTCCGCTATCCGGGCAATAGAACCGCAGCCGTCCACGACATCGACCTCCGTATTCCAGCGGGCGAACTCACGGTGTTCCTCGGGCCATCCGGATGCGGGAAGAGCACGCTCTTGCGCACGATCAATCGCTTGATCGAACCGACCGCCGGTACGATTCATGTCGACGGGACGGAAATTCATGCCTTGGATGCCGTGCAACTCCGGCGGCGCATCGGCTACGTGATTCAGGCCGTCGGTCTCTTTCCGCATCTGAGCATTGCGGAGAATATTGCGGTCGTGCCGGAGTTGCTCGGTTGGGAGAAACCGCGCATCGCCGCACGCATCGACGAGTTGCTGGCTCTCGTTCGACTCGATCCCGCACGCTATCGCTCGCGGTTGCCAAGCGAACTCTCGGGCGGCGAGCAACAGCGCGTCGGCGTTGCGCGCGCGCTTGCCGCCGAACCGACGATCATTCTGATGGACGAACCGTTCGGGGCGGTGGACGCCATCGTGCGCGGTTCGTTGCAAGACGAAATCGCACGCCTTCACCACACGCTCGGAACGACGATCGTCTTCGTCACCCACGACGTCGATGAAGCACTCAAGCTCGCCGATCGCATCGTCGTCATGGACAACGGAACGATCGTCCAGGCGGACACGCCGCTTGCAATTCTCACCCAACCCGCATCGCCGTTCGTCGCGCAACTGCTGGATACGGCCGACACCGTACGACGATTAGGGCTCATCGGCGTAGCCGGCGTCATCCGCGCGGCGAACGTCGCGCAAAGCGCGATCACGATCGATGCTTCAGCAACGCTTCGCGAAGCACTCTCGGCGCTTTTGACGGCAACCGACCGCGTCGACGTGGTTCGCGACGGCACGCGCATTGGATCGGTCGGTTTTGACGATGTCCGGGGCGCGCTCGCTGCGGCATGACCTATCTCTTCACGCACCTCGCCGACGTCGCAACGCTCGCGGGCCAACATCTCGCGCTCGTGGTTACGGCACTCGCCATCGCACTTGCGATCGCCCTACCGCTCGGCATTTTTTCCGCCCAGAACGAACGCCTCGGCACGGCGACGCTCGGAATTCTCGGAGCGATCTATGCGATTCCATCGCTCGCGCTACTCGTACTTTTCGTGCCGATTCTGGGTTTGGGCTTCTGGACCGCCGTCGTCGCGCTCGTCGCCTACGCGCAGATGCTTTTGGTACGCAATATCGCCGTCGGTTTACGCTCGGTGCCCGCGGCGCAAATCGAAGCAGCAAAAGGCATGGGCATGACGCGCCTCCAGCGACTCGTTCGGGTCGAACTTCCCTACGCGCTTCCGATCATCGTCGGCGGCTTACGCATCGCTACGATTTCACTGATCGCGATCGCAACCGTTGCGGCGTTCGTCAATGCCGGCGGACTCGGTACGTTGATCTTCGCCGGAATCCATCAAGACGATCCACAACGAATCATCGCCGGCAGCATCGGATCGGCCGCGCTTGCGATCGTCGCCGACCTTGCATTCCGCGGATTCGAACGCCGCCTCGCCGGCTGATCGCTCGGCGATCGGCGATACGCTAGGTTGAGGCGCGATGCTCCGATCTGGCCGATGAAAAGCGGCCAGACGGCGCTGGTCGCGGTGGTTCCGAATCCGAGCCCGCCGTCTTCGAGCGATTGCGAGAGCCGATCTCCCCTCGATGCACGGAGCGGACGCGTGAGAAGAGAGCGATCCAGAACGCCAGCACACCGTCGATTTTGAACGCGTCGTCTGCGAGCGCCGTGAGTGCGATGAGTCCGAGGAACAATACGCCGTCGTAACCAGGCCGACGTTCACCGTCGTCTCAGGTGCGGCTTCTGGGCCTCCGAGGCAACATTCACAACCGAACGCGCGCAATTCGTTGCTCTCAGTGAGGTCTACACCGGAAGAGTGCGCGCAGCCGCGAGGAATGCGGCGAAAAGTGCCCGGGACACCGGATCGACGTCCACCGTTCGTTCGGGGTGCCACTGAACGCCGAGGAAGAACGGATGCGCGAACGTCGCCTCGATCGCTTCGATCGTTCCATCCGGGCAGACGCCCACGACGCGAAATGCCGCGGGCACCTCGCACAGGGCTTGATGATGGCGCGAGTTCGTCGCGAGCGCCTTGGCCCCGACGATCTCCGCCAGTCGACTCGTCGGCTCGATGGTCACGAGGTGCTCGGGAAAGATCGCATAGGACGATCGCCCGTCTTCCGTATGCTCGTGCGATGCATACGCTGCGCCGCGTTCGCTCGGAAGATCTTGGTACAGCGTTCCGCCGAAGACGACGTTTGCCGCCTGCATGCCGCGGCAGATGCAGAGCGTCGGCAAAGCGCGGACGCGCGCGTGTGCGATCGCTGCGAATTCGAACGTATCGCGGTCCGAACGATGCTCGTACGCTTCGCCTGGATAGCGGTCCGCTTCACCATATCGGCCCGGGTCGACATCGACGCCGCCGGAGACGAGCAGACCGTCGAGCGTACCGAGCGTCTCGCGTTCGGCCGCATCGTTAAAGAGCGCGATCGGTTGTCCGCCCGCCGCATCGATCGCCGCGATGTAAGCCGTCAGTTCGCGAAAGTCGTGCGGTTCCGTCCCCCGCACGATCGAGGAGGTGATCCCGATCCGCGGGCGGCTCACGCGACCAGCAGTAAGCTCAACGCGTAACGTCCGGCGGCATCGGTGAACGTCTTGCGCTCGACAAAACCGCAACGCTTCGCAAGCGCGACCACTTCCGCGGGAGTGAACTTGTACGACGATTCGGTGTGAATCGGCTCGCCTTCCGCGAAGGCAACGTTCATACCGAGCGCCCGCAATTCGACGTTGTGTTTCCTCGTCGCCACCAAAAACGAATCCACGGCGCCGCGCGCATGATCGTACTTCGCGGTGAAGTGGAATTTATTCAGGTCGAAAGTGCCGTCGAATTCCCGATTGATGCGCGCGAGCAAATTCTTGTTGAACGCCGACGTCACACCGGTCGGATCGTCATAGGCCGCCTCGAGAATCGATGCGTCTTTTTTTAGATCGTAGCCGACGAGCAAACCGTCGCCGCGCCGCAGAGCGGCTGCGAGCAATTCGAGCAGCGTCCGCGCCGCATGCGGTTCGAAATTTCCGATATTGGAGCCGAGATAGAGGGCGAGTACGCGATCCTGCGTTGCGAGTTCGCGCTGACGCAAGAGCGAGAAATAGTCGGCCGCATACGCTTGAACCACGAGATTCTCGTGCGATGCGATGAGGGCCAGCGTCGATTCCAAGAGTGCATCGGGCGAAATTTCGATCGGATGGTACTTCAGCGCCGCTTGTTTTTCGAGGATCGCCTCGATGATGATGCGCGTCTTCGTCGCGCTACCGCTGCCGAGTTCCACCAGTTCGAGCGGCTCGCCAAACGACGCCACGATTTCACGGCCGTACGTTGCGAGCAGATCGCGCTCGACGCGCGTGAGATAGTATTCGGGCAGCCGGGTGATCGCCTCGAAAAGCGACGATCCCAGGTCATCGTAAAAATATTTGGGCGCGAGCGTTTTCGGGACCGCGCTCAGTCCGCGACGCACGTCCTCACCGAACGTGGCGATGCGGGCCGGATGCGGATCGCGATAGATAGTCAGACGGTCGGTCACCGCGGTCAGCGTGGAATCCATGAAAACCTCACTCAAGGGCACTCGTCGAACGTAACAGGGCCAAACGGGAATGTGTTGCGATGCCGCGTATCTGCGGATTCCCACGTTTTCATACGCGCAATCTAGGAGGCAGTTTCACCTTGCAAAGTTCCCAGTTCACGATTACCGTCGCAGGCGCGGCAATGCCGGTCTATCTGGCACGCCCCGACGGCGACGAACCCCGGGGTGCGGTAATCGTGCTGCAAGAGATCTTCGGCGTCAATACGGAGGTCAAGCGCATCACCGACCTCGTCGCCGCAGCCGGCTACGTGGGGATCGCACCCAACTATTACTACCGAACCCATCCGGACTTAAACGTCCCCTACACGAGCGAAGGCCTCGCCAAGGGGTTCGAGGCCGCCGGCCAGGTGACGGTCGACAACCTCAAGACCGATTTGCAGTCCGTCATCAACTACCTCAACGATCAGCCGTTCGTCCACAATAACCACATAGCGACGTGGGGCTTTTGTTTTGGGGGATCGGTCGCGTTCATCAGCTCGATGATGCCCGGCCTCTCCGCCGCCATCGCCTTCTACGGCGGCCATATCGCCCAAGCGATGCCGAACAGCGACTTCGTGCCGATCGACCACGCCGCTGAGGTCCACGTTCCGCTACTGCTTGTGTTCGGCGGCAAAGATGCGTATATTCCGCAAGAAGCAGTCGACAAGATCGAATCCGGTCTCACGGCTGCGGGTAAGCGATTTGAGGTGCAAGTGTATCCCGACCAGGACCATGCCTTCTTCCGCGATAGTTCGCAGTCGATGAACGAGGGGACGGGCGATGCGCTCTCGCGCGACGTCTCCGATGCGTGGGAGCGCGTTCAAGCCTTTCTTGGGGCGCACCTGACGTGAGGAGCGAGCACGTCGCGATTCCGGGTCCGCACGGACCCATCCCCGCGTACGTCGCACGGCCCGACTTCGGCGTGCATCCGGCGGTGATCGTTCTCGAGGGTGTCTACGGTTTCGACGACGAGCTCAAGCGTATTACCGATTTGGTTGCGGGGGCCGGGTATGTCGGTTGTGCGATCGACTATTTCCACCGCAACGGAACGACGTTCAGCGCCCCCTTTACACCCGAAGGGCGCGCACAAGGCGTCGCAGCGTCGAAAAATATTTCGAAGACGGAATTGCGCGAAGACGTGGCTGCCGCGGTCGATTGGCTCAACGCGCAAGCCGACGTCGAGCAGGGCGATATCGCAACGTGGGGATTCGGATTCGGTGGTACGGCGGCGTTCGTCAGCGCGACCTTACCCGGCCTGAAAGCCGCGGTGGTTTTTTACGGACAGAGCATCGGGAAACCGATGCCCAGTGGTGATGCGGCACCGATCGACGATGCCGCATCGCTACGTACGCCGCTGCTGCTCGTCTTCGGCGGTCAAGACGAATTGATCGAAGCAAACGATGTGGAGCGCATCGCCTCGGTCTTGACGCAACATGGAAAAAAGTTCGACTTGCAGCTCTATCCGAATGTCGGCCACTCGTTCTTCCGTGATACCTCGGATTCGGTCGCCGCACGCGAGGCCGCCGATGCTTGGGATCGCGTGCAAGCCTTTCTCGCCTCGCGTTTCCACTAGCGAGTTTTGCGCCGTACGCGCGGCACCGGCGATTCGTCCTGCGCGATGCGGGCCCAGCGCTCGACGATGTCGCTAATGTACTCGCGTGTTTCCGCATACGGGGGCACGCCGCGGTATCGCGCTACAGCGCCCGGCCCCGCGTTGTACGCCGCATCGGCGAGCGCATACGGATCCGCGTCGCTTGCATACGCGCGATGATATCGGCCGAGTAAGCGCGCCGCACCGCGAATCGCATCGAACGGGTCGAGGGCATCCACGCCGTACGTTTCGGCGGTCTCGGGCGTGAATTGCGCGATGCCGTACGCGCCGGCCCACGAGATCGCCAGCGGATCGAACGCCGATTCTTGTAAGATGGTCGATACAAACCAGCGTCCATCGATCTGATTGCGAGCGGCGGCGGCGAGCGCGCTGTTGGCAAGAACGAGTGCATCGAACGACCCGATTCGTGGGTTTGCACGAATGATGGATCGTACGACGGCAACGCCGGGAGCCGCCGGGCGCGGCGCGTCGTCGAAGAGCCGGAGACCACGAATGGATTCATGCGGCGGGGGTATATGCCACGAGAGGGCGAGGTTGCGTAAGCGCTCGATCCGGACCGTGGAGGGTGAGGGAATAGCCGCGTCAAGCGGCCGCTCCGAATTCGCCGTGCATCCCGCCAGGAGCACGATGAACGCGAGCGCAACGAACCTGATGGCACCTTGGGTTGCGAGCAAAGGTATTCGTTCTCCAGACAACAATGCGCCCCGATAAACCGGATTTCTAACCTGTAAGGATGACCGTGAGTTCGATTGTAACGTGTTCGCCGTGCTAGCTCTCAATGTAGTCGGTGCGATGCTCGTCGTGCTCGTCGTTGGCGACTTCGCCTCGACGTTTCTCTACCACGTCCCGCAGCACGTGTGGTTTAAACTGCACCTGCGGACGCATCACGACCGCAAGCGTTCCTATTGGGACCATGCCGTGATCTCCCGTAACCCAGCCGTGATCGCCGACGGCGTCCTCGGCGCGATTCCGTACCTTGCCATCGCGGCACTCTGCTGGAAGATCTCGATCGTCGGCGCGCTGCTCGGGTTGCTGCTCGGTCAATTGCACGTCTGGTGGCGCCATACGACCGAGCTCGGTTGGAAGACGCCTGCTTGGTTGGCGGCAGTCGCGCGTCCCCTGCAGATCGTGCTCCCCGAGGACCATGACGGCCATCACCGAAATCCTGAAGTCGAGTTCGGCGACATCTTTCGGTTTTTCGATGCGCCGGCACGCTATGCGATCAAGACCCTCCGTGCAGTGACGCCGCGTCGGCGTGCCCCCGTGCGGACGATCAAGCGCAAATCCCAGATCCGGACGGTTCCGGGTCGCGGGTAACCCCGTGGAGCCCGGATGACAAAACGCGTCCTCTTCCTCATCTCCGATACCGGTGGCGGCCATCGCAGTGGCGCACAAGCAATTGGTGCCGCACTCGATGAAATCGAGGGAGAGACTCGTTTTGAGTGGCGGATCGATGACATTGCCACCCACTGCACGTTCCCGCTTTCTCAACTCGGGCCAGCGTACAGCGCGGCCCTTCGCTTTGCTCCCCCGATCTACGGTGCGCTCTTTCATGCCACCAACGGGCGGCGGCGCTTCAAATCGATCGTGCGTTTCTGCGAGCCGCTCTACCGCGAGCGCCTGCGCGATTCGTTCCTGCTCTTCAAGCCCGATGTGATCGTCTCGGTCCATCCGCTGCTCAACCATGCCGCGCTACGCGCCCGGGCCGATGCCGGCATCAACGTGCCGATCGTAACGGTCATTACCGACCTTGGCCGCGTTCACGAAGCCTGGCTCATGCCCGAGGCCGACGCCGTCGTCGTGCCAGCACCCGAAGTCTACCAGCGCGCGCTCGAGCGGGGCGTCTCGCCCGACCGCCTGCGTTTGCTCGGTCATCCGGTCCACCCGAAATTCGAGGATGTCTCGCAATCGAAGGCCGAGCTGCGCAAGTCGCTCGGACTTCCGCCCGACAAGACGATCGCGCTGCTGATGGCCGGCGGCGAGGGCGGCGGCAAGCTGCTGCCGACAACGCTCGCGCTAGCGAAGTCGAAACTGCCCTTCCACTTGGTCATCGTGACGGGCCGTAACGCCGCCCTCAAAGCCAAGCTCGAAGAGATCGCACCGAAATTTGCCACGCCGATGACGATCCTCGGTTTCCGCAACGACGTACCCTCGCTGATGCGCGCGGCCGACTTGCTCGTAACCAAGGCCGGTCCCGGCACGCTTGCCGAGGCGAGCATCACCGAAGTCCCGGTCGTCGTCTATGATTTCGTCCCCGGCCAAGAACGCGGCAACCTCGATTACGTTCGCACGAACGGAATCGGCGTCGTCGCTCTCAACAGTGCCGATGTCGTGCAGTCCGTCTCGCGCATCGTCAACAATAAAGAACGCATGGCGCAAATGCGTCTGCGTCAGGGCAGTATCGCGCCGCGCGGAAGCTCGCGCCGCATCGCCGAACTCATCGCGGAAATCGCTACGAGCGGTTCCGTTCCGAAAGCCGAACACCGCATACCCGCTGCCGTTTCGTAAGGATCAATGAGCGTCATCGATATTCCCGCGTCGCTCGAAGCGGCGGTCATTGCCTTACGTCGCGACTTCCATCGTCATCCCGAGATGGGATTCGAAGAAGTACGCACCGCGGGGGTCGTCGCAAAGCGGTTGCGCGAACTCGGCTTCGCGGTTCACGAAAAGATTGCGACGACCGGCGTGATCGGCGTGATGAAGGGCGCGAAGCCCGGCCGCACGATCATGTTGCGCGCCGATATGGATGCGCTGCCGATCGAAGAAGAGAATACGATCGATCATGTCTCCACCAACGTCGGGACGATGCATGCCTGCGGTCACGACGGTCACGTTGCGATGTTGCTCGGTGCCGCCGAACTGATCTCGCAAGGCCGCGAGCGGCTTGCAGGCACCGTGTGCCTCGTGTTTCAGCCGGCCGAGGAAGGCCGCGGCGGCGGGAAAGCGATGGTCGAGGAAGGTGTGCTCGAGCGCTTTGGTATCGAGCGTGCGTACGGATTGCACCTCGCCTCCGCGCATCCCGTCGGTCAGCTCGGATTTCGCGAAGGCGCTTTTTACGCATCGAGCGATTCGATCGAAATCACGATCGAAGGCAAAGGCGGCCACGGTGCCGCGCCGCATCTGTCGATCGATCCGATTTTCGTCGCGAGTGAATTCATCGTTGCCGTACAGCAGATCGTCAGCCGCATGATCGACCCCATCGAACCGGCGGTCGTGACCATTGGCGCGATTCACGGCGGCACCACGCACAACGTCATTCCGAGTCGCGTGAAGCTGCTCGGCACCGTGCGCGCCTTCAACGGCGAGGTCCGTGCCAAGATGGCGGAACGTATCGAGCGAGTGCTCAAAGGCGTCTGCGATACCGCAGGCGCGACATATGATTTCAACTATCTGTGGCGGTACCCGGTCACTTCGAACGACGTGGAGCAGACGCGCTACGTGCGAGCGCTCGCGGAGCGCACCATCGGCGCGGATCGCGTCGCCGAGGTGCCGCAACTCATGGGTGCTGAGGACTTCTCATTCTTCGCCGAAAAAGTGCCCGCATGTTTTTACACGCTTGGCGCGCGCGGCGACGAACGCACGTCTTGGCCTCATCACCACGCGCGCTTCGACATCGATGAAGCCGCGCTGAAAACCGGCGTGCAAATGATGGCGACGATCGCCTTCGATGCACCATCGAACGCGCCGTAGAGCAAACGCCGTTTTCTCCGCGCGGCTTCTGCCCCCGCCGGCGGATGGGCTTTTTCCGCTCAACCGATCGACAACAACGATCTTGGTTCCCGGGACGGCGTCATCTCCGTCCGGTCAGCCGTACGCTCGCAAAATTACGGCACGAGTCCGATTGCTATTCCCGTCCGCAAGCGGGTCGAGCAATCCCGGATCGACGCGGCATTCGTGTATCTCCCGACCGTCTACGGGCCGAGCAAACCGTTCGCCGAGGCGTTCTTCCCACAAAGTGCAGCGGGAACGTAAGGCTCTACCGCCTCGAACGACGGCGCGGCCCATTTGCGCGTGCCCTCATTCGAACAGGCGCGCGTTGAAGGCCCGCTGACGGGTCAGAGAATCTCGATGACGCTGCGCTACGAATCCATCGTCGAAAGCTTACCGCGCATCGCCATCACTGCGGCTCCAACCGCTCCCGCGTCGTTGCCCAGCAACGCCGTAACGATCCGCGTCGTTCCGCGCGGCGCCATGGTCGTCTTCGCATCGACGATCGGGCGCACCGCATCCAGCATAAATTCGCCGGCACTTGCAACGCCGCCACCGAGTGCGATCAATTCCGGGTTCACAAACGCGACGATGTTCGCAATTCCGAGCGCTAGATCGGCGGTGTAGTTTCCCCACGCCGCAAGACCGTGAGCGTCGCCCGCTTGTGCGGCTTTGCGAATGGATTTCGATCCGAGCTTCTCGCGGGCGACATCGAGCAACGCGCTTTTCGGAAATGACGGTGCAACGGCAAACGCGTGGCGGATGAGGCCCTGCCCCGAGGCCTGCGCCTCGAAACAACCGATCTTGCCGCAGCCGCAGATGAACCCATCGGTCGGACGGATCTGGTGATGCCCGACCTCACCCGCTGCCATTTGGTCGCCCTGCAAGAGCTGGCCATCGGCGATGATGCCGCCGCCGATTCCCGTTCCGAGCGTCAACAGAACGAAATTCTTCGACCCTTTGCCGGCGCCGTGCGTGTACTCGCCGAGCGTCGCGCAACGCGCGTCGTTGGCGACGAACACCGGATAGGAAAACATCGCGCGCAGCTTCTCGCCGAGCGGAACGTTTCGCCAATTGAAGTTCGGCGAATAGCGAATCATGCCGGTGGTCGGATCGATGTTGCCGGGAGATCCGATCCCGATGCCGACGAGTTGTTTTTCCTTCGACGCCTCGATCGCGCCGCCGATCGTGGTTTGCAGTGCGGCAAGCACGGCTTCGGGCGAATGGTCCTCGATATCGTGTTCGTGTTTTGACGAGAGCTCGCCGTTTTCATCGACCACGGCCGCCATCACGTGCGACCCGCCGAGATCGACGCCGATTGCCTTTTTCACTATTTCGGCACGTCGACGACGTTCGCTTGGCTGTTGTAGTCGCTGAAGACGATCGACGTTTTATCGCTATGACAACGAACGAGCCGATACGTCGACTTATCGTAATTGCAAACCGAAGCTCCCGCCGTTTTTTGACCCGATGCGGTCTCGGACTCGAACGCGCCGACGATCTTTCCATCGAATTTCTCGTCGGGAAGCACTTTGAGCACCGACTGGTCTTTGAACGATTTTATGTCGTTGATTTTCATCATCGAACTCATCTGCCCGGCCATCGCGCTTGACACTTTGCTCCAGGGGCCGTCGTTCATTTGCATGTACATATCTTCGCCGATGCGCACGGCCTTCACGGCCATACCGTGCATCGCGATGTTGAACGCCGACTTGTCCGGCAATACCATGATGCCGGTCATCGCGCCACCCTCCGGCGTAGCGATCGTCAACTTGAACGATTTCACGTCTTGCCATGCCGCGAACATTTTCGCTTTGAGCGATTCG
>Ga0123336_10004587_pt1 | contig 11168 bp, 10 predicted proteins | sample SSSSmetaG_FD_96466 | JGI IMG/M metagenome (GOLD analysis project Ga0123336, IMG submission 96466) | Glacier valley bacterial and archeal communities from Borup Fiord, Nunavut, Canada, to study Microbial Dark Matter (Phase II) - ​SSSS metaG | ecosystem: Environmental > Aquatic > Freshwater > Ice... | reverse complement strand
CGGCGAGCGCGCAGACGCTCTCGCTGCTGACCGAGCTGCGCCAGGCGCTGGAGCGCAACCAGCTGCGCCTGTACCTGCAGCCCAAGCTCATCCTCGACACCGGCCGCGTGGGCGGTGCCGAGACGCTGGTGCGCTGGCAGCACCCGCAGCGCGGCCTCGTGCCGCCGATGGAGTTCATTCCCTTCACCGAACAGACCGGCTTCATCCGCCAGATGACGATGTGGGTGTTCGAGGAAGCCACGCGCCACTGGCTGCTGCTGCAGGCGGAGGGCATTCCGCTGATCCTGTCGGTGAACCTGTCCACGCGCGACCTGCTCGACACCGAGCTGCCGCAGAAGTTCGATGCCTTGCTCGTCAAGCACCGCGTGCCGGCCGAGGCGTTCTGCCTCGAGATCACCGAAAGCGCGGTCATGGACGACCCGCAGCACGCGCTCGGCACGCTGAACCGCCTGGCCGGCCTGGGCTTCAAGCTCTCGATCGACGACTTCGGCACCGGCTACTCGTCGCTCGCCTACCTGAAGCGCCTGCCGGTCAACGAACTAAAGATCGACAAGTGCTTCGTCATGAGCATGGAGACCGACCAGAACGACGCGAAGATCGTGCGCTCGACCATCGACCTGGCGCACAACCTCGGCCTGACCGTGGTGGCAGAGGGCGTGGAGAACGCCGTGGTCTGGGAGCTGCTGCGCGCGCTCGACTGCGACGAGGCGCAGGGCTACCACATGTGGCAAGCCGATGCCGGCAGATGAGTTCCACGCGTGGACGCTGGCGTGGGCGGCGAAGCAGCGGCCGGTGGCGGCTGTTGCCACTTCGGTGGTGATGCACTGAGGCTGTTCGCAGCGCACCCACCGGGCCGGGCCGGGTCTCTTTGACGCGGTCAAACGCGCGGCATACTTTGGCTCCCGCGCCGCAGCCGGCGCCTGCTAGAGCCGCCCCATATGACCACCCGTTCGCACCGCAGCGCCACGCATTGGATCGCCGTGCTTTGGACCTTGGCTGCGCTGTGCTCCGGCCCCGCCCTTGCCGCGCCCGATGCAGGTCAAACACAGCGCCTGCACACCCTCTTCGACGCCGACTGGGAATGGCGCATGCGCAACTTCCCCGAGTGGGCCACCATGACCGGCGACCACCGCTACGGCGACCAGTTCGAAGACGACTCGAAGGCGGCCGACGCGGCCCGTCTGGCACGCAACCAGGCCGCGCTGGCCGAGCTGCGCGGCATTCGCCGCGACCAGCTTGGCGACGCCGACCGCGTGTCGTACGACATGCTGGTGCGGGAAACACAGCAGTGGGTCGCGGGCGCGGCATTCCCCGGCCTGAACACACTGGCCATCAGCGCCGAGAGCGGGCTGCACAACGAGTTTGCAAGCTTGCTCGACGCGAGCCCGGTTTCGACCGAGGCCGATGTGCGCAAGATGATCACGCGCATGGCGCGCTTCCCGGCACGGGTCGACCAGCTGATCGTGCGCCTGCGCGATGGCCTGGCGCTCGGCTGGGTCGTGCCTCGCGCGTCGCTGGCGCGGGTGCCGGCGCAGATCGACGAGCAACTCGCCGCCGACGTGACGCAGAGCCCGTTGTACGCGCCGTTCAAGAAGCTGGGCAGCGGCATCGCACCGGCGGTTCGCGCCGGCCTGGCGGCCGACGGCGAGCGCGCGCTGCGCGAGCAGGTCTACCCGGCGATGCGCAAGCTGCGCGACTTCATCGCCACCGACTACGCGCCGCGCGCACCACTCGATGGCGCGATGAGCCGCTACCCGGGCGGGCGCGCTGCGTATGACTTCCTGGTGCGCCGGAGCACCACCACCGACCTCAGTGCCGCCGAAGTGCACGCCATCGGCCAGCGCGAAACCAAGCGCCTGCGCGCCGAGATGGAAGCGCAGATGCAGGCCGCCGGCTTCACCGGCGGCTTTGCCGAGTTCGTGGACTTTCTGAACACCGACCCGCGCTTTTTCCTTGCGGATGGCGAGACCTTGCTGGCCCGCTACCGAGACATCGCCAAGCGTGTCGACCCGGAGTTGCCCCGTCTCTTTGCCGAGCTGCCGCGCACGCCCTACGGCGTGCGCGCGATTCCAGCGCACGAGGGGCCGGGACGGTCCGACAACTACACCCGACCGCCGCTCGATGGCAGCGGCCCCGGTTGGTTCAACGCCAATGCGGCGGCGGTCAGGATCCGCCCGACCTGGTCCATGGAAACCTACTTCGCCCACGAAGCGGTACCCGGACACCACCTTCAAAACGCTCGCGCGCTGGAGCTGAAGGGCCTGCCCGCGTTCCGGCGCAGCGCCTGGTACCCGGCCTACGGTGAAGGCTGGGCCTTGTACGCCGAAACACTGGGCGGCGAACTCGGCCTGTACAAGGATGCCTACAGCCGCTTCGGCCACTTGCAACTGCAAGCGCTGCGCGCCGCGCGGCTGGTGGTGGACACCGGCATTCACGCGCTCGGCTGGCAACGCGAACAAGCCATCGGCTGGATGACCGAGCGCACCGGCATGAGCCGCGACATCATCGAGCCGCAGGTCGACCGCTACTACGCTTGGCCCGGCCAGGCACTGGCCTACATGATCGGCGAGCTGAAGATCATCGAGCTGCGTGACCGCGCGAAGGCGGCGCTCGGCGAGCGCTTCGACATCCGGCGCTTCCACATGGCCGTGCTCGACGGTGGCCCGGTGCCGCTGGCGGTGCTGGAGCAGGCGATCGACGACTGGATCGTGGCCGAGCGCACGCGGCCCGCGGCGCGCTGACCGAGCGCCTCGGCGCAACGACTCGGGCATCATTGACAGGCCATGCCGCAACGCACCGCCACCACCGCCACCACCGCCGAACTCGCCCGCGCCTTCGTCTACTTCGGCGGCCTCACGCTGCTGCGCTACGTGGTGTTCGTGGGCCTGTGGGCCGCCGTGGTGGCGTGGCTCGGCGGCCGCATGCAGTGGCGGCCACGTCTGCAGGCGCCCGGGCTCGCACTGAAGCAATGGCGCCGCGAGTTGACGCTGAGCGGGGCCACGATCGTGATCGCCGCGCTCATCGCACCCGCCATCCTGTGGCTCGGCGCGGGCCGGCAGATGCCGTTCTATCGCAACATCGCCACGCACGGCGGCTGGGCCTACTTCGTGTTCAGCATCGTCCAGATGCTGTTCATTCGCGACACGCTGTTCTACTGGGCGCACCGCGCCATGCATGCGCGTGCGCTGTTCCGCTTCACGCACCGCAGCCACCACCTCAGCACCAACCCGAACCCGCTGACCAGCTACTCGGTCAGCCCGGTCGAAAGCCTCTTCGACACCGTGGTGCCGTTCGTGCTGATCCTGTTCCTCGTGCCCAAGCACCCGGCGGCGTACCTGATCTTCCTGTGGATCGACTCCGCCGTGGCGGTGTACGGCCACATGGGCATGGAGATCTTCCCGCGCGGCACCTCGCGCCACTGGTTCGGCCGCTTCATCAACACACCCACCGCGCACAACTGGCACCACGCCAGCGCGCGCCACAACTACGGCTTCTACTTCCTGGTGTGGGACCGCCTGATGGGCACCATGGACCCCGACTACGACCGCCGCTTCGAAGCGGCCACCGCGCGGCCCGCACGCGCGCTCGGCCACCCCGCCGCCGCTTAGGCCACCGACCCATGTACCTGCCCGCCCACTTCGAAGAGAAACGCCCCGAGGTGCTGGCCGAACTGGTGCGCACGCACCCGCTCGGCCTGCTTGTGACGCTGGCTGACGCCGGCCTGCAGGCCAACAGCATCCCGTTCTTCCTCGACGCCGACCCCGCCGGCGGCCCCGGCATCCTGCGGGCCCACGTGGCGCGCGCCAACCCGCTGTGGCGCGAGGCGCGCACCGACGTAGAAGCGCTCGTCGTGTTCCAGGGCCCGCAGGCCTATGTGTCACCGGGCTGGTACCCGAGCAAGGCCGAGCACGGCAAGGTTGTGCCGACCTGGAACTACGTGATGGTGCAGGCGCGCGGCCTACTCCGCGCCATCGACGACGCGGCGTGGGTGCATGCGCTCGTGTCGCGCCTGACCACCCACCACGAAGCCGCGCAGGCGAAGCCCTGGGCCGTGACCGACGCGCCTGCGCCGTACATCGACACGATGACCCGCGCCATCGTCGGCATCGAGATCGTGTTGACAGCGCTCACGGGCAAGTGGAAGGTGAGCCAGAACCGCAGCACCGCCGACCGGGCCGGCGTGGCGGGCGGCCTGACTGCGGCCGGCCACGCCGGGTCGGCAGCGCTCGCCAGCGGCCCGCCTGGTGCGCGCTGACAGCCACGCCGCGCTGCCCCGGCCGCCACAGCCTGATGCGGTGAGCGCGCCACGCACAGGTCGCCCTGCCCGCGCGGCGGTCGCCAGCTGCGCGACGGCAGCGCTGTTCGCGATCATCGCGCCCGCGCATCTGCACGCCGCGCCGACCGTGGAAGATTCGATGGCGCAGCGCGTGCTCGCCTGCACCGGCTGCCACGGCGCGCAGGGCCGCGCCGCCCGTGACGGCTACTACCCGCGCATCGCCGGCAAGCCCGCCGGCTACCTGTTCCAGCAACTGCGCGCTTTCCGCGATGGCCACCGTTCGTACGGGCCGATGGCGACACTGATCGCACCGCTGAACGACGCCTACCTGCACGACATCGCCGCGCACTTCGCGGGCCTCGACCTGCCCTACCCGCCGCCGCTGCCCGCCAGCGCGAGCGTCGATGCGCTGGCGCGTGGCGAAGCGCTGGTCACGCGCGGTGACGCTGCGCTGCGCGTCCCCGCCTGCGTGCAGTGCCATGGCACCGCGCTGATGGGCGTGGCGCCCGGCGTGCCGGCGCTGATCGGCCTGCCGCGCGACTACCTCAACGCGCAGCTCGGCGCCTGGCGCACCGGCCAGCGCCACGCGGCCGCGCCCGACTGCATGGCGCAGGTGGCGCGGGCGCGGGCGGTGGCCGACATCAGCGCGTTATCGCAATGGCTGGCGGCGCAGCCCGTGCCACGCGGCGCGAAGCCTGCAACCACGCTGCCCGCCGCCACGCCGATGGCGTGCGGCGGCATGCCCGCTGCCGTGCCAGCCGGCGCTCGCAAGCCATGACGCGACGGCCTGCGCGCAAGCTCGTGCGTGCCGCCGCCGGCATAGCCGGAGCAGCCGCGCTGTGCGCTGCAGCGGTGTGGTGGCTGGGCGTGCGTGATGCCGGCGAGAGCGCCACCGAGGGCCAAGGTGCCGACAGGTCCGGCGCGCCAACGGGCACCACCCGCTCCGGTGCCGGTACCGGTACCGGTACCGACCCGAGCCTTGTCGAACGGGGCGCCTACCTCGCACGCGCCGGCAACTGCCAGGGTTGCCACTCCGCACAAGGCGGCGCGCCCTATGCCGGCGGGCGCGGCGTGCCCACGCCGTTCGGCACCGTCTTCGCGCCGAACCTTACGCCCGATGCATCAACGGGTCTGGGCGAGTGGAGCGCCAATGACTTCTGGCGCGCGCTGCACCACGGCCGCGCGCGCGACGGCCGGCTGCTGTACCCGGCGTTCCCGTACCCGAACTACACCCGCGTCACGCGCGCCGATGCCGACGCGCTGTTCGCCTACCTGCACAGCCTGTCGCCCGTCACGCAGGCGAACACGCGGCACGCACTGGCCTGGCCGTTCGACCAGCAGGTGGCACTGGCGGTGTGGCGCGCGCTGTACTTCCGCGCGGCCGAAGTGAAAGCCACTGGTGGGCCCGACGCCGAGCGCGAGCCCGGACGCAGCGCCGAATGGCAACGCGGCGCGTACCTCGTCGAAGGCCTGGGGCACTGCAACGCCTGCCACGCGAGCCGCAACGCGCCGGGCGCCACGGCGAGCACGCTCGACCTGGCGGGCGGGTTGATCCGGTGCAGAACTGGTATGCACCGTCGCTCACATCCCCTGCCGAGGCCGGCGTGGCAGACCGGAGCGTGCCGCACATCACCGAATTGCTGCGCTCCGGCGTGGCGGCGCGCGGCGCGCTCATCACGGTGATGGGCCCGATGGCCGAGGTGGTGGGTGGAAGCACCCAGTACCTGAGCGGCGCAGACCTGCAGGCGATGGCGCTGTACCTGAAAGCGCTGCCGCAAGCGGCCGCAGCCGGCCAGGCGCCGGTGGCTTACAGCGCCTCCGGCCGTGACGTAACGGCCACCACAGCGGCCACCGCAAACCCGCAGGCGCGAAGCTGTACGACCTGCACTGCGCCGCTTGCCACGGCGAGCAAGGCGAGGGCGCGCCGGGCGCCTACCCCGCGCTCGCCGGCAGCCGCGCCGTCACGTTGCGCTCACCGGCGAACCTGGTGCACGCGGTGCTCGAAGGCGGCTTCCCGCCCACCACGGCCGGCAACCCACGCCCCTATGGCATGCCGCCGTTCGCGACGTTGTTGGGCAACGACGACGTGGCGGCGGTGCTCACGCATGTGCGCGGCAGCTGGGGCAACCGCGCTGCGGCGGTGACGAGCCTGGAAGTAAGCCGGCTGCGCGGCACGAAGTAGGCGCTCGCGCACTGCGGAGCGGCTCGCTCGTTGCATTGAACCAAGCCGGATTCAGGCCGCCGGCGCACCCACCTGGCGGTCCGGCGCGGCCTTGGCGAAGGCATCGAGCGCTTCGCAGGTGGCGACGATGCGATCGATCGTCGGTGTGCCGGGCACGCTGATCTTGAACACGCGCATCACGGCAGTGATGCTGGCGAGCACGATGTCGGCCATGGTCGGCACGTCACCGTGGCAGTAAGCGCCGGTTTGCGGTTCGGTCGCGAGGCGCTGTTCGACGGCGGCTAGGCCGGTCGTGAACCACTGCGTCTGCCAGGCACGCCAGGCCGCATCATCGAACGCGGCGTTGGCGGTGAGGTACTTGCGCACGCGCGGCGTGATCAGCGGGTGCGTGTCGGCGGCCAGCATGTTGGCGATGGAACGCACCCGCGCGCGGCCGTGCAGGTCGGCCGGCAACAGAGGCGGCGCGGGCTTGAATTCATCGAGAAACTCGAGGATGGCGAGCGACTGCGTGATCGGCGCGTGGCCCGCTTCCACCAGCGCCGGGATCGCGCCGAGCGGGTTTACTTTCAGGAAGGCTTCGCTGCGCTGTTCGCCGGCATCAAGGTTGACGATGCGCTCGTGCGCCGCCAGGCCCTTCAGGTTCAGCGCCGCGCGCACGCGATAGGTGGCCGAGGTGCGCCAGAAGGCGTAGAGCTCGAAGGTCGGTTGCTGCGTGGTCATCGGGCTGCCTCCATCAAAACGGAATGTCGTCGTCCATGTTGTCGAAGCCGGTCGCCGCCTTCGGCGCCGGGCGCGAGGCCGGAGCCGGGCGAGCCGCGGGCGCCGGGCGCTGCTGCGGCGCACTGCGCTCGGTGTAGCCGCCGGAGCCGCCTTCTTCTTCGGCACCGCCACCGCCCGCGCCTTCACGGCCGCCGAGCAGCTGCATCGAGTCGGCCACGATCTCGGTGGTGTAGCGCTCCAGGCCTTCCTTGTCGGTCCACTTGCGCGTCTTCAGGCGGCCTTCCACGTAGACGGGGCGGCCCTTCTTCAGGTACTCGCCGGCGATCTCGGCCTGGCGGTCGTAGAGGACGACCGAATGCCATTCGGTCTCTTCCATCTTCTCGCCGGAATCCTTGTTCTTCCAGTTGCGCGTGGTGGCGATGCGCAGGTTGCACACCGCGCTGCCGTTGGGGGTGTAGCGCACCTCGGGGTCCTTGCCGAGGTTGCCGAGAACGATGACTTTGTTGACTGATGCCATGGCAGGCTCCGAAGCAGATGGAATGGCTGCAATTATGGCGCCCGGGCTCGCGCCGGCTCTCCCCCGTGGGATGGAACGGCGGGGGATCGTGCGCCCTCCCTCCAAGGGGCGTGACGACGGCTCCCTTAACATCGGCCGGTGATCGAAACCCATTCGCCAACCGCCGCCGCATCGGCCCCCGCCCACATCCTGCACGACGTGTTCGGCTACACCGCCTTCCGCGGCGCGCAGGCCGAGATCGTGGACCACGTGATCAAAGGTGGCGACGCGCTGGTGCTCATGCCCACCGGCGGCGGCAAGAGCCTGTGCTACCAGGTGCCCGCCATCGCGCGGCACCGCCGCGAACAGGGCGTGGCCCTCGTCGTGAGCCCGCTGATCGCGCTGATGCACGACCAGGTCGGCGCGCTCGAAGAGGCCGGCGTGCACGCCGCCTTCCTGAACTCGACGCTGTCGCTGGACGACACCCAGCGCATCGAGCGCGAAATGATGAGCGGCCGGCTCGTGCTGCTGTACGTGGCGCCCGAGCGCCTGACCACGCCGCGCATGCTGGCGCAGCTCGACTCACTCCACGAACGCGGCCTGTTCAGCCTGGTGGCGATCGACGAGGCGCATTGCGTGAGCCAGTGGGGACACGACTTCCGCGAAGACTACCTGCAGCTCAACCTGCTGCACGAACGCTACCCCGACGTGCCGCGCATCGCGCTCACCGCGACCGCCGACGACCTGACGCGCGCCGACATCATCGAGCGCCTGCAACTGCAGGACGCGCGCGTCTTCATCAGCAGCTTCGACCGGCCGAACATCCGCTACGCCGTGGTCGAGAAAGACGACGCGCGCAAGCAGCTGCTGCGCTTCATCCAAGACGACCACGAGGGCGACGCCGGCATCGTGTATTGCCAGTCGCGCAAGAAGGTGGACGAGACTGCCGCCTGGCTCGTGACCGAAGGCCTCACCGCGCTGCCGTACCACGCCGGGCTCGACGCCGACGTGCGCAAGAAGCACCAGGACCGGTTCCTGCGCGAAGAGAGCATCGTGATGGTCGCGACCATCGCCTTCGGCATGGGCATCGACAAGCCCGACGTGCGCTTCGTGGCCCACCTGGACTTGCCGAAGAACATCGAGGCCTACTACCAGGAAACCGGCCGCGCCGGCCGCGATGGCCAACCGGCCGATGCGTGGATGGCCTACGGCCTGGCCGACGTGGTGAACCAGCGCCGCATGATCGACGAGAGCCCCGCGGCCGAAGAGTTCAAGCGCGGCCAGCGCGGCAAGCTCGATGCGCTGCTCACGCTGGCCGAAGCGCACGACTGCCGGCGCGTGCGCTTGCTCGCGTACTTCGGCGAAGGAAGCGAGCGCTGCGCCGCCTACCAGAACGCCTGCGACAACTGCCTCACCCCGCCTGCCACCTGGGACGCGACCGAGGCCGCGCGCAAGGCGCTGAGCTGCGTCTACCGCTTCCATCAGAACGGCGGCCAGCGCTACGGCGCAGCGCACCTGATCGATGTGCTGCGCGGCAAGGCGACCGAGAAGGTGGTGCAGCGCGGCCACGAAGCCTTGAGCACCTTCGGCATCGGCGCCGATGTGAGCGAAGCGCAGTGGCGTGTCGTGCTGCGCCAGTTGATCGCGCTCGGCTACCTGCGCACCGAAGGCGAATACAACACTCTCGAACTGACGGCCAGTGCCCGTGATGTGCTGCGCGGCGACGTGCAGATGCTGCTGCGCCAGCAGAGCGATGCGCCGAAGCGCGCGGCGAAGACCGGGCGCATGACGCGCACCGCGCGCGGCGGCAAGGACAAGCCGCCGCCGTTGCCGCTGGACGACCAGGGCCTCGAACGATTCGCCGCACTGAAAGCATGGCGCGCCGAGGTGGCGAGCGAGCACAACCTGCCCGCCTACGTGGTGTTCCACGACGCCACGCTGGCCGAGATGGCGCAGGCGCAGCCCGATTCGCTCGACGCGCTGGCGCAGATCAGCGGCGTGGGCGCGAAGAAGCTCGAAGCCTACGGGCGCGAGATCCTGCGGGTGCTCGAAGGCGCTTGAAGGGGCTTGGTGGGGCGCCACGGCTCGCTGTGCGCGCCGCAGCAAACACAGCCCATCACAGCTCGTCACCAACGCTTACCGTGCCGGCCGAATGCCGTGCAGAACCGCACATCACCGAGGCGCCGGCTTCCCTAGCATTCGGGTTCAACGCAGGCCGCATCTCCGGGCTGCGTATGCCGACCCGAACGGAACCCGCATGAACCGCCTGCACCGATGGGCCGCTATTGCCACCGAAGGCCTCACGCTGCTGGCGCTCGGCGGCTGCACCACCACCTCGCTGGTGCTCGGCGTGGCCGGCATCGCGACAGACACCAGCATGACCTGGGAAGTGGTCAAGCACTTGCACGCCAAGCTGACCGAAGGCGACCCGCGCCCGTGCGCCCAACTGGGCAGCGTGGACCGCGCACTGAACCCGCGCTGCGGTGAGTTCGTACCGGGCAGCCTGCGCACGGCCGACATGCGCAGCACAGCGCTCGGTGAATGCCCACTCACGGTCGCGGCGCGCGATGTGCGGCTGTGGCCGGTGCTGCCCGAACTGCTGGCCAAGGGCGCTGATGCCGCAGCCTGCGCACAGGCGCCGCTGGTGGCACTGGCGCAAGCCAACGACTGTCCCGACCTGAGCACGGCGTCGGCCGATGTGAAACGCGCCATGGCCCGACTGACCCAGGCCGACAGCCGCGCCGTTCACCATGACGTGGTGCGTTGGCTGAGCTGCCCGCACAGCCGCGCCGCCGGGCTCGACGCCATGCTCGATGCCTGGCTCGCCGGCGGTGCGCTCGCCCCCGGCACGCTCGGGTTCAGCCCGCTCGGCGCGCTGCACCCGAGCCACTTGGGCTCGCCGCTCGCGCTGGCGCTCGAAGCCGGCGGCCACCGCGCTGGCGATGCGCTGGGTGGCTATGTGGGCGAACGCAGCACCGGCTTCGAAGAGGCTTTGCGCACCAGCGACTGGGCCGCGCTCGATTGGTGGCTTGCACGCCAGCCGCAACTCGTGAACCGCGTGCCGCCGCGCCGCGGCGACCAGGTTGCGTGGCTGCCGCTGGCGCGCGTGCTGGTGCCCAGCTTCCTGGCCTACCCCGACAGCCGCGCCGACATGGTCGGCTTCCTGCTCGCGCGTGGCGGAGACCCGGCACAGCGCCTGCCCGCCGACCCGGGGCAGACGGTGGCCGGCCTGGCGATCAAGCTGAAGAGCCCGCTGGCCGGCGTGCTGGCTGCGGCGCCATCGCCTGCAGCGTCGCTGGCTGCGGTCGGCACCGCACCGCAGCGCACGCTCGTGGTGTCGGCGCGCCGGGCCGAACGCTTCGGCGCCGAGTAGGTGTCAAGTCCCGTGAGGTTGTAGACGCGCTTGACGAACAGATCAGGGCGTTCTGTGCGCCACTGCTGCAGAGCTTGAATGGGTGAATGATGCTTCAGGGCGCGCTGCGGAATCAGGTGGT
>Ga0123336_10004583_pt1 | contig 11176 bp, 6 predicted proteins | sample SSSSmetaG_FD_96466 | JGI IMG/M metagenome (GOLD analysis project Ga0123336, IMG submission 96466) | Glacier valley bacterial and archeal communities from Borup Fiord, Nunavut, Canada, to study Microbial Dark Matter (Phase II) - ​SSSS metaG | ecosystem: Environmental > Aquatic > Freshwater > Ice... | reverse complement strand
TGTGGTTCCAGCACGACAGGCATATTCCCATTCGGCTTCAGTGGGGAGGCGATAGTCTCGACCTGTATGGGAAGAGAGGCGATCGCAAAACTCTACCGCGTCATGCCACGACACCTGTTCAACAGGGGGGCTACCTCCCTTAAAAGCAGTTGGCTCTAGATCTAGTTCTCGGTTCACCTGATCCAACCCTGCTACAAACCGCCACTGCGCCTGAGTGATTGGGTAGCGCCCCGTCAAATAGGCAGATACACTCACTTCATGCTGTGGCCCTTCATTGTCACTGCGTTCTGACTCATGATCAGAAGAACCCATCAAAAAGGTGCCAGCCGGAACCGCGACCATCTCTATCTGGGTTTCATCGCCCAATGGCTCTAGCCATTGTTGAGCCTGTCGCCGCTGCCGTTTAATGATCCATTCAGACTGTTGCTGACTCCGCTTCGACTTCGGCTGGCGCTCAATGGTTGCCACCTCAAACTCAAAGGGTTCTAATCGATCGGGTTCAGCCTCAAGAACAATGGTGACCACCTCAACCTCCTGCGTCTGCAATGCAGGAAAAGCAGATCCAGTCACCGCTTCAACCAATTGAGCAGTCGTGAATTCAAGAATCTCTAAATCAGGAAATGCGGGATCAGACTCTAAGGGCTGAATCCAGTCAGGATATCCTGCGGCATCCCGCTCAACCATCTCAGCGAGTTCAGCATAGTCACCCCCCAAGCGATGCAGCACCTCCGTAGCGATTTGAGCAAAGGGAAGAATCGTATCCTTTGTTTCCTGACTCCAATCAGACTTAGGAGAAAGTAGAGCGGTAAAGCTCTTGATCTCAAAGCCCAAAGTTCTAGCAATACGCTGAGACAGAGCTTCGAGCACCCCAAGGGTTTCATCGAGCGGCGTAACCTCGTTAAGCAAACCCCGAACCCCTTTAACAAAGTCATATCGCGTCAGGGCATCTGAGCTAGGTTGCTCACGTTGAATCTCTTCTAACAGAACACTGGCATATACTTCAGCAATATGAACGGGCTGCACCTCTTTCAACAGTTCTTGCTGAATCAGATACACTACAGGTAACTCTACTGGGACAGCCGCCATCATGCTCGCTAACCGTTGAGCGATCGGAGACGCAGTAGCCATAAAAAGCTCTAGCCGATCCTTGGCAGATTTTGGCTGCACGACAGCCAGCGATCGATCCCGTTCTGAATCTTTCACCCAAGACAAGTCAAACAGGCGAGCAGGCGATCGTTGACGACCCGCTGCCGAAACAACCAGTGCCCACTGCTTCAAAGCGCTCGCCGTCAGAGTCACCACAGGCACCGTTAAAGCATCCGCAGGCGCGATTTGAGTGCGTAAAGGGAGTTCTCTAACTTGCAATCTTTGATTTGGGGCACCCGGCAGCAAAGAGCCAACCTGCACAGCAAACCCCACATCCAGTTCGCTTTGGCTCCACAGGCGTTCGGGTAAAAGTTGCACGATCGCTGCTGGCCCATGCTGACTCCAGAGCGTTAACCAGTCATGGATCTTTCCCTGCCGCCAGAGGCGAGAACGGCAATCACTCACGAATAGTACCAAACGCCGTCCAGATACATCGACCAATTCTTTGTGACTTCGCAGAGGCTCGTCTTGCCCAGCGCCTAGCCTTTGCTGCTTTTTGGCTACTAGTTTGGGCTGTCCTGTATCACTCTCTTTGACATACCAAGCACGCATATTGCGAAAGGCTCCCTGACATTCCAGCAGGTGTTGAAATTCATCCAGGGTGTCTTGCCAAATAAAGCTAAACTTGGAGGCTTCGATCACCAAATCCAGATCAAACCAGCGTTCGGGTGATGGCTTGAGAATCGGCACCCAAATATCCCGTTCAGCAATCCGATTCACGGTAGCTATTTCATCTAGATCCGATCGCGTCAGAGAAGGCACCTTACGCATCAAAGGACGCAGCGATCGACCAATGCCACGAGGGTTAGGAAGAGCCGGGGCAGCCTGCACCTGAATCGGTAAGCCCTGTTCTGTCGTTTCAACCGATGAAGTGTCGGGTTTAACCGCCTGGGGCATATAAGCGGAGACAAACGGCTGGGGCGCACTTGGAATCGTGTTGTCATCAATCGTCTCAACCACGATCGCTTCACCTGACTCGTCTATCTCATCTGGCTCGTCTACCTCGTAAGCATCGCCAATCTTAGCCGCCAGCCAGAGAGCATCGGCAATATCTTCGTCGTGCATCAAAGACTGCGACTCACTAAAGGCGGCAATCTCACGATCGCTCAGAAGCAAGCCTTTTTGCTGCAAGAGAGCGATCAGGTGACTAATCATTTGTCCTTAGACTTTGATGAACGATCTTTGGGTTTAACCTCTAGGGGTCGATCCAGAGGCGCTAATAGGTGATCAAGCAAGCTCTCTTTTTCGTCACCGATCCAGTCTCGCTGACGGACGATCATAAATAGGGCATTCAACAGTTGATCCGTAGAAAGCTGTTCTCTACCCTTATCGCGACGCTGGAGAAACCTGTCAATCAGATCATTGACCTGACTATCTGACAAATCACATTTTTCTAGATGGGCTTTGATAATGCGCTCTAACTGCACGCGATCGGGGTCACGCATATTCAAGCGCAAACAACGGCGTAGAAAAGCAGGCGGAAAATCACGCTCACCGTTGCTCGTGAGGATCACCAAGGGAAACTCTTGACAGGTAATGCGTCCTCCCTTAATTTTGACTTTCTTTTCTGCGTAAGTGGATTCGGCTTCATCAGTATAGGCAGTGCGTACCTTCACCTCGATCGGTTCTAACTTGTGCTCAGGGTCATCACTGTCTTTTTCCAGTCGAGCCAGTTCTGGAATTTCAAATCGCCCTTCCTCAAAAATGGTCAGTAGGTCATTGGGTAGATCGATATCACTTTTGTCAATTTCATCAATGATCAACACACGAAGTCGAGATGACTCCAATAGGGCAGTTCCCAGAGGTCCCAAAGTAATGTAGTCAGCTATTTTTTGCGGGTCTTCGATATAGTCATCCCCCGCTTCAGATTGCTTGACTTCTTGCAAGCGACCAATGGCATCGTAGGTATAGAGACCATCTTTGAGTGTGGTGCGGGTAGTAATGGGCCAGTAAAGCACTTCCCCCAGCTTCAACTCATGGGCTACCGCATAAGCCAGAGAAGATTTACCCGTACCTGGTTTGCCAGTAATCAGCAGAGGTCGCCGCAGGTAAAGAGCAGCATTGACCATTTCAACTTCTTCTGGTTGAGCCTGAAAGGTTTCACCTCGACGTTTACGGCGACTGACACCAGGGTTGGGATCTTTGCCAAAGGGTCTCCAAGGCGGTACATCAGGTAACTTAGCATCATGGGGTTCTCGGTTATCCCCCTGAAACAGCTTCCAGTCTTCGGGTGGTTTACTCATTAGGTTCTTAACTCAGGCAGACTTTGGAGGAATCAGGTTTGGATCATCCCATAGAAGAGATAGGTGATGACCGATGTGGCAGTCTGGAGAATTTTGCCGCCTACGGGCTTCATACCGCTTATCTTTAACCGTCTGGGGCAGATGCTCTAAACGACAGGCAGCTAGCAGGTTACACAACTGAGTCTCATGGGCTAGGTTTGCTAAATTACTGCGCGGCCAAATAGCAATCGGTAAACCAAAGTCTAGCATCTCATAACATAGCTCCTCGATATCTACAGGTGCTTGGGTGACATGCAAACCGACTATCTTGCTTTCTTCTTCTAGATTCACAGCCGCGTCTAGAGTGTCTATCAGAGCATCTAAGTCACTGTCATGCACTGGTACGAAGATGCCCTTAGCAAACTCTTTCAATAAACTCTGGTGTCGTTTCCACAACTTAAGCCAGCTTGGTCTTTTTTTATAGGTGCCATCATATCGGTTGGCACAGCGAATGACGACTACATGGTCGTGCCCCAAGTATTCTGGTCGTCTACCAGTTTCTAAGTTAAGCTGCCAGACATCCACACCCAAATGCATGAGTTCTAGTGGAAGGAAGATATGGAGTTGGGGATAGTTTTCACAGCTTTCACAGAGATGTCTTTGTTCAGTTAAAAAATGATTAAGCAAATGGGTTATTTTTCGCAGCAGGTCCTCTAATGAACGAGGTACGGCATCTGGAGAATCAGTAGCTAGCAGACGATGGTAACCAGTCTTTTTCGTTTGATACGTCTCCATATCTTCTACTAACCAGGCATCAAGCTGATAATAAGTTTCATCCTCTTGAGCCTGAGTAGAAGCTTCATCACAGCGGAGAATCGTCATTAGGATAGCGGGTTGAGCCTTCTCTAACCGCTTATTTTGAGTAGACTGAATTTGGTTGTAGAATTGAAGCCAATCAATGCCTGCTCGGTATTGAGTACCCCACTGATTAAGGGCATTCACCAGAACAGGATCTGATGTATTAATAATCAAATGGGCAATAAACTCTTCCAGAGCGGTGTAGGGAAAATCGACCTGAGCGATTTTATTGAGTTCGGATACTATTGACTGCACATTCTCTACATTTCGTTGCACCAGACTGGGCCAGTGGAGTAAGGTCGTGCGATAAGACTGCTGAAGAACCTCCCATTGGCTTTCACTAGATTTCAGAATTTCAATAAGATGATCAATCTCGTCTTTAATCAGTTGATCCCGAAGATTTTGCTGTAGGCTCTGAATTTCCTGATCAACCTGCTCAATCTGCTTGAACAAAAGATTCAAACGTTTTTCATACTGTCCTTTTATTGTCACATCAGCAACTGCTTCAATTTCTGCTTGAACTACGCCAATCTGTTGCTCAAGGTTGGTGCGGTTGCTTTGTAAATATTGCAGCCTGAGTATTTGAGATGAGTCAGCAGGAGGAAACTCTAGAGACTTACCTGCACCTGCCTCTACTTGATTATCCCCAATCTTTAACCAATAAGCAGGTTGTATCTTTTGCTTCTTTAAAAACCCCGTTTGAATCCGCTCCGCTAGCGCTTTCATCTCAGGCAATAGAGGCTGCTCTCTCAATTCCTCCATCAATGCCTGAGAAAAACGACCTGTACCTAAGTCAGATTCATTGGTTGCCACTTCATATTCAGGCGAAGCAAATAAGATAAACTGCTCACTCCGAGCGACCTCGCCACTTGCCCCAAACCTTATCTCAGAGGCTTCCCCTTGAATCGTTTGAGCAAGCCCCTGGTAGAAAGCATTGGCACAAGCGTCCATCAAAAAGATTTGCTGGGAGAACCCAGACCCAAAAGCAGAGGTGCTGAGGGACTCTACCAATGAATTTACGTTGAGATTCCATTTAGTGTTGTCGTCGGTATCCGCAAAAAATAGTCGCCGGGTGGTCACGTCCGTTTTCGTGACAATGCCGTGACCGCCCCAGAACACATAGAGCAGATCGCCCCGGCTACCTTCACGGGTCAACTGGGAACGAATAGTACGGGCAATCGGATCATGGGCCGCAGATTCTGGTGTGAGACCCCTAGCTGTGGCTGCCGATAGCACCGCTTTATTTTTCTCTAGAGGCGATAGGAATAAGTGGATGTGTCCTGGCTCAACTCCCCGATCCAATAGCCAGTTGGCAAACTGAAGGGCATCGTTGGCGGGTCCATTCAAGTCATAGTCAGAACCAGCCTGGTATTTTTCGATTCCCACGACCAAAGCATAGACGTTAGTAGGCTGGATAGCGGCGGTGGTCATGGCAATACTTTTTCGATCGCGTTCCAGGTCTGATCATTAGCCCAGTAAGCACCATGAGCTTCTGGGAAGGGCTGTCTATTATCTACCTGCACATCCGTTAACTTTCCGGGAAAGATTCCCTCGCAATTGCCGACGTAGCTCAAAAAATCCCTTAAATCATAGATGTTGAGCCATTTTGGAAAGTGGTCAGGCAAAGGATCGCCGTAGGGCAAGGTTTGCAGTGCATCAATTTCGTAGAAGAAGGGAGCCTGTGAGCCAACGGTCACTAGGCACTTAACTTTATCTCGCAGATCTTGCTCAATCAGCAGGTCAACGCAGGCTATTCCTCCCAAGCTATGGGAAAGCAGAATAACGGGAGGCTCGACTTGCTCGTTTTCAATTTGACTGCGAATGAACTCACGGATTTCTTTGCCTTTCGCTTGATAAATCATGATGTCACCCGCGAAGGGATAGGCACTATCCATAACGGCACCCCGTTTACGCCTGATCTGGTTAGTGCCGAAGCCAAGGGCTAACCCCGTGAGTTGGCTTCTAGTCCAGTCCAAGAGAACACCTCTCGATGTTTCGTCACGAGTCAGGGTTTTCTGGATAGCATCAACTGCTTCATCCCGTAGTTGGTCGTTTACCAGTAGCCAGGGGTAAATTTCCTGTTCTTTGCACAGCAATCGAGAAACGGAAACGATGGCTCTAGCGATCGCAGCATAATCACCATCTAATGGACTGGAGGTCGTTTCTAGCAGTCTCCCGAATGGTCTAGAGTCAGCCCCAGTGATCACCTCACAAGCCTGTTTAAAGACGATGCCAATCCCCAAAACATTCAGCTTTGACTGCAATTCTGTAGCCGTGGAGAGCGCTTCGACTCTACCCCTAAGTTCTTGGGAAGGCGTAGGTTGTCCAGGGACGGCTCTTTGAGTTTGTAGCGGTCTTAAACCCAATAGCCGCATCTCGTAGAACGGGTCTTTATAAAGAGCTTCCCAAAGGCGAACACTTTCCTCTTCGGGTGTTAGGTTGTGACCGCCTTGCGCTTCTTTGTAATTAGGGATAGAGGCACCTCCAGCATTAAGTTTTGCCCCCAACGAGTCACCCCAGAGGCAAGGCACTAACTTAGCGTTTGGTCTGCGCTTTTGCAGAGCTTGCTCGATTTGCTGCAATGTCTCAGCATAGGCTTCTTTTCTACCGCCTGTCCCATGTACGAAGATTACAGTTGTCATCTCAGTTCCTTACTTCGGCAGGTTTTATGTCAGCCTTTCACAATTGCTGGAAGCAGAATTTCAGGCTGTCTTCACTACTCGACACAAACTACTTTTAGCATTATTCAGTCTGGTCGTAATTAATCTACAGAGGTTCAGTTGATGATTGGGTGAACTTTTGCTTTGGGTTGCTGCTTGCGATCGCCTTCCGTTTGAGAATTCATATCGGCGGCTCTTTTCAGCCAATGAGGACAACAGTTGCCCTGAGAGGCCGGGCACATGAGCCAAAACCCAGACGTTAAAGCACTCGACCCACGCTTGGGCATCGACTTGTTGAAAGATGCATCGAAACGTCGAGGATGATAGCATTAGCGTCGTGGTCGGCTCTAGTTCCAGTAATTGACAAATCAGCTTATGATGTTTCTGCACAAACTTCACCAATAGGCGATAGCCGTAGTAGCCACACAAACTGCCCAGCAGCGCTAGAAACATCACCAGAAACAGCGTATGGCTTGAGCTTGTGGTTTACAAGGGTTTTTGATCGTCTTTAGTTGTTCTATGAGGGTCATGGACTGATGGTTATGTTAGTGATTTCAGTCCATTCTTGTTTTTCTACTACTACAGAAAAATCACTCTGCAGCTCGCTCGGTTAGGGATCGCATGACTTCTTCAGCACAATCTTGCACAGAGCACTGATTCTGAAATCAACCCAGATTTTCCATAGCTTGAACTGGAAATGTGGACCAATCGATCGTCTCAGGTGTTGTGGGTAGACTGGCTCCTGGTTCTTGCAGCAAAACATCTGCGGGAATCCCTAAATGTTTATGCAACCCTCGAATCATCTGAAGGGTAAGAGGACGTTTACTCGCCAACACTTCAGAAACTTTAGAGCGACTACCGATGTAAGGAGTGAGATCACGAGGGCTAAGGTCTGCTTGCTTCATCCCGAAGTGAATCGTTGAAACTGGGTCAAGGAAACCAATGGGATAATGGCTTTCTTCGTAGAGTTCAACAAGAGAGCAAGGACTTCAAGCTCATCAGCTTCTGGTGTTCCGGCAGCAGCATCCATCAAAGCGATACTTGTTGCCTGCAATTGAAGCAAAGACTGGTGAAGGATACCTGGACGGCTTTGGTACACTCTTAAAGCCTGCTGGTACCCCCTGGAGTTTGGATGATCTTGAACAGCTTTATCCGGCTTGTACAAACGTTTTCCTGCCTAGTACGCTCTATTTCAGATGCTTGAGTTTAGGTTCACGTCATTCCTAGATTTTTCTTAAAGACTTGAGTGTTGTGATTCCGTGAGAGAGAAATCAAAGTCCTCCCGTGGTGAGATGTTCAGGGGTAAGGAATGGGAAAGAGTGCAGGTAAGTTCAGGCTCGTTTAGGGGGAACCCAGATCCTGCAACTGCCGATAGTCGCCCCTGCCCCAATTGTTAAGCAGCACGCAGAAGCATTTCGGAGCTTGTTCCGAGATGAACGCAGCTATGAGAACTTCCAGACCTACTTGACGGGACTCATCGTGCTGGAGAATAAAAGCCTGAGTAACATCAGTCGCTGCACTTTGGAGAGTGCAGACAAGACAAATCTATCCCGCTTTTTGAGCGAGTCGCCCTGGAAGAGCCAGGAGATGAATGCCCGTCGGGTGCAATACATGCTGGGGCAAACGGTGAACGTGCGGTTGGATGGCAAGCAGTCGTGCTTGTTGATTGATGATACGCTGTGTGAGCATGTGGGGAGCTTGTTTGAGTACATCGACCGCCACTATAACCACAGCGATAGCAGCTACCCGTTAGCGCACAACTTGGTGACGAGTCACTATCGCAGTGGAGCCGTGCGGTGTCCAGTGGATTGTGAGATTTATCGACGCTATGAAGACTTGACGCAGTGGGAGGCATTCATTCATAAGCACTTTCCAGAGCAGGTGATTCCATCCACAACCCAAGCGCGACAAAAGGTGCATAAGGAACTGGACTCAACGTTGCTAGAAGACCCAGAATTTGCCGAGTTGCATCAGCAGTTTCGGACGAAGCTAACAATTGCACATGAGTTGCTCAAGCACGCGGTTGAACACGGTCTACCCTTTACGACGGTGTTGATGGATAGTTGGTATCTGACGAGTGAATTCGTCCAGCAGTTAGCAGACCACAACAAGCAGTGGGTGAGCTTGCTCAAAAGCAATCGCAATTTGTCGATGTCGGGGTTTCAGTTGCGCGATGCCCAGGGACACCCGATTCCCCTACCTGCCAATGGTGTGATCAAGGTGGAAGCACTTGTGCCTTTGATTCCAGCAACCGCTTATCGTCAAGTGGACATCAATCAGCGCAGCTATTGGTGCTTTACGGTCTGTACTCGCCTGTCTGGGATTGGCAAGGTGCGCCTTGTGATTTCTTTCCAAACCGCCGACTTGAGCGGTTCTTATGCTGTGCTTGTAACCAACCACACCGAGTGGACTGCCAAGCAAATCTTGGCAACCTACTTGCAGCGTTGGACAATTGAAACGTTCTATCGGGACAGTAAGCAACTGCTCGGTCTCAACCAGTATCGCGTGCGTTCACACTCAGCCATGCAATCCCATTGGTGTTTAGTGTTCGTGGCATACTCGTTGTTGCATCTGGCTTGTTTACCGTCACCTCAAAAGCCTCCTAAGGGCAAGCGCCCGACTCAGCCCATCCAATCCATTGGGCAAGTCGCGCGACAACAAGGGCAAGCCTTGAGAGAGTTGATCTTGTTCGCTCATGATCAACTCTCTCAAGGACAGGCAGCAGCGCAGGTGTTCACCCGCTTGTTTGCAAAACAGCAAAAGCAATTCTCGCGCTCATAGTGCGTGTGGTGCTTGTCTCATTTTCCTCTCGTAACATCACAACACTCAAGTCAGACACCCCCAGCAAAGCTGGTGGCTTGATGAATGTGACCGCCCCAAGGGCGGGTGTCTTTGCTGAAGGTGTCTGTAAGTCAATTAGAATCGCCCACTTTGGTCAAACGATTCCTGCTCTCGGATATAACGACGCACGACCTCTTCTTCAAATCCAACGGTTGATACAGCATAGCCCCGTGCCCAGAAATTCTCCCCTTCAAAATTGCGTTGCTTGCCTTTGAATCGGCGGGCAATTGCAATCGCACTTTTCCCTTTCAGAAACCCGATCACTGACGACACCGCGTGTTTTGGCGGAATCGCAATGCACATATGGACATGATCCACGAGCAAATGTCCCTCAATGATCTGGCATTCTTTTTGACGCGCCAATTCATGAAACACCGGTCCCAGATATTGCCGTAACTCCAAAAACATCGTCTTACGCCGATACTTGGGAACGAAGATGACGTGATACTTGCAATCCCACTTGCTGTGAGAAAGGCTTTGATACAATTCCGACATGTGTTTTCTCTCCTACGGTTCGGTTCAAGCCACCGTGGGAGTTACTTTACACGCGCTCAGGAACGCCGGAAACGCTAAAAGCTGTTCAAGTCGCACTGGTAAAACCAGTGGCTTACCTTCTGAGCTACAGACAAGTTAAAGAAATATCTTGCGCTTGAGAATGTAGCAGGCATACTGGAACTAACCCATCCTCGGTAGGCTGTAGTGGCTGATTCAAGTGAGTTATTGGCTATCCTCGATCACATCCTTCTGCAAATTGAGAAGGAAGGCTTTCAGTTGCAGCACTGGAGTCAGACTGAAGACGGACAGAAGGTGATTCAGTTTGTCATTCAAATTGGCAAGTACAACACTAATTTGGGAAAGGGTGAGGATTTTTCCATCGGGGACGGGTTAGACAAACATCTGTTGGAAGAGGTTCGGGATTTGCTGCGATCTCAACTTTCCCCTCCCTTGCCAAATATTGACTGGCAACAGGTCAGCCGATCGCGCCTCGACGAGCAAATTCAACGCTTAACTACGAACCCACTGACTCATGCTGAGGGCATCACTTATCGCACGGAGCAAGTGTATGTGCCGTTGGGACTGGTGGAGCGCAAGCGACCATCTCGTCGTCGAGAAGACGTGTTGCCAGAGGAAGGTTCGTCGCTCTACGAAGAGACGGAGATTACTCAGAAGTTTGAACATGAGGCATTTCTGGAGCAGGTGCTGCGGCAGGGGCACAGTCCTTGGAGTGGCGGACGACGGATTGCTGTGATTGGGGAGCCGGGAGCGGGAAAAACCACACTATTGCAGCAGATTGCTCGCTGGGTATCTGAAAACATTGAGGGGGCGATTGTCATTTGGGTGTCGCTGGCAGACTTGCAGGGGCAAGAGCTGGAGGACTACCTGCTGGAGCGGTGGTTGCCAGCAATTGTGCAACAGGTAGGACAGGCAGAAGCTTCGACCCAGGTAAAG
>Ga0123336_10004579_pt1 | contig 11185 bp, 10 predicted proteins | sample SSSSmetaG_FD_96466 | JGI IMG/M metagenome (GOLD analysis project Ga0123336, IMG submission 96466) | Glacier valley bacterial and archeal communities from Borup Fiord, Nunavut, Canada, to study Microbial Dark Matter (Phase II) - ​SSSS metaG | ecosystem: Environmental > Aquatic > Freshwater > Ice... | reverse complement strand
GACCAAATCGGGCGCCCTGCACCAGGAAATCACCGCCAGCCTGGGCCAGGGCGGCGCTCCGCTGCGGGCCGTGACCACCAACGGCGGCATCCGGGTGGCGCAGGGCCGCGAGTAGGCTCTTCGGGGCCGGGGCGTTGCCTCAGAGGCTGTTTGCGTTGGTTCCTGGCGGCCTGAGAACGGTGTAGAGATGCATCTTTGCGTCTCGTCGTCCGCGCCGATTCGCCGATTATCGTTCAGCGACGAGACGTAAAGATGCGCCGCTACATCGACCAGCGATTAACTCAAACGGCTTCTCAGGCCGCACGCGCGGCTCGGGTAGCCAGGGGTCGAGCAGGCGCTGGCAGAGCGGCACGGGCGGCGCGAAGACCAGCACCCCGGCCACGTTGAACAGCACGTGGGCATGGGCAATCTGCCGGGCCACGTCGGCGCCGCCCGCCAGGCGCAGCACCAGAGCCGTGAACGGGCCGATGAGCAGCAGGCCCACGCCGATGCAAGTCAGGTTGAAACCCAGGTGAAACAAGCCGGTTTTGAGGGCGGCGGAGCAGCGGTCGAGAAGGCCTTTCATGCGCTCGCCGGCCACCTGGCGCAGGGCCAGCGACAGCCGGCTCACGGCGTACAGGAACAGCACCAGGCCGCTGATGGCCAGCAGGACGATGGACGAGATGGAGTGCGGCACACCGGGTGCCGGACGAGTCGGCGGCGCTGCTTCCAACGCAGGCGCCGGGGCCCGCGCCGCGCGGGGGGCGTGAAGAAATTGTTACGTCGCGCCGGTGGGGCGCCGGGTGCGGGGCTGCGGTTGCGCGCCGACGCTTTCATAACTTCGTCGCCCGCCCCAACCCCCGCCCCATGCCCGTCTTTGCCGAAACCGCCGCGCCCGAACTCAACCTCGAAGCCAACTCGCTTTCCCCGGCCGCCGCCGCGCCGCCGTCGGGCGCGGGTCCGCGCCCGATGTTCTACGAGTTCAAGCCCGCCGAAACCGTGCGCGCCGCCCACGGCAGCACCCTGCGCTGCAAAACCTGGGAGGCCGAAGCGGCCCTGCGGATGCTGGAAAACAACCTCGACCCCGCCGTGAGCCTGGTGTACGACGAGCTGATTGTGTATGGCGGGGCCGGCCGCGCCGCCCGCAACTGGAAGGAGTACCAGGTGATTGTGAAAACGCTGAAGGAGCTGGAGCCCGACGAAACCATGCTCGTGCAGAGCGGCAAGGCCGTGGGCGTACTCAAAACCTGGGCCCACGCCCCGCGCGTGCTCATCGCCAACAGCAACCTCGTGCCCGCCTGGAGTACCCAGGAATACTTCGACGAGCTGGACCGCCTGGGCCTGATGATGTATGGGCAGATGACGGCCGGTTCCTGGATTTACATCGCCACCCAGGGCATTTTGCAGGGCACCTACGAAACCTTCGCCGCGATGGCCGACCGGCACTTCGGCGGCAGCTTGCGCGGCATTGTCACCGTCACGGCCGGGCTGGGCGGCATGAGCGGCGCCCAGCCCCTGGCCGTGACCATGAACGACGGCGTGTGCCTCGTCATCGAGCCGATTGCCGGGCGGGTGGCACAGAAAGTGCGCGAGGGCTACCTCGACGAGCAGGCCCGCGACCTGGCCCATGCCTTGGAAATCTGCGCCCAGGCCAAAGCCGCCGGCCGGCCCTGGTCCGTGGGCCTCGCCGGCAACGCCGCCACCGTGCTGCCCCAGCTACTGGCCCTGGGCTTCCACGCCGACATCGTGACCGACCAAACCTCGGCCCATGACCTGATGGACTACCTTCCCGAAGGTGAAATAGGAGAGGTGCTGGCCCTGCGCGCCGCTCAGCCCGAGGAGTTCAAAAAACAGGCCCTCGCGTCCATTGTGAAGCACGTGGCGGCCATTCTGGAGATGCAGGCGCGCGGCACCATCGCCGTGGACTACGGCAACAACCTGCGCGGCCAGGCCGAAAAAGGCGGCCTGCGGGTGCGCGACGCCGCCGGGCAGTTTCTGTACCCCGGCTTCGTGCCCGCCTACATCCGTCCGCTGTTTTGCGAGGGCAAAGGGCCCTTCCGCTGGGTGGCCCTCAGCGGCGACCCGCAGGATATTCTGCGCCTCGACCGGGCCCTGCTCGAAACCTTCCCCGACGACCAGCCGCTGGCCCGCTGGATTGCCAAGGCCCAGGCCCACGTGCCCACCATCGGCCTGCCCGCCCGCGTGTGCTGGCTCGGCTACGGCGAGCGGGCGAAATTCGGCCTCGTCATCAACGACCTCGTGGCGCGGGGCGAAGTGTCGGCCCCCGTCGTCATCGGCCGCGACCACCTCGACTGCGGCTCGGTGGCCAGCCCCAACCGCGAAACCGAAGGCATGAAGGACGGCTCCGACGCCGTGGCCGACTGGCCCCTGCTCAACGCCCTGGCCACCTGCGCCAGCGGTGCCGACTGGGTGAGCCTGCACAACGGCGGCGGCGTGGGCATCGGCAACTCCACCCACTCCGGCATGGTCATCGTGGCGACCGGAACCCCCGAAAAAGCCGAGCGCCTCCAGCGCGTGCTCACCACCGACCCCGGCCTGGGCCTCTTCCGCCACGCCGACGCCGGGTATAAGCGGGCGCAGGACGTAGCGCGGGCGCGCGGGGCGAAGATTCCAGGAATGATTTCGTAGCCAACCTGCTTGTTCGCTTTTAAACCATCATCGCAAGCCACGTCATGTCAATTAAAACAAAAATGAACACTGGGCCTTCCAAAAAAGCCGTTTGGTTATCCTACGACTTAGGGCTGCGCGGCGATTATTCCGGGCTGTATGCCTGGCTCGATCAGCACGGTGCCCGCGAATGTGGAGACGCGACGGCTTTTTTGGAGACCGAAACGGCTGGGGATATTGCGGAATGGTTGCGCGAAGAGCTGGCTCACAGCGTCAAGCTCGCACCCAAAGACCGGATTTACGCCATCTACCACGAAGGTCTGAAAATGAAGGGAAAGTTCATCAGCGGGGGGCGGAAGCGGGCACCGTGGGAGGGCTATGGCCAGCAGGAAGTGGCAGAAGACAGCGAAGATGCTGCCTGATGGCCAAGTACGTTCTCACAGATTCCTGCTTCTGGCTGGGCCTGATAGACCCCACCGACCAGCACCACCAAAGCGCGGTGGAATGGGCCGATATAGTGGCCACCGAAGGCGCGATTCTGCTGCTTCCCTGGCCTTGCCTCTACGAATCAGTTTCGACGCGGCTGGTTCGCCACCGGGGCCGAACGATTGAATTCGAGCAGTTGCTCAAACGCCCCGCCGTTGAGTTTCTGGACGATGCCAGCTACCGCGACGCCGCCTTGGAAGCGGTGTTTGATACGGCCCGCACCGGCCGCTCTTTCGCCTTGGCCGATGGCGTGATTCGGGAAATGCTCAAAGACATCAACCTGCGGGTTGATTATCTGCTGACGTTCAACGGCGCCGACTTTGCCGATGTGTGCCAAGTTCGCCGCATAGAACTGGTGGGGTAGCAACACCTCATCCGCCTGCGCCAGCAGCACCGCCTGAAGCTGCCCGACGCCATCATCGCCGCCACCGCCCTCGCGCACGGCCCCCCGCTCCTGAACCGCGACGGCAGCGATTTTCAAGCCACTGCCGGGTTGGCCGTTGTCAATCTGCACGAGGTAGCGCGGCTGCCGTGAATTTACTCTCGGGGTTTGGATGGCCGCGTCTCTACCGTCTTTATCCGCTGTCTGGCTAACTTAAACAGCTTCTAAGGCAGAAAACGGCCGAGGGCCGGGTTGTGTCGCTGGCCGACTACCGGGGCAAGTGCGCGCTGGTTAATTTCTGGGCCCGGAGAAGCGGAAGTGACCCTGATGCGTGGGTGGTGGTCCGTGCTCCCTGCCAAACTTGCGTCCGGCCAATCAAACGATAGCGTCGGATAATAAAGTAGCCATTAGGATAACCATATGCCCGGCTGGGTCCATAGCTTTGAGGGCATTATCTACCCCTGCTGCGCCTGGCTGAAAAGCTTCGCATCTGCCCCTATGTTGCGAATACTTTTGCTGCTGCTGTTGGGACTGGGCGCGTACCCAGCCGCGGCGCAGGACCGGCCCTATCTGCCGTATTACTCGCCGGACACCAGTCGGGTGTACCAATTGGCCGTGGCGCAGCGGGGCGCGGTGAAGGCCCATTTTGAAATTCCCAAAGCCGGCCGCAGCGACTACCGCGAGCACTACCGCCGGGCGGTGCAGGAAGTGGCCGACGACGTGTTCAACACCGTGCGCCACGCGGCCCTGCTCGACCCGGTGCTGGAGCCCTACGTGCAGCAAGTGTTTGCCCGCATTCTGGCGGCCAACCCCCTGCTGCCGGCCGGGGCGCGGCTGGTGCTCACCCGCAACCCCGAGCCCAACGCCCGCGCCGTGGGCAACGGCACCGTGCTGCTGAACGTGGGCCTGCTGCCGCGCCTCGAGAACGACAGCCAGCTCGCCTTCATCCTGTGCCACGAGCTGGCCCACGTGGCCTGCCGGCACATGGAAACCGGCCTGCGCGAGCACCTTACCGCTGTGCATAGCCAGGAGTTGCGGCGCGAATTCCGGCGCATCATCAACTCCGAGTACAACATTGGCTCCCAGATTAAGGCCCTGGCGCTGGGCTTTTCGCTGAACACTAGCTACCACAGCCGCCGGCACGAGCAGCAGGCCGACTCGCTCGGCTACGTGCTGCTGGCCCGCACCGCCTACGAAGCCCCCCAGGCCTACCGCACGCTGCAGCTGCTCGACGCGATTGACGAGCCCGAAACGGCCGCGGCCGTGGTCCTGCCCACGTATTTCAGCTGCGCCGACTTTCCGCGCGCTTTCGCGGGCGCGGCCCGCTCGGCGTCCATCTTCACGGTGCAGGCCGCGGCCACGGTGCTCGAAACCACCGACACGCTCAAGTCGCACCCCGACTGCGCCAAGCGGATGCGCTTCCTGCACATCCTGGCGCGGGGGCAAGTGGCCGACGGCCCGCCCGCCAGCCCGGCGGTGGCGTTTGCCCGCATCCGCGCCATCAGCCGGCTGGAGGTGGTGCAGAGCTGGTTCGATTACGACTGCTACGACCGCGCCTTGTTTGCGGCCTTGCAGCTGCTGCCCCAGCAGCCGCAGAGCGCCTACCTGCGCTCGGTGGTGGTGCTGAGCTTGTTTGGGCTGCGTCAGCATCTGCAGGCGCACACCTACAACGCGGTGGTGTCCAACGTCTCGCAGCACAACCCGGCCAATTTCAACGAGCTGCTGCGGGTGCTACACGGCCTGCGCTACGAAGACTTTGCGGGCCTGAGCGCCTGCTTTGCGCAAGCCACCGGCCTGGCCGCCGCCGCGCCGGCCGACGAGTACGCCCTGGCCGCCCGCTACGCCGCGAGCGCCCTGGCCACTGAACCTGCGGCCGCCGCCGCCCTCCGGGCGCAGTACCAGCAGCAGTATGCGCGGGGCAAGTTCGGGCCGCTGCTGTTCCCGACGCCCCGGCCCAAAGCCGGCGCCGGCCGCCGTTAGCCGCATCATTTATTCCAACCAACCCCCACGCTTATTTCCCCGCTTTCCTCCCCTTTCCCCCCCCCTTATGCTCCTTTTTAAACGCGCGGTTCTGGCCGCTTGCTTCACGCTGTCGGCCGCGGCCGGCTTCGCCCAAACCAAAACCCTCAACGGCATCGAGAACATGCGGCGCTCGGCGCTCTCGCCCATCTACGCCGGCAACGAGGTGAAGGGCTACGTCATGTTTGCCCGCGGCGACAAGGCCGACCGCAAAACCGACAATTACCTGCTCGACCTCTACGACCAGGACCTGACCAAGGTGTCCACCATCACCATCCAGAAGCCGGCGGGCCGCTACACGCTCCTGAAAAATACCTTCAACGGCTCGGCGTTCGCTTTCTATTTCGCCAACGGCAAGGACAACACGCTGGAAATCGAGACCTACGACACCAGCCTGAAGAAGCTGGGCACCAAGGTCATCGGCGAGTTGTCGAAAGGCGACGAGCGGGTGCTGGACGCGCAACAGCGGTCGGCCGACCCGGCGGGCAACGGCATGATGAGTCTGGACCTGTTTCCGGTGCCCGGCCTGGGCTTCGTGCGCAACGGCTACACCGGGGGCATGGCCAAGGGCTACACCCTGGCCATCTACGACAACAAGCTGCTGATGCGCTGGCGCATCACTTCCGATGAGAAATCCAAGCAGTACGAGTCGCTGAGCATCACCGAAGCCGCCGACAAGTACCTGCTGGGGCGCATCATCCGGCGCGACGGCCTGTTGTCAAAAACTGTGAGCTCCTACATGGTCGCCATCGAGGCCCAGACGGGCAAAAAGGTTATCGACCTGCCCGTGGAAACCAGCGCCAGCGAACAGCTCTCGCTCAGCTCGTTCACCTTCGACGTTGCCAAGCGCGAGTTCGTGGCGGTGGGCGAATACTACAAGCCCGACGACAAGCCGTTCGTCAACAAGAGCCAGGGCTTTTACGTGAAGCGTTTCAGCGAGAGCGGCAAGCCGGTGAGCGCCAAAAACTACGGCTGGCAAAAAGAAGTAGCGGCCCTGATGCCCGCCGAGGCCCGCGCCAGCCTCGAAGACAACTACGTGAACTACAACCACGCCGTGGTGCAGGGCGCCGACGGCCGCATGTACATCGTGGCCGAGCAGTTCAAGATTGTGGCCGACGGCATGGGCATCGCCCTGCGCGCCATGGGCGGCGGCTACAGCGTGAGCAAGGGCAAGGTGGGCAACCTGCTCATCTTCGAGCTCGACCCGGCGGCCAAGCTCAGCAGCGTGAAGTTTTTCCCGAAAACCGTGACCAACGCCGAACTACCGCCGGGCGCCGCCCTGGCCGGCGCCGGCCTACTGGGGATGATAATGAAGTCACAGGGCGATTTCGACTACCAGTTCATGCAGAAAAACGACGACAACACGGAGTTCAACGTGGTGTACGTCAACTTCGACAAGGAGCGCGGGGAGGCCGCCCAAACCTACGTGGGCGGCATCAACTTCGGCGGCAGCGGCAAGTACGCGGTCGATAAAATCGAGCTGCCCAGCGGTCCCACGCATTCGTATCTGTACCCGGCCAAGCCCGGCTACGTGATGATAGCCGACTACTTCAAAAAGAAAAGCCAGCTGGGCATGAAGCTGGTGAAGCTGAACATCTGAGGCGGACTTCGGCGCGACCAGAAAGCCCGGCCACAGTGGCTTGTCCTTACCCAAATCTTTTTCCGACTTCCCAGAAGTAAAGCAAGGACCTTTTTCACCAGCTGAAACAGCTTGAAAAGGGAATGGCCCCATCAGGTAACCACGCAAAAACGCCCTTCCAGCGACATAGCCGGAAGGGCGCTTGAGTTTTGGGTAAGGACAAGCCACAGTGGCCGGGCTTTTTTGTGCGCTTCCAGCGCGTCAGGCGGGCAGTTCGGCGCTGTTGAGCAGCTGCCCGCCGCGCTGCCGCAAGTCGGCTTGGGCTGCCGCCCAGCCCTCGGCCGAGATGGCGCGGGTGGCATCGGCGATGACGAAGGTGGGGAAGCCGGCCGCCAGGGCGTCGAGCGCGGAGTAGTACACGCAGTAGTCGGCGGCCAGGCCAGCCAGGTACACGGCCGTCGCGCCGCGGCCGCGGAGGTAGGCGGCCAGGCCGGTGCTTTTGCGGTGGCCGTTGTCGAAGAAGGCGCTGTAGCTGTCGATTTCGGGGGTGGTGCCCTTGCGGAAAATGGCTTCGATGCGCGCCGTGTCCAGGGCCGGGGCCAGGGCGGCCCCGTCGCTGGCCTGCAGGCAGTGGTCGGGCCACAGCACCTGGGGCAAGCCGTGCAGGTCGATTTGGTCGAACGGCTGGCGGCCGGGGTGGCTGCTGGCAAAGCTTTGGTGGCCGGCCGGGTGCCAGTCCTGGGTAGCCACCACGAGGTCGAAGCGCGGCTGCAGCTGGTTGACGAGCGGCAGAATGGCGTCGCCGTCGGGCACGGCCAGCTGGCCGCCGGGCAGGAAGTCGTTCTGGATATCGATGAGCAGCAGCGCGTTCATGGGAGGGAGGGAAGAAGGGGGCGGGGAAAAGGGAGCAGGGGAGGCAGGGCAAATAAACCAAGCATTTCGCCGGGGGTTACGTTTACCAGGCTGCATCACCTAACCGCCCGCCCCACCATGCCCAACCTACAAAACCAAATCGTCCTCGTCACCGGCGCCACTTCTGGCATCGGGAAAGTAACGGCCACCGAACTGGCCAAAATGGGCGCCCACGTGGTGCTACTGGCCCGCAACGCTGAGAAAGCCGCCGCTACTCAGCGCGAAATTATCGCTGCCGCCGGCCACCGCCGTGTGGATGTGCTGCTCGCCGACCTCGCCGACCTGGACCAGGTGCGCCGCGCCGCGGCCGAGTTCAACGCCCGCTACCCGCGCCTCGACGTGCTGGTGAACAACGCCGGCCTCATCTTCGGGGCCGCGCGCCAGCTGTCGCCCGACGGCTACGAGCTGGGCGTGGCCACCAACCACCTGGGCCCGTTCCTGCTCACGGCGCTGTTGCTGGAGAAGTTGCGCGCCAGCCCCGCCGCCCGCGTGGTGAACGTGGCGTCGAAGGCCCACGAGTTCGCCAGGCCCGACCTGGCCGATTTTCACTCGGCCCGGAGCTACAATTCACTGCGGGTGTACAGCAACAGCAAGCTCTACAACATCATGTTCACGCAGGAGCTGGCCCGGCGCCTGCGGGCCCACGGCATCGGCAACGTGACCACCAACGCCCTGCACCCCGGCACCATCGCCAGCAACTTCGGCAGCAGCGCCGGCGGCTGGGTGGCCTCGCTGTGGCGGCTGGCGAGTCCGCTGCTGCTGTCGGTCGAGAAAGGGGCCGAAACCACCGTCTATCTGGCTTCGGCGCCCGCGGTATCGGCCATTAGCGGCGGCTACTTCGCCAAGAAGCGGGCCGAGCCGGTGCGCCACGCCTTCAATACCCCCGCCCACGCCCGGCAGCTGTGGGAGTTGAGCGAAAAGCTCACCGGCACGGCGTTTCTGGCGTAATTGCCGGGGCTTTTACGCCCCTTCGCCATGCCCACTGCCCCCCCCGCCCTCGACCTTGCCGCCTACACCGCCCGCACCGGCTACACCGGCCCGCTGACGAATTCCCTCGAAGCGCTGGTGGGCCTGCACCGGGCGCAGGCGTTCAGCATCCCGTTCGAGAACCTCGACATTCACCTGGGCCGCCCCATCGGGCTCGACCCGGCCAGCTTATTCCGCAAGCTGATAACCGAGCGGCGCGGGGGCTACTGCTACGAATTGAATGGCTTGTTTCGTTTGGTGCTCCTCGAGCTGGGCTTCAAGGTGACGTGCCTGGTGGGCCGCAACCTCATTGCGGGGCCCCCGTTGCGGCCCCGCGCCCACCAGGTGCTGTTGGTAGAAGTAGCCGGCCAGCCTTGGCTCGTCGATTTGGGCTTCGGCACCAATGGCCTCATCGAGCCCATTCCGCTTGCCGTGGGCCCCGAGCACGCGCAGGGTTTCGACCGCTACCGGCTGCAAGCCGCCCCCCAGCACAACTACCACTTGCAGCTGCTGATGCAGGGCGAGTGGCACAGCCTCTACACGTTCACCCTGGACGAGGCGCAGCCCAGCGACTATCAGATGATGAGCTACTTCTACGCGCACTCGCCCGATTCGCCCTTCCGCAAGCAGCGCATTTGCACCCTGGCCGCCCCCGGCTTTCGCGCCAGCATGGTTGACCAAGAGCTGAAACTGCGTCAGCCCGACGGCAGCATCACCGCCACCGCCCTGCCCGACGAAGCGGCCTACCGCGAGGCCCTGGTGTCCTGCTTTGGCATCCGCCTGCCGAACGGGGCGGCTTTCTAACCGGCTTCACGTCGCCACATGGCTGTCCAAGCTTTCTGCGGACTACTTCGCCGGCGCGGGGTCGGCGGCGTTCAGCACCGCCGCCCAATCGGCGTCGGTTTTGGGCTTCTGCGCGTCGGCGGCCACTTTTATAGCGTTGGCCAGGGGTGGCGCAGCAGCCTGCAAGTTCTTGAGGCCCAGTTTGACGGGCAGCGGCGCAGCGCCCGACGCCACCAAATAGTAGGTCGTGTTGTCCTCGATTTCGTCGAAGCGCGTGCCCGCACTGTACGCGCCTTGGTAACTCGCTTTTTTCAGGGTTTTTTTGTAGTGCTTCAGCAGGGTGTAGCGGCCGGCGTGCAGCACCTCCACGTAGTTGGTGCGCTGGACGGCCTGCGGGGCTTCCGCGAACCGGCGGAACACCCGCTGCCGGGCCGGGCCGCGGGGCGTGGCGGGCTCCTCGAGCACGAAACCCCGCACCTGCTGGTCGTCGAGCTGCAGCGAGTCGGTGGGACGCTCGGGACGGCGCATCAGCAGGCGGCGGCCCAGCACGTCGTATTTCACCGGCACCGGGGCTAGCGGCCGGCCGTTGGGCAGGTCCAGCCGGGCCAGCAGCCAGCGGTTGTCGGCGTAGGGCGAGCCGATGGTTCCCTCGCTCTCGCCCCGGGGCAGAACCGAGGGCAACCCGTTTACCAGGTCGTTCAGGTTGTTTTGGGCGGCCAGGCCTTGCAGGGTCAGGGTGGTCGCCTGGGCTCGGGCGGCCAGGGGGCTCAGCAGCAGCAGGCCCGCCAGCACTGGCAGAAGCAGTTTCATATGGTTGTCAGGGGGAGGAAATAGAAGGGCGGAAGAGTTACGCCCAAGATACTGTCTTTGGGGCATATCCGCTGCCCCGGGCCCCCTTGCATGTGCTAAATCAACCAGCACCCGTTTGTTTGCTGCCCGTCGGCTTTGTTCAGGCGGTTGGGGCAGCGGATTGCAGCGCCCACCACTCGTCCTCCAGAATGCCCATTTCGATTAGGCTCCAGTAATCTTCGCCGTGGCGCACCACGTCGCGCATCAGGCCTTCCTGCTGAAAGCCGCACTTGAGGTAGCAGCGCACGGCGGCGTGGTTGAAATCGTATACGCCCAGGCTGATGCGGTGCAGTTGCAGGTCTTCGAAGCCGATGCGCAGCAGGGCCCGCACCATGCCCTGGCAGATGCCCCGGCGGCGCTCGCTGCTGTTGCCCACCAGCACCCGCGTGATGCGGCCCGACCGGTCGCGCGCGCTGATGCTACCCAGCGAGATGTGGCCCACCGTGCGCCCGGTTTCCACCTCCACGGCTTTGTAGATGAATACGTCGGGCGCGGCGAAGTCGTTGGCGCCGCGGATGTACCAGGTCAGGTCGTCGGGGGTGAGCGGGAAGGTAAAAAGCGACCCGCACCACTCGCTGAGCAGCTGCGCGGTGTCAATCCAG
>Ga0123336_10004577_pt1 | contig 11186 bp, 9 predicted proteins | sample SSSSmetaG_FD_96466 | JGI IMG/M metagenome (GOLD analysis project Ga0123336, IMG submission 96466) | Glacier valley bacterial and archeal communities from Borup Fiord, Nunavut, Canada, to study Microbial Dark Matter (Phase II) - ​SSSS metaG | ecosystem: Environmental > Aquatic > Freshwater > Ice... | reverse complement strand
GTGGGCGCGTGCGCGGGGCGAACGCGCTTCGTGGTCGCCTTGCCGGTGACGTCGACGGTGATGCGCTCAGTGTGGCCCGCCTCGTCCACGAGGTCGACGTCGAGCGGGAAGACGAACCCGCTGCTCGGCCCCCTGGTCTGGAGCTGCTCGACCTTGACCTCGGTCTCGGCGCCCGCCGCCGCGAAGGTGACGCGCACCTCGGGGTGGTAGCTGCCGTACACGAAGCCGGCGAAGAACTTCGAGAGGTCGACGCCCGACGCCGCGGAGAGCTCCCGCTCGAGATCGGCGGTGGTGACGGACGCGAACGCGTGACGATCGAACCAGTCCTTGAGGAAGGCGGTGAGCTTCTCCTCGCCCACCACGCGCTCCAGCGCATGCAGGACCAGCGCGCCCTTCTGGTAGGAGATGGCGTCGAAGATCGTGAGGACGTCCTGCTCGGGATCGGCGGGCCGCACCGGATGCGGGTTCGTGCGATCGGCGGCGAGCGCCTCGGTGAGGTATCCGCGGAAGACCTGCTTCTTCGCGTCGGGGCCGTCGTTCGTCGCGACGAAGCGCGCGGTGAGGTACTCGGTGAAGCCCTCGCTGAGCCAGAAGTCGTTCCAGGTGCGGATGCGCACCAGGTTGCCGCTCCAGTGATGAGCGAGCTCGTGGAAGGCCGTCTTCCGCGCCTCGACGCGATCGGGGAAGAGCGTCTCGTCCATGCTGACGACCGACGCGTGCTCCATGCCGCCGCCGAAGATCGGCTCCTCGATGAAGCTCGCGGTGCCCCAGCGGTACTTTCCGAAGGTGGCCTCGTAGAAGTCGAGCGCCTTCGGCAGATCGCCGTAGACCGCCTGCTGGGCGCGGTGCGCGTTGCCGTAGAGATACGTGACGATCGGAATTCCGGATCGCGAGGCGGTGGTGTCGACCTTCCAGCCCTCGTAGGCGCTGACGTGGAAGTCGTACGCGGGCATCGGGGTGAGCGCCTCGTAACGCCACGTGCTCGTGCCGTCGGCGCCGTCGGTCTTCGCGGTCAGCTTGCCGTTGGAGACGACGGTGAACGACTTCGGGAAGGTGAGGTTCATCGCGAGCATCGCGCCATCGCTCGGGTGATCGCGGAGCGGCAGCCAGCGGCGAGCCTTGCTCGGCCAGCTGAGGCTCGAGAAGATGCGCTTCTGCTCGGCGTTCTTCTGGCGGACGTTGAGGCCGCCGAACGCGGCGAAGTCGTTGGGGTTGGCGCCGTCGGCCTGCACGACGGCGCCGTGGTAGCGCACGCGCGACGTGAAGGAGCGACCGTTGCCGACCGGCGTGGGGAGCTTGATGATCAGGTGCGCGCCGTCGCGCCGGAACGTGGTGGAGCGACCGCCGATGGTGACGTCGTCGATGGTGTTGCCGTCGAAGTCGAGCGTGAGCTCTTCGATGTCGCGGGTAGCGACGTACGAGCCCTTCACATCGGCGGTGAACGTCTCGCGACCGGGCACGTCGCTCACGCGCAGGTCGACCTCGTAGCCGATGGAGTCGACGTCGGGCAGCGAGGTGTCGACGGGCCCGGCCCGGAAGCGGAGCTCGTCCTCGCTCGCGGCGTCGGGCGGCGGCGCGCCCTGCTGGGCGAAGCATGCGGAGAGCGTAGCGAGCGCGATCGCTGCGCCACCCGAACGAAACAAACCTCGGCCCATGCCCACATTGTGCGCTTCCCGTGCCGCGCGCGCACGAAGCAATTCCGCGACGTTGTGGCGGCTCGAGGCGAAAAGAGCGGATCCGCTTCGATCCAGCTTGGTCACGAGGAGCCCCACGAGGCTCCGCGCGGGCTAGCGACTGCGCTTCGACGAGGGGGCCGAGGTCGGGGCGCCGCTGTTGCCCTTGACCGTGACCTTGCGGGTCGACGTGACCGCGCCCGGCCACGTGATCGCGGGCGGCGGAAACGCGGGCTTCGCGAGCAGGTAGCCCTGGCCGAAGTGCGCGCCGGCCTCCTGCACCGCCTCGAGCTCCTCGACGGTCTCGATGCCCTCGGCGACCACGAGCGCGTCGAGCTCGCGGCAGAGCACGACGATCGCGGACACCAGCTTGAACATCCGCGTGTCCTTCACGAGCCCCATGATGAGGTCGCGATCGAGCTTCACGACCTTCGGATGGAGGTCCGCGATGTACTTCAGGTTCGAGTAGCCGGCGCCGAGGTCGTCGACCACGAGGTAAACGCCGCGCCCACGCACCTCGCGCAGCACGCTCTGGCAGAGCCGGAAATGCGAGAGCGGAACGCCCTCGGTGATCTCGAGGTACACGTCCTCGCTGTGCTGGAAGATCGGGTCGTCGGGCTGGACGACCCACCTCTCGTTCAGCTCGGCGGGGTGGATGTTGAGGAACAGCGGGTGCGAGGGACAACCGTCGACCGCCATCTCGCGGATCATGCGACCGAGCTCGCCGGTGCAGTTGTGCTCCACCGCGGCGGCGAAGAGCGCCATCGGGCTCTCGAAGTCCGAAGCCTTCGACCGCACGAGCGCCTCGTACGCGAAGATCTTCCGCGTCGTGAGGTCGACGAGCGGTTGATAGACGACCTTCAGATCACGCGCGTCGAGGACGCGACGGATCAGTACGGTCGTGCGACGAGTCTCTGCTGCGGCGGCCTTGGACAAGCTGGCTCATTGTAGAGACGGCGGTCGTCGTCGAACAAGCTACATCGACGAACGCAGCGTCGCGGCGAGCTGGCCACGGCGGAATACCCACATCTCTCCCGGTTGCCCCATGGTCCACGTCTCGTCCCGGGTGAGCGGCGCCGTGGCGATGATCGCCACGCGATCCCGGGGCGTCGTGACCTCGGCGAAGTCGACCGTGAGGTCGTCGTCGGCGAGCGTGGCGCGCTTGAAAGGGGCCTTCCGCACGATGTAACAGAGCTTTGTCGCGCACCTCGCGAACATGTGCTCCCCGTCGGCCAGGAGGTAGTTGAAGGTGCCGCGCTCGCCGAGCTCTCCGCCGATCGCAGCTACGGCCTTCCACAGTCGCTCTCGCGATGCTGGATATCCCCGCGGAAACGTGTGGTGCAGGTGATCGAGGATGGCGCAGAACGCGTGCTCGCTGTCGGTGGTGCCGATCGGGTGGAAGCGCTCCAGCGCGTGCTTCTTCACGCCGCGCACCGTGCCGTTGTGGGCGAACGTGAAGTGGCGCCCCCACAGCTCACGGACGAAGGGATGCGTGTTCGCGAGCGAGATCGGACCGCGCGTTCGCTTGCGGACGTGCGCGATGGCGAGGAGCGTCTTGATCGGGTGACTGCGGATGTAGGCGGCGAGCTTGGACCCCGATGCCGCAGCGGGCTCGAGGAACGTGCGCACCGAGCGTCCCTCGTAGAGCGCGAGACCCCAGCCGTCTGCGTGGGGCCCGCGTACACCGCCGCGGAGCGCGAGACCCGAGAACGAGAACACGATGTCGGTCGGGACGTTGCACTCCATGCCGAGCAGCTCACACATCGATCGCCCCACAGTACCGCGTTTCGCCGGGCCGCACGCCAGGCTCCTCCGGCGCCGCGGCACGTGCAATCATTCGCCTGCGATGCGACCTGCTCGAACCGCTCGGACCGCTCGGACCGCTCGGACCGCTCGGACCGTGGCGCCGCGGGCGCTGCTCACCGCGCTCGCGCTCTCCGCGCCCGCGCTCTCCGCGCCCGCGTGGGCCGACGGGGACAGCGCCTCGCTCTCGCTCAAGGTCGTCGACCCGCCGGTCCTCTCGTTCGACGTCACCGGTCTCGGTCGAGCGACGCACCCGCTCCGGCTCGTGCTCTCGAACCGCGCCTCGAAGGCGGTGAAGGTCGAGCCGCTCGTCATCCACTACCGGCCCACGCGTGACGGCGTCACGTACCCGTGCGACGACCCGAGCGCGCGTGACGAGCGCTTCCCGGCGACGCTCGAGGCGAACGAGTCGTTCAGCTTCCTGCAGACGGTGACGTGCAACACGCCGCTGCCCGGCCGCTACGACGTGGAGATGCGGGCGCGTCCGCGCAGTGCGCCAGCGTCGGCCGAGCGATCGTATGGCTCGTTCCCGATCCAGATCGATCCTGGCTCGAACCCGCCGGTGCGCGTGCCCTGGGAGACCGCGGTGTACGCCGCGGCGTCGGGCACGAAGGACATGCGGCCGTCGAACAACCCGAACGCCGCGCGCGTCGTGATCGCGATGATCAACGCGACGAAGGCGCCGTTCGTGCTCGCTCCGGTGCGTGCCACGCTGCGGGTCACGCGCCGCGGGTCGAGCATGCAGGCCTGCCCCGATCTCAACGTCGACCTCGCGTTCACGGGGACCCTCGAGGTCGGCCGCTCGCAGGCCCTCTCGACCGGGCTCGGCTGCGACATCTCCGCAGAGGCGCTCTACGACGTCGACGTCTCGGTGGCGAACGCGAGCGGCGCGCGCGTGCGCATCGCGACGCACGGGATCCGCGTCACCGTCAACGCTCCGTCCTCGCCCAGCAACGGCTACGACCGCAGCATCCCCTTCGCAGGCGGCAGCGGCACATAGGGGAGAAGCTGACAGCTGACAATTTTCGAGACACCTCTCGCTGAAGGTCAGGTCGGTCCGAGCTGCGTGAGCCACACGCCGAGGTCGCGCATCACGTTCGGCGGGATGCCGTGGCCGCCCTCGAACTCGAGGAACGTGCTCGCGAGCTCCGCCTCCGCGAACGCGTGATGCAGCGCCTGCGCGATCGGGAACGGCAGGATCGGATCCTGGGTGCCGTGGCTCTGGAAGACCGGCAGGCCCTTGCGGCTCGCGAGCGCGGGGAGCCAGTCGCTCGCGGCGAGGAGCGTCCCCGAGAGGATCACGAGGCCCGCGAACGCTCGCGGCGAGCGGAGCACGACATCGGTGGCGATCATCGAGCCCTGCGAGAAGCCGCCGATCACGAGGCGCGAGCCGGTCGCCTTCGTCTCGCTGTCGAGCGCGTCGAGCATGCCGAGCACCGCCGTCCGGGCCTCGGCCATCCCCTCGGGGACGTCCTTGATCAGGTCCTGGAGCGTCCCCTGGCGGATGGCCCGCTCGTAGCGGCCGATGTCGATGTGCCACCAGGCGCGGGCATCCCCCATGAAGGGCATCGACGGATCGGAGAGCGCGAGCGGCGCCTCGGGAAATACGAAGGTCGTTCCGGCAGGCGCATTGATGCCGCCAGCCATCGCCACGAGATCGTCCCCGGGGGCGCCGTAGCCATGCATCAGCACCACCGTGAGGGGCGCCGTATCGGCGCTTTTCGACGTGGTTCCCGAGGTCTTCACGACACGACGCGCGCGGAGGGGGCCGAGGTCCTGGACGTCCATCGCCGGAGCATCCCACATCCCCCGCTCTGCGCGCCCGGGCAGTGATCCCGGCGTCCTGGATCAAAAGGTCCATGTCATGGAAATCGCTCGACTTTGCTTGCTGGGAATCAGGCGCCGCCGTAGACTTTCCGCAGATGTCCTCCGTTCGTCCCGGCGATGTGCTCGCGGGCAAGTACCGCGTCGAGCGCGTGCTTGGGAGCGGAGGCATGGGCTACGTGGTCGCGGCTCGGCACCTCCAGCTCGATCAGCTCGTGGCGATGAAGTTCCTGCGCAAGAACGGCGCGTTGCTCGACGAGACGGAGGCGACAGGACGTTTCCTCCGCGAGGCGAAGGCCGTCGTCCGCCTGAAGGACGAGCACGTCGCGAAGGTCTTCGATGTCGGTACGCTCGAGAGCGGCGAGCCGTACATCGTCATGGAGTACCTCGACGGGTGCGATCTCTCCGCGCTCGCGAAGCAGCGCGGCGCGATCCCCGCGTCCGAGGCGGTCGACTACATCATGCAGGCGTGCGAGGCGCTCGCCGAGGCGCACAGCCTCGGCATCGTCCATCGCGACGTGAAGCTCGCGAACCTCTTCCTGACGAAGGGTCACGCGGGCACGCCGCTCGTGAAGGTCCTCGACTTCGGCATCTCGAAGGTGAATCCATTCGGCGAGGCCGACCACGAGATGACGCGCACGGCGTCGATGCTCGGCAGCCCGCGCTTCATGTCGCCGGAGCAGATGCGCGACCCGCGCTCCGTCGATGCGCGCTCCGACATCTGGTCGCTCGGCGTCGTGCTCTATCGCCTCGTCTCGGGCAAGCCGCCGTTCGAGGCCGACACGCTCGGCCGGCTGCTGACGATGGTGATGCACGAGACCCCGGATCCGCTCTCCGCCGTGCGCGCGGACCTGCCGCTCGGCTTCTCGGAGGCCGTCGGTCGTTGCCTCGAGAAAGACGCGAACCTCCGCTACACGAACATCGCCGAGCTCGCGTACGCGCTCGTACCGTTCGCAGTCGACCCGGTGCGCGCGCGCGGCGCGGCCGATCGCATCGCCGCCACCCTCAGCGTCGCGCAGATGCCGCGCTCCATCGAGGTCTCGCTGTCGGGCGCGACGAGCTCCGGCGGCGTGCCCATCCCCGCGCCCACGCCCTCGAGCCCGCCCGGCCACAACGACACGGGAACGGCCGCGCCGTGGGCCGGAACGCACGGCGGCGGCCGCCGCGAGTCGCGCAACAGCCTCATCTGGGCGGCGATGGCGCTCGTCTTCACGCTCGGCGCCGGCGGGCTCTTCGCCATGGTGCGCCATGACCGCGTGCAGGAGGCCGCCGCGGCAGAGGCCGCGCACGTCGGTCCCGCGGCGGCGCCCGTCGCCGAGCCCGAGGCTCCGCCGCAGGTCGCTCACGTGACGCCGCCCGCGACCGCCTCCGCGCTGACCTTCGACGCGAACGGCGTCGCCGTGGTGCCGCGTTCCGTGCCCGTCGAGTCACTGGCGCGTCCGCGCCCCACCGCAGCCACCGGCGCACGCAAGGCCGCCCGCCCGGCCGCGCCGCCCGATGCGCCTCCCTCCAAGCCCGCCCCGCTGAAGAACAGCGAAGGCATCCCGACGACGCGCGATTAGAATTCTCGTCAGCTGTCAGCTGTGAGCTGTCAGCTGTCAGCTCATGAGGTCCAGTGGCTTAGGCATGCGAGTGTGGGGTCGATGCGCGGCGTTCCTCGTCTTGACCGCTGGCCTGATCGCCGGCGCGCCGGGCGCTGCGCGCGCGCAGCCCGGTGAAGGTGGTGCGGCGGCGGCCGAGTCGCTCTTCCAGGAAGCCCGCAAGCTGATCGACGCGAAGCGCTACGCCGAGGCGTGCCCGAAGCTCGCCGCCAGCCACAAGCTCGCGCCCGCGGTAGGCACGTTGCTCAACCTCGCCGATTGCTACGAGCGAAGCGGTCAGCTCGCGAGCGCCTGGGTGCGCTTCCACGAGGCCATTGCGCTCGCCCAGCGGCTCGGCCGCGCCGACCGTGAGAAGACCGCCACCGACCGCGCCGACAAGCTCGAGCCGCGCCTCATCAAGCTCACCATCAAGAGCCGCGAGAGCGGGCTCGAGGTGAAGCTGGATGGCAACGTGCTCGACTTCGCGGCGCTCGGCACGCCCGTCCCCGTCGACCCCGGCAAGCACACCATCGACGCGACGGCGAAGGGCAAGAAGCCCTTCAACACCATCATCGACGTCACCGATCGCGCGCGCACACCGAGCATCGACATCCCCGCGCTCGACGCCGACCCGGATGCGAAGACCAACACCACGGCTCCCCCGGCCGAGCCTCCGCGCCCGCCCGACGAGAAATCGTCGGACGGCTCGACGCAGCGCATCCTCGGCATCGCCGGCATGGGACTCGGCGGGGCGGGGGTGATCCTCGGCTCGATCTTCGGGCTGCGCACCTCCTCGAAGTGGTCCGAGGCGAAGGACCAGCACTGCACGGGCACGGACTGCGATCGCACGGGCGTCGAGCTCGCGGCGCAGGCGAAGAACGCCGGCACCGTGTCGACCATCTCCTTCATCGCCGGCGGCGTCTTCCTCGCCGGCGGCGCGGTGCTCTTCTTCACCGCGCCCAGCGGCCCGCCCCGACCGAAGAAGACCGACACGACACTCGGGCTCGGGCTCGGGCTCGGGATTGGCAGCGTCTCGCTCGGCGGTAGCTTCTGATGCGTGCGCAGCGCGCGGCGCTCGTCCTCGCCTGCGCCGGCCTCGTCGCGATGGGCGCGCTCACGGCGTGCGCGAGCCTCGTCGGCGTGGAGGACGTTCGCCTCCGCAGGGACAGCGGCAACGCCGACGTGCGGGAGGACGGCCCGGAGCCGGACGAGGGCGGCCCGGGCGACACCGGACCACGGCCGCAGGAAAACGTGCTGGAGGTGGCGCTCGGCCTCTCTCACACGTGCGCGCGCAAGCCCGACCTCTCCGTGAAATGCTGGGGTGACGATCGCAGCGGGCAGCTCGGCACGAGCGGCATGTCCGACGGCGGGGTCGCCGCCCCGCAGCCGGTCGCGATCAACGACGCGATCCGCATCGCCGCCGGCAAGAACCACACGTGCGTCGTCCGCACCGGCGGCACGATCTCGTGCTGGGGCGACAACCAGGACGGTCAGCTCGGCAATGGCAAGACGAACGCGCGCTCGCTCGTGCCCGAGGACGTGGGCGGCATCAGCGATGCGATCGCGGTCGCGTGCGGCGCCGCGTTCTCGTGCGCGGTGCGCGCGAACGGGAGCGTCATGTGCTGGGGCAGCGGCCTCGCCGGGCAGCTCGGCAACGGCGCGCGGCAGGTGCAGCCGAGCCCGGTCGCGGTCGCGAACCTCGATCGCGTCGTCGCCATCTCGGCGGGCGAGTCGCACGCGTGCGCGGCGCGCGGCGACGGCACGCTGCTGTGCTGGGGCGACGGCTTCGACGGCCAGCTGGGCAACGGCGACCAGAAGGACCGCCTCACGCCGACCCCGGTGACCGCGCTCGACAGCGTCGCGATCGTCGCCGCCGCGGCGCGCTCGACCTGCGCGGTGAAGACCAGCGGCGCGGTCTTCTGCTGGGGCGAGAACAGCCTCGGTCAGCTCGGGAGCGGGGCTGCGAACTCCACCCCCAATCCCTCGCCCACCGTGGTCTCGAACCTCGACGCCATCGCGCTCTGGGCCGGCAACGATCACGCGTGCGCCGTCCGTAGGACCGGCGCCGTCGCCTGCTGGGGCGCAGGCTTCCTCGGTCAGATCGGCGACGGTCAGTCGCGCGCCGCCGCGACCACCCCCACCGCTTCGCCTTCGGGCGTGCAGGGCGTGACCGGCGCGGTGAAGGTCGGCACCGGCGGCAACCACTCGTGCGCGACGACGCCGAACGCCATCCTGTGCTGGGGCGAGAACGATCGCGGTCAACTCGGTAACGGGACCGCCAGCACGCCGCTCCTCTCGCCGGAGAGCGTCGTCGGGTATCCCTGAGAGGCCGGCGTGTCGCTCTTCTCGATGCCCGCGCGGCTGATGCAGCGTCCGTTCCGCGGCTACGAAGAGCTCGCGAACCGCGGCGAGGGCGAGGGGCGCCCCTCCGTCGTCGCCGGCATGGCGCGGCTGCTCTTCGTGATCGGCGCGTTCGTCAGCCTCACCGCGACGGGGCGGCTCTCCGCCTTCGAGCTGGTCTCGGGGATGATCTCGTTCGCGTACGTGCCGGTGGTGCACCTGATCTCGCTCGCGATCGCGCTGCGGCTGGTGGCGCGGGAGGTGAAGCTACCGCGCGCGTACGCGCTCCATGCCGAGGGCTACGGGCCCTGGTTCCTCTTCATGCTCCTCGTGGCGGGAGGCTCGCTGTTCGTCTCGGAGCCGGCGCGGCTCCTCTCGCGGACCTCGGGGCTCCTGCTGCTCGGCACGTTCGTGTGGGGCGGCGCGCTGACGTTCGCGTGCTTCCGCTCGGGCCTCGCGCTCTCGCGGGGGCGCGCGGCGCTCGCGCTGCTGATCCACTACCTGGTCGTGACCGCGCTGGTGCTCTCGTTCTTCCTCGCGGCGGGGCAGCTCCTGCCCATCATCCCCCGATGAGCTCGCTCTCTCTACAGCCCCTTGAGGCACACGCGGTTTCGGCCGCTGCGCTTCGCCTCGTACAGCGCCTCGTCGGCCTCGCCGACCAGCGCGGTGGGGCTGTCGACCTCGGCCTCGGGCAGCGCGGCCACGCCTACGCTGATCGTAACCGGGAGGCGCTTTCCCTGGAACTCGAAGTTGTGCTGCTCGACCGCCGCGCGCAGGCGCTCGCCGACCACGCCCGCGTTGAGCAGCGGGATGCCGCGGCAGATGAGCGCGAACTCCTCGCCGCCGTAGCGCGCCGCGACATCCTCGGTGCGCAGCATCGACTGCGTGATGCGTGCAAGATGCACGAGCACGGCGTCACCCGCGAGGTGACCGAAGTTGTCGTTCACGCGCTTGAAGTGGTCGACGTCGAACATCACGAGCGAGAGCATCGTCCGGTGCCGCTTCGCGTAGGCGAACTCGGTCTCGAGGCGATCCACGAAGAATTTCTTGTTGTAACACTTGGTCAGGCCGTCGCGCAGAGCCGCGTCGTACATCTGCTGCTGGAAGGTCTCGTCCAGCTTGTCCTGGTACGTGAACTTCAGCATCGTGTTGGCGCCGAGCCGGACCTTGTCGCCCTCCTTCAGCTCGTGGTGCTGGATCATCTCGCCGTTCACCAGCGTGCCGTTCGCGCTGCCGAGGTCCTCGATGATCACGCGGCCGCCGATGGAGAGGACGCGGCAGTGGCGGCGAGAGATGCCGTCGTCGTTGAGGCGGAGCTGGGCGCTCATGGCGCGGCCGACCACGCTCTCGGGGCCCTCGATCTTGTACATCTCGCCGAGGTTCGTCCCCGCGAGGACCACGAGGTAGGCGTGCACCTGCTGGCGCCTCGCCCGGAGCTCTGATTCGAGGCTCGCGAGGTTCGTGATGCGGGTGGACTCCCCCTCTTCCTCGTGCGAGGCGCCCGAGGTTCCGCTACGCGCGCCAGGCCTCGCGCGGAAGGGCGGATCGCTCGCCATGGCGACTAGGGTGCCGGCCTTTGCCAAACGGGTCAAGGGTGGCCTCGGAAAGGTTGCCTGTACCGGTCCGGACACGCAAACCCCCGGGGAAACCACCATGACGCGGCCATTGCGGATCGACACAGCAGTCCATACATCTCAGGTCTCCGGGGCGATCGCGGTCCGGTCGGGGGCGTCGGCGAGGGTCTCGTCCTCGCTCGGCGGGAAGGATCGGTCCGATGCGGACGCGGAGGGCTCGGAGCGGGAGGAGGAGCGGGAGGAGGAGCGGGAGCTGCTCGTGTGGTCGCGGGAGGACGCACCCGCGGAGTCCGCGATCGTGACCACCCACTCCGCCTCCACGCAGGCATCGCCGAGGTTCGCCTGCTGCCCCGCCTCCACCAGGCGCTCGCACATCGCGATCAGCGACGGGT
>Ga0123336_10004575_pt1 | contig 11186 bp, 11 predicted proteins | sample SSSSmetaG_FD_96466 | JGI IMG/M metagenome (GOLD analysis project Ga0123336, IMG submission 96466) | Glacier valley bacterial and archeal communities from Borup Fiord, Nunavut, Canada, to study Microbial Dark Matter (Phase II) - ​SSSS metaG | ecosystem: Environmental > Aquatic > Freshwater > Ice... | reverse complement strand
TGCAGAGTCAAAAATTATATGTGCCTATTGCTCCTTTCAAAGGGGGTTCCAATGCTTCTTATGGGGGACGAGATATGTAGGACGCAACAGGGCAATAATAATGCCTATTGTCAAGATAACGAAAAAGTTTGGATGGACTGGAACCAGGTTAATACATTTGATGATGTATTAGGATTTACTAAAAGTTTGATAAAGATAAGAAAGAGCCTTAAATATTTCAACCAAAATAGTGATGATATTTACAAGGTAACATGGCATGGCGTCTATTATAATAAACCTGATTGGTCGTATTATTCTAGGAGCATTGCTTGGCATATAACGGGGCAAGATGAAAGCCTTTATATCATAGCAAATAGTTATCATGAAGCACTTACTTTTGAACTACCCACGACGGAGCTTGGCTGGCTTAGAATAATAGATACAAATTTAATAGCACCTCAAGATGCTCAAATAGTAGGAGATTGTATAGCAGATAATCATTATAGAGTGGAGAGTTTTAGTATTTGCGTTTTTATAGAAAAATAAGAGCGTGTAAAAAACACTAGTTATTTATGAAGCAGATAGATAACTAGTGTTTTCGAATTTTATTAGCAACTATGCAGTTAAATAAGGTGTTAGACTATCAGGAAGATCTTTGTTTGAACAAGAGGTTCCGACGATAAATTCTATAGCATATTCATCAGATAACCTTTTTAACTTATCGAAGAATAATATAAGTTCAGACATACTGGCATGAGTAATTTTGATAAGTTCATCTATAAATACCGTTTCAATATCATGATTGCTTGATAAAATACCACATAAAAAACCAAAAAAATCATTTTGTGAGTAGAGGGGAAAAGTAGAAGCTTCGATTAAGCGAATTTGATGAGATAAAGCATAACGATGAGTAGTTGAGCTATCAATATAAATAACGTGGCCTTTAAGGTTAGAGACTTTTTGATTAGCAGCTTCAATCATTTTTTTTGTTTTTCCTTCTCCGGTTTGACCTGTAATAATCTTTATCATAACACATCACCTCTTAGATAATTGTTTTATTATTATATTTATTCAATTTTACATTTTAAATACCTGTTTTTTTATGAAAAAATAAAAGTAACTATCGCATATAGCTCATACTATCGGTCAAATCATACAAATTGAATATTAAAAAGCCACTTTTATAAGATAAAAGTGGCTTTTTAATATTCAATTTGTAATCAATTAATGATTAGAATAAGGATGGTCATAGACTCTTCCGTATAATGTAAGTGCATAGATGCCGCCGATACCCACGATAGCATAAATAACTCTACTTATCCATGAAGTCATACCGCCAAACAAAAATGCAACTAAATCAAACTGAAAAAACCCAATAAGCCCCCAGTTAAGGGCACCTATTATAATTAATGTAATTGCAATATAATCAAAACTTCTAGATTTCATATGCTTCTAACCGCCTTTCTAATTGTTTAATAGCAAAGCCTGATGATATCTTTATTATAACTCTATAAAGTAGTTTTATGCATTTATTTTAATATTCATAGATGGAGAATTTTGCCTATTGTTTTTTAAAAGAAGGACATAATTACTGATTTATTTAAATATAAATAGTGTGAGATTTAATAAAGAGAGGAAGCGCGCATGTACATTAATACAGATACTCACATAACGCATTTACAAAATGGCAAATATAGCTTTAATGTGATGGAGGAGCAAATTATAAAATTAGTTAACGTTTACTCCTTTTTAACTTTAAGTGAGATAGGGAAAAGTGTTCAAGGCAGAATTCTTTATTGTATTACTTTGGGTCATGGTAAGAGACGGATTCATATTAATGGTGCTCATCATGGAAATGAATGGATCACATCCATTATCATCATGAAAAGTATAGAAATCCTTTGTGAACTTATAAAAAACAAAAAACTATCATCTCCTAATAACGCCTATGACTTATTAGAAAAAATGACCTATGATTTTGTACCCATGGTTAATCCTGATGGGGTAGAACTATGTGTAAATGGTATTAAGGATACTTATCAGTTAAAGTACTTTAGAGATCTTAATGAAGGCTTGTTAAATTTTTCAAGGTGGAAAGCAAATGCAAGAGGCGTTGACCTTAATCGCAACTATAATGCAGGATTTGATGACTATAAACTGATTACAAAGAAGAGTTATCCAAGTTATCAGAGTTATCAAGGAGATTCACCGGAATGTGAGCCAGAAAGCCGGGCACTTGTTAAGTTAACAAAAAAACGTCACTATGAGATAGTATTTGCCTATCATACGCAAGGGGAAGTGATTTACTGGACTTATAAGGATATAGTTATTGATAAAGCCAAAGAATATGCTAAAATGTTTTCAGAGGCAAGTGGCTATCCACTAGAACTCCCAGAACCCTTCGCAGCTTCTGGCGGGTATAAGGATTGGTTTATATTATATTTTAACAAGCCAGGGTTTACAATAGAATGTGGTTATGGTGAAAATCCTATTGATGTATCACAAATAGAGTCTATTATAGTGAAAACGCTTCCTATGTTACTGCTTGCATCAAAAGACCTAAGAAAAGAGGAATAATGTTTGGAACCTTATAATAAGTACAGTGACTATCTTAAAAAAAGATATGGTGATAAAGTTTATAAAATACCTGTTAATTTGCCTATAACATGTCCAAATCGAGACGGGACTTGCGGAGAAGGTGGATGTACCTTTTGCGGAGAAGTAGGAGCTGGCTATGAAATGCGTCCTTCTAGTGAGAGTGTCAAGGCACAGTTAGATACGAACATGGCGTATATTGGTAAAAAATACAAAGCACATTATTTTATTGCATATTTTCAAAATTTTAGTAATACATATATGCCACTTCAAACATTTAGGCATATATTAGAGGGAGTACAACATACAGATATAGTAGGAGTAGCTTTGTCTACGAGACCAGATTGTATCCATAGCGACTATCTTGAGATGCTTAAAGAATGGTCACTTAAGTATAAAAAAGACGTTTGTATTGAACTTGGGCTTCAAACAGTTAATTATCATTCATTAAAAAAAGTGAATAGAGGACATGGCCTCGCTGAATATTTAGATGCTGTGCTTCAGATAAAAAAATATGATTTTGAGATATGTACGCATCTTATTTTGAATTTGCCGTGGGATACCATGGATGATGTTATCGAAACTTCAAAATGTATCAGTGCTATGAAAAGTGATCATGTTAAATTGCATGCACTCAATATTCTAAAAGACACACCACTTGCTAGAGATTATCAAAGCGGTGCCATAGAGCTTATTACACTAGAAGAATATAAACAAAGAGTTATTACTTTTTTAAGATATTTATCTAAAGATATGGTGGTTCAAAGAATAATAGGCAGAGCACCCAAAGAGTTTACTCTGTTTTCAAATTGGAATACTAGCTGGTGGAAAATACATGATGAGATTGTGAGTGAAATGCTGCAGAAAGATTTGAGACAAGGCGATTTATGCGATTATCTTAATGGAAAGGCTGTTAGAAAGTTTATATAACTATTTACAAAAGAAGCATAAATACACTATGCTTCTTTTTGCATAAAGGGGGATACTATGGAGATCGAACGTTTAATAAAAGAACAAATTTATTTAGTGAAAAGACGTAATAGACATAAGCATATCAAAAGGAATACAACAACGCCACTTAGCAGCAAAAAGATTATAGGATTAATTTGCATTATTATAGGAATAGTCCTCCTATTAAGCAGATGCAGCAAAGGGAGCACAAATAAACAAAGCGTAACAGAAGAGCCAGGTAAGCAAACAGAAGCAGCAAGTGAGATAGGAGAAGCTTATTATGCCTATCTGCAAGATTTTAATATCAATGAGAGTAAACTAGGGCAGCTTCATGGGTTATCTATTAAAAACAAAAAACCCTTTTCAGATGTTTTAGCGCTGTGGACAGTAGAAAACTATAAAGGGACTAAACCAAATCAAATAGTTGGGCTTATTAAAGCAAATAAAAAGAGCAATACTTTAACAAACTATGGTCTTTATGAAGATACTAAAACAATATACAACCAATTTATATATGACCTTGTTTGTTTTCCACTCTCTAAAAAACCTAGTTATGCCTTTGAAAATGGGTGGAAACAAGGAAGAAGTTATAAGGGCGCTAGGAAACATTATGGCACTGATCTTATGGATGTTAAGAATGAACAAGGCAAACTAAAAGTGTTTAGTATCACAGACGGAACGGTTGAAAACATTGGATGGAATGAAGTGGGTGGTTATAGGGTTGGTATTAGAACGAATGGAGGGGCTTACTTTTATTATGCCCATTTAAATGAGCAGCCTACGCATATTAAAAAAGGAGATACGGTGTTAGCTGGAGATTACATAGGTGATATGGGTGACACTGGTTACGGCAAAGAAGGTACAAGGGGAGAGTTTCCAGTACACCTGCATATCGGGATTGCTGTGAGCACAAAGGATAATAAGGAATTTTGGATTAATCCCTATTATATCTTAAGATATTTAGAATTAAAGGATTTTGTATATAACACGTTATAATATTTCAAAATAAAATAAACTATGCTATGCTATAGTTAAAAAACAAGGAGAAAGTCTATGAAAATTTTTGCCATTGGAGATATCCATTTATCAAGTGAAACAGATAAATCAATGGATATATTTGGAGAAACATGGATTAATCACGTGGCTATTTTGATAGAGAATTGGGTTAGAATAATAGTGGAAGAGGATATTATTTTAATACCTGGAGATATTTCTTGGGCTATGAGAATGGACAAGGCTATGGCTGATTTAGATATACTTGAACAATTGCCAGGCAAAAAAATATGTATCAGAGGTAATCATGACTATTGGTGGGATAGACCAGGCAAGTTGAATGCATGCTATAAAAAGCTTTATTTTTTGCAAAATAAAGCTTATAACTTAGGCGAACTTGCAATTTGTGGCTCAAGGGGTTGGACATGCCCAAGCCCAAACAGCGTAGATTTTAGCGCAGACGATGAAAGGATACTAAAGCGAGAAATTATTAGAATGAAGCTCTCATTAGAGGATGCAGTCAAAAATGATGCAAAAGAGATTATCGTTATGTTGCACTATCCACCCACATTTCACGATGAGAGGTGCTCGCCTTTTGTATCACTTTTTAAGGAGTATCCTATAACACATGTGGTCTATGGTCACCTGCATGATGAAGCATCGTGGCATGAGGCGCTGCAAGGCGTATATCAAGGTATTAAATATCAACTCGTTTCAGCAGATTACTTGAGATTTTCACCACTGCTCATTAAACATTTATAAGAAATTGTGAGGCTAAAAATATGAAGTTACCCATTGCATTTGAGATAAAAATGAAAAACTTATTAAAAGAAGAATATGAGGATTATTTAAAATCGTATCAGTTACCTAAATATCAGGGGTTAAGAGTCAATACATTAAAGCTTTCACTAGATGAATGGGAACAGATAACGCCTTTTAAACATGTTAAGGAAGTGCCATGGTGTACAGAAGGTTTTTATTACGACGCTATAGAAAAACCTACTAAACATCCTTATTATTATGCAGGTTTATATTACGTGCAAGAGCCGAGTGCCATGGCACCAGGAAATTATATCCCTATTGAAAAAGGGGACAAGGTACTAGATTTATGTGCCGCACCAGGCGGAAAATCGACACAGGTTGCAGCACATCTAGCACAAACAGGGCTACTCGTTTCAAATGATATTAGTCCTTCAAGAACGAGGGCTTTGCTTAAAAATATAGAGAACTTTGGTGCTAGAAATGTGATTATCACTAGCGAAACGCCAGCTAGATTAGCAGCTAAGTGTGAAGCCTACTTTGATAAGATACTGATAGATGCACCATGCTCAGGCGAAGGAATGTTTAGAAAAAGTGATGAAGCTATAAAAAACTGGGAAACTTATGATACCAAGACGTGCTGCAATTTGCAAAGAGAAATACTAGATGCTGCCGCACATATGTTAAAACCATCAGGGATGCTCCTCTATTCTACGTGTACTTTTGCACCAGAAGAAAATGAAGGCATGATCAGTGAGTTTTTAACAAATCATAGTGACTTTAGGGTGGTTCCTCTAATGCCTATAGGAGGCATACAAAAAGCACATCCAGAATGGATAGATCCAGAAAGTATGCATCCAGAAAGAACGGACGCTAATAAACAAATTATAGGGGCACTGAGATTATGGCCCCATCATTTAGAAGGAGAGGGACATTTCGTTTGTTTGCTTCAAAAAGAGGGTGTGAAAGATGAAACGTCCTATCAGAGCGGATCTGATAAAAAATGTCTAAGAGACTATGAAGAGGCAGCAGCGTTTATAGAACGCTATACCTATATCTCGCTAGATGAAGTAGTACAAGAAATAAATGGAAAGTTGTATTTAATAACGCCAGACGCCCCAGATTTATCAGGTTTAAGAATCGTTAGAAGTGGTATGCTCTTAGGGGAACTTAAAAATAAGCGGTTTGAACCTTCTCATGCGCTGGTATTAGGCTACCCAAGAGAAATGTTTAAACGGGTTATTTGCTTTGCAAGTAGTGATGAGAACGTTATGCGCTATTTAAAAGGAGAGACCCTTTTATATGAAGCGGATAAAGGGTATCATGTTATTTGCGTGGACGGATATCCATTAGGCTTTGTAAAGGCACAGAATGGAAGTTTGAAAAATCAATATCCTCCTAACTGGAGAATGATGGGGTGAATGGATGCAAAGTAAAAAAATAAGACTTGATAAGTTTTTAGTGCATATAGGCTATGGTAGCCGTAGTGAAGTCCAGAAGCTTATAAAACAAAAAAAAGTGACCATCAATGAGAATGTCATTCAGAAACCAGATTTTAATTTTGATATTAAAGAAAGCCGTGTATGTGTAGGGGGTAATCCTGCCGTATATAATGAATTTTATTATTATCTATTAAACAAGCCAGCTGGGGTAATTACAGCAACTAAAGACCCACTGAATGATACGGTAATAGATTTACTTTTACCAATAGATCAAAATAAGTCCTTAGCGCCAGTTGGAAGACTTGATAAAGATACAGAAGGGCTTTTAATACTGACGAATGATGGGCAGCTTAATCATGCGCTTTTATCTCCAAAAAAACATGTAGATAAAGTCTATTATGCTGAGCTAAATGGTGTCATTACCACAGAAGACGTAATAAAATTTGAACAAGGCATTCAGTTAAGTGATGGGACCAAATATCTGCCGGCAAAGCTCGAAATCATTGAAGCAGACGCTATTTCAAAGGTTCATGTAACGATTAGTGAAGGAAAATTTCATCAAATTAAACGTATGGCAATAGACATAGGAAAAGAAGTGCTTTATTTGAAACGCATAAAAATGGGAGGGCTAGAACTTCCGCAGGACTTAAAACTTGGGGAGTATAGAGCACTTACAGCATTAGAGTTAGATCTTTTAGTGGAGAAAAAATAAGTGGTACATTATAATAAATTATAAATGTGTATTGTAAAAATAATATTATAGTGTATAATTATTAATAAAAACGCATAAAAATTAATAAATATGTAGGAGGATGATACAATGTTTGGATTAAAAGGAAAGTCACTACTTACATTACATGATTTTTCAAAAGAACAAATAACCTATCTACTTGATTTAGCAAGTGAGCTTAAATCTAAAAAAAGAATGGGGATAAAGGGTGATTTATTAAAAGGTAAAAATATAGCCCTTATATTTGAAAAACCATCTACAAGAACAAGATGTGCTTTTACAGTTGCAGCTGTAGATGAAGGGGCACATCCAGAATACCTTGGAAAAAATGATATCCAATTAGGTTATAAAGAAAGCGTAAAGGATACAGCAAGAGTACTCGGAAGAATGTTTGATGGCATTGAATTCAGAGGTTTTTCTCAAGCAGTGGTAGAAGATTTAGCTAAGTATAGTGGGGTACCAGTTTATAATGGTCTTACAGATATGTACCATCCGACGCAGATACTAGCTGACCTACTTACTATGAGAGAACATCTTGGCACTCTCACGGGTAAGAAATTTGTCTATATTGGAGACGGCAGAAATAACATGGCTAATAGCATGCTTATTGGTTGCTCGAAGATGGGAATAGATCTATTTATTATCGCACCTAAGGCACTTTGGCCAGAACAACGACATGTAACACTATGTGATGATTATGCAAAGGAAACAGGCTCTAAAATTGTTATTACAGATGATGTGAGCGCAGTTGAAGGCGCGGATGTTATTTATACTGACGTTTGGTGCTCTATGGGTGAAGAAAGTCAAGCTAAAGAACGTGTGGATATGTTAAAACCTTATCAAGTAAATAGTGATTTAATCGCTAAAGCTAATAATTCTAAAATGATTTTTATGCACTGTCTGCCAGCTGTAAAAGGCAATGAAGTCACAGAGGAAGTATTTGAAAGTAAGTGTTCTGTCGTCTTTGATGAAGCGGAGAATAGAATGCATACGATTAAAGCAGTTATGGTAGCTACTTTGAGCTAGTCAAAATATTTTCAATTAAGTTATTAAAGTAGATTAAAAGATTGACTAATGTTAAAAAGTTATCTATAATTTTATTATAAATCATTTATTTTAATCTATCAAAATATTAGATTTTTAATTTTAGGAGGGTATAAAATGCGCGTATATAATTTTTCAGCAGGACCAGCTGTTTTACCACTTGAAGTTCTAGAGAAAGCACAAAAAGAACTTGTTTCTTATGGAAATAGTGGCATGAGTGTTATGGAAATGAGTCATCGTTCAAAAGATTATGAAGCAATTATCCAAGAAGCAGAAGCTAAGTTAAGAAAGATTATGGAAATTCCAGATAACTATTCTGTACTATTTTTACAGGGTGGGGCATCTCTTCAATTTTCTATGGTGCCTCTTAACTTACTTAGAAATTCTAATAAAGCAGATTATATTGAATCAGGCATGTTTGCTTCAAAGGCACTTAAAGAAGCTAAAAAGTTTGGTGAGATTAATGTTGTAGCATCTTCTAAAGCAGACAATTATACTTGTATACCAAGTTTCAGCAAAGAACAGTTCACTAAAGATGCAGATTATTTTTATATATGCGCTAATAATACAATTTTTGGAACAAAGTTTAACACTTTCCCAGATACAGGAGATGTGCCACTTGTCGCAGATATGTCTTCATGTATTTTATCAGAAAAAATAGATGTAAGTCAGTTTGGCTTAATATTTGCAGGTGCTCAAAAAAATCTTGGCCCAGCAGGGGTAACACTTGTTATTATTAGAAATGACTTATTAGGTTATGCGAAAGAAAGTGTACCAACAATGTTAGATTACAAAGTAATGGCAGAAAATGACTCTATGTATAATACACCACCTACATACTGCATTTATATGCTTAAGCTTGTGTTTGAATGGATTGAAGAAAAGGGCGGGGTATCAGGGATAGAAAAGATGAACATTGAGAAAGCCGCTGTACTTTATGATTTCTTGGATGCGTCAAGTTTGTTTAAAGGAACGGCAGTAAAAGAAGATAGATCACTTATGAATGTAACATTTGTTACAGGGGATAAGGACTTAGATGCTAAATTTGTAAAAGAAGCAACAGCCGCTGGCTTTGTTAACTTAAAAGGACATAGAAGTGTTGGTGGTATGAGAGCAAGTATTTATAATGCGATGCCTATTGAAGGCATTCAAGCACTTGTTGAACTTATGAAAAAATTTGAGAAGGAAAACTAGGAGGTCACGCAGTGTATACTATACAAACTTTAGATAAAGTTGCTAAGAGTGGGCTTTCATTATTTGGTGATAACTACGCTATTACGGATGCATTAGATAACGCAGATGCTATTTTAGTCAGAAGTTCTAAAATGCATGATCTAGCTCTGCCAAAGTCTGTAAAAGCTATTGCAAGAGCAGGCGCTGGGGTTAATAATATCCCTATAGAGAAATGTGCTGAAGAAGGTATTGTTGTTTTTAACACACCAGGGGCTAATGCAAATGCTGTAAAAGAACTTGTTATAGCTGGTTTATTACTTTCTTCACGTAAAGTCGCAGAAGGCATTAATTGGGCAAAGACTCTAACAACTGATGTTGCAAAAGAGGTTGAAAAAGGTAAAGGATCTTTTACAGGACCTGAAATCTTAGGAAAAAAATTAGGGGTCATTGGACTTGGAGCTATTGGTGTTATGGTTGCAAATGCAGCACACGCACTAGGAATGGAAGTTATAGGATACGATCCTTATATCTCTATTAATGCAGCTTGGGGATTATCAAGAAATATTAAACATGCGATTTCTTTAGATGAAGTGTATGCAGAAGCAGATTATATTACAGTACATGTTCCTCTTGTGGATGCAACAAAACATATGTTTAATAAGGCTGCATTTGCAAAAATGAAACCAGGCGTACGTATTCTTAACTTCTCAAGAGATACCCTTGTAAATAATGAAGATATTATAGAAGCGATTAAAGAAGGTTTTGTTTCTAAATATGTAACAGATTTCCCAGTAGAAGGGGTTATGAATAATCCAGATATTATTACAATTCCTCATTTAGGAGCATCTACTCCAGAATCTGAAGAAAACTGTGCAATTATGGCAGTTCAACAAATAAAAGATTACCTTGAAAATGGAAACATTGTTAATTCAGTTAATTTTCCAGAATGTACTATGTCTTGGGGAGCAAACTGTAGGTTAGCTATTATTCATAGGAACGTACCTGCTATGATTGGTAAAATAACTGCAATTATTGCTCAAGAAGAGATTAATATTCAAGATATGATTAATAAAAGCAGAGGTGAATTTGCTTATACTATCATAGATACGAATACAAATGTTTCACAGGAAAATATCAAAAATATAGAAAATATTGATAGTATCATCGGTGTACGCGTTTTAACTAAATAATAAATAGGATAGAATAAAAAGAATTAAGACTATGTCTTAATTCTTTTTATTTTATCCCATTAAAATTAGAGCAATATAAACCATTTGGGTTTGAAAAGGAGATTAGTATATGAAAGAAATTTCCCTGCATCTATTAGATATTGTACAAAACAGTATAAGAGCGCATGCAACTAGAATAAGTATCGTGATTGTAGAAGATATTAAAAAGGACTTGTTTACGGTAACGATAGTAGATGATGGCAGCGGCATGTCAGATGAAATGACCAAGACTATAAAAAATCCTTTTGTAACAAGCAGAACGCTTAGAAAGGTTGGGCTCGGTATTCCATT
>Ga0123336_10004573_pt1 | contig 11187 bp, 4 predicted proteins | sample SSSSmetaG_FD_96466 | JGI IMG/M metagenome (GOLD analysis project Ga0123336, IMG submission 96466) | Glacier valley bacterial and archeal communities from Borup Fiord, Nunavut, Canada, to study Microbial Dark Matter (Phase II) - ​SSSS metaG | ecosystem: Environmental > Aquatic > Freshwater > Ice... | reverse complement strand
TCGGCCGAGAAGCGATACTCTGCCGAGGCCACGACCGACCACGGCGCGCCGCGTAGCCGATCGCCCCTGCTGACGATCGGTAGCACGGTGGGCAGCTTGGTCGAGGCTTGCGTATAATATGCGTCGGTATAGGCGATCGTCAGCCCCAGCGTCAGCGGATCGATTGGTCGCGCGGCAATCTCGATGTCTCCACCCGCGCTTTCTACTTTACCCAGATTGTCGGTGTACTGAAGCCCACAGCTCGGCAGATAGACGTTCTGCTGGATGTTGGACCATTCGATCAGGAAGGCGCTGGCGTTGACCGTGAGCCGACGATTAAAACCGCTCAGCTTCGCACCGAGTTCGTAACTCCAAAGCGAATCCGAACTATAGTTGCTGGGCACCTGCGCCACGCCGAGCACGACCAGATCGGCACCGCACAGGCCCGGCACCGGCGTGTTCACGCCACCAACGCGGAAGCCCTTGGACGCGCTCGCGTAGAACAGCCGGTCACGGTCCGGCTGGAAGCTCAGCACGAAGCGCGGCGTCACCGGAACCTCGTGGCCCGATTGGCTGCCGTTCACCGCGCCGCCGAAGAATGGCCCGCTGATCTTGCTCGCGCTCGTGTAGCGCACATCGGACACGCGCACGCCCGCTGCTGCGCTGAGCGTATGCGTGAGCTTGAAACGCGCCTCGCCGAAGCCCGCGATCTGTTCGTCGACCACCTTGAGTTCGGGTTGCGAGTAAATCAGACCTCCAGGGCAGGGTAGCGCGTCGCTACATGCGGTGAAGCCTGTTTCGGCATTCAGCGTCGGATCGGTCACGAACTCGGTCGAGTTCTCGTGCAAATGCGCGTAGAACACACCGATCGTGTAGGTCAGCCGCGCGTTATTGTTCGCCGATTGCAGGCGCAATTCCTGGTAGAAGTTCTTTTGTCGATCGGTAAACGCCGCGACCGCGGCATTGCCCGGAGCAGGGAGCGCATTCAAATATAGCGCGCGATCGAACTGGGTGTAATCAGCGTTGGCGCGGTTGCTGCGCGAGAAGTACGAGGTGTTCGACACGAGCTGCGACCAACCCAGGTTATAGTCCAGTCGGAGCGCCGCGAGATAGAACGGATCCGTGTTGGTATTGCGCAGGGCGTTGCCGTTGTTGAACACGCCGTGACTTCGATCCGACAAGTTCGGGTTCTGTGACCAGTAGGCTCCCGTGTCGTTGGCATATTGACGCTGGTAATAGAAGGACGGCGACGCGGTGAGACTATCGGTCGCCTGCCACTTTAGCGCGGCGCGGGCGGTAAATGTCTTAACCGAATTACTGTTGTGTTCAGTCACTCGGCCATTCGCAGGGTCCACGCGGTCGACATAGCCGCCGTCGCGGCGGGACGAGGCGCTAACGCGCAAGCCGAGCTTGTCCTCGATCAATGGCCCACCGAGTGCCGCGCCCACTTCGTAAGACGGTGCACCATTCTCGGTTCCCGACACTTCGGCGCGCCCATAGTCCGATATTGCGGTCAGGCTCGGCGCGGGCGCGATGAAGCGCACGGTACCGCCTTCCGATCCAGCACCGAACAGCGTGCCTTGGGGTCCGCGCAGAACTTCTACGCGCTCCAGATCGAACAGTTGAGGATAGACGTTCTGCGTGCCGAACCCGATGCGGCGGCTCTGGATTGGCGTATCATCGACATATATGCCGGTCGTCGCCGCGCCCGCGCTCGAATCGATGCCGCGGATCGCGATCGTGTTCGACGCATCGTTGTAGTTGCCCGATAGTCCGTTGCGCGTGAACGTCACCCCGGGTGCAAAACGGCTGAGATCGTCGATGCTGCGCAGTCCTTGCGCGTCGAGCTTCTTCTGGCTGAACGCGCTGACACTGACGGGAACGTCCTGCAGTCTTTCGGCACGACGCGTGGCGGTGACGATGATCTCTGACTGCGCAGGGTCCGCAGCCGCCGCACCCGCAGTTTGGGCGAGAGCGGGAAAGGCCAGTCCAACGCTGGATAGCAACGCGACCATACGTACGGTGGTGATCATACGCCCCCCCGAAGAGTTTCAGTTTGTCCGCCAACTGCCCGATCCGCAAGCGTCAAAGTGACTGCACCAAGGGTCCACTACACAAAATGCAAGTCTACGTAGGCTAGGCGCGAACAGATGGTGAGGGGAGACGGTTGATAGCCTACCGCCAGTCCGTCATTGGCATTCAGTCGATCGAAGCGACGTAAAGCCGCTCCGAAGATATGGCCGGTTCCTACGTCGGCGGGTTCCATCTCGTCCGCGGTCGAAGTCAGCACCCGCGGTGTGCATCAGCGGCTCGAAAGCCGCGCTTGAGCACGCCGTTCTCAGCCCAAACGCGCTCTCCACGCGAGTGCCCGGTTTTGACCGGGAGTGGTGCCCTGGAATGGACTCGAACCATCACATCGTTGCCAATACCAGCACCTGAAGCTGGCGCGTCTACCAATTCCGCCACCAGGGCACGGTGAGCCGAGTGGCGCGGCGTAGAGGGGGGGGCAAGCGTTGTCAACGGCACCGCCGCTCCGGTTGTCAACGCCGGTCCGATCGGCCATGACCCGCGCGTACATCGCGAGGGTCAAGGCATGAGCGGACTGGCAGGCCGGCTCGTCGTCGTCATCGGCGGGTCGGGGTTCATCGGGCGCTACCTCGTCCAGGAGCTGGCCCACGCCGACGCGCGCATCCGCGTCGTCGTCCGCTCGCCCGAGCGTGCCGCGGCGCTCAAGCCGCTCGGCCGGGTCGGGCAGATCGAAATCGTCGCCGGGTCGGTCACCGACGCCGCCGCGATGACCCGCGCGTTCGCCCACGCCGACGCCGGGATCAACCTCGTCGGCATCCTCGACGAGCGCAGCGGCCAGCGGTTCGATCGCGTCCAGGCCGAGGGGGCCGGAAACGCGGCGCGCGCCGCGGCCGCGGCGAACGTCACCGCCTTCGTCCAGATGTCGGCGATCGGGGCCGATGCGGCGAGCACGGCGGGCTATGCCCGGACCAAGGCGGCGGGCGAGGCGGCGGTCACCGCTGCGCTGCCGTTCGCGACGATCCTGCGCCCGTCGATCGTGTTCGGACCCGAAGACCAGTTCATCAACCGCTTCGCCGCACTCGCGAAGCAGTTGCCGGTCGTTCCCGTCGTCGCCGGGGGCACGCGGTTCCAGCCGGTCTACGTCGTCGACGTCGCCCGCGCCGCGGTCGCCGCGCTGGCCGAGCCCGATCGTTACGGGGGTAAAACGTTCGAGCTCGGCGGCCCGCGCGTGTACCTGTTCCGCGACATCATCGCGTGGATCATGCGCGAGATCCGCACGACCAAGAGCCTCGTCGAGATGCCGGCGGCGGCGGCCCGGCTGATGGGCCGCGCCGGCGACTTCCTGCCGTTCGTGCCGATGACGAGCGGGCAGTACACGATGCTCCAGTCCGACAACGTCGCGCAGCCCCCCGGCCTCGCCGCGTTCGGCATCGACGCGACCCCGCTCGAGGCGGTCGCGCCCGCCTATCTCGAGCGCTACCGGACATCGGGGCGCTTCCACCGCGACGCGGAGACCGCCGCGTGAGCCTGACCGTGCCGGCCACCGGTCACAGCCTGATCGACGTCGTCCTGCTGGGTATCGTCGAGGGGGTGACCGAGTTCCTCCCCGTGTCGTCGACGGGGCACCTGATCCTCGCCAGCCGCCTGCTCGGCTTCGATCCCGATGCGTGGAAATTGTTCAATATCGTCATCCAGCTCGGCGCGATCCTCGCGATCGTCGTGCTCTACTGGCGGACGTTTGCGGCCGTGATCGGCGGCATGGCGAAAGGCGAGGGTGCTGCGTGGCGTTTCGTCCGCAACGTCGTCGTCGCGGTGCTGCCCGCCGTCGTCATCGGGCTGGCGCTGCACAAGCAGGTCGAGGCGCTGCTCGGCCATGCCGAGGTCGTCGCGGTCGCGCTGATCGTCGGCGGCGTCGCGATCCTGCTGATCGAACGTATGACCAAGACGGTTCGCTTCCACGGCGTCAGCGACCTGCCGGCCGCGACGGCGGTCGGCATCGGCTTCGCGCAGGTCGTCGCGATGATCCCCGGCGTCAGCCGCAGCGGCGCGACGATCATGGGCGCGCTGACGCTCGGCGTCGAGCGGCGCACCGCGGCCGAGTTCAGCTTCTTCCTCGCCGTGCCCACGATGCTCGGCGCGACCGTCCTCGAACTGTGGAAGAACCGCGCGCTGCTCAACCCGGGCGAGGTCCACGACATCGCGATCGGCTTCGTCGTCGCGTTCGTCGTCGCTCTGGTCGTCGTGCGGGCGTTCGTCGCGGTGATCAGCCGCTACGGCTTCGCGCCGTTCGCATGGTACCGGATCGCCGCCGGCACCGCCGCACTGGTGTGGATCTACGCCGGCTGAGCCGAAAGCGCCGGGTGCGGCCGGAAGCTCACATTCCTCCCGCGATGCACGGGGTGCTTCGGCACGGGCGAGGGCGGTCTCGAGCCGGGCGACCGCGTCGGCGAACGCATCGTCGGGGGTGTGGAGCTTGATCCGCTGCGCGCGCGCGTTGAGATCGGTGACCCATCGCCCGCGCATCTGGTCGAGCATGAACATCAGCATCTTGTCGTTGTAGACGACGCGCTGGCCGACGACTTCGTCCTTGTAGAACACGTGGACGACGCGGCCGTTGAGCGCGCGCTCCATCGCCTCGTCGAGGAGCCGCGCGCCCGCCGCGCCGAGGGCGGCGTCCCACGCGGCGGCGAACGCCTTCGCGGTGCGGTGCTGGCGCAGCTGGTACGCGCTGTAGGTCGACATCGCGACGCGCGTGCATGCGGCACGGACGCTACCGGTCAGACTGAGCGTCTCGACGAAGCGGCGCTGCTTGGCGGCGGTCCAGCCGTCGTGTCGCGGGAGGGGCGTGGCAGGGGTGAAATCGGCTGCGGTCATGGCACGGTCTCCAAAGTCCAACCCGCCAGTCTGTGGCAAATCCGGTTCGTGTAGGACAGCAATTTCACCAAATCCTACACACCGGCGCATCGTCTCGAAACGGACCTTTATGGATGCCGCGGATGTGCCGTTCATTTCGCGCGGGATGCCGCGAACGATCATGCGGCAACATCACTGTCCTTGCGATCCTTTCTTGCTCGACAAGCCGCTTTGCCTTGCCTAAACGGTCGTCGAAGGGATGTGCGATGTCGTCGATCATGCTCAAGTTCACTGGAGTGGGGCAGGCCTATCCCGCCAAGCGCGACGCCGGGACGCGCGCCGACGACTTCCTCGAGATCGCGCGGCCCTACCTGATCGCCAAGGCCGAGGAGCAGGCGTCGCGGTGTTCGCAGTGCGGGGTGCCGTTCTGCCAGGTGCACTGCCCGCTCCACAACAATATCCCCGACTGGTTGCGGCTGACCGCCGAGGGCCGGCTCGAGGAAGCGTACGAAGCGAGCGCGGCGACGAGCTCGATGCCCGAGATCTGCGGCCGCATCTGCCCGCAGGACCGGCTGTGCGAGGGCAATTGCGTGATCGAGCCCGGCTTCGGCGCGGTCACCATTGGCAGCGTCGAGAAGTTCATCACCGACACGGCGTGGGAGCACGGCTGGGTCAAGCCGGTACGCATCGTCGCCGACCGCGGCGGGCAGTCGGTCGGCATCGTCGGCGCGGGGCCGGCGGGGCTGACGGCGGCCGAAATGCTGCGCATCAAGGGCTACGCCGTCCACGTCTATGACCGCCACGACCGCGCCGGGGGCCTGCTGACCTACGGAATTCCGGGGTTCAAGCTCGAAAAGGACATCGTCGCGCGGCGCGTCGCGCGGCTCGAGGCAGCGGGCATCGTGTTCCACCGCGAATTCGAGGTCGGTCGCGACGCGAGCCTCGACGAGTTGCGGTGCCGCCACGACGCGGTGCTGATCGCCACGGGGGTCTATGCCGCGCGCGAGCTCGCCGCGCCCGGCGTCGGGGCCGACGGCGTGGTGCCCGCGCTCGACTATCTGTTCACCAGCAACCGGCGGGGATACGGCGAAGCGACTGCCGATGCCCTCGATGCCGCCGGGAAACACGTCGTCGTCGTCGGCGGCGGCGACACGGCCATGGACTGCGTCCGCACCGCGGTTCGCCAGGGTGCCGCGTCGGTCAAATGCCTGTATCGGCGCGACCGCGGCAACATGCCCGGCAGCCAGCGCGAAGTCGGCCACGCCGAGGAGGAGGGGGTCGAATTCGTCTGGCTGAGCGCGCCCGCCGCCTTCGACGACGCGGGCGGCGTGGTCCGCGGCGTGCGCGTCCAGCGGATGCGGCTGGGTGCCGCCGATGCGAGCGGACGGCGCGCGCCCGAGCCCGACCCGGCCGCGAACGAACGCATCCCCGCCGACCTCGTCATCAAGGCGCTCGGCTTCGACGCCGAGGACCTGCCGACGCTGTTCGGCGCACCCGACCTGTCGGTCACCCGCTGGGGAACGCTCCGCGTCGACCACACCACCATGATGACCAGCCTGGCGGGCGTGTTCGCCGCCGGCGACATCGTGCGCGGCGCAAGCCTCGTCGTGTGGGCGATCCGCGACGGGCGCGACGTGGCGAAGGCGATGCACGGCTGGCTCGCGGCGCGGGTGGCGAGCGAGCGGGTGGCGGCGTGACGACCGCCTCCCCCCCCGTCAGCTCCGCGGAAGAGCGCGCCCGCGTCGCCGAGTTCGGCATGTACCGCCCCGACATGGAGTCGGACGCTTGCGGCGTCGGGCTGATCGCGGCGACTGACGGCAAGCCTCCCGGCGCGTCGTCACGGCGGCGATCGATGCGCTGAAGGCGGTGTGGCACCGCGGCGCGGTCGATGCCGACGGCAAGACCGGCGACGGCGCTGGCTTGCACGTCGAGCTGCCGGTCGACTTCTTTGTCGAACACATCGGCCGGGCGGGCCATGCGCCCAAGCCGAACCGGCTTGCGGTCGGCCAGATCTTCCTGCCGCGCACCGACCTCGCCGCGCAGGAGACGTGCCGGACGATCGTCGAGAGCGAGATCATCGGCTTCGGCTATGGGGTCTACGGCTGGCGGCAGGTGCCGGTCGACACGTCGGTGATCGGGGCCAAGGCGGCGCGCTCGCGCCCCGAGATCGAGCAGATCATGATCGCCGGGCCGCTGGTTGCCGACACTCCCGGCACGGCCGGCCACGCCGCGAGCATCGAATCGTTCGAGAAAGACCTCTACCTGATCCGCCGCCGGATCGAGCGTGCGGTGGTCGCGGCGCAGATCCAGGGCTTCTACGTCTGCTCGCTCAGCGCGCGGTCGATCATCTACAAGGGGCTGTTCCTCGCCGAGGAGCTGAGCGTGTTCTACCCCGACCTGATGGACGCGCGCTTCGTCAGCCGCTTCGCGATCTACCACCAGCGCTATTCGACCAACACCTTTCCGCAGTGGTGGCTGGCGCAGCCGTTCCGCACGCTTGCTCACAACGGCGAGATCAACACCGTGCGCGGCAACAAGAACTGGATGAAGAGCCACGAGATCAAGATGGCGGCGTCGGCGTTCGGCGAGCATTCGGCCGACATCAAGCCGCTGATCCCGGCAGGGGCGTCGGACACCGCCGCGCTCGACGCGGTGTTCGAGGCGTTCGTCCGCTCCGGGCGCGACGCGCCGACCGCCAAGCTGATGCTGATCCCCGAGGCGTGGAGCCGGGTCGAGACGATGCCCGCCGCGCACCGCGCGATGTATGCCTTTTTCGCCAGCGTGATGGAGGCGTGGGACGGGCCGGCGGCGCTGGCGATGACCGACGGGCGCTGGGTCGTCGCCGGCGTCGACCGCAGCGCGCTGCGCCCGATGCGCTGGCTGACGACCAGCGACGGCTTGCTGGTTACCGGATCGGAGGCGGGCATGGTCGTGGTGCCCGAGACCACGATCACCGCCAAGGGCGCGCTCGGCCCGGGGCAGATGATCGCGGTCGACCTCGACGGCGCCGACGGCGCACGCTTCTACGACGACCGCGCGATCAAGGACCGCATCGCGGCTGCCGCGCCGTACGCCGACTGGGTCGAGCATTTCACCACCTTCGACGCGCTGCCCGGCGCGAGCGGACCGCAGCCGGCGGCCGCATTCGATCGCGGCGAGCTGCGCCGCCGCCAGGTTGCCGCGGGGCTGTCGGCGGAGGACATGGAGCTGCTCCTCGCGCCCATGGTCGAGGACGCCAAGGAGGCGGTGGGGTCGATGGGCGACGACACCCCGCTCGCGGTGATCTCGAGCCGGCCGCGGTCGATGAGCCATTTCTTTCGTCAGAACTTCAGCCAGGTGACCAACCCGCCGATCGACTCGCTGCGCGAGACGCGGGTGATGAGCCTGAAGACGCGCTTCGCCAACTTCGGCAACATCCTCGACCACGACGCGCGGCAGGAGGGGGTGATGGTGCTCGACTCGCCCGTGCTCACCAACCGCGACTGGGACGCGCTGCGGACGCATTATGCGCGCGCGGCGGCGACGATCGACTGCACGTTCGAGGTCGCCGGCGGGCCCGACGCGCTGCGCGCCGCGATCGCCCGGGTGCGCGCGGAGGCCGAGACGGCGGTGCGGTCGGGCACGAGCCAGCTGTTCCTGACCGACGAGAACCAGGACCCGCGCCGCGCCGGGATCACGATGATCCTCGCCGCCGCCGGGGTTCATACGCACCTCGTGGCGAAGGGCCTGCGGTCCTTCAGCAGTATCAACGTCCGGTCGGCCGAATGCCTCGACACGCATTATTTCGCGGTACTGATTGGGGTCGGCGCGACGACGGTCAACGCCTACCTCGCGCAGGAGGCGGTGCTCGACCGCCGCGCGCGCGGGCTGTTCGCCGGCCGCAGCGCCGACGACTGCGTCGCGCGGTACAAAAAGGCGGTCGAGGACGGCCTGCTCAAGATCATGGGCAAGATGGGGATCGCCGTCGTCAGCTCGTACCGTGGCGGCTACAATTTCGAGGCGGTCGGGCTGAGCCGGGCGCTGGTCAACGACTTCTTTCCCGGCATGCCGGCCAAGATCAGCGGCGAGGGGTTCGCCTCGATCCATCTCAACGCGAAGCTGCGCCACGACGCGGCGTGGGACGAGGACGTCGTCGCACTGCCGGTCGGCGGGCTGTACCGCTACCGCGCCGGAGCGGAGGACCACGCCTATCAGGCGAACCTGATCCACCTGCTCCAGACCGCGGTGACGCGCGACAGCTATAGCGACTACACCCGCTTCAGCCGCGCCGTCGCCGAGCTGCCGCCGATCTACCTGCGCGACCTGCTCGAGTTCAACTGGGCCAAGGTGCCGGGGCGGGTCGACGCGGTCGAATCGATCACCGAGATCCGCCGCCGCTTCGTCACGCCCGGCATGAGCCTTGGCGCGCTGAGCCCCGAGGCGCACGAGACGCTGGCGATCGCGATGAACCGAATCGGGGCGAAGGCGGTCAGCGGCGAGGGCGGCGAGGACAGTGCGCGGTTCACCCCGTACGCCAACGGCGACAACGCCAATTCGGCGGTCAAGCAGGTTGCCAGCGGACGGTTCGGCGTGACGGCGGAATATCTGAACGCCTGCACCGAGATCGAGATCAAGGTCGCGCAAGGCGCGAAGCCCGGCGAGGGCGGCCAGCTGCCGGGGTTCAAGGTGACCGACCTGATCGCCCGGTTGCGCCACTCGACGCCGGGCGTGACGCTGATCAGCCCGCCGCCGCATCACGACATCTACTCGATCGAAGACCTCGCGCAGCTGATCTACGATCTGAAGCAGATCAACCCCCGCGCGCTGGTCTGCGTCAAGCTGGTCAGCTCGGCGGGCATCGGGACGGTAGCAGCCGGCGTCGCCAAGGCGCACGCCGACGTCATCCTCGTCAGCGGCCACGTCGGCGGGACGGCCGCGTCGCCGCAGTCGTCGATCAAGTACGCCGGGACGCCGTGGGAAATGGGCCTTTCGGAGGTCAACCAGGTGCTGACGCTCAACGGGCTGCGGCACCGGGTCAAGCTGCGCACCGACGGCGGGCTCAAGACCGGGCGCGACATCGTCATCGCCGCGATCCTCGGGGCGGAGGAGTTCGGCATCGGCACGCTCGGGCTTGTCGCGATGGGGTGCATCATGGTCCGCCAGTGCCATAGCAATACCTGCCCGGTCGGCATCTGCTCGCAAGACCCGGTGCTGCGTGCGAAGTTCGACGGCTCGCCGGAAAAGGTCATCAACCTGATGAGCTTCATCGCCGAGGAGGTCCGCGACATCCTCGCGAAATTGGGCGCGAAGTCGCTCGACGAGGTCATCGGCCGGACCGAGCTGCTCCGCCAGGTCAGCCGCGGGGCGGAACACCTCGACGACCTTGATTTGAACCCGATCCTCGTCAAGGTCGACGCGCCCGACGAAAGCCGCCGCTTCGGCATCGCCAACCACCGGAACGAGGTGCCCGACAGCCTCGACGTCGACATGCTGCGCGACGGCGCGGCGCTGTTCGAGCGCGGAGAAAAGATGCAGCTGACCTACACCGTGCGCAACACCCACCGCGCGGTCGGCACGCGGGCGTCGTCGGAGATCGTGCGGCGATTCGGAATGACGGGTCTCGCGCCGGGTCACCTCCACGTCCGGCTGCGCGGATCGGCCGGGCAGAGCCTCGGCGCGTTCGCGGTCCAGGGGCTGACGCTCGAGGTGTTCGGCGAGGCGAACGACTATGTCGGCAAGGGCCTGTCGGGCGCGACGATCATCGTCCGGCCGATGGTCAGCTCGACGCTGATCGCGCGCGACAACACGATCATCGGCAACACCGTGCTGTACGGCGCGACGTCGGGCAAGCTGTTCGCCGCGGGGCGCGCGGGCGAGCGCTTCGCGGTGCGCAACTCGGGCGCGACCGTCGTCGTCGAGGGCTGCGGCGCGAACGGCTGCGAGTACATGACCGGCGGCGTCGCGGTGATCCTGGGGGCGACCGGCGACAATTTTGGGGCCGGGATGACCGGCGGCATGGCGTTCGTCTACGATGGCGCTGCCCGCGAGGGGGACGCCGACTGCGGCTTCGCCGGGCGGATAAACCCCGACAGCATCGTTCTTGCCCGCATCGCCAGCGCCCACTGGGACGGTGTCCTGCGCGGATTGGTCGAGGCGCACGCGGCCGCGACCGGTTCGGTCTGGGCGGCCGAGCTGCTGCTCGACTGGGATCGCGCGCGGACGAACTTCTGGCAGGTGTGCCCGACGGAGATGCTGGGGCGGCTCGCGTTCCCGCTCGATGACAGTCTGGTGCTCGTCGCCGCGGAGTGACTTGAAGCGGCGCTGCGTATTGCCTACCTCACACACTCG
>Ga0123336_10004572_pt1 | contig 11187 bp, 7 predicted proteins | sample SSSSmetaG_FD_96466 | JGI IMG/M metagenome (GOLD analysis project Ga0123336, IMG submission 96466) | Glacier valley bacterial and archeal communities from Borup Fiord, Nunavut, Canada, to study Microbial Dark Matter (Phase II) - ​SSSS metaG | ecosystem: Environmental > Aquatic > Freshwater > Ice... | reverse complement strand
TCGGTGCGCCCTGTGGTGGTCGAAGGCAATCAAACCGGCGGAGGTGCTGCGGCAGGCGGGGTGATCGGTGGCATTGCGGGATCCAGCGCAGGCGGTCGCCGTGAGGGCATGGTGGTCGGCGTGCTGGGCGCCGTCGTCGGGGCGGTGGCGGGCAACGCGGTCGAACGCGTGTCCACCCGCGAAGATGCAGTGGAAATACTGGTGCAGTTGCGCAATGGCGAGCGTCGCGCCATCGTGCAGGCCAAAGCGGGAGAAACCCTCAGCGCAGGCGACCCCGTCATTTTGGTGACCACTGGCGGCAAGGTTCGAGTCACACGTGCGCCAAGCAGCGCTGCGCCAGCAGCGAAGGGCTGAGCACTTTTTTGAATTGCACAGCGCGCAACCGGCACTCGTCGACAGTCTCAAGTGTGGGCAAAATGCGGCCCTGAACTTTGCACCTCGTTGACTGCCCCTACTGCTCATGCTGCCTACTACCGATCTGCCCGCGTCTGGAATCCTGCTCTCCGAGTCTTTGATGGCGCCAACACCGCCTGAGCCGCTGATGACGGCCATTCCGACTGATGCGCTACCTGACCAATTCGATGCGCCAACGGGTGCGGACGTAAATCCGGATACAAGAACCAACACCGCGGCCGTCACCGCGGCCGTCACCGCAGCCGACACCGCAGCCGACACCGCGGCGGACTCCAACGCGGCAGCGCCGCATGACGGCAGCGCCGCAACGGGCGCCGCCCCCGCGATGACGCCCGCTGCCTGCGCTTTGCAGCTCAAACAACTCTTCCCTGCCCTGTTCGCCGGGATGGCCAAGCCGCTCAAGCTGCGCATCCAGGCCGACATTCAAGCGCGCGCTCCGGGCTTGTTCACCAAGCAGTTGTTGTCGGTGGTGCTGCGTCGCTACACCGGTAGTCACAGTTACTTGGTGGCCTTGACGCAGGCTACGCATCGCTTTGATCTCGACGGCGCACCAGCGGGTGAACTGAGCCCTGAACACAAGCAGGCAGCAATCGATGAACTGCTGCTGCGACGCACGGCGCAGCGTGAAGCTCATCGCAGCCAACGCCAAACCCAAAGCGACCAGCAAAAAGACACGCAGCGCATCTCACAACGCGACGAGGCCGCGAGCCGGGCGCTGGAACAGCAGAAGCGTTACAACCGCGCCACCTTGCTGCGTGATTTCGAAAACACCACGCTGACGCCTGCCAACTTCAGCGCGCTGAAAGGCCTCACCGTTGAGGCCATGGGAGGCTATCTCGCCACCGCTCGCGAAGAAGCCCTGGCGCTTAGGGTGGCAGGCCAACCGGAGTTTTTACGAGAAACCGCCCAACAACAGACCGACCAGCCCGCGCACGAACAGCGCGGCGCGCGTCCACTGCCTCAGCCTCGCCGGCCCCACCAAGCATCTCGCGGGCCGCGGCGCTGATGCAGGGCGTTTTTACGCTGGACGGGCCAACCGCCTCGGAGACGAAAACTGTTGAGTGATTTGAGCGGCACAGGCACCGCGCGCCGAAGGCGTCTTTGGTCGGTGGCGAAGGCAAACCGTTCCGCGTCGGTTTCGTTCGAGCCGTCACACGCTGAAGGGCTCTCGATTCGACAGCTTTTATTGGCCGCGCTCGTCGGCGTGGCTGTGTGCCTGCTGACGTTGGCACCTGCGGACGTGGCGCAAGCGCAAACTGCCGTTGCGCGCGTCGAGACGACAGACACCGCCACTGGACCCGCACGTGCCGCCGTAGCGCCCAGCCAGACCGAACTCACCAACGCCGATGCTCCAACAGCCGCCAGGCTCGCAGCGGGCGATGTCACCGAAGGCAAGGTCGCGTTTTATGGTCGCAAATTTGCGGGCCGCAAAACAGCCAGCGGCGAGCGTTTCAGCCACGAAGCCATGACGATGGCTCACAAGACCTTGCCTTTTGGCACCTGGGTCCGCGTCACCAACCTGAACACGCAGCGCAGCGTTGTCGTGCGTGTGAACGATCGCGGCCCGTTCATCGCCGGCCGGATCGCCGATGTGACCCGCGCGGCCGGCAGCAAACTTCAAATGGGGCGCTCGGGCGTGATCGAAGCCAGATTGGAGGTGATACGTGCGGACCAAAAAGGCAGAAGCAGGCGGCCTGGCAACCATGCTTGAACGCAGCCGCGTCGGCCAAGCCGCGGCGGCTCACTGCGAATCAAACTGCTGAGGAAATTTGCCCTTGATCGGCGCGTAGAACGCCTTGATGGTCTCCATGTCGCGCTCGACGTCGCCGGTGGGCACGAACGCCGGGCCCAGACCGGCGCGCTTGCGGCTGTAGTCCATGTAGGCCATCAAGATCGGCACCTCGGCGCCGGCGGCGATGTAGTAAAAACCACTGCGCCAGTGGCTGGTTTTTCCACGCGTGCCTTCCGGCGGCACGATAAGTTGCACCGGACCGTCTGCTGCTTTCAAGGCTTGCACCGCGCTGGCCACCAAATTATTGGCCTGCGAGCGGTCCACCGCCATGCCGCCCAGCCAGCGCATCACGCCACCAAGCGACGGCTTGAAGATGGACGCCTTGCCCAGCCAATAGGGATTGAGGCGTAGCACAAACGCCGTCATCAGCGTGTACGGTAAGTCCCAGTTGCTGGTGTGAGGTGCGGCGATCAACACGCACTTGTAGGCTCGGGTGGGAAGCTCACCCTCGATTTTCCAACCGTTGAGCTTCAAAAAAACCATCGAACCCCAGCGCAGGCAGGTGTTGATCACGGGGGTGTCGAAGACGGTATGGTGCATTGAGAAGAGCATAGCCGCGCAGGCGCATTGAGCTTGCGCAGACTGCGTCGCGTCGCACCACCAAGCTGACAATCGACGCCGGGCTGTCGCCTCGTAATCGGCCGTGGAACAGACAACTCGGACACACATCTGCCGCGCTTGAACTGGGTGATGGATGAATCACGGGTAAATTACTTTGCCTTGCCTCGTCTGCGACGACGGATTCGTCTCTCGCTCAGCCCTGGCGATGCACCACTGGAGTTTTTGTATGCCGTCTTCCCCAACTGCAGTTGCCCGCACATCGTCGAAATCGCTTCCCGGTGCTGCTGTCGACCCATCGGACCTCGCCGTTTTTCAAGCCGATGTTCAGCGCGCCTTGTCGCAATCAGCCGACGCCGGCAGCGCACACGCTGCCATGCGCGCTGCGGCGGCCGCGTGCCGCGGCGAATTGCTGGCTCGCTGGGCGAAAACCCAGGCAGAGGATCGCCAACTTCTGAGCCAGCCAGCACAAAACACCCCAACCAAAAACGGACAGGCGAGTTCCGGTCAAACAACTGCCGCTCGCCGCGTTCACTACATGTCGATGGAGTTTTTAATGGGCCGCGCGCTCACCAACGCGCTGTCAGCGCTGAAGCTCGACGAGCCTTTGAAAGCTCACTTGGCGGGCACCGACCTCAGCTTGTCGCAGGTCTTGGAAAGCGAAGCAGACGCCGCCTTGGGTAACGGCGGCCTGGGTCGCCTGGCTGCCTGTTTCCTGGATTCTTTCGCCACGTTAGGCTTGCCATCGTTCGGCTATGGCGTGCGCTACGAATACGGAATGTTCGCGCAGGGCATCGAAAACGGCCGCCAGGTGGAGCACCCCGATCACTGGATGCGACTGGGCAACCCCTGGGAAATTGCGCGTCCTGAACTGCGTTATCGGGTGGGGTTCGGTGGTCGGGTAGAAGCCGATGCTGCACCTGTCGGCCCGGCTGGCGCAGCGAATCGTCGCTGGCAACCCACTGAGACCATCATCGCGCAGGCCTTTGACTTCATCGTGCCCGGGCATGGCACCCAGCGCGTGTCCACCTTGCGTCAATGGAGCGCCACGGCAGACGGCAGCATCGACTTCGGCATGTTCTGTCGCGGCGACCACCTGGCCGCAGGCAAGGCCCGTCTCGCTGCTGATTTGCTGAACTGGGTGCTCTATCCGGACGACAGCACCGACGCAGGCAAAGAACTGCGCTTGAAGCAGGAATACATGCTGGTCAGCGCATCGCTGCAAGACGTGATCGCGCGCCATCTCGGTGAAGGCAACCCGTTGTCCAGCTTGGGGCAAAAGAACGCCGTTCATTTGAACGACACGCACCCTGCCATCACGCCGGTCGAGCTGATGCGCTTGCTGCTGGATGTGCACGGCCTGAACTGGAGCGACGCCTGGAGCATCACGCAAGACGCCGTCAGTTACACCAACCACACCTTGATGCCCGAGGCGCTGGAGACCTGGCCGGTGCGCATGTTTGGCGCCCTGTTGCCGCGTCATTTGGAAATTGCTTATCAAATCAACCAGCACTTCCTGGACGAGGTGCGCAAGCGCTTTCCGGGCGACGAAGGTTTGGTCACGCGCGTGTCGCTCATCAATGAAGGGAGCTACGGCGGTGAGCGGCGTTTGCGCATGGCGCACCTGTCGATCGTGGCGTCGCACAAGGTCAACGGCGTGTCGGCTTTGCATTCCGATTTGATGGTGCAAACCATCTTTGCCGACTTTGCGAAGATTTTTCCGGGGCGCTTTACCAACGTCACCAACGGCGTCACGCCAAGGCGCTGGTTGGTGCAAGCCAACCCTACGCTCAGCAGCTTCATCGACAGCCAAATCGGTGCGGCGTGGCGCAGCGATCTGGACCGCTTGGCCGATTTGCGTGCAGTCGCCAAAAAACCAGGCACGGGCAGCGCCTTCCTCCAAGCCAAGCTCGCGAACAAACAGCGTTTGACCGAGCTGGTGCGCCGCGAGTTGGGCGTGGTCATCAACCCGCACAGCCTGTTCGATGTGCAGGTCAAACGCATCCACGAGTACAAGCGCCAGTTGCTGAACGTGCTGCACGTGGTCGCACGCTATCAAGCGATGCTGGCGCAGCCGGAATTGGACTGGACCCCGCGCACCGTCGTCTTTGCGGGCAAGGCGGCGTCGGCGTATCACACGGCCAAACTCATCGTGCAACTCATGCACGACGTGGGTCGCGTGGTCAACTCCGATGCGCGGTTGCGCGACCGGTTGAAGCTGGTGTTCTTACCGAACTACAGCGTGTCGCTGGCCGAAGTCATCATCCCGGCAGCCGATTTGTCGGAGCAGATTTCCACCGCCGGCACCGAAGCGTCGGGGACTGGCAACATGAAGTTCGCGCTCAACGGCGCCGTCACCATCGGCACCTGGGACGGCGCGAATATCGAGATGGGCAACGCCATGGGCGCAGAAAACATGTTCGTGTTTGGCCTGCGCGCGGACGCGGTGGCAAAAATAAAGGCGCTGGGTTACGACCCACGTTTGTACGTCGAAGAAAACCGCCAACTCTCTGAGGTGCTTGGTGCCATTTCAAGCGGCGCGTTTTCACCCGCTGAGCCGGGCCGTTACCGCGCCTTGGTCGTCGGACTGCTGTCACACGACACCTACTTGTTGATGGCCGACTTTGCCGACTACGTGGCCACGCAGCAGCGCGTCGATGCCCTCTACCGCACGCCAGCTGCCTGGGCCGACACGGCGCTGCGCAACATCGCCGGCATGGGTGAGTTTTCAGTGGACCGCACGATTCGTGAATACATCGAACGTGTGTGGACGCTGCCCCAAACATAAGGCCCTGCATGCTCACTGCGGCCGAGGTGGATGCCCTGATTTGCGGCCGCCAGGGCGACCCGTTTTCAGTGCTCGGCCTGCACAACGACGGCGACGGCGGGTTGTGGATGAGGGCGTTCTTGCCCGGCGCAAGCTCCGTAGCGATTCACGAAGCCGTCGGTGCCGGCAAGCTGGTGTCCAGCCTGACGTTGCGCCATACCGACGGCCTGTGGGAAGGCAAGTTGGGGCGCCGCAAAAATCGCTTCGACTACCGGTTGCAAGTCACTTGGGCCGACGGTTCTGAAGGGCGCTACGCCGATGCGTACGCCTTCGGCCCCCTGATCCCCGACGACGATTTGCACTTCTTCGGCGAAGGTTCGCACCTTCGGCCTTTCACCATGCTGGGGGCCCACCCGCTGCGCGTGAACGAGGTGGAGGGCGTGCGCTTCAGCGTCTGGGCGCCCAACGCGAGACGCGTCAGCGTGGTCGGTGATTTCAACAGCTGGGACGGCCGCCGCCACGCCATGCGCTTGCGCCACGGCGGCGGTGTGTGGGAGATTTTTGTGCCTCATGCGGAGGTCGGCGACCACTACAAATTCGAGTTGATCGGCGCGCAGGGCACGTTACTGCCATTGAAGGCCGACCCGTATGCGCGGGCTTCGCAAATGCGCCCGGAAACCGCCAGCGTGGTCGCGCCGCTGCTGCCTGCGGTGCCCTTGCCGACCGACCGCGCGGCCAAGGGCGAACGCCACGCGCCGGTGTCGATTTACGAGGTGCATTTGGGCTCATGGCGGCGTCACCCGGATGGGCGTTGGCACAGCTGGGACGAGCTGGCCGCCGCACTGCCCGCCTACGCCGCCGACATGGGCTTCACCCACATCGAATTGCTGCCCATCACCGAGCATCCGTTTGATGGTTCCTGGGGCTATCAAACACTCGGGCTTTACTCGCCTACCGCACGCTTTGGCCCGCCTGAGGCCTTCGCCCGTTTTGTGGCGGCGTGCCGCGCGCACGGCCTGGGCGTCATCCTGGATTGGGTGCCCGCCCACTTCCCCACCGACGCCTTCGGCATGGCGCAATTCGACGGCACCGCCCTGTATGAGTACGCCGATCCGCTCGAGGGCTACCACCACGACTGGAGCACGCTCATCTACAACTTCGGCCGCCACGAGGTACGCAACTTCTTGGTCGGCAGCGCGCTGTATTGGATTGAACGCCAAGGCATCGACGGCCTGCGTGTCGACGCGGTGGCGTCGATGTTGTACCGCGACTATTCACGCCAACACGGCGAGTGGATCCCCAATGCGCTGGGTGGCCGCGAAAACCTGGAAGCCATCTCGCTGCTGCGCCGCATGAACGAAGTGGTGGGTGTGGAATGCCCCGGTGCCATCACGCTGGCCGAGGAGTCGACCGCGTTTCCCGGCGTGTCGGCGCCCACTTATCACGGCGGTTTGGGCTTTCACTACAAATGGAACATGGGCTGGATGAATGACACGCTGAAGTACATGCAAGAAGACCCGGTGAACCGCAAGTGGCACCACGACAAAATGAGTTTTGGACTGGTCTACGGCTTCAGCGAAAACTTCGTGCTGCCCTTGTCGCACGACGAAGTGGTGCATGGCAAAGGCAGCATTCTTGGCCGCATGCCCGGTGATTCGAGCGACCCGCAGCAATGGCAACGCTTTGCCAACCTGCGCGCTTACTACGGCTTCATGTGGGGCCACCCGGGCAAGAAGCTGCTGTTCATGGGTCAGGAGTGGGGTCAGCCAGGCGAATGGGCATTTGATGCCGAGTTGCCATGGAGTCAGCTGGCCGACAGCCGCCATGCAGGTGTGCAGCGCTTGGTGCGCGATCTCAACGTGCTGTATCGCGACACGCCCGCGCTGCACCATCTGGACTGCGAAAGCGGCGGCTTTGAATGGATCGATGCGCACGACGTGGAGCGCTCCACTTACTCCTGGATCAGGCGCGATGGTCAGGATGTGGGCGCTGGCAGCACGGTCATCGTCATCAGCAATTTCACCCCCGTGCCGCGCCCTGACTTTCAACTCGGCGTGCCCGACGGCTACACGGCCTGGCGCGAAGTTTTGAACACAGATTCGGCGCATTACGGCGGCAGCAATGTGGGCAATGCCGGTGGCGCTTTGCAAGTCAGCGCCAACGCCAGTCATGGTCGCAGGCAATCCATCCACTTGAATTTGCCGCCGCTGGCGACGGTGTTTTTGGTGCCTGTGATCTAACGCACAACACAAGGGCAAAACTCAAACGCGAAATAAACTCAGCAGTCACCAACGATGAACCTCAACAACCGCGCCGCCGGCGTCCTCCTGCACATCACCTCCCTGCCCGGGCCGCACGGCATTGGCGATTTCGGCCCCGCAGCGCATCACTTTGTCGATTGGCTGCAAGCCGCTGGCCAGCGCATCTGGCAACTCTTGCCCATGACGCCCATCGGTCCCGGCAACTCGCCCTACCAAAGCGTGTCGGCCTTCGCAGGCAGCCCTTTGATGGTGGCGCTGGAGCCACTGGTTCAGCACGGTTGGTTGCGCTTGGACACACCACCCGCGTTCGACAACCACCAAGTTGATTTCGGCTGTGTCGTGCCGTGGCGCATGGCGCGCTTGCGCGAAGCGGCTGATGGTTTTGGAAAGCGCGCCAGCGCTGCTGAACGCTCGGCTTTTGAGACCTGGTGCGCAGCCGAATCCAGCTGGCTCGACGACTACAGTCTGTTCATGGCGCTGGAAGCAGCGCACGGCCACCAACCGTGGTGGCTGTGGGAAAAAAGTCTGGCCGAACGTGACGCCCCAGCCCTTGCGACCGCGCGCCAAACCCACGCCGCTGAAATCCACTTTTGTCAATTTGTGCAGTGGTGTTTCGAGACCCAGTGGCTGGCCCTGAAGGCTTACGCCAACCAACGCGACGTCGCCGTCATGGGCGACTTGCCCATCTTCATTGCACACCACTCAGCCGATTGCTGGGCGCGCCCTGACCTGTACTTTTTAGACGCCAACTTCCAGCCCACGGTCGTGGCCGGCGTGCCACCCGACTTCTTCAGTGAGACCGGTCAGCGTTGGGGCAACCCGCTTTACCGCTGGGACCGGATGGCCGTCGAGGGCTACGCCTGGTGGGTGGCGCGCGTGAAGCGCGCCATGGTGCAAGCCGACGTGTTTCGAATCGACCACTTCCGAGGCTTTGCAGCTTATTGGGAAGTGCCCGCCAGCAGCCCCACGGCCATCGAAGGACGCTGGACGAACGGACCAGGCGCGGCCCTGTTCGATGCCATTGAAAACGCACTTGGCAAATTACCGATCGTCGCCGAAGACCTCGGCGTCATCACGCCCGACGTTGAAGCGCTGCGCGACGGCTGCGGATTTCCCGGCATGCGCATCTTGCAGTTTGCGTTCGGCGACGACGCCGCCAACTCATTTCTGCCGCACAACCATGTGGTCAACAGCGTGGTCTACACCGGGACCCACGACAACGACACCACGCGCGGTTGGTGGCATGCCAGCGACGCTCGGACACGTGCTTTTGCCAGCGCCCACACCAACGCGCAAACGCACGACGTGCACCTCCAAATGATCCGTGCGGCGTGCAACTCGGTCGCCCGCATCGCTATTTTTCCGCTCCAAGATGTGCTCGGACTCGATGGTTATCACCGCATGAACACACCCGGTTCGATGGGCCCCATGAACTGGGGTTGGCGCTTTGTGTGGGACATGGTGGGAGCCGATTCAGCACGCATGCTCGGTCGGCTGAGCGCCACCTCCGGAAGAGCGCCGATGCACTTGGCGGGCTTGCCAAATGCGCACGACCAGCACGATGTCTGAACCACGAGGCAAAGGCCATGGTTGACGATCACTCCAGACTGCTGGGCGACATTGGTGGAACCAACGCGCGTTGGGCGTGGCAGGCAGCGCCTGGCGCGCCCTTGCAGCACTACCGCGAATATGCCTGCGATCAGTTTGATTCGGTGCAGGCCGTGATCGAGCGCTATCTCGCCGACCAAGGCTTGCCGCCCCCTTCAGAGGCCGCCTTCGGCATCGCCACGCCCGTGACCGGTGATGTCGTGCAGATGACCAATCACCCCTGGACCTTTTCTATTCAGGGTTTGAAACAGGCGCTAAACCTGGCGCGGTGCCTGGTGCTCAACGACTTTGCCGCCATCGCCTCCGCCCTGCCCTTGCTGCGCAGCGGTGACATGCGTCGCCTGGGTCAAGGAAACGCTGCCACAGGTGCGCCGATGGCGGTGCTGGGCCCGGGAACAGGATTGGGCGTCGCGAGCCTGGTCTACACAGCCGAGGGCCGCACGATGGTGGTGGACGGCGAAGGCGGTCACGTGAGCTTGGCGGCCCACAATGCACGCGATTTTGCGGTGGTCGACTGGCTGCAAAAGCGCTTTGGTCATTCCTCGGCAGAACGCGCCATCTCGGGCCCTGGCTTGGTGAATTTGTACCGCGCTGTTTGTGCCATCAACGGCCAGCCTGCCGCCGACTTGACGCCTGCGCAGGTCAGCGCGCATGCGGCGCCCGAGGACAACACCGTCCGTCATCAAGCTTGCCGCGAAGCGCTGCAGTTGTTCAGTGGCTTCCTCGGCAGCGTTGCGGGCGACCTGGCCTTGACCGTGGGCGCACGGGGCGGCGTGTACGTGGCCGGAGGCATCGTGCCACGCTTGGGTGACGCATTCGACGCGTACTCGTTTCGCGAACGCTTCGAAGCGAAGGGGCGTTTTCGCGGTTACCTGGAAGGCATACCCACCTTCGTGATCACCGCATCGTCACCCGCGCTTATTGGTGCCGCCAACGCTTTGGACGTGCAGCGCCGCTAGGAGTGTGGGCGGCAGAAGGCGTCGATGCGAAAGGCAGCCCCAGCGAGGACAGTTTTTGCCGGGTTTGCAGGCCCATAGCCGTAGCTATGGGACAAAAAGCCGGTAAAAAATGGACCGCTGCGACCGTCTTGCAGCCGACGTTCCTTCTGCCGCCCACACTCCTAGCCCTTCACGCCCGGATCAGAGCCCGAGTCGCTTGCAGATCTCTAACGTCGACGCGGATTGGTTCATCGAGTAGAAGTGCAGGCCCGGCACCCCGGCCAGGCGCAGCTGATCACACAGGTCGGTGATCACGTCCAGGCCAAATGCCTTGATCGATTCGGTATCGTCGCCGTAGCCCTGCAGGCGCAGGCGCATCCAGCGCGGAATCTCGGCACCGCAGGCATCGGCAAAACGGATGATGCCGCTGGCGTTGGTGATCGGCATGATCCCGGGCACCACCGGGATATCGGCGCCCAGGGCGTGGGCCTCGTCGACAAACCGAAAGTAAGCGTCGGAATTGAAAAACATCTGCGTGATGGCCGAACTCGCTCCCGCTTTGACTTTGATCACATAGGCCGCCAAATCGGCCTGCGGCGAACGCGCTTGCGGGTGCATTTCCGGATACGCACCGACCTCGATGTGAAAGTCGTCGCCGCTGTGCTCGCGTATGAAGGCCACCAAGTCGCTGGCGTAACGAAACTCACCCATGCCGGCCGCACCGCCGCCATAGCCACTGGGCAAGTCACCGCGCAAAGCCACCAAGCGGCGCACGCCAACGGTCTTCATCTGGGCCAACTTCTCTTGGATGGATTCACGGCTGGCACCGATGCACGAAAAATGCGGTGC
>Ga0123336_10004570_pt1 | contig 11192 bp, 5 predicted proteins | sample SSSSmetaG_FD_96466 | JGI IMG/M metagenome (GOLD analysis project Ga0123336, IMG submission 96466) | Glacier valley bacterial and archeal communities from Borup Fiord, Nunavut, Canada, to study Microbial Dark Matter (Phase II) - ​SSSS metaG | ecosystem: Environmental > Aquatic > Freshwater > Ice... | reverse complement strand
TGCCGACCCTGACCTATCACGAGTCCATTCCGGGGCATCACTTGCAGCTCACCCTGGCGCAGGAAATGCAAGGGCTGCCGCTGATCCGCAAGATCGTGTTCTTTTCCGGCTACGGCGAAGGCTGGGCGCTGTATGCAGAACAGCTCGCGGTGGAAATGGGCATGTATGCGGACGATCCGCTCGGCCATATCGGCCAGATGCAGGCGGCCCTGTTCCGTGCGGTGCGCCTGGTGGTCGATTCTGGGATGCACGCCCAGGGTTGGACGCGCGAGCAGGCCGTCGATTATTTCGTCGCCACGCTTGGCGAGAAGCGCACCGCCGCCATTACGGAAGTGGAGCGGTATTGCGTGTGGCCGGGTCAGGCCTGCAGCTACATGGTCGGCAAACTCACCTGGTTGCGTCTGCGGGCGCATGCCAAGCAGCAGCTGGGCGCGAAGTTCGATTTGCACAAGTTCCATGATGCGGGTTTGCTGTCGGGCGCGTTGCCGCTGGATGTGCTGGAGCAGGTTATCGGGAATTACGTGGCGACGACGAAAGCTTAGAGAAGAAAGAAGTTCTTTTTAGAAAAAAGACGATCGGGCTGAGAGAGCAAATGGACAAAAGTTTTTTGGTCCTTTTTTTCAAAAAAGGACTGCTTGCCTGCTTCGCACTCTCCACCCTGGCCGCCTGTGTAAAATATTCCACGCTGAATCTGCCCAGCCCCACATCGATGCCCGGCGCCGAGGGCATCGATCTTTCGCATCCGCTCGGCGTCGCGGAGGTGGAACGCCTGGCACTCGCCCGCAACCCGGATCTGGCGGCGTCCCGCCTGCAGCGCGGTGTCAGCCAGGCGCAGATGCTGCAGGCGGGCTTGCTGGCGAACCCGTTTTTGACAGGCGCGGTGCTGCCGCTTCTTGCCGGGCCGGCTGCCGCGGGGCCCCAGGGCAGCAGCACGATCGCGTATAATGTCGGTTTGTCGTACGATATCCGCTCGCTCCTCACCCGCCCGAACCGGCGGCTGGCGGCGGCCGCCACCGCGCGGTCCGTCGACGCCTCTCTGCTGTGGCAGGAATGGCAAACCGTGGCCCAGGCCCGTCTTCTCTGCGTCGACATCGTGCTGGGCGACCGTATCCTGGCCATTCTCCGCCAGTCGCGGAATCTGGTGGAGGCGCGCGCCCGTGCCTCACGTATTGCGCTGGCTCGTGGGGACGCGACACTTGCCACCGTCGCACCCGATGAAGCCGCCCTTTTGTCGGTCACCATTGCGCAGGCCGACCAGGATCGTCTGCAACTCACCCGCCGGCATCAGCTTGCTGCCCTTCTGGGCCTGGCGCCCGACGCCCCGGTGACCCTTGCCCCTAACCCGGACATTCCTGCCGTGTCGTCCCAGCAAGCCGACCAGGGGTTGCAGGACCTGCCGGAACGACGGCCAGACCTGGCCGCGTTGCGCTTCGGCTACCAGGCGCAGGATGCCAGGCTTCGCTCTGCGATCCTGGCGCAGTTCCCCAATCTTACGTTTGGCATTACTGGCGGCAGCGACAATTCCAACATCCGCAGTATCGGACCGCAGGTGACACTCGAGCTGCCGATCTTTGATCGCGGCCAAGGTCAGATCGCGCTGGAAACAGCCACGCGTGTTCAGCTCCGCGCGGAATACACCGCGCGGCTGGCCGCTTCGATCGGGCAGATACGCGCGGCCGTCGCCGAACTCGGCCTGCTGGCGGGTCAGCGCGCAGCCCTCGATCGGGACGCGCCCGCTTCCCGCCTGGCCGCACGCGACGCTGAAGCGGCCAGCCGGGCGGGCGATTTGGACGAGCGCAGCGCGCTGGATCTGATCCTGGCGCAAGCGGGGCGCGCGCAGCAGGCGGTGCTGCTGGAGCAGATGATGCTGGAGCAATCTGTGGCATTGGCGACATTGGTCGGGGCAGGGATGCCGCGGATGACAATCAGGGAAGGCGTTCTTTTTTGAAAAAAAGAACCAAAAAACTTTTGCTCCTTGGCGTGTGGCTGCTGGGGGGGCGGGCTTGGGCTGGGGAGGCGCTGGTGACCACGGAAGCGGTGCGGGCGGGATCGCTGCCGGAGATCGTGACCGCCTATGGTGCGGCGGGGCCGGCGCGGGACGGGGGCATGGCCATCAGCCTGCAACGGGACGGGCGGGTGGGCGCCATCCTGGTGACCCAGGGGGAGCGTGTTCGCGCCGGCACGCGGCTGGTCAGCTTCGTCACGTCCGCCGCGACCACCAGCGCGTTCGCCCAGGCGACGACGGCGCTGGCGCTTGCCCGCACCACGCGCAGCCACACCGCGTTGCTGCTCGCCCAGCACCTGGCCACGCGCGACCAGCTGGCACAGGCCGATAAAGGCGTGGCCGACGCGCAGGCGGGCATCGCAGCACTTACCGAGCAGGGGGCGAACCTGCCGCGCGCCGATGTCGCAGCGCCGTTCGACGCCGTGGTGGAGACGATCCAGGTGGCACAGGGCGATCGTGTGGCCGCGGGCACCACGCTGATGACGCTGACCCGCCTGGACGGGCTGGTCGTGACTGTCGGCGTCGATCCTGGGCTGTTTGCCCGGGTGAAGGCGGGCCAGGAGGCCGTTCTGCACGCGCTTTCCGGCAGCTTGACGCTCCCTGGTCGGGTGCTGCGCATCGATGGCGTGATCAATCCCAAGACCCGCCTGCTGGATGTCGATATCAGTGTGCCGCCCGGCCAGGTGATCTCCGGCGCCTTGTTCCGCGCGGAGATCGGCGTGGCCCAGCTGTCCGGCTGGCTGGTCCCGCACGATTCGGTGCTGGAGGATTCGGACGGCTTCTTTCTTTTCCAACTGGCCGGCAGCCATGCCGCCCGTGTCGCCGTCAGCGTGCTGGGAACGCAGGGCAACCAGGACCTCGTCGCCGGCCCCGTGCAAGCCGCGCGGCCCGTTGTGGTGGACGGCGCCACCCAGCTTGCAGACGGCGACGGGGTTCGAACCGCCGCCGGCGCGTCGCCTTGACGTTCGAGTCTGGCCTCGCGGGCCACGCACGGTCCATCGTCGTGATTGCCGCTGCCCTGGCTTTGGCCGGGCTGGTCAGCGCCTTCGGACTGCCGGTGGGGCTGTTTCCGCAAATCTCGTTTCCGCGGGTGGTTGTGGATCTGGATGCCGGCAGCCGCCCGGCCGACCAGATGGCGCTGCTGGTCACCCGGCAGGTGGAGCAGGCGGTGCGCGGCGTGCCCGGCGTGCAGGAAGTCCGCTCCACCACCACGCGGGGAACGGCGCAGATCTCCATCGATTTCGGCTGGGGACGCGACATGACCGCCAGCACCCTGCTGGTCGATGCCGCCGTTCAGGCGGCGTTGCCGAGCCTGCCTGCCGGCACCGCGTATACGGTCCGCCGGCTGGATCCCACCGTGTTTCCCATCATCTCCTACGCGCTGACCGCCGACACGCTCAGCCCGGTCGCGCTGCGCGATTTCGCCCAGTTCCGCATTGTTCCGCTGCTGTCCTCCGTCTCCGGGCTGGCCCGCGTGGGCGTGCAAGGCGGGGATACGGCAGAGCTGGAGGTGGAGGCCGATCCGCATCTTCTGGCCGCCCATGGTCTGAGCCTGGCCGATCTGGGTGCGGCCATTTCCGCCGGCAATTTGCTGTCGTCCGTCGGGCAGGTGGCGGATCGCAAGCGGCTGTTCCTGCTGCTGTCCGATCGCAGCCTGCATGGCGCGCGCGACGTGGCCGACCTGGTGGTCCATGGCGGCAGCGGCGGGATCGTGCGGGTGAGGGATGTGGCGACCGTGCGGCCGGGGGTGGTGCCCAACTATATCGGCGTGGAGGAGGACGGCCGGCCAGCCGTTCTGTTCCTGGTCTACGAGCAGCCGGACGGCAACGCGGTGCAGGTGGCCGCCGATGTCCGCGCCAGGCTGGCTGGTCTTGCACTTCCGGCCGGGGTGCACCTAGCCAACTGGTACGACCAGAGCGAGCTGGTGACGCAGTCGGCGGGCAGCGTGCGCGACGCGGTGCTGATTGGGCTGCTGCTGGCCGGCATGGTGCTGTTCGCGTTCCTGCGCAGTGCGCGGGTGACGCTGATCGCCATCCTGGTGGTGCCCGCCACCATCGCGTCCACCGTGCTTTTGCTGGCTTTGTTCGGCCAGAGTTTCAACATCATGACGTTGGGCGGGATTGCGGCGGCGGTCGGCCTGCTGATCGACGACGTGATCGTGATGGTGGAACATATTGCGCGTCGTGCCGGGGGAGACGGCGCGGGAGCTCGGACTGGGGCGGATGCCGTGCTGCCGGCGGCGCGCGAATTCCTTCGGCCGCTGACCGGATCCAGCCTGGCGACCTTGATCGTGTTCCTGCCGCTGAGTTTTCTGGCCGGCGTCACCGGCGCCTTTTCGCGCGCGCTGTCGCTGACCATGGGGTCGGCGCTGCTGATCTCGTATCTGATGACCGCCTTCGTGGTGCCCGTGCTCGCCCGACGGATGGTGGATTTCACGCGCTGGCACGATCCCGGGGCATCCGGCAGCGGGTGGCTCGGCCGGCGTCACACTGGCGCGCTGGATGTGCTGCTGCGCCGCCCGTGGCTGCTGGCGGTGATCCTGCTGCCGCTGCTGGCGCTGGGCTGGTTCAGCTCGATGCGGGTGCAGACGGGCTTCATGCCGCGCGTGGACGAAGGCGGGTTCGTGATGGATTTCTACACGCCGCCTGGCACCTCGCTGGCGGAGACCGGCCGGGTGATGGCCCAGGTGGACACGCTGCTGCACGCCCAGCCCGAGGTGCTGACCTTCTCCCGCCGCCTTGGCACCGGCCTGGGTGGCGATCTGGGAGAGAGCTATCACGGCGACTATTTCGTTCGCCTGACCCCGTCCCATGCCCGCGGGACCGAGGCGCTGATGGCTGACCTGCTCGCCGCGATCGAGGCGCAGATCCCTGGTGTGCAGATCGAGACGGCGCAGCTGATGGAGGATCTGATCGGCGACCTGACCGCCGTGCCGCAGCCGATCGAGGTGAAGCTGTTCGGCGACGATTTCCCGGCCCTGATCGCCGCCGCGCGCCGCGTTGCCGCCGCCATCGGCAAGATCGATGGCGTGGTCGAGGTGAAGAACGGTGTGCAATTGGCCGGCGACGCGCTGGATGTGCGCATCGATCCCAACGCCGCGGCGCTGGAGGGCGTGACCCCGGACGAGGTGAACCAGGCGCTCGGCACCGCCGTGCGGGGTGTTGTGGTGACCCAGTTGCAGCTGGCCAACAAGGCCGTGGGGGTGCGTGTGCACGTGCCCGGCGCACGGAACCTGCGCGCGCCGGACCTGCTGGCGTTGCCCATCCGGGCGTCCGACGGACATGTCTTGCCTTTGCGACGCGTGGCCAGCATCGCGCGGCTGAGCGGCCAGCCGGAGATTTCGCGCGACAATTTGGCGCAGATGGTGGCGGTCACCGGCCGTATCGAAGGCCGCGGGCTGGGGGCCGCGGTGGCCGATGTCACGAAAGTTTTGGCCCAGCCAGGGCTTTTGCCGCCGACGATCCGCTTCGAGCTGGGCGGCACCTATGCCCAGCAGCAGATTGCCTTTGCCAGCCAGGCGCGCGGCTTCGGCGCGGCGCTGATTGCCGAATTCATCCTGCTGCTGGTGCTCTACGAACTTTTCTGGATACCGGTGATCATCATCGCCTGTGCGCTGCTGTCCACCACGGCGGTGTTCACGGCACTTTGGCTGTCTGGCGTGGAGTTGAACATCACGGCGCTGATGGGGATGACGATGATCATCGGCATCGGCACCGAAATGGCCATCTTCTACGTGTCCGAATATACCGAGCTGTTGCACAGCCTGCCGCCCCGAGAGGCGTTGCGGGCGGCCAGTCAAAATCGGCTGCGCCCGATCACGATGACGACCCTGGCGGCGATCCTGACCTTGCTGCCGCTGGCTCTGGCTATCGGCCAGGGCTCCGGCATCCAGCAGCCGTTGGCGATCGCGGTGATTGCGGGGCTGCTTCTGCAATATCCCCTGGTTCTGCTGGCGATGCCCGTGTTGATCGGGCTGACCAACCGTCGGAGTGCCAGCTGACTCGGGAAGGCGAAGGCCTTCTTTTTTTGAAAAAAAAGAAGCAAAAAAACTTTTATCCGGCTGTCGCGGTCTCCCGGCCGGCGGGCGCTTAAGTGATAAAAGTTTTTTGGTCCTTTTTTTCAAAAAAGGACTGCTTCCTTCCTTCCTCACTCTCGCCAGCGCACACGACGCAATTACGCCCCCGCCGTTTCGCCGCATACAGCGCCTCGTCTGCCGCCCCCACCAAGCCGGCTGCCGCCTGCCGCGCATCCTGCGCGCAGGCCACGCCGAGGCTGATGGTCACGACATGAGACGGCCCGCCGCCCGGATGCGGATGCGCGCGGGCCATGATCGCGTGGCGCACCCGCTCCGCCACGGCGTGCCCTTCTGCCAGATCGGCCGATGGCAGGATGATGGCGAATTCCTCTCCGCCATACCGGACCAGCGTGTCCCGCCCGTCGCGCAGGCATTGTGTGACCGCGCGCGCCACCATTTTCAGGCATTCGTCGCCGGCCTGATGGCCGAGCGAGTCGTTGAACTGCTTGAAGCAGTCGATATCGAACATGATCAGCGTGACCGGCCAAGCCGTCTGCCCATCCGCGCTCCATAAGCGTGTCAGCGTGTCGTCGAAGCAGCGGCGGTTGCCAAGCCCGGTGAGGGCATCCGCCTGGGTCATCTTGGCCAGCCGTCGGTTCTGCCGCGCCAGGATATCACGGCCGATCTCGGCCTGTCGGGTGAACAGGAAAATCTGCCGGTCACGTGCATCCAGCCGCCACATGAACATGAAGACGCAGACGGTGACGGAAATATCCGTAAGGATCATGGAGGCCTTCAGCGCCGAGGGCACGAAGCCGCCATGCAGGACGGTGGCGATGAACAGGCAGAGGGACAGGAGTTGAATGACGATGGCCTGCCGCATCGTCACCCGCGCTGTCAGCACGGCCAGTTGTATCAGTGGCACAGCCTGGTAGTTCGAGACCGCCGTCGGGCTGACGACCCACAGCGATTGAAGGGCCGCCAGGAAGGTTGGCGCCACCAGCAGGGCGATGAGAATCGGGTAATTCCGGCGCCGGAGGAAGCCGCGCCAGTCCAACGCCACATAGGCGACCGTCAGCGGTGTGATCAGTCCGAAACGAAGCAGCATCGACAGCGACAACGTCTCGGGTATGCTTTGACGCTCCGCGACGATGTAGGCGTCGAAGATCAAGACGAGGAGCGAGATGATGACGCGGTTGTGGAGCCGGGCTGCCTCCTGCCGCTCGGCACTGTAGGCGCGTTCAAGGGCTGCTTCAGCGAAATTCAGGTTCCATCGGCTGCGGGCAAGTTCGCGCTCGATCGTCAGCAGATCGAACGGCGCCGCCCGGTCCTGCTCACCGCCATCCAGCACAGTCTCATCCTCAGTAACCGGACCAGTCTAGTTGCTCTACCTTAACGAATCCTTGTGCAGGCCGAGAAGCCATTACAGCTCCGGGAGCAAAAGTTTTTTGGTCCTTTTTTTCAAAAAAGGACTGCTTTCTTCCTAATCTTCTTCACCGGCAAAAGTGGGGCAAGAAACCGCCCCGTATGGCTGCCCGCGATTGCGGCCACGTCTTCCGGCGTGCCCTCCGCCACGATGCGTCCGCCGCCATCGCCGCCTTCGGGCCCCATGTCGATGACCCAGTCGGCCGTCTTTATCACCTCCAGGTTGTGCTCGATCACCACGACGGTGTTGCCGGTATCGACCAGCGCGTGGAGGACTTCCAGCAGCTTGGCGGTGTCTTCGAAATGCAGGCCGGTGGTGGGTTCGTCGAGGATGTAGAGCGTGCGGCCGGTGGCGCGGCGGGCGAGTTCCTTGGCCAGCTTGATGCGCTGGGCTTCGCCGCCGGAGAGGGTGGTGGCCTGCTGGCCGAGCGAGATGTAGCCGAGGCCGACGCGCTGCAGGATGGAGAGACGGTCGTTAATGCGGTTGACCACGGAGAACAGCGGCTGGGCTTCGTCCACCGTCATGGCGAGGATGTCGGCGATGGAGCGGCCCTTGAATTTGATTTCCAGGGTTTCGCGGTTGTAGCGGGCGCCCTTGCAGGTGTCGCAGGTGACGAAGACGTCGGGCAGGAAGTGCATTTCGATCTTGAGAACGCCGTCGCCCTGGCAGGCTTCGCAGCGGCCGCCTTTGACGTTGAAGCTGAAGCGGCCGGATTTGTAGCCGCGGACGCGGGATTCCGGCAGTTCGGCAAACCAGTCTCGGATGGGGGCGAACAGATCGGTGTAGGTGGCGGGGTTGCTGCGCGGGGTGCGGCCGATGGGCGACTGGTCGATGTCGATGATCTTGTCGAGTTTTTCGAGGCCGTCGATGCGGGTGTGGGCGCTGGGCACTTCGCCGGAGCTCATCAGGCGGCGGCTGACGGCCTTGTAGAGGGTGTCGATGACCAAAGTGGATTTGCCGCCGCCGGAGACGCCGGTGACGCAGGTGAAGGTGCCGAGGGGGAAGCTGGCGGAGACGGATTTGAGGTTGTGGCCGGTGGCGCCCACCACGGTCAGCAGGCGGTTGGGATCGGTGGGGCGGCGGCGGGCGGGCACCTCGATACGGCGGCGGCCGCTGAGATAGTCGCCGGTGAGCGAGGCGGGGTTGGCGGCGACTTCGGCGGGCGTGCCCTTGGCGATGACGTGGCCGCCATTCATGCCGGCGCGGGGGCCCATGTCGATCAGGTAGTCGGCCTGGCGGATGGCATCCTCGTCGTGTTCGACGACCAGAACGGTGTTGCCGAGGCGTTTGAGGCGCTGCAGCGTGCCGAGCAGGCGTTCGTTGTCGCGCTGGTGCAGGCCGATGCTGGGTTCGTCGAGCACGTAGAGCACGCCGGTGAGGCCGCTGCCGATCTGGCTGGCCAGGCGGATGCGCTGGCTTTCGCCGCCGGACAGGGTGGTGGAGCCGCGCGAGAGGCTGAGATAGTCGAGGCCCACGTCGACCAGGAAATTCAGCCGGGCGACGATTTCGCGCAGGATGCGGCGGGCGATTTCGGCGCGCTGTGGGGTGAGGGTGGCCTCGACCGTCTGGAACCATTCGTGGGCCTGGCGGATCGACAGGTCGGAGGCCTGGGCGATGGTTTTGCCGTCGATCTTCACCGCCAGCGCTTCGGGCTTCAGGCGGGCGCCGTGGCACACCTCGCAGGGTTTTTCGGATTTGTAGCGGCCCATCTCCTCGCGCGCCCAGGCGCTGTCCGTCTCGCGGTAGCGGCGGGCCAGGTTGGCGAGCACGCCCTCGAACGGCTTTTCCACCGAATAGGCGCGCACGCTGTCCTTGTAGGTCATTTTTACGATTTTGGTGCCGGTGCCGTTCAGGATGGCGTCCTGCACGGCTTCCGGCAGCTCTGCCCAGGGCGTGCGCGTGGTCACCTTGAAGTGGCGCGCGAGGCTTTGCAGCGTCTGGTCGAAATAGGGGCTCATGGCACCCGTCCAGGGGGCGATCGCACCTTCGGCCAGGGAGCGGCGTTCGTCCGGCACGACCATGGCGGGATCGAAGAAGGTCTCTACGCCCAGGCCGTCGCAGGCCGGGCAGGCGCCGTGGGGGGAGTTGAAGCTGAACAGGCGGGGTTCGATGTCCTCGATGGTGAAGCCGCTGACCGGGCAGGCGAAGCGGGAGGAGAATACCGTGCGGGCCTGGGTGTCGGCATCCTCGGCGTAGACGATACCGTCCGGCACCATGCCCAGGCCGGTCTCGAAACTGTCGGCCAGGCGCTGCTGGGCGCCGTCGCGCACCACGATGCGGTCGACCACGGCTTCCACCGTGTGCTTGGTCTTGCGGTTCAGGGCGGGGACGTCGCCCACGTCATAGAGCTTGCCGTCGACCTTGGCGCGGGTGAAGCCGCGGCGCTGTAGCTCGGCCAGTTCCTTGCGGTATTCGCCCTTGCGGTCGCGCACCACGGGGGCGAGCAGCAGCAGGCGGGTGCCTTCCTTCATGGCCATGACGCGATCGACCATCTGGCTGACGGTCTGTGCCTCGATCGGCAGGCCGGTGGCGGGCGAATAGGGCACGCCGGCGCGGGCCCAGAGCAGGCGCATGTAGTCGTGGATTTCGGTGACGGTGCCCACCGTGCTGCGCGGGTTGCGGCTGGTGGTTTTCTGCTCGATGGAGATGGCGGGGCTGAGGCCTTCGATGCTGTCGACATCGGGTTTGCCCATGAGTTCGAGGAACTGGCGGGCGTAGCTGGAGAGGGATTCCACGTAGCGGCGTTGGCCTTCGGCGTAGATGGTATCGAAGGCGAGCGAGCTTTTGCCGCTGCCGGACAGGCCGGTGATGACGGTGAGCTGGTCGCGCGGGATGTCGATGTCGATGTTCTTGAGGTTGTGCTCTCGGGCGCCTCGGACGACGATGTTGGACAAGACGACTGGGTTCCTTAAGGCATCGGAGAGCAAACAGGAGGGTTAACCACGAAGGACACGAAGGACACGAAGAAGGAAGGGAAGGGGGTTGCGACGGAAACTGTCGCTGCGCTGCCGACAAGGCCCCAACGGGATCTCTACCCTAGCTTTTTTTCTTCTTCGTGTCCTTCGTGTTCTTCGTGGTTAATCCTCTTGTCTTCCTCCAATCAGAACAGGGTGTAACCGCCGTCGATCAGGATGTCGTCGCCGGTGTGCCAGGACGAGGCATCGCTCATGAGATAGACCGCGATGCCGCCGAAGTCAGAGGGCTTGCCCCAGCGGCGCATCGGGATGCGCGGTTTGACGTTGCCGGCGAAGCGTTCGGAGGCGAAGGCGTCGGCCGTCATCTCCGTCTCCACCCAGCCGGGCAGGATGGAATGCGCGCGGATGCCGTGGCGGGCATATTCCACCGCCAGGGCGCGGACCATGGAGATCACCGCACCCTTGGACGCGCCGTAATGTTCGTTGCGGGCGGCGCCCATGATTGCGGCCATGGACGAGGTGGCGACGAGCACGCCGCCGCCGCCGCGCTGCGTCATGTGGCGCGCGGCGCCGCGCAGGGTGAGGAAGACGGCATCGAGGTTGATGCGCATGACGCGGTGCCACTCCTCCAGGCTCATCTCGTTGAAGCTGGGGGTGCCGCGGCCACCGACTCCGGCATTGGCGAAGCAGCCGTCTATCCGGCCGAAGCGGGAGAGTGTTGCCGCGAAAGCGGCTTCCACCGCCGTCTCGTCGCCCACGTCGCAGACGAACGCTTCGGCCTGTCGGCCATGGCTGCGCAATTGCTCCACGGCGGCCGCGTTCTTGGCTTCG
>Ga0123336_10004569_pt1 | contig 11192 bp, 6 predicted proteins | sample SSSSmetaG_FD_96466 | JGI IMG/M metagenome (GOLD analysis project Ga0123336, IMG submission 96466) | Glacier valley bacterial and archeal communities from Borup Fiord, Nunavut, Canada, to study Microbial Dark Matter (Phase II) - ​SSSS metaG | ecosystem: Environmental > Aquatic > Freshwater > Ice... | reverse complement strand
TGGCCGCCTGCCCTGGCTAGCTCGTTCCCGCGCACGATGTTCCTTATCCCCACCTCGCCGCTTCTCCTACCTCTGATCACCCAACCGGCTCCCTACCCGCTCTGCCGAGGTAGCGGACCTGGCGCGTTCGCTGCGTGAGGTTCTTCACTGCGGCTTGGGTAGCCTTGCTGGTCGGCCAGTCATGGGTGGGAGTTGCGGCTGTGAGAGCGCGTTGTGGCTGAGGTTTCTTATCCCAGCCTACGTATCCTGCTGCGGCCAGCCACCCTCCGGCAGGTCGCTCTTGTCGCTGACCACCTTGTACTCTACACCTAGCGCAGTCGTGAAGTGGGCCAAGCCGCCGCGTACCTTCCAACGTTCCTCCTCACGCAGGTCGGCCAGCATTTCGCTGCCCTTGGTTTCGCGCATCAGGTAGAGCAGCGGCTTGCCACCGTCACCATGCTCGTCGCGGAGGTCGAACACCAAGGCCCAGTCCGGTTCGTATTGACCCAGTGGTGTTTCGACCTTGGAACCAGGAAGACAGACTGCATTACTTGACTGTCCGGCGATCAAGACCACGGTTGGTCTACTAAGATCTCTACCAGCTGCTAGCTACTGGTTGCCTTCAGCCTTTATCTGTTCGTACAGCTCTTGAGCAGCATCCGTTGTTCGATAACTTTGCCTCGGCCCGTTGCTGCTACGAAAGAGGCCGATGCTCAACAAATCCTGCATATCACCGTCCTCTGCTTTGTCCAACAGAAGAGGAGTCTGGTTGTTGTTGTCCATTGTTTAGGCTGCACCGGGTTTTAGATTGATGTAAATGAAACCCTTAGTACCACCCGCTTCCAGTTCGCGCATGATTTTGACGAACAACCTTCTGCGGTCGTCAGTTATCTTGATGGTACTTGACATGGCGACACTTTGTTGCGTTGCTGGTTGAATAAAGTTGAATGCTTCCATTTCTGCACCAGCCAAAACATGGGGGAACTCTAGGTTAAGGGTGGTGACGAGCGCATCAATTGTGTTGTGCGCGGTGCAGTACTGGATCAAGAAAAGCACTCGTGAGCGAAGCGTATCTCCGCTCAGATTTCGTATCGCAAGTTGCCTATATGCTGATCGTTATTGAGGTAGAAGCAGAGCAGTTTGAGGTCATCTAGTTCTAGCTTATCGCTCATTGCTTTGAGCAGTTTGCGTGTGTCTACCACTTTGAGCCTCCTTGCTTCTCGGCACCTGACGAACAACTTCACGTAACCTGGCTGCTCTGGTTCCAGCGTCCTGCCTTGGGCTGCTCTTGGTGATCGTTAGTCCCTAGCCCTACGACCCAGTCGCTTTCCTCTGCAGCCAACCGCTCTGCTGCTCCTCACTGGCTCCCCTTACCCCACCATGTCGCCTGGTGCAGCACTAGCAGGGCTGCTGCCTTCCCAGCACAGACTACGACATTGCTAACCCCCTAACCCTTTGAGATGGTCATGAAATAAGATCGGCGAAGGTAGCAGCACGGTGGGTGAGCTTTTGCTTGAAGTCGCGGTCGCGAGCTAGCAGGTAGTGCCAGACCCCGTACTGGCCGCTGCTGTTCATCCGTTCACACCACAACTCAGCGGCTTGCTGCTTCAGCTTGGCGTTTTCGTTGTATTCGCCCTTCAGTTCAAGCAGCCAGTTCTCCTCGCCCGCTGCGCCCTCGACCACCACGACGTAGTCGGGGAAGTACAGTCGCACGCGCCCACCTTGATAATAACTGACCGCGAAGCCGAATCGCTCGTTCTTCAGGTAGCACTTCACGTCGGAGGCGCGATCCAGAAACTCGGCTAGCAGTCGCTCGTCAGCGGTATGGCATGGAACTAGGCTGGTGTGTGTCTTTAGACCCTCGGTTGTTGTTGCTGTCCAGGGGAACGGCTTGATGTTTGCGCTATCCAGCCACGCTCGTTCGATGTTGAGTGGCTGGTAATTGATGCCGACCGCTGCCCCTTGCAAGCCTATCAGCAGCCGATCTCTCGCTTGCTTCAGCCAGTATTCGATGCCGATGTCAGCTAGGGCCGCGTCACCGACGACTGTCACGCGCTCGGTGACGTAACCCTGCACAAAGGTCAGCATCTCCTCAAAGGTCGGGCCACTTGGCAGTTCATCAGCCCCGCTGAGTTGGTTGTGCAGCCAGCGACTAAGGTCCAGCAGCGTGCGCGACAGCGGATATTGCTGGCGGTAGGTGTCGAGGTTGAAGTCGCTGGTCTGGCTGCTGCCGACTACCGGCGTGATTTCGACCTGCGGCGGCGCAACTGCCGGATCAATCACCAGCGGCGGCAGGCTGGCGATACTGACGCTGCCGATGTCGCCCTCGCCGCCAGTAACCACCCAGCTATGCACATTTGGCACGCGGATGCGGTACTGCTCCTTCTCGGCGACAACCTCGATCAGCAGCGGCTTCTGCTTGCGGTCACCCGCCTGCGGTCGCTTGCGCCGCTCAACCGGGAAGCCTGCGAACGGCACACCTAGCACGTCCACCGTCTCGTCCTCATATCCTTCACGTTCATTGAGGGGCAGATTCAGCACGTCGTAGCTCATCCGGCGTAGGCCGCGCCCGATTACCTGCTCCGGTAGGTGTGGCGAGTCGAAGGCCCGCAGCCCTAGGATGTGGGTCACGTTCTTCACGTCCCAGCCTTCGGACAGCATAGACACGCCGATGATGCAACGCACGTTTGCCCCCGCTGCGCCCACCTTGCCGACCGTGTTCATCATTGCACGCAGTATCTTCTCGCGTTCACCGCCCCCTTCGTTGCTGAAGATGTCAGTGCCAACGCGGATCGTCAGCCAATCCTTCTCCTCGCTGTGGGCTGGGTTTTGCAGATAGTCCTTGCTGCTAAGGTAGTCGAACACCGCTGCGGCACGAGTGGCATCGTTGGCAACGACCAGCAGCACCGGCGGCTTCTCGCCCGCGGCCCTCGGCTCCGGTAGCCGCTCCCACGCCTTGTAATCTTGCAGCCAGGCATTGTAGATGTGTTCGATTGCCCCTTCGCAAGCGGCAACGAACGACTCGGCCTTCGCACCTTTGACATCATCCCAGAAGTTGATGTATTTGTAACCAGCACTGAGCGGGTCGGGCATCCGCACCACCTTGACCAATCCCGACTCGAAGGCATCGTATACCGAAAAGTCGGAGACCAGCCACTCGAACAACTGATCCTTCTTCTCCGAGCCGCTGCCATACCAGGGTGTGGCTGAGAGGTCAATTGCCAGCCGCACGCGGGTCATACCCGACAGCCGCTTCATGATCTCGCTCCAGCGGGTGTAGAGCTTCGCGCCTTCCTTGCCACCACGCTTCTCGTCGTAGGCGTGGTGTGCCTCGTCGTTGATGATAATCAGGTCACGTCTGCCCCGCAGCAGCTTCTTCAGTGGTGCATCCTTGTGGCGGTTGGGGTCATCCATCTGCATTGCGTGCAAAGCCGAGTAGGGAATAAAGCGGTCGTCGGCATCCAACCCTGCCGTAACCGGATTGCGCTCATTGCCGAGGGGGATAGCCTGCCAGTTGATCACCTGTACGTCCGGGCGGAAGTCGTCGGCGTACTCCGGTGGCAGCACGGCGAACTCGTCGTAGAGGTTGTGGGAACCCTTCGGGTCAAGGCCGTCGCCATGTGGTTCTTCGCCACGCACGCGATCCTTGACCGTAATGTTCGGCACCAGCACCAGGAAATTAGTCGCCAGCTTGCTGCCGGGGTTGCGCTGCTTGTTGAGCGTCGCCCAGACAATTAGCAGGGCCATGACCACCGTCTTGCCGGTGCCGGTCGCCAGCTTGAGGGCGTAGCGTACGAAGCTCTCCGGGTTGGGCAGCTTGGGTGCGCCCTTGACTTCGTAGAGGTAGATAGCGGTTTCGACCGCCTCGCGCTGGGCGAAGAAGAAGCGGTGCTGGGCGAGGCCAATCCGCTCATCGTCGCGCTCGAACCACCACTCAAGCAGCCGCCGCGTTGTCAGCGTCACCACGCTGTAGGGGTTGCTCGTGTGTGTACCGCTCCCCTCACGCCACGCCTTCACTTCTCCGCGTAGCTCGTTGATGTAGTCGTTGTAGTGGCTCTCACGTTGCTGCCCGGCCTCACCGGGGAAGCTGTACTGTACCGCTATCGCGCCCTTCGCCTTGCGCCGTACCAGCTTGCCGCTGCTGACGACGTAGCGGCTCGACTTGCGCCGCCCGTCAGCGGGGGCTTCGGAGGATATACCCCCGGCAATGATCTCGTAGTGGCGGTCGGGTTCGGTGTAGGCATCGCAGATTACCACCTTCTCTACGATCATAGCCTTGTCTTGGTCGTCCACAGTTACACCCCTCTCAGCACATTGGCCCACTGAATAAGTTGCGAACACGGAAGTTTATCATGCTATTTTAGCATAGAACCTGTGTTCTTTGCAGCCTCTAGCTTAGACCGTCTGCACGTGGGTGGATTCGTTGCCGTAGACATCCACGACCTTGACCGCGATGCGCTGGCCCGTCTCGACCGTGAAGGCGTGCGAGGTGAATTGCAGCTTGAACTCCTCGTCCGGCACGTCAATGCCGCGCAGGTTCGGCATCTTGCTGAAGTCGAAGAACATCTGGCAGTCTACGAAGCAGTCGCCGTCATAGTTTTCATCCAGATACCACGCCGCGATGCGGTTGGGCGCATCGCTGCTGAGTTGGTAGCTTTCGACATTGCCGCTTGTGCGGTTGTAGACTGAGACGCTGTGCAGGGTGACGGTCGCTTCGCGCTCGCCGCTCTTGTTGGTCGAGTAGCTGACCGACACTTCGGGCAGGGTCAGGTCGGCGAACAAGCCTGCGCCTTCACCTTTCGCTACCGCCAGCCCACCTACCAGCGTATCGGGACGGATGGCGACGGCTACGACCAGCGCACCGTGTTTGTCGGCGACGGCGCGTACCTGCTCCCCGACTGAGGCATCGAACGACCAGCCAAGGACGTGCAGTTCACGTATCCCCTGCGCGGCGGCATCCTGTGCGGCGGTGTCAATCTGCTGCGGCGTGACCCGCCCAGTCAGCGGCCCGACGGAGAGGGCGACCGCCCCGGCTTCGCGGCTGACGATGGCGTGCAGCATCCCGCTGGCAGCCTCCAACGCGGCGGAACTGCCCAGCCGGTAGCGGGCGTAGAGGCGGGTGATCACCGCAATGTAGTCCTCGGCTGCGCCGTCCTTCGTCGCCCGATATTGGCCGCGCCAATCCTCGATGGAGTAACGGCCCACCGTCAGCACCTCGAACGGCCCGCAGACGCGCAGCACGTCCTTATCCGGCAACGGCTCGTTGACCAGTTCGACTCGCTCCGGCGGCAGATCGTTTGCCAGGCTCTTGAGCGTGACGCGCTGTACCGTCTTGTACTGGAAGCCATCGGCGACGATCTCCCCTTTCAGCAGGTAGCCCGGGAAGATGGCGGAGAGCAGCCGCCGCCGGGCTACGTTGAGGGCGACCCGCGACGTATCGCAGGTGATCCAGCGGCGACCCCACTTCTCGGCGCAGAACGCGGTCGTGCCGCTGCCGCAGGTCGGGTCTAGCACGAGGTCGCCGGTGTCGGTTGTCATCTGGATGCAGCGTTCGACCACTTTGGTGTTGGTCTGCACCACATACACCTTCTGATCAGTGAATGAACCTGTGCCGGTATCGAGCCAAATGTTTGACATTGGCGATACTGGAAAATCATCATAGTATCGTACATACCTCAAGCTAGTGCCAGAAACAACAATCCTTCCCTTCTCGGCTAGCTTGCTCATATTCCCAACGTTGACGCTCCAGTGTCTACCTTTGGGCGGGTCATAGATTTTGCCTTCGAACTCAAAGGGCTGTAGTTCTTTACTCTCATCTTGTGAGGTTACATTGTCCACAGCGTACACTCTCCAACGATTCGGTAGAGCATCTATCTTATCAAGCTCCTCTGTTGTCAACCTTCGGCGTGTTCCGTCGGGCAACTCAACTTTGTTGTACACACCAGCGCCCTCTGTACCAATTGACTTTGGCTGGTAGATGGTGTTGAACTTCACCTGCTCCTTGTCCCTAGCATACCATACCAGACAGTCGTAGACGCTGGATAGCAGATTGCTGGTGAAGCTGGCTGTTTTGCTGAAAGTGATCGTTGTCACGTAGTTCTCGCGGCCAAACACCTCGTCCATCATGCCGCGCACAAGGTGGACATTATCCTCATTGATCTGCACAAAGACGCTGCCACTCTCGGTCAGCAGTTGGCGGCAGAGGTAGAGCCGCTCCTGCAAGTAGGAGAGGTAGGAGTGGATGCCCAATTGCCAGGTGTCGCGATAGGCTTTAATCGTCAGCACATCGTCGGGGTGATCCTTCTCGTCGTTGCTGGTGGTGGTGATGCGCTGCTGGAAGTTGGAGTTGTAGCCGATGCCGTAGGGCGGGTCAATGTAGATCATCTGCACCTTGCCCGCCAGCTTGTTGTACTCAATCAGCGATTGCATGACCGCTAGCGAGTCGCCCGCAATCAGCTTGTTGTGCCAATCCTCCGTGTGGGTGTAGAAGTTCATGCGTTGTTCGCGGCTGATGATGCGCTCCTGACGCTCAACGTCGGCGAAGAAGTCAACCTGACCGGGCCGAAAGCTGCCGGTGCGCTGCGCCCGCTTGATCATCTGGTCGAGGCGCGACTCGGAGACGACTTCGTTGCGTTGCAGCGGCAGTATCGCCACTGGCTTGCGTTCACGCTTGCCCGCCCAGAGCAGCACCGGGTCGAGCCGTGGGTCCATATCGAGGATGCGGTCACCGGGGCGGTCGGGGGCGGGCATGACCACAAGGTTGTCTAGCCAATGGCTACCCATCTCAAGCTCGACCACCTCCTCGACTGGCAACCGCGAGGTATGGCCGGTCTCTGGCGGACTCGGTTCCTGCTGTCCGGGATACTCGTTGCGGGTCAACCGCCTGCCAGTGGGGGTGCTGGAATGTTGTCCGCCCGCCACCTTCTTGCCACCACGCTTGCTGCCCATCGCCACTTCCTCCTCGAAGCCTGGTTCGGTATACATATCTGCACTGGCGTAGAGACGTGTGTCTACACGCCCTGAGTTCCAGTTGAGATGCGTTCCGGTTGAGAGCGGGACGTATGTCTATACATCCCTACGGTTGTCAACAAAAATACGATCCCTACATCTCCCTTCTCCCAGCAGCGGGAGATGGGTCGGGGGTGAGGGTAACAGGCCGCATCCGGCAGATGTCGGCAAGGGTGCAGGCGGCGCAGGTTGCGCCCCAATCCGGCAAGCGCGGCAGGTCGCCCACCCGGATATACTCACCCGCCGCTTTGACTTCGGCTAGCACCGCTTGCAGCTCGGTCTCGGCGACCGGCAAGGCCAGCACGCCGCCATCATCAAGGTTGTGGATTTCGGTCTGCTGCGCCCGCTCTCCACTCAGTCGCTCAAACCCAGCCACATAGATGAGCAACTGCTTGCCGGTCAATTCCTCGCTCTGCGCCCGCTTCTTCGACTTAAAATCCACAATGACCGGCTGCCCATCAGCCCCCCGCCGGATCAGGTCAACCCGCCCGCTGACGGTGATGCCGCCCGCCAGCAACAGTTCAACAGGCAGTTCGGTATGCAGCACATGGGGCAGTTCGTGCCAATGCTCGTCCAGATAGCGGTTGATCGCCGCTATCGCCGCGACCTTCATGTCCTGGCGTGAGCGTTCGCCCGCCTCGCCCAGTGCGTAGGGGAGGTGCAGGTGGCGATCCACCAGCCGCTTGACATCAACATCCCTGCGTTCGCCCAGATTACCTGTAATCGCCAGACTATGCAACTCAGCCAGCATATCGTGCAGCGACTTGCCATAGCCAAGCTCAGGCACAAGCGGTGCATCGAAGCCATAGACGCTGTGCAGCTTGTACTGGTAGGCGCAATCGAAGTAGTATTTCAACTGGCTAAAGGTCAGCTTGAGGCTGGCGGCCTGCGTCCGTGGTCGGATTGCTGCCTTGTTCAGTTTGATTGGCACCCCACCAGTAACCGGCTGGCCGCTGGCAACAAAGTCGCTGAAGTAAGCAGATGAGCGGCTGTAGTTGTTGCGCCGCGCCCAGCTAACGAACAGATACCGCTCGGCCCGCGTGGTCGCCACGTAGAAGACGCGCCGCTCGTCGTCGGGGTCGCTGTTCATGTATCGCTCCGCCCCCTCGACTGCCTCCGCAGGCAACACATCCCAGATCGTCGGCTCGTCGGGCCTGCGCCAGCTATAATCGCGGTGGTGCTGACCGGGAACGAACACCGCAGGCCACTGCAAGCCCTTCGCCTGATGGATGGTCATGATCTGCACAGCATCGCTGGTCGCGCCGTTCTCCTCCACCGTATCGGGGTAGTAGCGGGCGGCCTTGTTGGTCAGGAAGTCGGCAAAAGCGGCATACTGCTGCGGCAAAGGGCTGGTAAAATTGACCCCCTCAAAGTCGGAGATGACCCCGCTAAAGCGACCGAGGCTGGCGAATGCGGCCACCGCCACCTCATCACCTAGCCGCGGAGCCAGCAAATCCTCACGCACGCCCAGCACCCGCAGCAAGTCGAGGTAGATTTGTTGCAGATGTAGTTCAGGCCGCCGCTCCCCGACCAGCCAGCCGCGCCGCTCGGCCAGCATTGCCACGCCCGCCGCAATGTCCGCCGCATCGAACCCAACCTCAGCCGCCCGCAACGCCACCCGCAACTTGCGCTCCGCATCGAAGGCAGGCTGCCTATCCGCCGCCGCCACGTAGCTGAAGACCGCCACCATCGCCTTAACCAGCGGTTGCTCGAACAGCCCGCTAATGCCCCCGACCTGCACCGAAATGCCCCGCTCCTGCAAGGCGGCCACGATAGGTTTGGCATCGTCCCGCGCCCGCACCAGCACCGCGAAGTCGCCGTAAGCCAGCCCGCGCTCGGCGGCATCGGGTCGATCGCGGTAAGCCGTGCCGTGCAGATAGGCGATTGCAGTGGCGATGTATTCAGCCTCCGCCTGTTGACTGTCAAAGCGGCGGGCCTGCACATAACCGGGGACATGGGGTTGGTTGCCCGCGCTCTGCATCTGCTTGGGCAAGCGGCGGCTGGCGCGTTCAGCGACGTAGCGGGCGGCAGCGACGATAGCGGGGCTGCTGCGGTAGTTGACTGCCAGTTCGACCGGCGGCGCAACCCTGGCATAGTTGCGGCGGAAGTCTATGATGTTGCCGACATCGCTGCCCCGCCACTGGTAGATGTTCTGGTCGTCATCGCCAACCACGCAGAGGTTCACGCCGAGGTCGTAGAGGCTGCGGATCAGCATCTCCTGCAAGGGGTTGACATCCTGATACTCGTCCACAATCAGATAGCTGAGATTAGCGCGCACGTGTGCCCGCAGCATCGCGCTCTGACCTAGCAAGCCGATAGCCTGTGCCGTCACCGTCGTATAGTCGAGGTAGCGATTGGCAGCGCAACGCCGATAGTAAGCGTCAACATAATCGAGGATGTCGGCATGAGCGTCGGTCTTGCTTTCACCAGCGATGTTGAGCAAGTCGAGGTAGAGGCGCGAGTTGTTTGCGCCCTCGGCAAAGCCGCCCGCCTGCAAGGGGAGCGGCAGTAGATGCCCTTCGGCGATCTGGCGATCAATAAAGACGCGCTGGGCAACCTCATCGAGCAGCCGGTAGTTGAGGAAATCGGTCAGCGGTGGAGTTTGCAAGAGATTGAGGCAGTAAGCGTGGATGGTGCCGACGTACATGGCTGCCAGCCCCAAATCAGAGCCGAGCGCAGCATCCTCGCGGCAGAGCCGGTAGATACGCTGCTTAAGTTCAGCCGCCGCCCGTCGGGTGAAGGTAAAGGCGACAATGCCCGCCGGAGCCACCCCACTCTTGAGCAACTCAACCACGCGGGCAGCGACCACCTGCGTCTTGCCCGACCCAGCACAAGCCACAATCTGAAGATGCTTGCGCCGCTCGACGCTAGAGATTGCGGCCCGCTGTGCCACCGTGTAGCTAGTCACCATGTTTCACCATCCACTACTATATTGGATAGATTATAACACAACGCCTGATAGCACAGTCAAGTAGAACATACATCCTAAATCATTCGCACATAAACTTTTGATCCTACGGTGCTGTGACTTGCTCTGCTGTCGTGTTGGTGGTGTGGTCGATGTCATTTGCTGGTCCTCTTCAACGATCTGCTCGATCAAGCGGCGCACCAATCGAGCAGCACGCTCTGCATCAACAGCACCAAGAGCGCGAAGAATAGTAGGTAGATCATCAAGGGTCAAGTCATTGATCTCCCTACTGGCAACTGGTGAGTCAAACTCCACTTGATAGCCGAGGGCTTGCAGTTGCTCGCCCTCGCTGACACCCAAAATCTCTGCCAGCATTGATGTGATAACTGGCGCAGGTGTGTACTTAAACTTGCCTAGTTCCAAGTCACCATAAACGGGCTGCGACACACCAAGCTCGCTTGCCACCTGCCCTTGAAGCAAGCCCAGCTTCTCTCTTCTTCCCCGTAGCAGCGTACCGTACTCCTTGTTGCCCACTTAACCTCACCTCAGAGCGCATTGTATCACGGACTGGACTTTGTAGACCAACCTTGGTACTACTTACCACATTGCACAGCAGCCGCGTTTTAGCCAAAAACCTTAATAGCTCTTGCATATTTAAGCGAGATGCTTTATAATGATGATATGATTAAGCCAAAACCTTAACGAAGGGGATACAAGAACATGATAACTGAGACGTTGCAAGCCAGCATCGACTTCAGCCCCGAAGACTACCTCGAGCTGATTATCCTCACTACCTATCAGAGTCGCAGCCCAGAGACCAATCTGCAGCTAGCTTCCAACCTTACCCAGCAGGACGGCTTCATCCTGATGCAACTGCATGGAATGTTGGCTACCCTGCTACCCTCAGCCGGTACAGTGCGTTCACTGCTCACTGTTTGGGCTGATTACGTGGCGAACCTCCATGCAGAGAAGACCACCTCGGTTCAAGCTTACGCCCACTGTGAAAGCGAAGTTGCCACTAGTGAGCATTTTACCATCTTCGACCAAGCGATGCCAACATGAGCAGCATGACGCATAAGCGGGTACCAGACCAGCAGTGGGTCGCTGGGGTACAGACCAACATCTGGGCAAGCACTGCGCCACTACCAACCAAAAGAGGAATACAGCATGAGAAGACAGAAGTCTTTTATTCAAGCCCACCACCCTGCCCGCTGTGCCTGCGCCCGACCGCGCCGCTGCCGAGCCGCCGACCCTACCGGCTGACGCTGGCACTGACGACCCAACCCCTGAGCCTACC
>Ga0123336_10004568_pt1 | contig 11197 bp, 13 predicted proteins | sample SSSSmetaG_FD_96466 | JGI IMG/M metagenome (GOLD analysis project Ga0123336, IMG submission 96466) | Glacier valley bacterial and archeal communities from Borup Fiord, Nunavut, Canada, to study Microbial Dark Matter (Phase II) - ​SSSS metaG | ecosystem: Environmental > Aquatic > Freshwater > Ice... | reverse complement strand
GAAGATTGCCACAGAAGAAATTATTGTGAAACCTACCACTAGCAAGTAATTGGTGGCAGTAACTTGTTTGCATGAAGTAGCTTGCTTCTGTATCTTCAGGGGTGGCTATTTCGGGGATGCACGAGCGTGTTAGTTACGATGCGAGAGCAACTCCGCTGGAATACACCAGGAGGTACCACGTGGAAGTAAGTCGAATTATTGCAGAAATTGATGCACAGATATCCAAGTTGCAGCAGGCGCGAGCCTTGCTTGCGGGCACAGCAGCACCAGTCCGTGCGGGCCGTGGGCGTCCCAAGGGCAGCAAGAACGCTGTTCCCGCTGCAGCGTCTGCGCCCCGCAAACGCAAGCTCAGCCCCGAGGGTCGCAAGCGTATTGCCGATGCGATGAAGAAGCGTTGGGCCGAGAAGCGCAAGCAAGTCGGCAAGTAATCAAAACTTGTTGACTGTAGAAAAGCGCAGACGCCTTGAGAGGCGTCTGCGCTTTTTTCTTCTACGATCGCATGTGGCATAGATGTTTTATCGAGTCGCGATGATCTCGCGCAGACTGTCTTTCGCGAGAAATGACTTGTAGCCGCTGAAGGCTGCGAGCATCGCTTCAATCTTGCGGTTGCTGTAGATGTGCAGCAGCGGATAGCTGCCAGCACGTTGCATCTCGACGTGGTCGGTATCGGTGAGGTTGTAGCGCGAGAAGGCCATCTCCGGGCCAGTCGCGGCGTGGAAGAAGGCGAGCATCAATCCGCCGGGCTGCATCACCTGATGAATGCGATCCAGCACCGCGCCGACGAGAGACTCGGGCAGGTAGTCGGCGGTATCCCACAGGATGACGACGTCGAAGATCCGCCCTGAGAATTCAAGATTCGCGGCCAGGAAGCGTTCCACGTCGAAGGTGGGCGGCTCTCCATCTGCGGCGGAGGTAAGCCACTCCGGCTTCGCGGACTCCTCCACAAGATTTGCCATGTAGATACTGTGGCCGAGGCTTGTGATGTAGTTGATATTTCCCGACGAGGTGGGGCCTATATCGAGGATGCGGAGTGACTCATGCGCGCGCAGGTGCTTGAGGAGTTCCTTCCATCCGCTGGAGTGGCGCGAGACAAGTTCGTCCGAACCACTCTTGCTGCCGGAATTATCGTTGCTGCCGAAGAGGCTGCGCATGAGACTGCTTCCCTTCTGTTGTTAGGGGCGAAGATTTTCCGCTGGCTTTTCGCTGGATGGCCGCTCTCAGGGCTGTAGCAGGACGGAGATCTGACTATTGGGGTTCTTTGCGTCGAGCAAAGGAACAGCCGCGGCGGCAACGAGTTCTACATTCCCCTTGAGGATTGCGCTTTCTTCAATGGAAAGCCGGCCGGCGACGATATCGCCGTTGACGATTGCGGACTGGCGGAGGTCGACTCGGCCCGTGGCTTTTACATTGCCCATCACGCTGCCAAATACGATGACGTCGTGGACGCTGATGTTGGCGAGAACACGCGCGTTCGGGCCAATGGTCAAACGATTGGCGGGTAACGAGATGGTGCCTTCCAGGTCGCCATCCATGTACAAGTCTTCCTGGCCGGAGAGCTCCCCGCGAATTACGACTGACTTTCCGATGACGGTGGAACCGTCTGCTGGCTTCATGCGCTTGTGTTCTCCTGGTCTTGTAAAGGCTCTTCGTTCGCAGCCTACTTGCCGAACTATACCCAAGCCCATGGGCTGAGGCAAACCCGGCAAACTTTGAAGCCTCTTTCTACGTCTGATAGGAGACGGCTGTACGAGAGAACGAGGTGGGGTGTGGTGTTAGCGATGCTTGAGGAGCGATTCCGCATACGAGAGAGCTTCTCCGTCCGGTGGCTGGCGCTTGCCGCTCCGCTTGCGCTGACGTGCTCCGCCATGGCGCAGGGAGGAGTCCTTCCATTGAAGGATTACTCCGATACGTCTATCCAGGCGGTTCCGCCGAGGACATGGGCCGTGGAGGCCGCCGCGAACGAGTTAGTCGCGCTGCACCATATAGGTTCTTACCTGCGCTACCGGATGCACGTGATCGATGAGAAGGGCGACCAGATGCGCGATGTCATCGAAAGCAAGGATGGCACCGTGGCGCGGCTGATTATGCGGAATAGCCGTCCCCTGACGGACGAAGAAGATCAGGCAGAGCGGCAGCGGCTGGCAGATCAGCTTGCTTCCCCTTCGGCCTTTGCCAAGCACATCAACAAAGAAGAGTCGGGCCGCAAGATGGCGGACGACATGATCAAGCTGATGCCCGACGCGATGATTTATACGTACGCCCCCGGCCAGCCGCAGTCGAAGTCGAGCTCGGAGACGCCACAGGTGGTGCTCGACTACAAGCCGAATCCGAAGTTCTCCGCCCCGACAACAACCTCCGAGGCGCTGTCAGGGCTTGAGGGCAGAATGTGGATCGATGCCAAGACGCAGCAATTAGTGCGTATGGAGGGGACAATCTTCCAGCCAGTGAATCTTGGCTGGGGGATGCTGGCGCACATCTATCCCGGTGGCAGGCTGGTGCTGGAACAGACGAATGCGAGCGGGCAGCGCTGGATTTTCACGCATTTTTCACAGCAGGTCAGCGTCCGGGCCCTGATGGTGAAGACTTTGAACGTGAAAACTAACGTGGATGCGGCGGAGTTCCAGACGCTGCTGGACCCTTTGCGGTACCAGGATGCCATCCACGTTCTGCTGGATACCCCCCTGCCACGCTAAAGCTATACGGTGACCCGTGCCTTTGCGGTCAGGGTCTGGCGGCGGACGGTCAACGATTCAATACGATCCTTGCGAATTTTATAGCCACTGCCGGATGTGGTGGGAACGACGATCTCGCCCTTGGAGCTGACCGTTACTTCTGGCTCGATGATGTCTTCGCTCCAGAATCGCTTGGAAGCGGAGACGTCGCCCGGCAGGGAGAAATTGGGGAGTGAGGAGAGAGCGACGTTGTGCGCGCGGCCTACGCCCGTCTCCAACATGCCACCGCACCAGACGGGAATGCCGCGCTCTGCGGCTGCGTTGTGGACGGCGATGGCCTCCGAGAAGCCTCCGACGCGACCCACCTTGATGTTGATGATCCGGCAGGACTCCATATCGATGGCGGCCAGCGCATCGCGGCGATTGCGGATGCATTCGTCCAGACAGATGGACGTGTAGAGGCGCTTCTGCAGCATGGAGTGGAAGTAGAAGTCGTCGTACCACATGGGCTGCTCGATCATCAGCAGATCGAACTTGTCCCAGCCGACGATGTGATCGATATCCTTCATCCGATAGGCGGAGTTGGCGTCGCAGCTCAGAGTGATATCGGGCCAGCGATTGCGCACCTGCTCGAAGATGTTCACGTCCCAGCCGGGCTTGCACTTCAGCTTGATGCGTTGATAGCCGGCGGCGAGTTCCGTGGCGATCTTGTCCATCAGCTTTTCGGGCGATGCCTGGATGCCGATCGATACGCCGCAGGGGATGATCTTGCGGGTGCCACCGAGTAGTTGCGAGAGCGGCACATCCTCCATCTGGGCTTCGAGGTCCCACACGGCATTTTCGAGTGCGGCCTTGGCCATGCGATGGCCGCGAACCTGCTTGAAGATGTTCGGGCAGCTTCCGCCGCCTTCTATTACTGCATCCAGCAGTGCCGGGGCAAGTTCCTTTTCGGTGATGATCCACGCTGTATCGATCATCTCGTCGGAGAAGTAGGGATGCTCGCCGGCGACGCACTCACCCCAGGCGGTCAGGCCTTCGGCTTCGATCTCGATGAGCAGGATGCGGCGGCCGGTGGTGAGGCCGAAGCTGGTCTCAAAGGGATGAGCCAGCGTCATGTTGATCTCGCGAAGATGGATGGCGTCGATGTGAATCATAGGTCGTTTCCTGGCTTTCCTGTGAACCGAAACTGCTTTTCTTGTTGCCCAAGTTATGAGTGACGCTATTTGACTGACCGGGCAGGTTGCTCGAAGCGGGTCAGGACGAAATGGCCATTACCTTCGACATCGCGTTCGTAGCCGGTGACGGCAAGACCGCGTTGGAAGGCGGATTCCAATGCGGCGCGGTTACTGCTCTGCAGGGCCGCTGCGCGTGGACGCTGCTCGGAGTCCTGCTTCCATGCAGCGACAGCATGAGGTACGACGATACGCTCCGCGATGAAGTCCGGGGAGTCCAGCGGCTGGGATTCGCCTTGCAGCAGGCTTATGACACGGGGGGAACGCAGCCACCACTCCGCATATAGCCTATCCGTCGGTAGACCACCCTGCAACCGGGACGAGGAGGGGCCGTAGAAATTCGCCTGGTAGCGGCGGGAGATCGCTCCCAGTCTGGCAATGTTGAGGTGTGCGTTCTTGATCTCCAGGGGGTCGTAGGTCCATTCCATGAGGTCGAAGCCACGGGCTAGAGCGTCATCGCGCTGGGCGAGCTTCAGGCGGCGTCCCAGGCCCGTATTCCGGTACTCCGGCAGCACTGCCAGCATGTGGGAGTGGAGGTAGGGGCGGCCGTCGCGATAGCCGGGCAGCGACATGGCAAAACCTACGATCGTTTCGCCATCGAACGCTCCCAGGACCTGGCCGCCGATCCGCTGAGCCAAGAGGAAGACGCGTTGGGGGATCAGATCACCCTCGCTGTAGCCCCATATCTCGGTTTCGAGATCGACGCAACGTTGGAATTGGTCCAGCCCGGTGAGCGGGGCGATGTGGAGGGAGGTCGCAGTCATGGTGGTCATCGCTTGGGACTCTCGGCGGGAATGAGATTGCGGTACTGCTTGGCCTGATTCCAGAGGTCTTCCAACTGCGGAGGGCTCATGGACTTGAGAGCTTCCGCGCTGCCTGCTTCGGCTTCCATTCGGGCGAAGCGCTGGCGGAACTTTGCATTGGTGGAGCGGAGGGCGGTTTCAGGATCGACCTTGAGGTGCCGCGCGAGGTTGACGACCGTGAAAAGCAGGTCGCCCAGTTCGCCTTCGACGGCAGTGGAGAGTGCCGCGCTCACGGATAAGGCGGGGCTGAGTTCAGCTTTAAGCTCGCCAATCTCCTCCTGCAGCTTATCGAAGAGGCCGGTTGCGTCCGGCCAGTCAAAGCCCACCTTGGAGGCACGGGAGCCCAGCTTGCCTGCTTCCATCATGGCGGGCATGGAGCGGGCGATGTCGTCGAGGAGGCCGGAGCCTGGTTTTGCGACAAGCTGCTTCTCCTGCTGCTTGACCTGCTCCCATTTGCGCAGCACTGCGCTGGAGTCGGCAGCCTCGGCATCGCCGAAGACGTGGGGGTGCCGACGGATAAGCTTGGCGTTCAGATTGGCCGCTACGTCGTGGATATCGAAGTAGCCTGCCTCGGAGGCCATCTGCGCGTAGAAGAGGACTTGCAGAAGCAGGTCGCCTAGCTCGTCCTTGAGATCGGGCCAGGCTCGGCGCTCGATCGCGTCAAAGACCTCATAGGTCTCTTCCAGGGTGTGGCGCTTGATGGTGTCGAAGGTCTGTTCGCGGTCCCACGGGCAGCCGTCCGGGGCACGAAGACGCGCCATGATGGCAATCGCCTCGGCAAGCTGGGCGGCAGGACTGGCGGGGGGAGAGGCCGGATGCCCCCCCGGCGACTCCAACTCCTGTGGCGAAAGAGAGACCATGCGTTCCGTTACTTTACAGGAGTCTGAACACTGGGTGGTGGTGGATTATCAGGCTAAGAGCTTTTTGTTGCGATGCGATATGCTGGCGGTAATGGCAATCGAACCCATGCCGAACTCTGAAACGAAACGACGCAGAAGTCGTTGGGAGCTGTTGCTGGTACTTCCCTACCTCGGATTGTGTTTCCCCGCCCTCTACGCGAGGCAAACGCCTGCACTTTGGGGCTTTCCGTTCTTTTACTGGTACCAGTTTGCCTGGGTGATCGCGGCGTCGTCGTTGATGGGAATTGTCTACTACAAGCTGCGAAGATAAAAAGGTGGGGGGCGAGCCTGTGTTCCGGCCCGCCCTTGAATTAGACAGGACATCTTTGAAGCGGATCAGTGAAGGGACAACGCGCTTTCTGAACATCTAGCGCCTTGCGAGGGAATGGTTTGGTGTAGCAGGTGTAACCGTATTGAAGTTGCTTCCTCTATACGGGGTTCATGGGGATTGGATTACCGCGTGCCAGCAGGAGTTGCCTGCGGGCTAGCCTGATCTGTCATATTGCTCATCAGGCGGATAGCAACGCGACGGTTCTTGGCGCGGCCAGCAGCGGTATTATCGCTGGCAACCTGCTGATCCTTCCCAATGCCAACCAGATAGAAGCGGTGCGGAGCGATGCTGTACTTGGTCTGGAGGTAGTTGGCCACTGCATCGGCACGGCGCTGGCTGAGGCCATAGTTATAAGAAGCATCACCGGTGGAGTCCGTACCGCCAGTCACTTCCAGGATGTAACCGCGGGTACTGGCAAGGCTGGAAGCAAAGTCATCCAACTGCTTCTTGTCTGCCGCAGTCAACACTGCCTTGTCAAAGCCAAAGGTTACGCTGACATCCGAGATGGGCTTGTAGCTATCCAGGTTGGCGATCACACCAGCCAGCGAATCGACGCGGTTGTACGCTTCCTTCGCGGATTGATTTGCGGCGTCCGCAGATTGACCGGCAGCCAGAGCATGCTGGTCAGCAGTGTCGGCAGCGGTTTGAGCGGAGGCGATGCCCTTCTGAGCACGCTCATCCGTCTCGCGGATGGCGCGATGGTCGGCAGAGGTCTTGGCGTCCAGTTCGTTGGTTTGCTGAATCAATGGTGCAGTCTGCGACTTGACGTAATTCTTGGAGGAGCAGCCGGTGGTGAACAGGAGTATCCCGGCAAAGGCGACGAGCGCCGTGGTAGCGAGAGCTGCTTCGCAGGGCGAGGTTGTGGTGCACTTGTTGCTATTTCTAATGTAAAGGTTGGAGTTCATTGCTTTCATCTCCTTGGCTAAAGTTCGGCGATTTCCACTAGAGCTACAGCAATTGGGATGCCAAAACGCATATCCCCCTCTAACCTCATTGATGCCAATATTTACAATAGTTTGTCTCGACGTGATGCACTGGTGGTCCAACGAGAAAAATGGGAACTTTTGATGGGGTGGTACGTCAAATCTTCGCGACCAAGGTGCGCTGCCGCCGAAGCTTCATCTCCCGACTACACTGAACGAGTTGCAGTAATACAGCATGGACCTCCTACAGAAAATTCGGACGATTCCAACCCAGCCAGGGTGCTACCTCTACAAGAACGCCGAGGGCGAGGTCATCTACGTCGGCAAGGCGAAGAACCTGCGGGCACGGGTGCGCTCCTATTTTCTGGAGGCGTCGCAGGCGAACGCGAAGACCGGCTCCCTGATGCGGGAGGCGGTGGATGTCGAATACATCACGGTCGCCAATGAGCGTGAGGCCCTGGCGCTTGAGAACAATCTCATCAAGCAACGCAAGCCGCGCTTCAACATTCTGCTGCGGGACGACAAGACCTACCCCTACATCAAGTTGACGATGGGCGACCGCTATCCCAAAGTCTTCGTGACGCGGCGGCTGCGCAAAGATGGTGGGGCGTATTTCGGGCCATACTTCCCCGGGAATTTGGCCCATCGCCTGGTCGACCTGATCCATCGGAGTTTTCTCATTCCGAGCTGCAAGGTAGACCTGTCGCGCTACCATCCGCGGGCCTGTCTGCAGTACTACATCAAACGCTGCCTGGGCCCCTGCGTCGAGGGACTGACGACGCCTGAAAGCTACAAGCAGACCATTCGCGATGTGCAGCTCTTCCTGGAAGGCCGACCGAATGAGCTGGAAGACTCTTTGACCAAGCGCATGAAGGAGGCCGCCGGGGCCGAACAGTTTGAGCTGGCGGCAAGGTTGCGCGACCAGATCGTCACCGTCCACCAGATGCAGGACAAGCAGCGCATCGCCACGGCGGACAATGAGGACGCCGATGTCTTTGGCTATCACTACGAGAACGGGATGCTGGCGGTAAATCTCTTCCACATGCGCGCGGGCAAGATCGTGGATCGGCGCGACTTCTTCTGGGAAGACCTGCCGGAGTTCCTGAATGACAGCCTGCACGAGGGGCACTCTGGCGATGACACAGAGGCCGTGCCACGCCTGGAGCCAGATCCTTCGGCCTCCGCGCCTGAGATTGAGGAAGGCAGGGACACGGTACAGCACTCCGCGGTGACGGAACTCGGAGAGGCTTTCAGTCCGGCTGCGTTCTTCTCCGCGTTGCTGAAACAGCTCTATCTCGACCAGAGCTACATTCCCCGTTCCGTGTTGGTTCCGGTGGAATTTTCAGATCGCGCCGTGCTGACCGAAGTGCTCTCCGAAAGGACCAGCAAGCGAGTCGAGATTCTGGCCCCGCAACGTGGGGATAAGCGTTCTCTGGTGGACCTTGTCTGCCAGAACGCCAAGCAGTCCTACGACCAGCATTTCCGCGTGCTGCAACCCGGCATGAAGGCTATCCAGGAGGCCCTGCAGGAGGCTCTAACACTGGAGGAGCTGCCGAGGCGGATTGAGTGCTTCGACATCTCGCACATCCAGGGAGCGGAGACGGTGGCCTCCATGGTCGTCTGGGAAGACGGGGCCATGAAGAAGGCGGACTACCGTAAGTTCCAGGTGAAGACTGTCACCGGAGTGGATGACTTTGCCAGTATGCGCGAGGTGATTCAGCGGCGGTATAAACGGCTGATGGACGACAAGAAACCCTTCCCGTCGCTCATCCTGATTGACGGCGGATTGGGGCAGCTCCATGCTGCGTACGCAGCGCTCGAAGAGATTGGCGTCACGCTGCAGCCGCTGGCTTCCATCGCTAAGCGCGAAGAGATCATCTACGTCTACGGGCAGGAGAACGAGCCGGTGGTGCTGGACCGGCGCTCCCCCGTACTGCACCTGATGCAGAAGATTCGCGATGAGAGTCATCGCTTCGCCGTGACCTATCACCGTAAGCGGCGCGAGATGCGTGACCGCGAAAGCGAGCTGTCGGAGATCCCCGGCGTTGGGCCGAGAACGCGTCAGCGTCTGCTGGAGCACTTCGGCAGCGTACGCGGCATCAAGCAGGCTGCGCCTGATGCGCTGACAGCTGTGGTGAATGCTGCGACGGCCGCCAAGATTCGCGCCTACTTCGATGGCACCGAAGCGGGAGCTGCGGTGCTCCCCGTACTCCAGTAGAGCTACTGCGAGTCGCCGTCTGATCCGCCCGGCGTGGTGCCGGACTGGAACGTATTGCAGGCCGCAACGGTTCCCTGGCTCAATCCGCGCTTGAACCACTCCATCCGCTGCGCCGAGCTACCATGCGTGAAGCTCTCCGGGCTGACTGAGCCGCGTTGCATCTTCTGAATATGGTCATCGCCAACCGCCGCGGCGGCGCTGAGGCCGTCGGCGATGTCGGACTCGTGAACGATGTTGCGCTGCTCGGAGCTGTGCGCCCAGACACCCGCAAAGCAGTCGGCCTGCAGTTCGAGATCGACCGAGAGATGATTGCGCTGGCTCGGGTTCTGGCCGGAGAGCTGTCGCACCTTCTGTTCGATTCCGAGGATGTTCTGAACGTGGTGGCCCAGCTCATGCGCGATGACATAAGCCTGGGCGAAGTCCGCGGTGCTACCGCCGAAGCGGCTCAACTCGTTCCAGAAGCTGAGGTCGATGTAAACCTTCTCGTCCGCAGGACAGTAAAAAGGGCCGGACTGCGATTGCGCCGCACCACACCCGGAGCGTGTGTACCCCGTGAAGAGGACCAGCTTCGCCTTGCGGTAGTTGCGGTTGGTTTGCTCGGGCAGCAGAGTTGCCCACGTCTGCTGCACGTCGCCCAGCGTAAAGGAGACGAGCTGGGCTGAACGGTCTTCGTCCGGCGATGCCGGTGTGGGGCGCGGTGATGCGTACGGTTGCGACGTCGTCTGCGGCGAGGAACCGCCACCGCCGGAAAGATATGCCCCAATAAAGTTGCGTCCGGTCACGAGGCTGATGATAACCAGCACCAGCAGGCCGATGATGCCGAGCCCGCCCCCACCACCGCCGAAGTTGAAGCCACCTCCACCGCCGCCACCCTCACCGCGTCGATCTTCTACATCTTCACTCAGTCCACCTGGGGTCCAATCCATCGTCGCTCCTCTTGTTCCGCGTCTTCGCTATTCGTGCGGCGCTGCCGCCGTAAGTATAGATGCAAGTTTGCGGTGGAACTTTTCGCCCGAGGTGGCCGTATGCGATGCTGGATATCTCTGCCATGGCAATTGCACGCACCACCATCATCCGTCCTGCCGATACAGTGCTGCAAAGCGCAGTGCGGCTGGCGCTTGTCTTTGCCGCGGTCAAGCTGGCACTGCACGTTGCGGCGAATCTATGGGAAGCGCACATTGGCTACGGCTACTTCCGCGATGAGTTTTACTACATCCTGTGTGGGCGCAACCTCGCTTGGGGATACGTCGACCACGGCCCTGGAGTAGCGGTGCAGGCAAAGCTCTCGCTGTTGCTTTTTGGCAAGTCGCTGGCCGGTTTACGCTTCCTCTCGGCGCTGGGGGGCGCTGGCCGGATCTTCCTGACCGGGATGCTGGCGTGGTCGATGGGCGGACGCAGGCCGGCGCAGGCGTTGGCAATGATCGGCGTGCTGGTCGCGCCGCAGTACCTGGGAACGGATAGTTTCCTCTCCATGAACTCGTATGAGTCGCTGTTCTGGATGACCTGCTGGCGCTGATCCTGATTGTGCGCAACGGCGATGGACGCTGGTGGCTGCTCTTCGGTGCCGCCGCCGGACTGGGCGTGCTGAATAAGCCTTCGATGACCTTCTTCCTGCTGTCTCTGCTGGCGGCGCTCCTGCTTACACCCCAACGACGCCTGCTGTGGAGTAGATGGGCTGCGGCTGGCGTGGCCTTGCTGGTGCTGCTGGCGTTGCCGAACCTGCTCTGGCAGATGCATCATCATTGGCCAACGCTGGAGTTCCTGCGCAACGGCCAGGCGCAGCATAAAAATATTGCACTCTCACCGCCGGCCTTTCTCGGAACGCAGATTCTGAATATGCAACCGACGACGATCCTCATCTGGGGAGCGGGCCTCGTGTGGCTGCTGAGGAATCCACTGGCAAAGAGCTGGCGCTGGCTCGGCTGGATGTTTCTGATCTTCCTTGCCGTGATGATGGCGCTGCATGCCAAAGACTATTACTTTGGTCCGGTCTATCCGGTCCTGTTTGCTGCGGGCGGTGTCGCCTAGAGCAGCGCAATGCGGCTTCGCGACGCGTCTTTGAAGATCGCGTCTTTGCGTTCCCGGTCATCGAGACGGTGATGCTGGTGCTAGGTGTCGT
>Ga0123336_10004565_pt1 | contig 11204 bp, 10 predicted proteins | sample SSSSmetaG_FD_96466 | JGI IMG/M metagenome (GOLD analysis project Ga0123336, IMG submission 96466) | Glacier valley bacterial and archeal communities from Borup Fiord, Nunavut, Canada, to study Microbial Dark Matter (Phase II) - ​SSSS metaG | ecosystem: Environmental > Aquatic > Freshwater > Ice... | reverse complement strand
CCGCCGAGGCCGCCACCGCCGCGATCGGCAAGCTCGCTGGCGACATCGAGGAGCGCCGGGGCGCGATCGCACGTGACGAGGCCGCGCTCGTCGAGGCGCAGGCCAAGCTCGCGCAGCTCGTCTCGCCGCTCGGGATCCCCGAGGACGCCGACGCGGACGAGGTCACGCAATCCCTCGAGGCGCTGCGGGAGCTCTTCTCGCTCGAGGATCAACGCGCCGAGGTGGAGGCGCGCGCCGTCGCCTCGGGCACGCAGGTCGCCTCGTTCGACGAGGAGGCCGCGCTCGCGGCGGCGACGCTGGGGCCCGATCTCGCAGGCCTCGCAGCGGCCGCGATCGCGAGCGAGCTCGCCGCCCGCAGCCGCAAGGCACAGGACGCCGAGACCCAGGTGCGCGATGCCGAGCAGCTGCTGACGGACCTCGTGGTCGAGGGCGAGACCGTGCCCGACGACATCCTCGCGCTCGTCGCCGACGCCGACGGCGCGAGCCGCGCGCTCGACGAGGTCGACGAGCAGCTGAGCGAGCTCGACTCCCAGCTCCAGAGCGTGACGCGCGCGAACGGCGGCATCGAGGTGGGCCTCGATCAGATGCGTGGCGACTCCGGCGCTGCCGAGGCCTCCGCCCAGGCGCAGGAGGCCCTCGCGCGCGTGCGCTCCGACCTCGATCGCTACGTGCGCGCGAAGGCCGCCGCGGTGCTCCTCGCGCGTGAGATCGACCGCTACCGTGAGGAGAACCAGGGGCCGCTCCTCACGAAGGCCTCGCAGCTCTTCGCGCGCCTCACGCTCGGCAGCTTCACCGGGGTACGCGCCGGCTACGACGACAAGGACCGCCCTGCGCTACGGTGCGTGCGCGAGGGCAACGTCGAGGTGGACGTGACGGGGCTCAGCGAGGGCACGCGCGATCAGCTGTACCTGAGCCTTCGTCTCGCGAGCCTCCTCCGGTACGCCGACATGGCCGAGCCGATGCCGCTCGTGCTCGACGACGTCCTCATCCAGTTCGACGACGAGCGCTCGCGCGCGGCGCTCGGCGTCATCGCCGAGGTGGCGACGCGCATGCAGGTGCTCTTCTTCACCCACCACGCGCGGATGGTCGACCTCGCCCGCGCCGCGGTCCCGGCAGGGACGCTCACCGTGCACGAGCTCGTCGCGTACGGCGGGCCCGCCCTCCTACCGGCGCAGGGCACGCTGTCGACGTAGCGCCTGGCCTACGACTTGCGAAGCGATCGCGTGCGCCCCATCATCAGGGCGTGACGAACGACTTCGACCGCGTGCTCGCGCTCAGCGAGACCGATCAACGTGCCCTGCTCGCCGGACCGGATCCCCAGGGTCGCCTCTGGGCGATGTGGGCGCTCGCGCTCAAGGATGGCCCCAACGTGCTCGTCGAGCACCTCCCCGGTGAGCCGAGCGCGGGCGTTCGCCGGCACATGTGCATCATGCTCGCGGGCGGCGAGCTCGACCTCCTCGTCGCGATGGCGCGCTTCGACCCGGACGACGGCGTGCGCGCGACGGCGAGCGGGCTCGTCACCCGGCTCGCAGGCGGAGGTCGCCTGCCGTGGACATTCGCGCAGGAGCGACTCTCCGATCGCGCGGCGCGCGCGGCGGTGCTCGACGAGCTCGGGCCGGGCGCGCCGTCGAACTTCGTCGACGATGCGACGCGCCTCGCGTGCGACGAGGACCTCGACGTCGCGCATGCCGCGCTGGATGCGCTGTTCCGCATGGCCGAGCGGAAGGCGGTCGCGGTGATGATCGAGCTCCTCGCCCGTGCCGACGAGCGGCGGCGCCATGGGCTCTTCACGCTGTGGTCGAAGCACGCCACGCCCGTCGCCATCCACGATGCGCTGCGGCTCGGCGCGGTGGAGCGCCGGCTCGCGGCGGTGCTTCACTTCGCGAGCCGGTGGGCCGACGTGGCGCCGCTTGCGCTCGACCCCGACGTGCGCCTGCGCTTCGCCGTTCGCCGCGCCTTCCAGCACCGCCTCGCGCTCGTCCCGCTCGACGTGCTCGCTCGCTGGATCGACGATGCGGCCGAACAGAGCTGGTCGCTCGCGTTCCTCGTGCTGGAGCGCCTCCGCGCGGGCGAGCGCCTACCGCCGGGCACGAACATCCTCGCGCGGTGCCGGCGGCGCCTGGCGGCGCTACCGCCGGCGATCCTGTCCTACACCGACGAGACCGCGCTCGCCGTCGTCGGCGACGAGGAACGCGGTCTCCACGACGAACGCGCGTGCCTCAAGACGCTGATCACGTTCATCGAGGCGCAGAACTAGTCAGGCGATCACGATCACGGCGAGCGTCACCATCAGGGAGAGGGCCATCGCCCAGATCCCCGCGACCACCAGCAGCTGCGGATCGTGCGGCGCCTTCTCGATGACGGGCTGCACGGCGGGCCGGATGCGGGGCGGCGCCGCAGAGAGGGCGGCCGGCGGCTCGACGCGGCGAGGCGGGGGCGGCGAGGTGAAGACGAGCGCCTTGAGCGGCGGCGGTCGCGTCGCGGTGATGCGCGCGATGAAGGGTGCGATCGGCGAGCGCGCATCGAGGGTCGGCTCGTCGTCGGTGTTGCGCCGCGCGTGACGGGGCGCTGCCTCGTCGAGCGCGAACGCGGTCGCGAGCAGGCGGCGGTTCTCCTCCGGTTCGAGAGCGAGCGTCACCTCCGACACCGGAGCCTGCTCGAGATCCTCGAGATCGAGCAGGCCGTCGAGCGCGGCGAGCGCCGCATCGCAGTTGTCGGATGAGGGGTCCGGGGTCAGAGCGAGCTTGCGGGACATCACGTCGTTCACCTCTCGGCAGAGCACGAGCAAGGGCGGTGCCGGGTCGATTTCCCCAGCAAAGCAGCGAAACCATGGTCGCGGCAACGGCTGCCGCCTTGCCACGTGGTGCAAAGCGCTGCTGGGCTCACCGGCGCTCGTGGCAGTGAAAGTGCGCGGTCTCTCACGATTCCTGCGCGCAGCGCGCTCGTCGCGCACGCCATGACGGACCGGGGCGTCTCTCGAGCAGACGACGTTGACGGCGGGCGATCACGCGCTAGGTTCTCGGTGCAGCGTGAGGCGAGATGCCCACGTTGAAAACCCCGCCGGGAGCGAGAGTGCCTCGGCGAGTCGGAGAAACAGCATGCATCCTGCATTTTATTCGTGGCTCGAACACGCCCGCCGTCATGGCGGCGCGCAGCCGATGGATTCGCACGCCGAGGCCTGGTGTGGTCCGGGCGGAGGAGGTGGCGGTGGTGGCGGCGGCGGTGAACACCGCGGCGGCCCTTTTCGAGGCCATCGCGGTTCGCCCGATCATGGGCACGGGCATGGCCCTGAGGGAGGTCACGGGCGGGGCTTCGGACCCCCCGACGACGTGGGGGCGTTCGGCGTCCGCCGGCCGCTGCGCTTCCTCGCGCACAAGCTCGATCTCACGGAGGCGCAGGTCCCCGAGCTCGCGCGCATCCTCGACGAGCTCAAGACCGAGCGCGCGCAGGCCGAGGTCGACAACCGGCGCACCGTGACGGCGTTCGCCGACGCGGTGGAGTCGGCGGCGTTCAACGAGGCGCGCTCGCGAGAAGGCGGCGAGCTCCGGGTGAAGAGCGCGGAGCGCCTGCGTGACGCCGTGACCCTCGCGCTCTCGCGCATCCACGCGATGCTCGAGGACGACCAGCGGAGGCGGCTCTCGTACCTGATCCGCACCGGCGTCGTCAGCTTGTGACGATGCGGCGCGCGCGAACGCTCCTCCTTCTTGCGTCGCTCGCGTTCCTTCTCCCGTCGTGCGGCGCGGGCGTGCCGGCCGTCATTCGTGACGAGCAGTCGCGCACACCGCCCGGCGTGGTGACCGTGGTGTTCTTCACGGATTTCCAGTGTCCGCACTGCCGACGCACGCACGCCGCGCTCGTGGCGGTCCTCGCGGATCCGCCCGCGGGCGCGCGCGTGCGGGTCGTCCTGCGGCACGTGCCGCTCAGCATGCATCCCGATGCGCCCGCGGCCGCGCGCGCGGCGATCTGCGCCGAGGCGCTGCCCGCGTACGAGGAATACGTGCGCGCGCTCTATGCCTCTACCGATCTCGGCGAGGCCTCGAACGAGGAGCTCGCCGTGGAGCGCGGCGCCAGCCGCGAGACGTTCCACGCGTGCGTCGCGGACCCTGCCACCGCGGCGCGGATCGCGAGCGACACCCACCGGCTCGACGAGCTCGGGGGCGATGGCGTTCCGCTCCTCTATGTGGGGCGAAGGCGCATGGACGGCTCCCAGACGCGGCGTGACCTCGCGTCTGCGATCGAGGCTGCCGCCCGCGATTTGCCGTAGAGATGGAGCGTGCAAGCCGCGCGACCCTCGGGTTTTGCCGGCCGTCGTACACGTCGCTCCAGGTGCTACCGATCGCCCGCGAGACGCGATCGCGACGGCCCGCAAAGCCACCAGCGCTGAGCTCTCGCGCTAGCGTGTCTGGCCATGCAACGGACTTCGCTTGGTTGGGCAATCTTCGCCTGCGTCGGTCTCGCGGCGCTGACCAGCTGCGCGGTGGGAACCGATCCCGATGCCACGGTGAGCGAGAGCGACTTCGCCCGCGCGCAGGTGGTGGAAGCGGGCGACGAGAACAGCATCGTGCTGCCTCCGCCGTCCCAGCCCGGCGCGGACGCGGGGGCCGAGGACACGGGGACCGGCGGTCTCGACGGCAGCACGAAGGACGCTGCGCCGGACGCGGCGCCTCTGGCGGCGTCGTGCACGAGCCCGAACGCCTGCCTCACTGCCACCGACCTCCTCAGCGTCAGCGGCGACCAGAACGCCGACACGAAGACGCTCCAGGGCGCCGGCTCGCAGTGGCTCAAGGTCCGGGTGACCGAGGACGACAACAGCGTGTTCGGCACCGAGCTGCGCGCGAAGTTCGAGCTCCAGTCGCCGGCCGGCACGAACTACGATCTCTACGTCTACCGCGCGGGCGGCGGCTCCGGGCAGGAGTGCTCCGCTGTCACGACGAGCTCCACGAGCACCGGCGGCTTCGACACCGCGTCGATGAGCTGGGGCGAGGGATCCATCTCCAACGGCAGCGCTGACGACCGCAACGTCTCCATCGAGGTGCGTTGGGTCTCGGGCAGCTGCGCACCGGCATCGAAGTGGACGCTCACCGTTCGCGGCAACACGAACTGACGGCGCGCGCGTTCGTCTTCACGTCCGCGTCGGCGCTCCTCGCGCTCCTCGCGCTGGCGTGCGGCGCGAGCGAGACCGCGCCGCCGAAGACGTCGGCGGCAGCGTCGGCCGGTGCGCGCGTTGACGCGCGCGAAGTGCTGCCCTTTCGCAACGACGATTACGCGGGAGCGCTTGCAGAGGCGAAGAAGACCGGGCGTCCGCTCTTCGTCGATGCCTGGGCGCCCTGGTGTCACTCGTGCATGAGCATGCGCGCCTACGTGCTCACCGATCCTTCGCTGGCGCCGCTGGCCAAGGATTTCGTGTGGCTCACCGTCGATACCGAGAAGGACGACAACGCGCCGTTCGTCTCGCGCTTCACCAACCGCGTCTGGCCGACGCTGTGGGTGATCGACGCGGCGCGTGAGGCCCCGCTCCTCCGCTACGAAGGAACGGCGACCGCGCCCGAGCTCGTCTCGTTGCTCACCACCGTACGGAGCGGCGTCACCGAGGGCGGCGCGGCCGCGGCGGTGGCGTTCCTCAAGGCGAATCAGGCCGCGGCGAAGGGGGAGCTCGCCGATGCCGAGAAGCGCTACCGCGAGGTGCTCGCGGCGCCGGACGCGCCCGATCGCGCGCGGGCCGTCGAGGCGCTGACCGGTCTGCTCTCGGCGCGCAAGGAGCACGCGGGCTGCACGGAGCTCGCGGTCACGGAGTCCGCGAAGCTCCCGCCCGGCACCTCGCGCGCGACGGTGCTCGCCATCGGTCTGTCCTGCGCGCGCGAGGCGAAGCGCGAAGGCGACCTCCGCGTGCTCGTCGCCGCCGCCGAGCGCGCCGCCGCCGACCCCGATCCGCGCACCATGGCCGACGATCGCTCGGCGCTCTACGAGGAGCTCGTCGAGACGAAGCACGCGCAGAAGGACGAGGCCGGCGCGAGGGCCGCCGCGCGCACGTGGGCCACGTTCCTCGAGGGCGAGGCCTCGCGCGCGCCGAACAAGCAGGCCCGCGCGGTCTTCGATCCGCATCGCCTCTCGGCATACCTCGCGGCCGACGAGCCGGAGCGCGCGGTGCCGATGCTGACGGAGAGCGAGCGAGACTTTCCCGACGACTACAACCCGCCGGCGCGGCTGGCGCGCGCGTTCCTCGCGATGAAGAGAGTCGACGACGCGCAGAACGCGGTCCGGCGCGCGGGCAATCGCGTCTACGGGCCGCGCTCGCTGCGCGTCTTTCTGCTTGCCGCCGACATCGCGAAGGAGCGCGCCGACGTCGCAGGCGAGAGGGCGGCGCTCGAGCAGGCGGTCGCGCACACGGCGAGGTCGGTGCTGAACGAGAACCAGAAGAAGCTGCTCGGCGAAATCGAGTCCCGTCTCCGCAAGCTGCCCGCGGGGCGCTGAGCTTGCGGCGGAGGTTGTCCTACCCTCGAGCTCGGGCGTGAACGTCGGGCGTGCGCGCGCCCGAACCCACGCTACCCTTGAGGGGTGCCGCCGTCCGTCGTCGCCACGCTGGCTCTTGCGATCCTGCTCGTCGCGGCCGCGGCCTTGTTCGTCCGCTCGCGACGAAAGCGCCGGGCGAAGAAACCCGTCCGGGAGCCGAGCGCGTACGTGATCCTCGAGGGGAACGTGTGGGACGCGTGCACCGTCGACGACGTGCGCGAGCCGTGGTCCCGCCTCGCCACCGAGCCGGTGCGCGGCTTCTGCGGCGTCGCCTCGGGCCGCCATCGCATCCGCACGCGGACGCCCTCGGGCGACGCCACGCTGGATTTCGTGGTGTATCCCGGGGAGGTCCTCGCGTGGCGGCTCGATGCCGAGCGCTCGCGCTGGGAGCCGCACGATCTCGAGGCCGGCGTGCGCGCCAGCCTCGAGGGCGCGCCGGCCAGCTCGCTCGACGTCTCGGCGAGCAGCCGCCCCAAGCTGCCGGGCTGGCTCGTGCACCTGCGCACGACCGTCGGGCTCGTGAGCTCGCGCGCGAATCTTCCGTCGCGGTCGGGGGAGGATGCCGTGGAGCGGGTGAGGAAGCGCCTCGTGAAGCTCGTGAGCCGCGCGGAGAACGAGGTCGGGAACGACGAGAGCGAGCTGCTCGTCGAGGCGCGTGGCCTGGGCGAGACCCTCGTCGGGCGGCTGCTGACGCGGCGCGAGCTGCGGACGCTCACCGCCCCGGCACGCGAGGCGGCGAGCCGGCTCTCCTCGCGCGGCGTCAGCGAGCGCGCGATGCACGTGATCGGGATCGGCCTGGCGATCCTGCCCGGCGATCCCGAGCTGATGGTGGCGGCCGGCTGCGCGCTCGCGGCGCGCGGCGAGGCGGACGAAGCGTTGCGTGCGCTGGAGGCCGCGCTGGAGCGTGACCGGTGCCTCGAGGCGACCGACGTCGCGCGCGCGATGCGCGCCCGGATGGAGCTGCGGAGCCGGCTCGGGCGCAGCGTTCGGGCCTGACATGTGAGCGATCGTCGCTCGCTCGCTCGCTCGCTCGCGAGCCGTCGCGAGCGCTGGTCGCGGGCGACCGCGATCGATTCGATCACCCACCTCACGCCACCGTGGAATTCGTCGGCGTTCGTGAGGTCCATGCGCCGGCATGCCCCGTGCTGCCGACATGACGATCCATGACCAGGCTATCGGCGGCGTTCGGCGTGTGTGCTCTCCTCACAGGTGCGCTGGCGGCCACGGGCTGCTCGTCCGCTGATCCGGTCGTGGGTGACGGCTGCGTCGGCGAGGCGGCCGAGGCGCTGAAGACGTGCGCAAAGGCGACGACGCTCGACGGCGTCGACGTCTCTTCCTACCAGGGCACGGTCAACTGGACCCAAATCAAGGGCGCGGGCAAGCAATTCGCGTTCGTGCGCATCAGCGACGGACTCAACTCCGTCGACTCGAAGTTCGCGACGAACTGGCCGGCGATGAAGGCCGCGGGGGTCGTGCGCGGCTCTTACCAGTTCTTCCGCCCGAGCCAGGACCCCGCCGCGCAGGCGCAGCTCGTCATCGACAAGCTCGCGGCCGCAGGCGGCCTCAAGCCCGGCGATCTCCCGCCGGTGCTCGACCTCGAGTCGGCGGACGGGCTCGCGGGGAGCGTCGTCGTCGCGAAGGCGAACATCTGGCTCAAGAAGATCGAGGACAAGCTGAAGGTGAAGCCGCTGATCTACACGGCGGCCTTCATGTCCGACGTGATCGGTACCGGCTTCGGGAAGTACACGCTGTGGGTCGCCAACTACGGCACCACCTGCCCGACCATGCCTGGCGGCTGGACCGACTGGCACTTCTGGCAGAACGCCGACAACGGCAAGGTCACCGGGATCTCCGGCGCCGTCGACACCGACTTCTTCAACGGCACCCTCCCGCAGCTCCAGGCGCTGACCGTGAAGGACGCGACGCCGCCCAAGCCCGGCTCTCCGGACACCGGCCGCGCCGCGTTCGACGCGAACATCCTCCCCGGCGGCGACGCGCCGAACGACGGCTCCGAGGGCGCGACGCTCGGCAGCGGCACGCCGTCGCAAGAGACGACGAGCGCGCCGATCACGCCCTGTCGGTGATCCCGAAGAACGCGTTCGCGGTCTCCGTGGTCGCCCGCGTGAGCTCCTCGGCGGTCTCGCCCCGCGCCTTCGCGACGGCGCGGAGGACGCAGGGCAGGAGTGGGCACGCCGCCGTCGTCGAGGCCCACGATCGCCTGCGGGCGGCGGGCCTCCCCGGACACACCGCCGTGCACGCCCTCGCCAGCGTCGCGACCCGCACCTGGTGAGATGCCGCGGAGTTTCTCCTGGCCCTCGACGAGCTCCGACCCTACGTTTTGCCGAGAGGCCGGCGGGTCGTGGGGCGCGGGTGGCGGAGGGCGGCCATGATCGAGGCCCCGAGCTGCACGACCGAGCCGTCGACGTCGGCGCCGACGCTCTCGGCAGCGCCCGCGGTCTCCGCGAAGTCACGGCCGCCCGCGACGATCACGAGGCCCGGGTTCAGCGAGGCGATCCGCGCCGCGGCGATCGTGATCGCCAACCGGGGGAGCAGCTCCTCGCGCCGGAGGGCAGTGCTGAGCGAGAGGTCGAGCACGTCGAACCACGCGCCTGCCAGGAGCGCCTGCAGCGCCGCGTCGTTCGCGGGGAACTCCGAACGGGTATCCCATCCCATGCGGCCGAGCAGCTCCGAGTCGAGCGTTGCCCCGAGCCCATGGGTCTCGCCGGGCTGCGGCGCGACGAGGACGGCCGGCAGATCGTAGCCGGACATCGCCGCGGCGACCCCGAGCTCGCGCACCAGCGCCTGGATGCGACCGAGACCGAGCGTCACCTCGGCAGCGCTGCAGTCGTCGGCGTACCAGAGGTCGCCGAGGCTGCGCGCCGCCGGCTCGAGGAGCGAGACGCGGGAGAGCGCGAACGAGTCATCCCGCACGCAGAGCTGGCGCGCCAGCTCCGCGGACGCGGAGGGGTCGGTCGCAATGAGCAGGTTCGCGAGCTCCGCGGCGCGCGGATGGACCTCGGGCAATGCATCGCGCACGTGTGCCAGGCGAGCGGCGATCGCGGGGACCACCAGGGTCTCCACCAGCTCCGGCAACGTCGCCGCCAGGAGCGACGCCGACGACCACACCGGGTCGCCGCGCCGCAGCCGCTTCATGCTCCATTCGCCGAAGACGCGCGCGGGCGTCGGCTGGATGTGCGAGACGAGGATATCGGTGTGGCGCTTGTCGCGGCGCACCGAATCCCAGATGCGCGTGAGCCCTTCGACCGGACCCTCGAGCCACTGGAAGAAGTGTCCGTCGTCGTAAACGAAGAGGCCGGTGAGCCCCTCCGCTCGGTTGCGCGCGCTCGCGTCCGACTCGAGGCGCGCGAGATCGCGCTCGTTGAGGGGGGTGACGGCACGACTAAAGTAGCTCAACGTCGTGAGCGGCTTGGCCGAGGCCGCGCCGCGCCAGCGGTGACTTTCGCTATGCGCATGCATTCCATACACCTCGTCCGGTCATGACTAGGGCATGGCAGAGCCCAGTGCAAGCATCCCGCGAACCCGCGTCGCGCCGCGATGCGGCAGACCGATCACGAACGATGGAACATGCAACACGCGGTCTGTTCGCGTCGTGCCCGCGGCGACCCGCGAAGCAACCGCGCTCACGTCATTGTCGGGCTTTTGCGCTATCGTGCGCCGGCCGCCATGAACCAGACGCCGCACACCCACGCTCCCACGGCACGAACGCCCGGCCGCAATCCCCTGCCGGCTTCGCTGATCCCGGTCCGGCATGCCGCCAAGTGGCCGCCCGACGACGATGCGCTCCCGCCCGGCCCGGGCGTGCCGAGCTACTCCGGTGGCGGCGGCGGTGACGACGGCAACTTCAGGAAGGGGCGCTTCGGCGTCGCCGCCATCATCGTCGGCGTGCTGATCGCCGGCGCGGCGGCCGCCATCTTCCTCATCGGCGGTACGAAGTCCGCCGAGCAGATGACGTCGAAGCAGATCGCCGACGAGAAGAAGAACGTCGCCGTTCTCCCGATCAGCGAGGCCCTGCCGAAGTGGCGCGATTGGGCGAAGAAGGACGACGTCCCGAAGCTCCAGGAGGAGGCGTTCGCGCAGCTCGCGTGGACGAAGGACAAGGAAGGCCTGTCCCTCATCATCAAGGGCCTCGAGTCGGCCGATCATCGCGTGCGCGGCACCGCCGCCACCGCGATCCTCGAGTTCGGTACGCCGGGCGGTGACGGCGCGAAGCCCGCGCTGCTCAAGGCGCTGAAGGAGTCCGACGCGAGCGACAAGCCGCAGATCGCCTGGGCCCTCGCTGCGCTCCACGAGAACAGCGCGTTCGACGACGTGCTCAAGGAGTACCGCGCCGGCCACCTCTCCAAGGTGCAGCGGCTCGACGGCAACCCCGCATTCGACCCCGAGCAGCTCGCGAGCATGGTTTCGCTCGACAAGCTGGCCACCTTCGCCGGTGACGAGAGCGAGAGCGTTCGCCAGCTCGTGGCCACCGTGCTCTCGCGCACGGCAGATGCAAAGTACACGGATGTCCTGATCAAGCTCGTTCAGGACAAGTCGGTCGACGTCGCGCGCGAGGCGGCGGTCGGTCTCGGCAAGATCGCGAACGAGCAGGCCATGCAGCCGCTGCTCGGCGCGCTCAACAAGGCCGACAAGGACTCCCGGCAGAAATTCCTCGAGGCCCTGCGTGACGGCGTCGG
>Ga0123336_10004564_pt1 | contig 11206 bp, 11 predicted proteins | sample SSSSmetaG_FD_96466 | JGI IMG/M metagenome (GOLD analysis project Ga0123336, IMG submission 96466) | Glacier valley bacterial and archeal communities from Borup Fiord, Nunavut, Canada, to study Microbial Dark Matter (Phase II) - ​SSSS metaG | ecosystem: Environmental > Aquatic > Freshwater > Ice... | reverse complement strand
GAACACGTCGGATACGCGGTTCGCTCGCGCTATCCTCCGACCGTCATGGCCGGGCGACATCCATACTTCGAGCCCCTGTGGGCGCTGCTCGCGGTGCTGTGTGCCGTCGCTGGTTGGCTCGTGTCGAGCGGGCACTGTCCGTCGACGCCTTGTGCGTTCTGGCGTCTTTTGCGGCTCTGGTCCTGTATCTCGGCTGAGGCAGTGGCCCCGCAGCGACGGAGATAATCTTTTTTTGCGCCGGTGGGCATCGAAGCCCGTCCTTCCCACTGAGGACCTTCGATGCGGAACTTTTCGACCCTGGTGTTGCTGTCGCTGTTGACGTCTGTGGCCCGGCCGGCGTTTGCCGACGAGCGGTCGGTGGCGCGTGAGCACTATCAAAAAGGAACCAAAGAGTTCGATCTTGGCCTCTACGAGGACGCCATCACCGACCTCATGGCGGCGTACAAGGCCGTCGCCGACCCGGCGTTTCTCTACAACATCGCCCAGGCGCATCGGCTGGCCGGGCATTCGGTGGAGGCGCTGCGCTTTTATCGGGTGTTCCTGACCAAGGTGCCGCGGGCGTCGAACCGCGACGACGTCGAGCTCAAGATGGCCGAGCTGCAGAAGGCCATCGAGCAGCAAAAAAAGACGCAGACCCAGCTGCCGCCGGATCAGGTGTTGAAGCCGGCGCAGTCGGAGACGGTCAAGGCCGAGGCCGAAGAGCCGCCGCCGCCGCCAAAGCCGGTTGTCGTTCTGCCGCCACCGGATTCGCGGCCGGCCCACCGTCTCAAGATCGCCGGCGTGGCGACGATGGGTGCGGGCGTGTTGGTCGTCGCGGTCGGCGTGGTGAGCGCCGTCCTCGGATCGCAGACCGCCGACTCGATCAGCCGCTCGCCGACGTTCGATCCGAAACAGCTCGACAGCTATCGCACCTATCAAGCGCTGGAAGGCGCGTTTCTCGGCCTCGGCGCAGTGGCTCTGGTGAGTGGCGCCATCATCTATGGCGTCGGCTGGCAGCGCTCGCATTCGCCGCGCCTCACCGTCGCACCCATGGCCTTTCGCACCGGTGGCGGCGCAACCGTACTCGGCACTTGGTAACTGGAGACCCCATGCGATTCTGTCCCCTCGCTCGTACGTTTGTATTGTCGCTGCTGTCGTGGATCGCGGCCTGCTCGACGCCGGATCTGACCAACAAGAGCTGTGCCGCTGGTAGCCCCTGCCCGTCGGGGCAGCATTGCGATGTCGAGGCCAAGTGCGTCGCCGATCTCGTCGCTCCGGATCTGGCGATCCCCGATCTGGCGATCCCGGATCTGGCCGGCGCGCCTGATCTATCTGCGCCCGATCTCTTGAAGCCCAAGGCCAACGGCGACACATGCTCCGGTCCCGCCGAGTGTCCGAGCGGTGTGTGTGCCGACGGTGTCTGCTGCGCGACGGTGTGCGACGGCCAGTGCGAGGCCTGCGACGTCACGCCCGGCACCTGCACCCAGGTCAGCGGCGCGCCACACGGCGCGCGCAACGACTGCAAAGGCGCCGGCAGTACGTGTGGTGGCACGTGCGGCACGCACCGCGATCAATGCGACTTTCCCAGCAACCAGACCGCGTGCGGCGCGCAGAGCTGCACCGCCAGCGTCAAGACCTTGGCCGTCAAATGCGACGGTGCCGGCACCTGCCCGGCAGCGACGACAGTGTCGTGCGGCGCCTTCGATTGCAACGGCACCGACTGCTACACATCTTGTAGCGACGCCAGCGTGTGCGTCTCGCCCGCCGTCTGCATCAGCGCCGTGTGCGCCGGCCAGAAAGCCGACGGTGCCACCTGTGGCGGCAACGGCGACTGTCTCCACGGCAACTGCGTCGACGGTGTCTGCTGCAACAGCGGCTGCACTGGCCAGTGCCAGGCCTGCGACGTGAGCGGCAAGGTCGGGACCTGCTCGCAGGTGACCGGCGCGCCCCACGCGAGCCGCGCGGCCTGCGCTGGCACCGGCACGGGCTGCGGCGGCCAGTGCGGCACCCAGCCCACCGCGTGCGACTTTCCAACGACGTCGTGCAGAACGGCGAGCTGCACGGCCGGCACAGCGACGAGCGGCGGCACTTGCAGCAACGGCAGTTGCCCGGCGCCGACCACGACCACCTGCTTCCCGTTTGTCTGCGGGCCGAGCGCCTGCAAGACCACCTGCACCAACGACGGCGACTGCGCCGTCAATGACTATTGCAACGCCGGCAGCTGCGCAGCGACGGCACCGCTCGGACATTTGTGCACATCCAACGCCATCTGCGGCAGTGGTAGCTGCGTCGACGGCGTGTGCTGCAACGTCGCATGCAACGGCCAGTGCCAGGCCTGCGATCTGCCCGGCAAGCTGGGGACATGCAGCCAGGTGAGCGGCGTACCGCACGGCGCGCGCCCCGCTTGTACCGGTGCAGGCTCGAGCCCATGTGGTGGCAGCTGCGGCGCGTCAGCGACGGCGTGCGACTACCCGGCCGGGTCATGCCGCGCGGCGAGCTGCACCGGTGGCGTGGCCACGGCCGGCGCCACTTGCGCGAACGGCACGTGCCCGGCGCAGACCACCAGCACCTGCTTTCCGTATATCTGCGGCGCCAACGCCTGCACCAATAGCTGCACTGGCGACGGTGACTGCGCTGCCAACGAGTACTGCAACAGCGGCACTTGCCAGGCCACGGCGCCGCTCGGCCACGCCTGCGGCTCCGATGGCGTGTGTGGCAGCGGTCATTGCGTCAGCGGCAGCTGCTGCGACACCGCCTGCAACGGCCAGTGCGAGACGTGCGGCGGCGGGACGTGCCATCAGGTCACGGGCGCGCCGCCGGCCGGCAAACCGGCCTGCACCGACGATGGCACCGGGTGCGGCGGATCCTGCGGCTCGTCGCGCACTGCATGCGACTACACGCCGACGACCACGGTGTGCAACCATGCCTGTCCGTCGTCCAGCCAGGGCTTCGAATACGACTACCTGTGCACCGGCTCCGGGACATGCAGCAGCACGCCGACGACCAAATCGTGCACCACCGGGTACACCTGCCGGCTGGGCAACATGTGCAACGCGCCCGGGACCTGCGCCATGGCCAGCGACTGCTTGAGCGGCTACAGCTGCTTCAGCAACGGCAACTGCGCCCTCTGCGGCGCCCTCAATCAGGGGTGCTGCCCAAGCCAGACCTGCAAAAGCGGCCTGGTCTGCGCCAACACCGCCCGCCCTGGAAACGTGCCCATCTTCAGATGTGTCACGCCATGACGGTCAGCCCTTGGGCGTCAGAAACGCCGACAGGCTGAGGTCGATGCGGCTGCGGACCAGCCGGAACAGGCTGTCCACCTCGTCGGCGGTGATCTGCAGCTCGCGCTCGATGTGCTTGCGCGCGCCGTCGAGGATGGCCTGGCGCGCCGCGGCCACATGACGCACCACGGTGGCGCGATGCACATGGAACAGCGCCGCCAGTTGCTCGAAGGTCACCCCGTCGACAAAATGGAGACGCAGCATGTTGCGTTGCTCGGAATCGAGACCCTGGATGGCGATCTTCAGGGCCTCTTTGAACTGGCTGCGGTAGGTGTCTTTGATGTAGTCGAGCTCGAGGTCGCCGGTGGCGCGCTCGACGGAATCGGAGGATTCATCGGACAGTAGCTCGTGGCGCTCGCGGGCCACGTCGATGGCGGTGCGCAGCGAGACCACTTCCAGCCATTTGGTGAGCGTGCCGCGCCCGGAGTAGTCGGCGATCTTGCGGGCACCGACGAGCAGCTTCTCGCGGATCCGTTGGCGTAGCTCGTCGAGAAGGGCCGGCTGCGGGCGATTGCGGCGCAGATATTTGTCGATGAGCGGGACCATGTCGCGCTCGAAGGCGTCGATGGCGGCGGGCATGCCCTCGGCACAGGCACAGGCAAGATAGAGGTCGGCGACGCGCACCGTTCCGAGCCAGGCCACCGCGTCGTCACCAGCGCGATGACGGCCGAGGTGCGCGGCAAACACCGTCGGTGACAAGGCGATCTTCGGCCACGTAGACTGGCCGGTGGCCAGCGCCGCCTCGAGGGCGCGGGCGAGCGCATCGGTGGGCGCAGTCGCGGTTGGCGTCGCAGCGCAAAACGCGGCGGCGGCTGTTTCGGTGGCTTCGGCTGTCCCGGACACGCGCCGTCATTGTACGCTGTCTGCGTTGGCGTGCCTGGCCGCGTTGCGCTGAGGCTGGCTACCGCTCGAACAGCCACCAGCGTGGACGTGCCTTGGGGCCATAGGTCAGGCCGAAGTTGTCGAGGGCGCGATGGCGAATGAGCGCGACGGCTTCGGCGGGCGAGTCGGTCAGCAAGATCCGGTCGACGTCGGCGGGGTCGATGGTGCCAGCGCGCACCAGCTTGTCGCGCAGATAGTCTACCAGCGGCTGCCAGTACGACACACCGACGAGCACGATGGGAAAATCGGTCATCTTGCCGGTCTGGATCAACACCGCCACCTCGAAGAGCTCGTCGAGCGTGCCGTATCCGCCCGGCACGGCCACGAACGCGTACGAGTACTTGGCCAGCATCAGCTTTCGCACGAAGAAGTGACGGAAGGTGACCCAGGCGTCGAGAAACGGGTTGGGCTGCTGCTCCACGGGCAAGACGATGTTGCAGCCGATGGACCCGGCACCGACGTCGCGGGCGCCGCGGTTGGCGGCCTCCATGAGGCCAGGTCCACCGCCAGTGATGACAGTGAAGCCGGCGCGGCCGAGCGCGCGCCCAACCTCGCGTGTGAGGGCGTAATGCGGATGATCGACACCATAGCGCGCCGAGCCGAACACGGTCACACACGGCCCGACGAAGTGCAGCCGCCGAAACCCCCGAATGAGCTCGGTGAACACGCCCCACGCAAATCGCAATTCGCTGGAGCGATGCCCTGGTCCGACGAGAAACCGCGTCTCTTCGGTGTCGCCGCTGGTCTTGCCCCAGTCGTGACGCTCGTCGGCCGGTTGCTCGCTCATGGACGTTCGTATCACAGCCATGGCGGGTTGCGCGTCTACACGAATTGGCATAGAAGCAGAGTCTATGTTGGGACTGCTGTTCAGCGCTTTGTTGCCCGACGACGAGGGCCGTCAACTGCTTCGCCGTGTAGCGGCTGGTGACGACCGGGCGCTGGAAAAGCTGTATCGGCTCCACGCAGCGCGGGTCTTCGCCGCGGCCAGCCGCTTGCTCGGCAACGTGAGCGAGGCCGAGGAAATCGTGCAGGAAACGTTTCTCGAGATCTGGAACCGCGCTGACAGCTTCGACGGCTCTCGGGGCCAAGCGCGTCCGTGGATCACCTCCATCGGGCGCAACCGCGCCATCGACCGACTACGCGCGCGTGGCAGCCGGATCCGCACGCTCGATCAAGTCAAACGCGACGATACGGTGCCCCCGGCGACGCCGGAGCACAACGTCGAGACCGCGCAGAGCCGCAAGCGTGTGGTGGATGCCCTCGACATTCTGCCGCCCGAGCAACGCGCCGTCGTCGAGCTCGCCTATTTCGACGGACTGTCGCAGTCGGAGATCGCCTCCAAGACCGGCGATCCCCTCGGCACCGTCAAGGGTCGCGCGCGTGCGGCCCTCGAAAAGCTCGCCGAGCATCTGTCGAAGTCGGGAGCGGCATGATGGAGTGCGCCACGTTCAAAGAGCTGGTCGGTCTTTTCGCGCTCAATGCCCTCGATCCCGAGGAGCGCGCCCGCGCCGAGGAACACCTGGCGTCTGGAGCGCACGACGGATGTCTCGAGGTGCTGGCCGTGGCGATGCAAGGCGCGTCGGTGCTCGACGGTGACGGGCCTGTCGAGGCACCAGCACCGCGCGTGTGGGAAGCCATCGCGCGTCAGGTGGCGCCGAGCGCGGCCCGCCTGCGCCGCGCGAAACGTCTAACCCAGAGCGCGTGGGCCTTTGCGGCGTTGGCTGTGGTCATCGTCGGCTACGTCCTCTACAGGCCACCCGGTCAGGTCGCTCTCGTCGCTGCCGTGGAGACCGCGCGGCGTGAAGGCGCCGACAAGGCGGCCGCGCTGACCGCGACCACGCGTGAGCGCGATGCCTGTCAACGACAGCTCCAGCAAGACAAGCTACGCGGCGAAGCGGTCGCACTGTTACGGCTGGCCGGCACGCAATTGTTTCCGTTGCCCGCCGAAAAAGGCCACGCGGCCACCGCCAACGCCATCTTGCACACCGGCGTCAAGCGCGCCTATGTCGTCGCCGACGGACTCCGGCCCGTCGCTGACCACGACTATGAGCTCTGGGTGGCACGTGGCAAAAAGGTCGTGGCGGCGGGCCTGGTGCACGTAGACGCCGAGGGCACCACCGTGCTGCGTGTCGACTATGAGTCGCTACTCGGTGGCACCCCCGACGCGATGATGATCACGCTCGAGCCTGCTGGCGGCGGCGACACCGTGCGAGGCCCCACCATCGTGATCGGTACACTTCACGGCTGAGGCATCCAGTCGCGAGCGGCGTCCGTAACTGGGATACAACCCTGGAGGACATCATGCACCGCATCGCTCGCGTCATCGTCGTACTGGCAGCGTTCGTCTCGACCCCCGCCCTCGCCAAGAAGTCCGACATCGTCGACACCGCCGTCGCCGCAGGTCAATTCACCACGCTCGCCAAGGCGCTCGGCGCCGCGGACCTCGTGGCCACCCTCAAAGGCAAAGGACCCTTCACGGTGTTCGCACCGACGGACGAGGCCTTTGCCAAGCTGCCCGCCGGCACGCTCGACGCGCTCCTCAAGGACAAGGCCAAGCTGACGGCCGTTCTCACCTACCACGTCGTCGCCGGCAAGGTATTGGCCAAAGATGTCGTCAAGCTGACCTCGGCCAAGACGGTACAGGGCGGTGAGGTCAAGATCGTCGCCGCTGGCGGCAAGGTCACCGTGGACGGCGCCAACGTCATCAAGACGGATATCCAGGCGTCGAACGGCGTGATTCACGTCATCGATACCGTGCTTCTGCCCAAGTAATCAGCCGATGTCTTGAAGATCCAGCCGCGCAGGACGCAGCGGGGTGCGACCGACGAGCCGCTCGACGAGGGCCTCGTGAGCCTGCGCACCGAACGTATGCGGCGTCGCGGACACGTGGCCGAGTGCCGACAGCGCCAGCATGCGCAGCACGGTGGGGAAGATACGGGCGCTGGTCCCCGGCGCACCGAGACCACGGATGACGCGCTCGAGAAGCCACCTCGCGCCGGCATCGGGCAGTCGCTGGGCCATGCCGCTGGCGAGCACTTTCTCGTCGAGCAAGCCGTCTTCGATGAGCGCGGCGATGTGGCGATGGTCCAGCGATTGCGACAGCCGGCGAAAGGCATCGGCGCCGGCGAGAAGGCCGCCATACCGTCGCTGGAACTGCATGGTGTAACGATGCAAAACGGGCTCGCTGCCCGGATCGTCACCAGACACAGCGTCGGCGAGGAGGCGCGCCGCGCACAATCCCATGCCCACGCCGCTACCATGCGTAGCATACACCTGACAGGCCGCGTCACCGACGAGCGCCACACCGCCCGCGCCGAGAAGCGCGTAGGGACGGCGCACCGGAATGGCCGCCTGGCCGCCATACAATGCGCGGCCGACCCAGCCGGCTTTGGACACGAAGGCCTGGACCAGCGCCGCACCGCTCGGCGCACCCATGGCCGTGATCGAGCCCGCTAGCACCCCCACCTCGCGCAGCGACGGCTCGGTGAACAGCGTGAGCGTGGAATAGCCGCCGGCAAGCGACAGAAAGGCGATGCTGTCGCCAGGCTTGGCGCCGCGAATATGGAGGAAGGCCTCGAGCGCAGAGGGATCGGACACCTCGTACTGAAACTGCGCCGCAGCGCAGAGGTCTTCGGGCCGCACGGCCGGACAGTTGGCCGCCAGCACTGGCACCCGAGACCGCAACACGCCGTGCAGGCCGGAGGCGTCGACGAAGAGCCGGGCGCAGACGCGACCCATGTCAGTGACCGCGACGCTGGCCACGCGCCCGTCGCTGAGCTCGGGGTCGCTGACGTCGCCCGACACGAAGCTGGCCCCGTGGCCGATCGCCAGATCGCGCAAGCGGCTCACGAGCGCGCGCATGTCGACGTGGAGCCCGTCGACTTTATGAACGCGCACCGCGGCTTTGGTGCCAGCCACCGTCACATGCGCATCACCGTGGTGACCTCCCCAAAGCTCGGGCGCGAGGGGCCGCGCAATGCCCCCGTCGTCGAAACACCAGCCCGGCACCTGGTTGAGCCAGCGCGCGCCACCCAGCGCCTCGGGCCGCCGCTCGACCACCAGCACCTCGAGGCCCAACCGCGCCAGATTGCCCGCGGCCGTCCAGCCGGTGCTGCCTCCCCCAACGACCAAGACATCGACAGAACGCGCCATGCGGCGAATCCACCACGTTTCCCGCCGCAGCGCCCTAAGTTTCACGTCGCTGGCGCGAATATGGTGCCAATTGGCGCGTGGCTACTCCCAGCGACAATCGATGACGAAGGTGACCACCTCGACTTCTCGGTCGAGACTCGATTCCTTTGGTGCGTGCGCCGACAGCGAGACGGTCTTGGCGCCAGAGAGCTTCATGGCGGTCTCGCCGTAGACCGAAAACGCGTTGACGTACCATTCCCACAGCACACGTGGATATCCGGCCAGCGTGAATTCCAGGTGTGTGGGACCCATTCGCCTGCTTTGGTGCGAGCCGAAATCGAAGATTTGCGATAGCAGACCGGGCAAGCGCAAACACGCCGACTCCGGTGAAACCAGCTTCAGCAAAAACCGATATATCCCGCCGATATCTTCTTTGGCCTGAAAGACGGTTCGCGCTTTGAGATAATCGGCAACACCGATTCCTACGGCGCGCGCCTCGGCTCGGATGAGCGGCGCCACTGGCAACACGTCGTACCAGCTGGACGGTAAAAACTTCTGCTGGATGAACGCCAGGAGCAGAGGGTCGTCGATCTGCGCGTACAGCGCTTCCATGCCGCCTGGAACCACGGCAGCAAAGTATTTGCCGGTGCCCAGGTAGATGCCGCCTTTGACGTGGAATGGACTTTTTCCCGGCGCGTAAAATGAGCTGTTGCCGCCACGGGGCATGCGTCCATCGTAACGCCATTCAGCGGATGCAGTAGGCGCGATCGCCCCGATGAGCGAGGCTCTGTCAGGCTGATCGCGTGGAGTCTGCGACGACTTCTCGACGGAGAAAATCCCACGCGCGCGCCGCGTCGAGGAGCGTGAAGCGGAGCTTGCCGAAGCTGATCCGGGCGCCGGGTTCTACCAGCGACGGTTTGGCCTTGTTCACCAGCCGCTCGGCGTCGAGAAACGTGCCGTTGCGCGAGCCCGCGTCTGCCAGGAACAATCCCTCGGGTGTCTGCCGAAAAAAAGCGTGGAACTTCGACACCTGAAAGTCGGTGAGGATGATGTCGTTGTTGGGCGTACGTCCAACCGTGATCATTTGCGGGAACGCGGCAGACGTCTTGCGGATGGGCACGGCCATGACGCTGGGGCTCAACCGCTCGACGGGCTTTGGCTCCTCGAGGGGACCAGCGACGGTGGCGTCGTCAGCGACGGCCGCGAAATCGATCGTCTTGTGCAGCGCGCGTGGTCGGGCCAGCGCCTGAATTCCGGTCAAAAAAGCGCACGGCCACTCTGCCGCGAACTCGTCGCGCGACAGCGTCCAGGCTAGCTTCTTGAAATCATTGACTGACATGGGCCCGTATTCTTCTCCACGCTTCGTCGCTGGATCCCCGTGCGTTTTGGGAATGGGTGCTTAGAACTTGGCCATGCAGGTGCAGTCGACGAGCAACGAGGTCTCCGACGAGGTCCCCGCAGGCACGACGGTCGGCGACTACATCGTGCAGTCGAAGATTGGCGAAGGTGGCATGGCCACTGTCTACCTCGCGCTTCATCCGCTGATCGGCAAAAAGGTTGCGGTCAAGGTGATGGCTCCGAAGCTCTCAGTAGATACCTCGGCCGTCGATCGCTTCGTGCAAGAGGCGCGCAGCGTAAATCAGATCGGGCACCCCAACATCGTCGACGTCTTTTCGTTCGGCAAGCTCGCCGACGGCCGCAGCTATTTCGTCATGGAATGGCTCGCCGGCCAGACGCTGGCGGAGCGTATCTCCAGCGGGCCCGTGAGCTGGCGTGACGCCGCCATCATCTTGCAGCAGGTCCTCGACGCGCTCGACGCCGCCCACGCCGTCGGCATCGTGCATCGTGATCTCAAACCGGAGAATGTATTTCTGGTGCCGGTGCGCGGTGGCCGCACCATGGTCAAGCTGCTCGACTTTGGTCTCGCCAAGCTGGCCACCGACGAGGAGCAAGGCATTCGGCGCACCCTGGCAGGGATGGTCGTCGGCACGCCAGCGTATATTTCTCCGGAGCAAGCGCGCGGTGGCCAGGTCGATCGCGGCACCGATATTTACGCGCTCGGAATCATGATGTTCGAGCTCTTTGTCGGTCATTTGCCGTTCCAGGCCGAGGCGGTGTTCGACCTCGTGCATCAGCAGATCTACGATGTGCCGCCCGATATCCACACGCTGGCGCCCACGCTGCCGAGGCCGCTTGCCGACGGCATCATGCTCATGTTGAGCAAAAGCGCGTCCGAGCGCCCGTCGCTGGCGCTGATGCGTGAGGTGTTGGGGCTGCTCACCGACGACAGCACACTGGCGCCGCAGTGGCAGCTTCGCGATTCGGGCCAAATGACTGGACCGGTGGCCGCGCCTGACGATGTCGCCGTGGCGCCGCGCCGGTCGCGACTGGTCTATCTCTCGGCCCTGTTGCCGTTCTTGGTTCTTCTGGCGGTCAAGACCTGGCCACGACATGTCGCCGAGGCGGAGCCGGTGCGCGTGGTCGGCCCGCCGGCCCCCGTCGCTGAGCCAGCGCCGCCCGTCGCGGAGCCGCCGCCGGCACCCGCGCCGACCATGCTGGTCCTCTATCTCGACACGCCGGGCGTGATCACGCTCGACGGTCGCGTCGTCGCCTCGGGCAACGAAGCCCACCTCACCGTCGAGCCCGGCCCCCACGAGCTGGAAGTCACCGCCCGCAGTCGCGACCTGCTCAAGCAAGCCGTGGCACTTTCCGCCGGCCAGACCCTGGAGCTCTCGCTGTCACTACCGTCGCTCGCGACGCACACACCAGCCAAGCGCGCAGCCAGCCAACCCCAGCCCACCAAGCCCTGGGGTATCGACTACATGCTCGACCCGTTTACGGGCCGACGCTGACGTCGGCTTTCAGACCGGCTGAAGCTTGCCGCCCGCAAGCAAGGACAGAGGCGGTGACACCTTCCTAGGCAGGTCGAGCAT
>Ga0123336_10004563_pt1 | contig 11206 bp, 9 predicted proteins | sample SSSSmetaG_FD_96466 | JGI IMG/M metagenome (GOLD analysis project Ga0123336, IMG submission 96466) | Glacier valley bacterial and archeal communities from Borup Fiord, Nunavut, Canada, to study Microbial Dark Matter (Phase II) - ​SSSS metaG | ecosystem: Environmental > Aquatic > Freshwater > Ice... | reverse complement strand
GTGGCAGCGTCGGCGAGAACGCTGTCCACGGCTCGGACTCCGCCGAGAACGCGAAGATCGAGATCGCCTACTTCTTCCCGGCGAGCAAGGTTGCTGCCGTTGCCGGTTGAAGAAGACCGCCTCCTCGTGGAGGCGGCATTCGGGGACCGCGCTCTCCTCAAGGACGCCGCGCACATCGCAGCGGTGGAGCGCACGCTCGCGCATCTCGACCGGGGGGAGCTGCGCGTCGCGTCCCCGCCTGACGAGGATGGCGCGGAGTGGATCACCCACGCGTGGACGAAGCAGGCCATCCTCCTCTACTTCGCGATCCGCGGAATGGAGACCATCGAGGTCGGGCCCTTCGAGTTCCACGACAAGATCCCGCTGAAGAAGGGCCTCGCCGCGCAGAGCGTGCGCGTGGTCCCGCCCGGGGTCATCCGCTACGGCGCGTTCTGCGAGCCGGGCGTGATCGTGATGCCGGGCTACGTGAACATCGGCGCGCGCGTGGGCGCGGGCTCGATGGTCGACACATGGGCCACCATCGGCTCGTGCGCGCAGATCGGCAAGGACTGTCATCTCTCGGGCGGCGTCGGCATCGGCGGCGTCCTCGAGCCGCCGGGAGCGCTTCCCGTGATCGTCGAGGACGGCTGCTTCATCGGCTCGCGCGTCGTGATCGTGGAGGGCGTGCACGTCGGCAAGGAGGCCGTGATCGGCACCGGCGTCGTCCTCACCTCGAGCACCGCGATTCTCGACGTGAGCGGCTCCGAGGTCGTCGAGCACCGTGGCCGCGTTCCCCCGCGCTCGGTGGTCATCCCCGGTACGCGCCTCAAGAAGTTCCCCGCCGGGGAGTTCGGCGTCCCGTGCGCGCTCATCATAGGTCAGCGCTCCGCGAGCACCGACCGCAAGGTGAGCCTGAACGAGGCGCTTCGTGATTTTGCAGTTCCCGTCTGAGCGCTGAGCGCTGAGGAGAGGAGCAGGGATGCTCACGGACACGCTCTCGACTCGTTCGCCCGCCGCCGTCGCCCTCGAGGAGACGCTGCTGTGGCTGTGCACGATCCTGTCGCCCATCGGTGAGGAGGCGGCGATCTGCGCCGCCGTCGCCGAGCGCGTCGGTCGCCTCCCGCTCGCGTCGCCCATCCGTCGCTACGGCAACTCGATCGTGGTGCCGCTCGTGCGCCGCAAGGACGGGCGGCCGCACATCGTCCTGGCCGGCCACCTCGACACCGTGCGCACGGAGAACGGCCCGGCGCGCATCGAGAACGGCCGCTGCTACGGGGCGGGCGCGGCGGACATGAAGGCCGGCCTCGCGGTGATGATCGTGCTTGCGGAGACGCTCGGCGAGCGCGCCGCCTGCGACGTCTCGCTGGTCTTCTATGCGCGCGAAGAGGGCCCGTATGCCGAGAACGAGCTCGGCCCCGTCCTCGCGCAGGACCCCGACCTCCTCACCACCGATCTCGCGGTGTGCCTCGAGCCCTCGGACAACCGCCTCCATCTCGGCTGCTGCGGATCGATCCACGCGACCGTCACCTTCGAGGGCAAGACCGGCCACAGCGCGCGGCCCTGGGAAGGGGTCAACGCGATCACGAAGGCGGCCGGCCTCCTCGACCGGCTCGCGGTGCTCGCGCCCATCGAGCACCACATCGACGGGCTGCTCTACCGCACCACCACCACCGTGACCTCCGCCAGCGGCGGACGTGGGCGCAACATCGTGCCCGACGCGTTCACGATGAACCTCAATCATCGCTTCGCGCCCGTCACCTCGCTCGCGCAGGCCCAGCAAGACGTGCGTGATCTGGTGGGTGAAGGCCCACGCGTCGCGTTCACCGATCTGTCGCCGGCGGCGCTCCCCAATGCGAAGCACCCGCTCGTGCAGCACCTGTTGGCCTCCGGCGTGAAGGGCGTCGAGCCCAAGCAGGCCTGGACGGACGTGGCGCGCTTCTCGGCGATGGGGATCGCCGCCATCAACTTCGGACCCGGCGAGAACGCGCAGGCCCATCAGAAGAACGAGTCGACGGACCTCGGCCTCCTCTTCCAGGGCTACCGGATCCTCTTCGGTTGGCTGTCCACCGAGCCAGGCTAGCCTGCCCACGCCTGACGTTAACTGTCGACGGCCCCCGGCTTCCTGGTAGCCTCGTCAGCGCCATGACGACTCCTTTCCAGGGCGCTTTCCGCAACCTTTTCGTCCTCTCCGTCCTCTCGCTCGCCGGTATGGCGTCGTGCGGATTGTTCAAGAAGAAGGGGGCCGACGAGGCGGACGCAGGCGAGGACGCCGCCGCCGCAGAGGTCGTCGATGCGGCGCCGCCGCCCGCCGCTGCGCCCGTCGCATCCAACGTCGACGACGTGGCGCGCTTCCCGGACGAGAAGCCGATCGAGAACGTCGTCGCGACCATCCAGCGCACCACCAACGTGCGCGAGATCCCGGCCGTCGGAAAGCTCGTCGCCACGCTTGCGAAGGGCGGCACCGTCACGCAGATCGCGTCGCGCGGCATCGCCTTCCTCGTCGTCTTCGACAACCCGAAGGATCAGAAGCGGGTCATGGGCTGGGTCGGCCAGGAGTCGTTCACCGCGCTCACCGTCGACGCCGGCGTGAAGGTGCTCACCTGCGCCGCGCCCGAGGTGCCGCTCATCAGCGATCTCCCGTTCTGCGGCCGCGTCTGCGTCAACGATCCCGACTGCCCGACCGGGCAGGCGTGCAAGGGCCACGCGAACCGCTTTGCCAACGCGAAGTTCGGCGACGCGGTCGGCGTCTGCACCGTCTTCAGCCCCGGCCCCGTCGCCAGCGCCGTGCCCAGCGGCAGGGGCCCGCTCGTCACGCCGCCGCCGCCGCCGCCGGTCATCCCGGTGCCCGTCGTCGACGTCGCCGACTCGGTCGGAGGCCGCTGCGCGATCGGCTTCCAGCTCGTGTCGAAGGACGGCAAGTGCCACAAGATCTGCACCGTCGGCCAGTGCCGCGGAAACTTCAAATGCGCGGCCCCCGGGCCGGCGTGCGGTGGTGCGGCGGTCTGCGCCGTCGTCGCGACGCTCTGCAGGTGATCTGCGCCTGATGGCCGCGCGCAAGACCTGCGCTGCGACTCGCTAGCGATCACATCCGCGCACACCGCGACGAGCGTACGCCTGCGTGCGCCTCTCTGGTAACTTCGGTGGCCATGAGCAAGTCGACGACAGCAGGCCTCCTGCTCGCCCTGGCAATGAGCGCGTGTTCGGGTGGCGGAGAGGGCGCAGGTGCCGCGGCGCCCACCAGCGGCGCGAAGCACGATCTCCTCAACAATCCAGGTCCGACGTTCGCGCTCGAGAGCTTGAACGGAAAGGGAAAGATCGACCTCGCGCAGTACAAGGGGAAGGTCGTGCTCGTCGACTTCTGGGCGACGTGGTGCGAGCCCTGCAAGAAGTCCTTCCCCAAGCTCGAGGAGCTGCGTGTGAAGTACGAGGCGAGCGGCTTCATGATCGTCGCCATCAGCGAGGACGACGAGGAGAAGGGGATCCCCGGCTTCGGTACGCAGCACGGTTCCAAGTTCCCGCTCGTGTGGGACAAGGACAAGAGTGTGGCCGGTAAGTGGAAGCCGCCGACGATGCCTTCCTCCTTCATCGTCGACAAGAAGGGGGTCGTCCGCTTTGCGCATTTCGGCTATCACGAAGGGGAGGAGAAGGAGATCGAGACGGAGCTGAAGAGCCTCCTCTGATCGATCGTCTCTCGTCCTCACGGGGATCAGCGCGCATTGCTCTCTCGATCCGTTCGATCGTCCGTGACGAGGCTGGGCGCGGGCATGTTGCTCGCGCTCGCCGCGCTCACGACCTCCGGTCACTCCACCGCGGGTGATCGTGATCTCGCGGAGGCGTCCGACTTCCGCGTGCGCGTGCAAGCGGCGCTGCGTCTCGGTCGCGTCGGCGGCACGGCGTCGCGCGTCGATCTCGAGAGCGGCCTGCGCGATGCACACCCCGCGGTCCGTGTGGCGTGCGCGGTCGCGCTCGGCAACGTCGGCGATGGGGCGGCCGTCGCGTCGCTCGAGAAGGCGATGCGCGGCGAGACGTTCGCGAGCGTCAAGTCGGCGATGAAGGACAGCATCGACAAGCTGCGCGGCAGCGCGGCCGCGAGCGCGGCGTCGCCGAGCGGCGGCGGCTCGGATGCCTCGGGCGGCGTGGAGCGCGCGAAGTACGTCGTGCAGCTCGGCACCATCCGCAACCAGACGGGGCAGCGGTCCGACATCGACACGATGATGCGCTCCACGGCGCGCGCGAAGGCGGGCTCGATCAAGGGCGCGCTCATCCTCGACAATCCGGACGCCGCCATCCTGCGCCGCGCCACCGAGCGGAAGATCCCGGTCCTCCTCGTCGACGCGAACCTCACGCGGCTCTCTCAGACCACCGCGAAGGACGGCGGCGTCGTGATCTCGGCGCAGGTCGACCTGTCGATCCGGCGCGTACCCCAGCAGACGCTGCGCGGGATGGTGAGCGGCAACGCGTCCGCGAGCGACGACGCTCGTGCGAGCACGAAGGGCATCGCGGAGCTCCAGAACCGGGCGGTGAAAGGGGCTGTCGAGAGCGCGATGTCGAGTGTAGGTTCGGAGATCGCTGCGCTGGCAAAGTGAGGGAGCTCCTCACCTCCTCTAACGTATGAGGGCTCGATGATCATCGTCTACGGCACGCGGTTCTACGGCAAGGTGAAGGCTGCCGGCAGCTCGTTCCTGGGCACGCAGTTCTTCCACATCTATTACGTGCCGCTGATCCCGATCGGCACGCACCTGATCCTCGAGGAGAACGGCGGTAGCTTCAAGGGCATCAAGACGGGGTTCAGCCTGAAGTCGATGCTGGCCGCTTACCTCCGGATCTGGGGACCGCTCGCGGTCGTCGCGTCGATCATCATCGGCGTGGGAGCGATCGACGACGTCTCCGACGAGCCCGTCGCCATGGCCGTGGTCGGCGTCTTCACGGGCGTGGTCACGCTCGCGTTGCTCGTCGGAACCATCCTCGGCTGGGCGGTCGTCGGCAAGCTCTCGCCCGAGGAGAAGAAGAAGCGCGCGGTCTATGCGCTGCACCTCGGCTACCAGGTCGACCCGGCAGACCTGGGCGAGGCCCGGCGCGGCTTCCGCGACGGCCTGCTCTCGACGATCAGCGAGCGAGCGCGCGGCATGGCGGCGATGGGCTACCGCATGAACGCCGACCCGTCGGTGGCCTGGCCGCACGTCGCGCTCGACCCGACCCACAGCGACGAGCAGCTCATCACCGCCGCCTTCACGCTCGCACGCCTCGATGCGTCGCTCGCGGACGGGCAGCAGAAGCTCCAGATGGACCAGCTCCACGATCAGCTCTGGCAGCGGATCGCGCGCTCCAACGCGCCTTACCTCAACGTACCGGCCTGAGCGGGACGCGCAGGACGAAGCTCGCGCCGCCTCCCGCGAGGGGCGCGTAGTCCACGTTGCCGCCGTGCGCGCCGGCGATCCTCCTCACCAGCGCGAGGCCCAGCCCGGTGCCCGTCGCGCGGGTGGTGAAGAACGGCGTGAAGAGCCGCGGGACGACCTCGACCGCCACACCGTCGCCGTCGTCGGAGACCTCGATGCGCAGCATCGCCGGCTGCTCGGAGCGCTCCACCGCGGCGCGCACGCGTACCGGCGAGCGCCGACCCGTCGCGACGAGTGCATTCTGCACGAGGTTCGAGATGGCCTGGCCGAGCAGGACCTCGTCGCACTCGACGTCATCGAGCTCGTTGCACTCGAGCTCGACGAGCGCAGGCGCAGCGCCGGCGCTCGAGGTCACCTGCGCGATCGCCGAGCGGAGGAGCTCTTGCACCGGCCGCCGCGAGTACTGCAGCTCGAACGGACGGACGGTTTCGAGGAGGCGCGCGACCAGCTGCTTCAGACGCTCCGCCTCCTCGCCCACGATGCCGAGGAGCTTCGTGTCGTCCTCCCCGTGGATGCCGCGCCGCAGCGTCGCGAGCGCTCCGTAGATGATGGCGAGCGGGTTGCGGACCTCGTGGGCGACCACCGCCGCGAGCTGCCCCAGCGCCGCGAGGTTCTCCCGCTCCGCGAGCGAGGCGCGGGCCCGCTCGAGCTCCGCCGACTTCGTCGCGGTCTCCGCGGCGTCCAGCATGACCACCGAGCCCATGCTGAGAAAGACCAGCGCCAGCGCGGGATCGACCAGGTAGGGCGTATCGACCCAGTGCATGCCCGAGGTCACGTCGACGAGCATGACGATGCAGAAGACCCCGAGCGCGGCCGCTACCACCGACGCCCGCGGGTTCCGTGCGCTCATCCGCAGCGCTGCCAGTGCGGCGAGGACCTGCCCGACGTAGATCATGCAGACGACCGGCAGCGCGAGCGGACCGATCCCGGGATCATGGTAGGTGACACCAGCCCAGCCGACGGTGCGCTCGGTGAAGGTCTCGAGCACCGCGACGCCCGGGACGAGCCCGACCAGCGCCGCCAGCACACCGAGGGCGATCACCGTGCGCTCGACCCGCGAGAGCCTTCGCCCGTCCCAATCCGCCAGGAACGCGAGCCACGCGCTGGCGTGGGTCACCGCGAGCAGGATGCTGACGCGACCGGCCCAGGCGGTCGGACCGGGACCGAGGCGGCCGGCCAGGGCGGCGTTCGTCACGCAGTAGAAGGCGGCCGCGAAGCCGGCGAGCGCGGCGTACCGGAAGCGCCGGCTCGCGGGGGCGCGCCCGAGGTAGGCCCCGAGGACGGCGAGCGAACCGCAGGTGGCGGCCGAACACAGCGAGACGGTCGTGGCGAGGTTGAAGTCCATCCGCGTGCCCGTCTCGCGTACTCTGAGCGTCGCAGCGGCCCGGCGTCCACTGGCAGCGCGAGCGGGCTTGACGGCGGCGCGGGCGGCCCGGGCTCCTCGCCGTCGGCGCTGCGTGCTAGTGAACGGCTTCGTCCATGAGCTCGAAGACCGCGTCCGAAGTCCGCTCGTCGTTCCTCTCCTTCTTCGCCAGCAAGGGCCACGAGGTCTGCCCCTCCGCGCCGCTGGTCCCGCAGAACGACCCCACGCTCATGTTCACGGCCGCGGGCATGGTCCCGTTCAAGGACGTGTTCACGGGCAAGGACCGCCGCCCCTTCACCCGGGCCACGTCGAGCCAGAAGTGCATCCGCATCTCGGGCAAGCACAATGACCTGGAGAACGTCGGCGTCACCGCGCGCCATCACACGTTCTTCGAGATGCTCGGCAACTTCAGCTTCGGCGACTACTTCAAGGACGACGCGATCCCGTTCGCCTGGGAGCTGCTCACGAAGGAGTGGCAGATCCCGCAGGACCGCCTCGTGATAACCGTGTTCGGCGGCGCCGAGGGCATCCCCGCCGACGACGAGGCGCGGGCCATCTGGAAGAAGGTCACCGGCTTCGGGGACGACCGCATCATCGGTGTCCCGGGCATGCCCGGCGACAACTTCTGGCAGATGGCCGAGACCGGTCCGTGCGGTCCGTGCACCGAGCTCCACTTCTTCACCGGTGACGGCGAGCCCACGCCCTCCACGTTCGGTCAGGAGCCAACGGCCGACGGCAAGGGCTGGATGGAGATCTGGAACCTCGTGTTCATGCAGTTCAACCGCTCCGAGAAGGCGGGCGGCGGCGGGTACGAGATGAACCCGCTGCCGAAGCCCTCGGTCGATACGGGCGCCGGGCTCGAGCGCGTCACGAGCGTGATCCAGGGGAAGACCACCAACTACGACACCGATCTCCTGCGGTCTCTGGTGGAGAAGGCCGCGGAGCTCGCGGGCAAGCCGTACGGCGGGACCCAGGGCGACGACGACGTGTCGATGCGCGTGATCGCGGACCACGCGCGACTCACCGCGTTCTGCATCTCCGAGGGCATCTTCCCCGATCGCGCCGCTCGCCCCTACGTGCTCCGCCGCGTCATGCGCCGCGCGATCCGGCACGGCCATCGTCTGGGGATCGCGAAGCCGTTCCTCCACGAGGTCGCGCTCGAGGTGGTGCGTCAGATGGGCGATGCGTACCCCGAGCTCGTCGCGCGCAAGGACGTCATCGCCGACGTCGTGCAGCAGGAAGAGGTCCGCTTTCGCGAGACCATCGACCGCGGCCTGAAGATGCTCGACGAGGAGGTCGGCCGGCTGAAGAGCAGCGGCGGCACCGTGATCCCGGGCGACGCGGTCTTCAAGCTGTACGACACGTACGGCTTCCCGATGGACCTCACCGAGGTCATCGCGCGAGAGCGTGATCTCACCATCGACGTCGGTGCCTACGAGAAGGCGATGGCGGAGCAGAAGGGGCGCTGCGAAGGCTTCAAGATGGACGAGGCGGTCGTCGACATCTACCGCCAGGCGCAGGTCGCCCTCCGCGACGCGAACAACGGCGAAGAGAACGCGTCCGTCCGCTTCAACGGCTACGAGGCCGAGGAGGGCACCGGCACGATCCTCTTCCTCGCGCACGGCCCCGAGAAGGCGAACGCCCCCACGCGGACGGCGGCGCAGGGCGACAAGGTCGCGATCGTCGCCTCCGCGACGCCGTTCTACGCCGAGTCCGGCGGCCAGGTCGGGGACAAGGGCGAGATCCGCACGGCCGGCGGCGCGAAGATCCGCATCGACGACACGCAGAAGCCGCTCACCGGCCTCGTCGTGCACCTCGGCGAGGTGCTCGAGGGCAAGGTATCCATTGGTGACATTGCCGAGCTGAAGGTCGATCACCGCCTCCGCACCGCCACCCGCCGCAACCACTCGGCGACGCACCTGCTCCACTGGGCGCTCCGCAAGGTGATCGGCGAGAGCGCGACGCAGAAGGGCTCGCTCGTCGCGCCGGATCGCCTGCGCTTCGATTACTCGTCGGGCAAGGCGCCCTCCGCCGAGGATCTGCAGCAGATCGAGGATCTCGTGAACGAGAAGATCCTCACCGATGCGCCGATCCTCACCGAGGTGCTCCCCCAGGCCGAGGCCAAGAAGCGCGGGGCGATGGCCATCTTCGAGGAGAAATACGGCGACGTCGTGCGCGTCCTGACGATGACCAAGGACTCCGTCGAGCTGTGCGGCGGCACCCACGCGCGCGCGCTCGGCGAGCTCGGGCTCTTCAAGATCCTCTCGGACAGCGGCATCGCGGCCGGCGTTCGGCGCATCGAGGCGGCGACCGGCCTCAACTCGCTCGCGCACATGCGGCAGCTCGAGTCTTCGCTCAAGAACGCGGCGCGCCTCGTGAAGGCGGGCCCCAACGACCTCGGCGAGAAGATCGAGAAGCTCATCGAGGACTCGCGCCGCGTCGACAAGGAGCTCGCCGAGACGAAGCGCAAGCTCGCGTTCGGCGGCGGCGGCGCCGCGGGGGGAGCCACGGGCGGCGGCGGCATCGACGACCTCGCGGCCAAGGCCAGGGAGCTTCCGTTCGGCAAGGTCATCGCGATCAAGGTCGACGTGCCGGACGGCGCGATGCTCCGCGAGCTCGCGGAGAAGCTGCGCGACAAGCTGGGCGACGCGATCGTCCTGCTCGGATCGATCAACGGCCCGAAGGCGCAGCTCGTGTGCACCGTCTCCAAGTCGCTCACCGACCGGTTCAAGGCCGGCGACCTGATCCGGCCCATCGCGCAGATCCTCGGCGGCTCGGGCGGCGGACGCCCGGACATGGCGCAGGCCGGCGGCACGGACGTCGCGAAGATCGACGAGGCGCTCGAGAAGCTCTACGCGCTCGTCTCGTAGGCCGCCCGCCTTGACCTGGGCTGCGGATGGTCGTCGCGGACGTCGACAACGACGCCTCGGCCGAACCTGCCGAAGTGAGCGAGAATCAGGGGCAGGCGGCGCTGGCGGGACGCGCGACCGCGCTGCCCTGACCCTGGCCGCACCACGACGGATACGCCGCGGGCAGGGGCTTGCCGGCGTACCGCGACTTCCCGACCGCGAGCCAGTACGGGTGGTCGAGCACGAAGCGCCACACCGGATCGAACACGAGCGCGGGCGGCGGCGGCACGTCGAACGGCGGCACGGCGTGCCCGCAGTTGTGCGTGCACTCGACGAGGTAGTGGCCGTCGGTCGTGAGCGCGCCGATCAGGTTCTTCGACGCGTTCTGGAAGTTCATGATGGGCACGTTCTTCGGGTACATGTCGTCCGGGCCGCCCCAGAGGACGAGCGCCGGCAGGCGATGCGCCGCCGTCGACCAGCCGCGCACCACGGCGCCGGTACCGCCCGAGAGCACCACCATGCTCGAGAGGCGCGTCGACCGCACCGAGCCGAGCTGACCGGTCCACAGCGCGCCCGCGCTCACGCCGACCGAGGAGACGCACTCCTTGTTCACGGGGAGCGCAGCGCCCACGCACGCGAGCATGTCGTCGAAGAAGGCCGCCTCCTCCTCGACGCGTCCTGCCGACTGCGTGGCCTCGAACGGCCAGCGGAAGAGCGCGTCGCCCTTGGGCGCGGGGACCACGCCGATGAAGCGCCGCGCATCGACCGCGGTCTGGACCTCGAGCTTCGTGCCCATGTCCTCGGGGCTTCCGCCGAGCCAGTGCCACAGGAAGATCACCGGTAGCTTCTCGCCGGGCGCGGCGGTGGTGGGCCGGAACACGATGAACTTGCGCTGCGCGCCGCCCGACGTGATGGTCGTGTACGAGGGAGACGCGGCGAGCGCAGGGCACACGCCGGCGTAGCCGGGCAGGGCGAGCGCGCGGGCACCGTTGCCGGGCAGCGGCGCGCTGCACGAAGCGCCGGCGATGACCGACGGGTCGTTCGCGTCGGGCGCGGTCGGTCCTGCGCTGCCGTCGGCGTCAGACGTGCTGCCGTCGCGCGGCGTCGCAGCGTCGGCCGCGGGCCTGCTGCCGGTGGGGCCCGGAATGGGCGTCGGGCTCGTCGGGCTCGTCGGGCTCGTCGGGCTCGTCGTCTCGCCCGGCTCCGAGGAGCTACCGCCGCACGCCGCGGCGAGCACGAGGCCCGACGAGAGCACCCACACGCCCGTTCGGAGGCCATGCTTCAGCATTAGAGCGATTACTCTAACGGCGGCCGATCGGCGTCAAGCGAGGTGCGTGTATCCTGCGCGGGTGATCTCCTCCTTGGCGCGCGCGCTCGCTGGTTTCACGGTCGTCTGCGCGGCGTGCGGACCGTCTCCGTCGCGTCCCGCGGTTGCGGCGGAGGCGCCGGTCGTGGCGAGCGCCGGCGGCGCCGAGCCGGCGCCGGGCGGAGCCGCGAGCCCCGCGCCGAAGGCCGCGGCGACCATCCCCACGAAGTGCAGCGAGAGCGAGCCGGCGACGCTGTGCACGCCCGACGTCGCGTTCGTGAAGCGCTTCTGCAACGGCTCGTTCCCCGACGTC
>Ga0123336_10004562_pt1 | contig 11210 bp, 12 predicted proteins | sample SSSSmetaG_FD_96466 | JGI IMG/M metagenome (GOLD analysis project Ga0123336, IMG submission 96466) | Glacier valley bacterial and archeal communities from Borup Fiord, Nunavut, Canada, to study Microbial Dark Matter (Phase II) - ​SSSS metaG | ecosystem: Environmental > Aquatic > Freshwater > Ice... | reverse complement strand
GCGCCGCCACCGCGCCTTCTTGTCGGCGGCTTGAACGCCGGGCGCTCGCAGCCTGGGACCACGCACCCGCGGTCGGCCCATCTGTCCCTTGCGTGGTTTTGGTGCAGGCATGCGTTCCTTGAATTCGCGATTCGGGACGGCGCTCGGCTCGATCGCGTCCGCCACGTGGATCTTGTGCCTCGCCGCCACCCTCTTCCCGGCATCGCCGGTGGCGAGCCCCTCGATGAACGAAGCGTAGCGGAGCGTCACCGGCCGCCGCGCGCGTCCCGCGGTTGACCGACGAGCGCGGTGCGCGCTGCGCGGCGCTTCGGGAAGATCGCTCTGCCTTCGAGCGCGCGCGCCAGCAATCGCACGGCATCGACGCTGGCCGCGGACTCGGCGAGGAAGTCGACGTCGCTGGAGACGTACGCGAACTGCGCAGGGAGCGTGGCCTCGTAGCGGTCGACCCAGACCTTCAGGGCCTGGCCACCGATGAGCACGGGGGTCTCGCTCGCCTCGGCGACGAGCTTCGCCTCGCGGACCCATGACTTCGGGAGGAACGCGAGCTCGACGTCGGTCTGCCCTCGCTTTACCCGGTCGTGCTCGCGCGCACGCAGGTGCGCGGTCGCCGCGCTGCGAATCGTCTCACTCCTCTCTAGACAGTCGAAGAGGGCGAAAGCGACCTGAACCTTTCGCTTCGTGCCGTGCGCAGCGGCACGGTGTGGATCGTCGAGATCAACGATCTGCGTGTGCTCTAACCAGCGTCGCTGGCCGGCGCGCTAGGGTTGGCTCGCGCTGCATCGGCGACGTGGTCGACCCGCCCAGCAGCCAGTGGGATGGCGCGGCGTGCCGCCAGTCGCGGAGCCACCAGCAGCAGCAGCGCCCTCTGCCGGGCCGCTCGCTCTTGCACGCGCCAGATCGACTCCGTCCCGGTGACGACGATCTTCTTGGACGGCAACCTCGTTGGCCCGACGCCCCGCGGCACCGCTGCTTCAGGCGGCTAGCCAAGTAGCGCGGGGTCGACGGCTCGAACGGCTGTTGCAGGCTCGACGCTAGCGAATGCGATGTGCCGGTCGTTCGCGCTCGCGAAGGACGAAGCCGTCCTCGAGGTCCGGCGGGTGATCGCGATCGTCGAAGGCTGGCGCGCGCACTTCGCGGCGTGCGACGTGAGCGCCTCGGACATCGGGCTGCTCGCCGAGCAGACTGACCGGCCGTTCCTGGAGGAGCAGCGCCGGGAGCTCTGAGCGCGTCGTTCGACCGCACGGGAGTACCACCCAGCTCGCGTAGGTGGCCGCGGCTCACGCGTTCGTGCTCACGCGCGCGCGTGATCGCTGCGCTCCGGATCCTTTCAAGCCGCCGCTCGCGTCGAGCGCTTGGGCGATCGCCGCCCAGTGCTCGATTGGGTGGGCGGCGTGGCCTGCCGGCTGGGTACCCGCGCGTGAGCCGGACGCTAGCTGCGTGCTACGCTCGCAGCGTCATGGCTGATCCCGCCCGCAAACGCGCGACCTACCAGGATGTGATCGACGCTCCTCCGCACATGGTGGCGGAGGTGCTCTTCGGCACGCTCTACACGAACCCGCGACCCGCGGCGCCGCACGCCAGGACGGCATCGGTGCTCGGGATGGACCTCGGCGGTCCCTTCGACCGCGGTCGCGGCGGTCCGGGGGGATGGGTTCTCCTGGACGAACCCGAGCTCCATCTCGGCGACGACATCGTCGTTCCCGATCTTGCAGGATGGCACAAGGAACGATTCGAGCGGCCGAGCACCGCCTACTTCACGGTGCACCCGGACTTCGTGTGCGAGGTCCTCTCGCGCAGCACGGAGAAGATCGACCGCGCCGACAAGATGACGATCTACGCGCGCGAGGGGGTGACCCACGCATGGCTCGTGGATCCCGTCGCACGGACGCTCGAGGTGTACCGGCTGCAGGGAACCGATTGGCTGCGCGTCGGCGTGTTCCGCGACGATGCGAAGGTCCGGGCCGAGCCCTTCGACGCGATCGAGCTCGAGCTCGATGCGCTCTGGCTTGCCGAGCCCTGAACCCGTGGCCACCACGCCCGAGGTCGCGATCGAGGGGGAGGTCGAGCGGATCACGTTCGAGAACCGCGAGACCGGGTTTCGCGTGGTGCGCGTCGCGGTCGACGGGCGGCGCGGGGCGCTCTGCATGGTCGGGACGTTTCCCCAGGTCGCCGTGGGGTCGCGCGTGCGCGCGCGCGGGACCATCGAGGTCGACCGCAACCACGGTGAGCAGCTGCGGACCACGAGCGTCACCGAGCTCGTGCCCACCACGCTCGGCGGGATCGAGAAGTACCTCGGCTCGGGGCTCATCAAGGGGATCGGCGAGGTCACCGCGCAGCGCATCGTCGAGAAGTTCGGGCTCGAGACGCTCAAGGTGCTCGACGACGAGCCCCATCGCCTCCGCGAGGTGAGCGGCCTCGGACGCACCCGCGCCGATGCGCTGGTAGCCGCCTGGCAGGAGCAGCGCTCCATCCGCGACGTGATGATCTTCCTCCAGGCCCACGGCGCCGGCCCCATGCTCGCGGCGCGCATCTTCAAGCGCTACGGGCCGAAGGCGGTCAGCATCATCTCGGGCAATCCGTACCGGCTCGCGATCGACGTCTGGGGCGTCGGCTTCCGCACCGCCGACCGCATCGCGGCCTCGATGGGGATCACGCGGGAATCGCAGGAGCGCCTGCAGGCCGCGCTCCTCCAGACGCTGCGCGACATCACCGAGCAGGGTAACTGCTACGCGATCGCCGAGGATCTCTCGGCCCGCGCCGCGCGCCTCCTCGTCGACGACGACGACCACGAGGGAGGCGGCGCCGACCTCCTGGTCCGCCTCGAGGACGCGCTCGCCGCCACCGTGCGCGATGGGTACGTGATCGCCGAGCGGCGCGGCACGCTCGAGCGCGCCCGCGGTGACGAGCTCCAGGGCGCCGCCATCTACGACAAGAAGATGTACGAGGCCGAGCGCCGTCTCGCGCGCCGCCTCGGCCTCCTCGCGCAGACCGAGAAGGACGACCTCCGCGGCTTCGCCGAGGCGGTCGCGCAGTTCGAGACGGAGTCGCACACCGTGCTCGCCGAGGAGCAGCGGCTCGCCGTCGAGACCGCGGCGCGCTGCCCGCTGCTGGTGGTGACCGGCGGACCGGGCGTCGGCAAGACCACCATCGTCAAGGCCATCCTCAGCGTGTTCGATCGCGCGAAGATCGACACGCGCCTCGCCGCCCCCACCGGCCGCGCCGCCAAGCGCATGAGCGAGGCCACCGGCCGCGCCGCCACCACGCTGCATCGCCTGCTCGAGTTCGAGCCCAAGAGGAACGCGTTCAAGCGCGACGCGAAGAACCCGATCGAGGCCGGCGCGATCATCGTCGACGAGAGCTCGATGGTCGACATCTGGATGGCCGATGCGCTCACGCAGGCCGTCGCCGACGGCTCGCGGCTCGTGCTCGTGGGCGACGTCGATCAGCTGCCGAGCGTCGGCCCCGGGTCGTTCCTGCGCGACGCCATCGACTCGGGCGTCGTGCCGTGCGTGCGCCTCGTGAAGATCTTCCGGCAGGCCGAGCAGAGCCTCATCGTGCAGAACGCCCACCGCATCAACGCGGGGGAGCTGCCCGTCATCCCCGAGGCCGGCGACACGAGCTCCGACTTCTTCATCATCGACAAGCGCGATCCCGACGAGGCGCGGAAGGTGATCCTCGAGCTCGTCATGAACCGCATCCCCAAGCGGTTCGGGCTCGACCCGCTCCGCGACATCCAGGTGCTCACGCCGATGCACCGTGGACCCGCGGGCACGGTGGCGCTCAACGAGGAGCTCCAGGCGGCGCTGAACCCGCATGGGCTCTCGCTCACGCGCGGCAAGAACCTCTTTCGCGTCGGCGACAAGGTGATGCAGCTGCGCAACGACTACGATCGCAACGTGTGGAACGGCGACGTCGGCATCATCAAGTCGGTCGATGTGGAAGAAGGCACCCTCGTCGTTCGTTTCGCCGACGGAGGAAGCTCGTCCGAGCCACGCGAGGTTCCCTACGACGGCGGCTCGCTCGACGAGCTGACGCTCGCCTACGCATCGACGGTCCATAAATCGCAGGGCAGCGAGTATCCGGCGGTCGTCATTCCCCTGCTCACCACCCATTTCGTGATGCTGAACAAGAACCTGCTCTACACCGCGGTCACCCGTGGAAAGCGGCTCGTCGTGCTCGTGGCGGACCCGAAAGCCCTGCGTTTGGCGCTGACGCCGCGGGAGTCGGCCGAGAGCGGAGGGCGCGGCGGAGGACGCATGACCAAGCTCACCGAGCGCATCCGCGCCGTCCCTTGCGGTGACGGAGTGGCGGAGTAGACTCGAAAGTCCTCAAGATGCTGAAGCGCCTGATCGTCGGCCTCATCCTCGGTACCGTGATCGGCGCGGTCTTCGCGGCCATCCTCGTGCAGGGCTTGGGGATGGTCATGTTCTCGAGCGCGGTCTTCGCGTACCTCGCCGCCGCGGCGACGGGCGTGATCACCGGGCTCGTGGCCGGCAAGCCCATCTGGGCGTCGGACGGGAAGATCGAGGCGGGGCTCAAGGCGTTCTTCGGGATCCTGCTCGGCCTCGGCGGCATGTTCGCGCTCCGCACGTGGGGCAACATGCACGTCGACCTCAGCATGCTGAAAGCGGGTGAGGGCTTGCTCGGCGCGCTGCCGGCGGCCTCGCTGCCCATCATCGCGGGCGTGCTCGCGGCGTTCTACGAGATCGACAACTCCCCGAGCGACGGCGCGAAGAAGGACGACGACGCGAGCGGCGGGGCCACCAGCGCGAAGAAGGGCGCGGGCAAGAAGGTCCGGGTCGAGGCGGAGGACGAGCCCGACGAGGACGAGGAGATCGAGGAGCCCGCGGCGAAGAAGAAGGGTCGCTAGCCGCTGCCTCCGGCGCGTATCGCCTTCATGCTCGCCACCGTCAGTGGCATCGGGTTCACGGCGCGCTCCGTGATCACCGAGCCGCCGCCGCTGGCCGTCTCGATCGCCATCGCCGCGGCGTACCTCGCGCTGCTCCTCTCGGGCGTGTTCATCCTGCGCCTCCGGATGTTCGCCGACGCGCTCGTGCACGGCCCCAGCAGCGCGACGGGGGTAGCGCTCACGTTCGACGACGGGCCCGATCCCGTGCACACCCGCGCCGTGCTCGACGTGCTGGACGCGCACCGGGCGAAGGCGACATTCTTCGTGATCGGCCACAAGGCGGAGAAGCACCCCGAGCTCGTCAAGGAGATCCTGGAGCGCGGCCACGCCGTGGGCGTGCACGGCTTCGCCCACGATCGGCTGTTCGCGATGCGCGGCGGCAAGCGCGTGCGGGACGACCTGGAGCGCGCCATCCGCGTGCTGGAGACGATCACCGAGCAGACGCCCACGCTGTTCCGGCCGCCCATCGGGCACACGAACCCGACCATCGCGCGCATCGCCGATCAGCTCGACCTGACGATGATCGGGTGGTCGGTGCGCGCGCGTGACGGACTCGCGAGCACGAAGCCGGCCGACGTGGTGTCGCGCATCGCGCGCGGCCTGGAGGACGGCGCGATCGTCCTCCTCCACGATGCGGCGGAGCGCGGCGATCGCGAGCCCGCGTGCGTGAAGGCGCTTCCGGAGATCCTGGAGAAGATCGCGGCGCAGAACCTCCGCGTCGTGCCGCTCGCTACCTGGCTCTGAGCGTCGCCGCGACCTCGGCCATCGCCGCGCGCGCCGCCCAGCGGCTCCGGGGCCATGTAGGCCGGCGTGCCCACCGCCTCGCCCGTGCGCGTGACGCGCGCCGACCGTCACCGCCGCCACGCAAGACGGCGGGGCCTGCTGGATCGACGTCGGCAACGTGGTGCTGGTTCGCGTCCTGCGCCGCGAAGGCTTCGCGGCCGCCGAAGTCGACCCCACCGACTGCACCGCGCTCGATCGCCTCACGCTCCAGGGGCAGGGCGTGCAGATCAAACGCCCGCGGGGAGCGTGACCACGAAGCGGGCCCCTTGCGTGTAGGTTGCATCGACCGCGATGCGTCCGCCCGCGCCTTCCACGATGCCCCGGCACACCGCGAGGCCGAGGCCGGTGCCCGAGCCGACGTCCTTGGTGGTGACGAACGGATCGAAGATGCGGTCGCGCAGCGCCTCCGGCACGCCCGGGCCGTCGTCCTCCACCTCGATGCGCACGAGCGCCTCGCCCGACGGCGCCGCGCGCACCGTTAGCTTGCGCGCGCCCGCCTGATCGGCGAGCGCGGCCGCGGCGTTGAGCACCAGGTTCAAGAGCACCTGCGTGAGGCGCTGCGGTGCCAGCATCACGTGGAGTGAAGCGGGCACGTCGACCGCGACGTCGATACCCTTCCACTCCTTCTGCGGGCGCACCAGCGCCAGCACGTCGGTCACGATCTCGGCCACGTTCGCGAGCGCCGGACGCCCCGAGGGCGGGCCGATCTCCGGCCGCGCGTAGTCGAGCAGATCGCGAACGACGACGTTGATGCGCTCCGTCTCCTTGCGCATGCGCTTGAGGAAGTCGGCGCGCGTCTCCTCGGGGGTCTCCGCGTCCTCGATGAGGTCGTGCATCCCCATGATCGCGGCGATGGGATTGCCGATCTCGTGCGCGACGCCGGCCGCGAGCCGCCCCACGCTCGCCATGCGCTCGCTGCCCGCGAGCTGCTCGCGCGTCTCGCCGAGGCGCCGCGTGGTGGTGGTGAGCTCGTCGACCTTGGCGCGGAGCTTCTTCTCGTCGGCGATGAGGCGCGAGGCCATGGACCGGACGCTCGCGCCGAGGTCGGCGATCTCGCGCGCGCCCGTGGTGGGCAGCTCCAGCGAGCGCGCGCCGTTCGCCACGCGGTCCGCGGCGCGCGCCAGCAGCTCGATGGGCTTCACGATCCCGCGCGTGAGCAGGCTGTACGCGAACACCAGCAGCGCGAGCGCGAAGACGCCCATGTAGAGCGCGATGCCGCGCACCACGTCGGCGCTGCGATCGGCGTTCTCGTCGGTACGGACACGGACCAGCACCGCGCGATCGCCGGCGGGGAGCACGACGTCGAGCGCGCGAGCGCCGGAGCGGGTGGCCACACGCGATGCGGCCTCGCCGTAGGGCTGCGTTGGCGCGTGGAGCGAGGCCACCTCGGGCGCGAGGCCGGCGCTCGCCTCCACCGCGCCGGTGCGCCCGTACACGGCGATGGCCAGGGCACCGCCCTCACCGACGTGCGAGTCGAGCCGTGAAGCGACGACCTGCGGATCGCTCGTCACCAGGTCGCCGACGTGCGCGGCCACCGCGCGCCCCAGCGCCCGCGCCGACTCCTCGCGATACGCGAGCGACGTCGCGCGGGTCACCTGCGCGATGGCGAAGTACAGCGGCACGTACGCGACGAGGATGACCCCGCCCAGCGCGAGCAGGATCTGCACGCGCAACCCGGGACCGACCCGCGAGGGCTTGGGATCGACGTCGGCCGCCGGCACTCCTTCAGCCTATACCGAACGCGGTGCTCACCTGATAAACCAGCACCGCGGCGGCATAGCCGAGCACGTAGGTGTAGGCGACCACGAACGCCGGCCACCGCCAGCTCGCCGTCTCCCGGCGGATGGCTGCAACGGTGCTCATGCACTGGCAGGCGAGCACGAAGAACGCGAGGAGCGCGAGGCCGCTCGCGGTGGTGTAGACGGGCGTGCCGTCGGCCTTCTTCGAGTCCCGCAGGCGCTCGGTGAGCGGCGCCGGGTCGTCGGTCGCGTTCTCGACGCCGAAGATGACGCCCATCGTGCCCACCATGACCTCGCGCGCGCCGAACGAGCCGATGAGCCCGACGTTGATGCGCCAGTCGAACCCGGCAGGGCGCGTGATGGGCTCGATGGTCCGGCCGATGGTGGCGGCGACGCTGCGCTCGATGCCCTCGGGCTGGCTCGAGCCAGGCATCGGCACCGTGAGCAGCACCCAGAGCACCGCCGAGACGCCGAGGATGACGGTGCCGACGTCGCGCAGGAAGCGGCGCGCCGCCTGGCCCGCCTTGCGCGCCACCACGCGCGGCTGCGGCACGCGGTACGAGGGGATCTCGAGGACGAGCGGCAGGCTCTTGCCGCGCGTGGCGGTGCGGCGCATCACGAGCGACGCCACCAGCGCCGTGAGGATGCCTGCAAAGTACAAACCCACGAAGAGCAGGGCCTTGAACAGCGCGGAGCGATGACCGAAGAACGTCGCGAGCACGAGCCCGTAGGTGGGTAGCCGCGCCGAGCACGTCATGAGCGGGATGACGAGGATGGTGGTGAGGCGCTCGCGCGGGTCACGCACGATGCGCGTGGAGGCGATGGCGGGCACCGCGCACGCATGGCCCATGAGCAGCGGCAGGAAGCTGCGGCCGCTGAGCCCCATGAGGCGCAGGATGCGATCGACGAGGAACGCGCCGCGCGCGAGGTAGCCGCTCGCCTCGAGCAGCTCGAGGGCCACCGTGAGGATCACGATCTGCGGCATGAACGCGAGCACGGTGCCGGCGCCGCCGAGGAGCCCGTCCGCGAGGAACGACGAGAAGAGGTTCTTGCCGACCAGCGCCGTGATCTTCACGCGCGCGAGCCCGATCAGCAGGTCCATCAGGCTCGCCGCGGGATCGGCGACGAGGAACACCGCCGCGAACACCGCGGCCATGATGCCGACGAACAGGAAGGGCCCGATCACGGGATGGAGCAGCACGGCATCGAGCCGCTCGGTCATCTGGCGACGGCGCAGCTGCGTGGCCTCGCCGACGTCCTTCACCGCGCCCTTCGCGATGCGTGCGGGGTCGAACGTGCCCGCGCCCTGCGCCTCGTCGCCCTCGCGCTGGCGATCCTCGACGGCGGCGAGCACGGCGGCCTTCGTGGCGCCCTCGCGCGCGTTGACGAGCACCACGGGCGCGCCGATGGCCTCGGAGAGCGCGGCCACGTCGATGGTGTGGCCTTCTGCCTGGAGCACGTCCCGGTGCGTGAGCACGACGACCAGCGGCAGCCTCGCGCGGAGCAGCTCCCTGGTGAGGCGCAGGCCGAGCGCGAGGCGCGTGGGGTCGAGGACCTGGACGATCACGTGCGGGCGCTGGCCGCCCTTCAGCGCGTCGAGGAAGGCGCGCGCGACGCCCTCGTCGGTCGCCTTGTCGACGGTGGCCTCCACCGAATAGAAGCCCGGGAGATCGGCGACCACCGCGGCGGCGCCCGAGGGCAGCGTCACGCTCCCCTCGAGGATGTCGACGGTGATGCCGGGGTAGTTGCCGACGTGCGCGTCACCGCCGGTGAGCGCATTGTAGAGCGAGGACTTGCCGGAGTTGGGGCGACCGGCGAGCGCGATGACGAGCGTGCCGGCGAGCGCGCGGGGCGGCGGACGACCGCTGGTGCGGTACGCCGCCTCGGGCTCGTGGCAGGCGGCGCTCACGGCGTCTCGGGCTTCGTGACCGTGATGAGCCGCGCCACCTCGCGGGCCACGGCGAACTCGCCTCCCGAAGAGGTGCGGACGTGGAGCGGGCCGCCGAGCGCCGCGCGGCGCAGCACCACCACGACCTCGCCCTCGTTCAGACCGACCGCGCCGATCCACGCCGCGGCTTCACCGTCGAGATCGACGCGTGCAATCTGCACACGCTCTCCGGTGGCCGCGTCCGCGAGCAACGGCGTCATCCTGTTTTGTTAGCGAAGTTGAAAGTCATTGTCAACAAGCCTGGCTGGTAGCCAGTCTACTTGCCGAACGCCTTCTCGATCGCTTCCGCGATCCCGCCGCCCGTCTCGATCCCGCGCTCCAGCACATCCGTGGCCGCCTTCTTCACCTCGGGCGGGGACTGCCCCATCGCGAAGGAGCGGCCGGCGACGCTGAGCATCGGGAGGTCGTTCAGCCAGTCGCCGACGCAGACCGTCTCCGACAGCGAGATGCCGTGGTGCGCGGCCATCCACGCGAGCGCGGTGCCCTTGGTGCCGCCCGCGGCCCGCGCGACCATGCCCCAGTGCTCGTTGTCCCGGCGGAAGGGGAACATCGCCACCTGCATCGCCTCGGTCTCGTCGCGCTGGATGTCCGCCACGGCGCGGCCGATGTTCGCCTCGCGCCCGAGCGCCACCACCGCCGTCATGCCCTCCTTCGAGTCCCAGAGCGGGTGCTCGCTCACGCGGTGCACGTAGCGCAGGTCGGTCGACCACGTGCGGACGTACGGGAGGTAGTCGGCGCCGCGCTCGTCGTGGACGATCGCGTCGTCGGCGAAGAGGAAGGCGACGAGGTCGTTGCGGTCGAGGCTCGCGCGCAGGCGATCGGCGGCCCTTCCGCGGATGCCGTGGTGCAGGAGCGTCTTCTCGCCCTTCATGTGCACGACGTGACTGCCGTCGGCGCAGCCCACCGGGCCGTCGATGCCGAGGATCTCCGCCGAGGGTCGCGTGCCCGAGAAGAGGCGCCCGGTGAGGATCGTGACCTTGATCCCACGCGCCTTCAGCTTCTTGATCGCGGTGACGTCCTCGTCCTTCGGTTCACCGGAGTGGTCGAGGAGCGTGCCATCGAGATCGATGGCGAGGAGCTTGTACGGTCCGTCGCCGCGCTGCGGCTCGACATCCGGTCCCACAAACGACGCAGACGCGGCAGCGCTGGCCTTCTTCGGCCGATCGCCACCGCGTCGTGCTGCCATCCGAGCTCAGCTCAGGCGGACGCTTCCGCCGGGTAGACGGAGCACTTCTTCTTGTCGTTGGTCTTCCACTCGTACTTCACGTGGCCATCGACCAGCGCGAAGAGGGTGAAGTCCTTGCCCTTGCCGACGCCGTGGCCTGGCGAGATCGTCTCGCCGACCTGACGAACGAGGATGTTCCCCGCGCGCACGACCTCGCCGCCGTAAACCTTCACGCCACGACGCTGCGAGTTGGAATCGCGGCCGTTACGCGTGCTGCCTGCACCTTTTTTGTGAGCCATGGTTTTGTCCTTCTTCTCAGCCGGCGATGCCAGGAACGAGACCGGTGATCTCGAGCGCGGTGAAGGGCTGACGATGGCCCGACTTGCGGCGGTAGTTCTTCCGGCGGCGGAACTTGAAGATGATGATCTTCTCGCCGCGATCCTGGGCGATGATCTTCGCCTCGACCTTCGCGCCGCTGACCAGGGGCTTGCCGACCTTGATGCCTTCGCCGCTGCCGACGAGGAGGACCTCACCGAGGCTGATGGCGTCGCCGACGTTGCCCGCGAGCTTCTCGACGCGGAGCTTGTCGCCCTGCGCCACTCGATACTGCTTTCCGCCCGTTTTGATGACCGCGTACATGGAAGAAGCCCTCTTGGTGAGCCGTGC
>Ga0123336_10004560_pt1 | contig 11213 bp, 13 predicted proteins | sample SSSSmetaG_FD_96466 | JGI IMG/M metagenome (GOLD analysis project Ga0123336, IMG submission 96466) | Glacier valley bacterial and archeal communities from Borup Fiord, Nunavut, Canada, to study Microbial Dark Matter (Phase II) - ​SSSS metaG | ecosystem: Environmental > Aquatic > Freshwater > Ice... | reverse complement strand
GATTCCCACGCGTTACGCACCCGTGCGCCACTAGACCCGAAGGTCTCGTTCGACTTGCATGTGTTAGGCATGCCGCCAGCGTTCGTTCTGAGCCAGGATCAAACTCTCAAGTTCATGTCCGAAGTACCGCCACCCGCGCTGCCCTAGAGCCGCGCGACCAACGACACCCCGTTCAAGGAGCGTCCTAATCTGCAAAACCAGTCTGACAATTCCGACCCGAAAGTCGGTAGTGCATTGTGGTAGACATATAGGAGGCGTGTTTTAACCATGACACCCGAGCCCTTGTACGCTCGGAGCCATGGACCGCCGCCCACATGTCCCTTCATTCAACCTACAATGAGAAAGAGCGAAACCACTCTGTCCCCCGTTTGATTGGGTTCCCTAGTGGCCTTAGATTTTGCGAGACCCGATGTCGAACCCAGTGGTTCGTTCCGGCGTCGGGGGCGGCTTATGGGCCGTGTCTCAAACCCCGTCAACTTCTTTTTTCGTTGCTTGCGGCCGAAGCCGTAAGGCGAAAACCCGACCAGAATAAAACGACGTTCAACCTGACCTGTAATAGGCCGCCTGAGCCGTCATCGCTGTCTTGGGAAAACCAGCGCCCGGGGAGTCCCCGAACCGCCCGTCAACCGGGAGTGGTCATCTAGGCCGGCGCCTCCGGGCTGGCAAGCACTTTCTCGTGTCGACCCTGAAAAAGTGACAAACTGATGACGAATGCCGCTCCTGCCCCCCTTCAGGCGGCCGTGATGTACTCCTTCAGGGCGCTCGCCTCGCGCTCGGCATCGTCGATGCGGCGCTTGACCAGATCGCCGATCGAGACGAGTCCGAGCACCTCCCCATCCTCGACGACGGGCAAATGGCGAATACGACGGTTGGTCATCACACCCATCGCCGCGACGACCGTCGTTTGCGGCGTGGCACTGACGACGGGCGAGGTCATCACCACCCCGGAGGCGGTGTCGAGCACCGTCGTCCCGTGCGTATGCAGGCACGCGACGATATCGCGTTCCGACACGATGCCGATGATGGTCCCCGCCTCGACGACGAGGACAGCGCCGATTCGGTGCTCGTGAAGCAAGGCGGTGACCTCGCGAATCGTCGTCGCGGTGGTGACACTGATCAGCGGCTTCTTGCCGGTGAGGATCGATCCGACCGTCATCGCGTCTGCTCCATCTGAACGATGCACCGCGTGCGGGTCATCCCCATATCCGCGGTACGTTGCCGGAGTGTCCGCCGATTCGGGCCGAAAGGAAAGACGATGCGCGACCCTGTTCCCGTCAAGATCGATCATTGGCGAAGGTTTCGCCGGCTGATCACCTTCATGCTGGCGATCGCGGTCGTCGCCATCGGCGGCGCGCTATGGTCGCTGCGCCGCGACGGCGTCGTGCTTCACTGGCAATTCATGCTCGCGATCGGGCTCGGGATCGGCGTATCACTCCTGCTCGCGGGGGCGCTGATGGGGCTGGTTTTCGTCAGCGCCGCCAGCGGTCACGACGAGTCGGTGCTCGATCCGACCAACAAGGATCGCTGACCGCGCGAGTCGCGACCGGCCGGCGCGCGTGCGTGTCCTATGGCACCAGCCAGCTGCCGCGCCAGTCCGCGCCGTCGCGAAGATGCAGCGCCCGGCGATGACCGGGGACCGCGAGATCTAGCCATTCGAAGCGGTCGAGCATGATCGCGACGATGGCGAAGTGCCGACGCCCCGAGTCGGCGGGAATTTCCGAGGGGTGCGGCAGCTCGGCGACCGGCGTTCCCGGCGGTTCGAGGCTTTGATACGCCGTCCGGCCCGTCGCGGTCAGCGCCGACCATGCGGCGTCGGCACCGGTGTCGGTAATGATCGACGCCAGCCCGCCCAAGCGCAGCTGGAGGCGGGTCGGCGTATCGTAGCCGGTGACCGCGACACGAGGAGCCGCCGTGAGGGCCGCGATCTTCGCGGCGCGCGTATCGGAGTAAAACTGCAAGGTATGCGACGCCCGATCGACCGCGCGGAGGACCATGACCCGGGCATCGGGCTCGCCGTGCCGCACCGTCACGACGACCGGCAGCCGAAGCCCCGACGACGGGTCGCCGGGGGCAGCGCCGAGCAGCGCCCATGCACGGGCGAACCCCGCCGCGAGCGCCGGGTCGGTCACGACGGCGTCAGGCGTCGGCGGTATCGACGGGCGCGACGACCTTGCGCGGGCGGCCGCGCGGCCGCTTGACCGGCTCGGCGGCATCGGGCGCAGCGTCGGGCGCGGTTTCGGCGACCAGCGGCGCGGCGGCCTCGACCGGGGCGTTCGCGATCGTCGCCGGACCGGGAAGGCCGGCGATCACCGTCTCGACCGGCTCGGGCGCACGCCGGACAGGTTCGCGAACCCGCTCGGGCGCACGCGGCTCGACGGCGCGCACCTCGCGCGGTTCGGCGTCGCGGTTGCCGCTCGCCCGCTGATCCTGATCGCGGTGGCCATTGTCGCGCGGAACGTCGCGCTGGGCCGAATCGCGCTGCTGGTTCTCGCGCTGCCCTTCACGCGACTGGTTCTCGCGCGGCTGGTACGCCTCGCGGGCCTGCCCGTTATCGCGCTGCTGGCCGTCACGCTGCTGCCCTTCACGCTGACCGTCGCGTTGGCCATCACGCTGGCCGTTGTATGCGCGCTGCTGCTGCGGGCTCGACCCGTTGCCCCCGCCGTTGCGGTTGCGATCGTAATTCTGCCGCTCGCCCTGCTGGCGGTCCCCCTGCTGCCGATCGGCGTTCGGACGGTCGTAATTCTGCCGCTCGGGCTGCGGCGCGACCGAGCGCAGGGCCTCGTCGCCGTCGTCATCGTCGTCGCCATCGTCGGCATAGCTGCCGGGCTGCGGCGCGGCGTAATTCTGACCGACGCCCGACGTCTCATACCCGTCGTCGTCGTCGTAGCTCGGGCGCGGCGCCGGCTGGGGATCGCGGGCGCGGAATTCATTCAACACGCGATAATAATGGTCCGCGTACTGCATATAGAATTCGGCCTGGACCCGGTCGCCGTTCTGCGTCGCGTCGCGGGCCATCGCCTTGTACTTCTCGAGCAGCTGGGTCGCGTTGCCGCGCTGCCGCGTGTCGATCCGGCTGCCGCCGCCGTTGTTGTTGCCGTAATTGCCCGACGAACCGCCCCCGGCCTGCGGCGGACGCGCGCCGCCGCGCCCGCGGCGGCGACCGTTCTGGTTATTGTTTCTGATCAACGATTAAGTCCCCGTGCGACGTGCATCAACGGAAGAGTCTGCTTATCCTCGGCCGGGGGGCGAGCCGATTTCCGGCACACATCGCAGCAAATGGAAGTCAGGGGCGTGGGAGCCGTATCCGGTCGACCACGCTTCTTACCCGTCTAGCGGCAAAGCCTCGCCGCTCCAAGCGCTATTTGGTGACGACGAAGCAGCGCGGCAAGCCGGCAAGGTCAAGGCGCAGCACGACCGACAGCCCGCGCGCCGCGAACAGCTTGGCCACCGCGGCCTGCGTCGAACCGATCTCGATGCAGCCGACGCCGCCCGGCCTGAGATAGTCGCCGAACAGCGGCGCGAGCGCGCGGTAATCATCGCACCCGTCGGCTCCGGCGAACAGCGCCGACGCCGGTTCCCAATCGACGACGTCGCGCCGCAGCACCTCGCCGGTCGCGATATACGGCGGGTTGCACAGCACAAGGTCGAACATGCCGTCAGCCGCGTCCCAGCCGCCCTCGAGGAACGTCGCGCGATCGCCGATCCCCAGCCGCTCCGTGTTTCCCGTCGCAACCGCGAGCGCCGCCGCCGACGCATCCACCCCGACCCCGGTCGCCGCTGGCCACTCGACGAGCGCCGCGAGCAGCAGCGCCCCCGACCCGGTGCCGAGGTCGAGCACCCGCCCCGGCCCCGGCGTCCCCGTGAAATGCGCGACCGCCGCTTCGATCAGCGTCTCCGAATCGGGGCGGGGGATCAGGACGTCGGGGGTGACGGCAAGGTCGATCGACCAGAACTCGCGCGAGCCGGTGATGTACGCGACCGGCTCGCCGGCGGCGCGGCGATCGACGAGCTTGGCGAAGATGGCGGGGTCGACGATGCGGCCGAGGTCGAGGAGCAGGTCCATGCGCGCGACGCCGACGCTGTGCGCGAGCAGGACCTCGGCATCGAGACGGTCGATGCGCGCCGCGGCGACGCGAAGGGCCTCCGAAGCAATCATCGGGTCTGCGGCGACATCCCCACCCCGTCCCTCCCCACTCTCTGACGCTGCGCGTCAGGGGAGGAGGGGGAAGAACCAAGCGGGTCCCCTCCCCCCCCGCGGAGCGGAGAGTGGGGAGGGTTAGGCTGGGGGCGCTCGCTCAGAACCGCGCCCTACTCATTCAGCGCCGCCAGCCGGGTCGCCTCGTCCTCGGCGATCAGCGCGCCGACGAGTTCGTCCATCGCGCCCTCGATGATCTCGGGCAGGCGGTGGAGCGTCAGGTTGATGCGATGGTCGGTCACCCGTCCCTGCGGGAAATTATACGTGCGGATCCGCTCCGATCGATCCCCGGACCCGACCATCGACTTCCTATCGGCGGCGCGCGCGTCGTGGATCTTCGCGCGCTCCAACTCGTACAGCCGCGTCCGCAGCACTCGCAGCGCCTTCGCCTTGTTCTTGTGCTGCGACTTCTCGTCCTGCTGGATGACGACCAGCCCCGACGGGATATGCGTGATCCGCACCGCCGAATCGGTCGTGTTGACCGACTGCCCGCCCGGGCCCGACGAGCGGTAGACGTCGATCCGCAGGTCCTTGTCGGCGATGACGACGTCGACCTCCTCGGCCTCGGGCAGGACCGCGACCGTCGCGGCGGACGTGTGGATGCGCCCCTGCGTCTCGGTCGCGGGCACGCGCTGGACGCGGTGGACGCCGCTTTCGAACTTCAGCCGCGCGAACACCTGTGCACCGGTGACGGCGGCGATGACCTCGCGGTAGCCGCCGATCTCGCCAGACGACGCCGAGATGAGCTCGACCTTCCACCCGCGGCTGTCGGCGTAACGCTGGTACATGCGGAACAGGTCGCCGGCGAACAGCGCCGCCTCGTCGCCGCCGGTCCCGGCGCGGATTTCGAGCATCGCCGGGCGGTCGTCGGCGGTGTCGCGCGGCAGCAGCTTGAGCGCCAGCGCGCGTTCGGCGATCGGCAGCGCCTCGGCGATCTCGGCGGCTTCGAGTTCGGCCATCTCGCGCATTTCGGGGTCGGCGAACATCGCCTCCAGGCCCGCGGCCTCGTCGCGCAACCGCCGCACCTCCGCCGCCGCCGCGACGACGGGGGTCAATTCGGCATAATCCTTCGACAGCGCGACGAACTTGTCCGATGCCAGGTCGGGATTACCCATCTGCGCGGCGAGGTCGGCATGGCGCCGTTCGATCTGCGCGATGCGTTCGGGGGGAATGGAGATCACGGGTCAGCGCCGTCCTTCGATCTCGTTGCGGGCGGCCTCGGCGAGGAAGGCCGAGCGGGTCAGGCGGCGCAGCGCAGCAGCCTTGTCGATCGCATCGAGCACCGCATGATCAAGCGAGATGTTGATCCGTGCCGGCTTGTTATGACGTCCGATCCACGGAACCATGACGAGAAACGCCCCCTCGGCGAGATCGTTCACCGCGGCGGCACGAACGGTTTCGATCGACGAGGGCGCAGCCGCGCCGTCGCCGTCTTCGAACCACAACGACAATGCCTCGACCGCGTTGGGGATGACGTCATCGATCGTGTCAGCGGCGGAAAAGCAGCCGGGAAGGTCGGGAAAATGGACGCCGAAGGCACTGTCGGCATCCTTGTGCACCACGCCGTGAAAATATCGCATTTCTCTACTCCAGCCAGCCCGCCGACCGCGCGATGGCGCGCGCGGTGCCGAACGGCAAATCCTTCTTCGGATGCGGCACGATCACCGTCAGCCCCTCGCGCGCGAACTTGTGATGAGAGCCTTTGACGGAAACGAGAGCGAACCCATCCGCACGCAGCCGTTGGACGATCCGGCGACTGTCGCACTCCATGTGTATATTTCTACTTATTTAGTAGGTGGTCGTCAACGTGTTTGCCCGGCCACATGAAGTCGAGGGTCGCAAGGACATCCTCGATCTGCGAGCCGTCACCCCCATCCAACTGCTTCGACTTTGATCGAACAAACCCCTCACTCTGGACAAGCGACAGGATATGCCGCGGGCTCGTCCTCACGGCCCGATCGTACCGTTTTCGCGCAGCCCCCGTGGCAAATAGTTCGGCCGAACGGCCGGCCGCCCGCAAGGCAGCGATCGTTGCGATCGCCTGCGGGTGAACACTATCATCTTCGACCACCACTGCGACGTCGACCCGCTCCTCCGCCGGCTCCCCCACCAGCATCGCCAGCCGCTCGATCCCCGCCGCCCAGCCGACCGCCGGCGTATGCGGCCCGCCCATCGCCTCGATCAGGCCGTCGTAGCGCCCGCCGCCGATCACCGTCCCCTGGCTGCCCAGATGATCGGTGACGAATTCGAACGCGGTGTGACGATAATAGTCGAAACCCCGGACCAGCGCCGCCGCGCGGACGAAGGCGACGCCCGCCGCCTGCAGCCCCTTCTGCACCGCCTCGAAAAACGCACCTGCTTCCGTCGTCATGTGCGCGTCGATCCCCGGCGCGCTCGCGATCAGTTCGCGGTCGCCGGGATCCTTCGAATCGAGAATACGGAGCGGGTTTTTCACCAGCCGTTCGCGGCTGTCGGGCGACAGGGCATCGCCATGCGCCGACATGTGCGCGACCAGTGCGGCACGCCACGCGGCCCGCGTCTCGGCATCGCCGAGCGTGTTCAGCTGGAGCACGACCTTGTCGCCGGTGCCGAGTTCGGCCAGCAGATGCGCCCCCATCGCGATCAACTCGACGTCGGCCGCGGGTTCGGCCGCGCCGATGATCTCGGCGTCGAGCTGGTGGAACTGACGGTACCGCCCCTTCTGCGGGCGTTCGTAGCGGAACAGCGGGCCGTGCGCCGCGAGCTTCATCGGCGCGAACTGCTGCCAACCGTTTGAAATATAGGCGCGCGCGATCCCGGCGGTGAACTCGGGGCGGAGCGTCAGCGATTCCCCGCCCTTGTCGGCGAACGAATACATCTCCTTCGACACGACGTCGGTCGTCTCGCCGAGCGAGCGCGCGAAGACCGAGGTGAATTCGAAGATCGGCACGTCGACGCGGCGGAAACCGTACAGCTTGCGGACCCGGTTGAAGGTGTCGACGACATGGTCGAACCGCGCGATGTCGTCGCCGTAGAGGTCCTGCGTCCCCCGCACCCGTTGCACTTTGTCAGCCATGCCGCGGGAAATAGGGGATGCGCGTGGGAAACTCCAGCCGGGCCGCCGACCGGGCGACAAGACGCTAAGAAACTTGACTTTATTTGCCGGATCGGTTAAGGCTCCAACAGTTGCAATCGGCTTCTGCCAAACAAGGCGACACGCGATTCAGGGCGACAAAAACGTCAACTCTGTCAACTTAAGCCGGCAGTAGTCGGAGCCCGACGATGCAGCCGACCAGGCCGGCGAGCAGCAGCAGCCGGGGCAAGCTCGCCACATCGCCGTAGAATATGATTCCAACCATAACGGTTCCCGCCGCGCCGATCCCGGCCCATACCGCATACGCCGTGCCGAGCGGGATCGACCGCCCGGCGTATTCGAGCAGACCCATCGACAGCGTCACCGCGACGAGGAAGGCGGCGACCCACGGCAGGTTGCGGAAGCCATCGACATAGCGAAGCGAAGTGGTGAAGCCGACCTCGCACAGCCCGCCGATGACGAGGGCGGCCCAGGGGTTCAATGCCGCCACCGCTGCGCCGTCTTTCTGCCCCCTCCCCCCCGGCGAAGCCGAGAGTGGGGAGGGTCGTGTGGGCGCGATAGAACGGCAGAGATCGGTGTTTGTGGATGCACCCCCACCCCGTCCCTTCCCACTCTACGTTCGCTGCGCTCTCGTGGGGGGAGGGGGAAGATCACGACGACCCCAGCGCCGCCAGCGCGTCGCCATCGAGCCGGTAGACCGTCCATTCGTCCTTCGGCACCGCGCCGATCGCGCGGTAGAAGCCGATCGCCGGCGCGTTCCAGTCGAGCACCGACCATTCGAGCCGCGCACAGCCGCGCTCGACCGCAAGCTGCGCCAGCCGCGTGAGCAGCGCCTTGCCGAGCCCCGATCCGCGCGCCTCGGGCGTGACGTACAGGTCCTCGAGGTAGATCCCGTTCCGCCCCGACCACGTGGAATAATTGGTGAAGAACAGCGCCATGCCGACGACCGTGCCGTCCGCTTCCGCAACAATCGCCTCGACAGTCGGGATTGCGCCGAACAGCGTGTCGGTCAGCCCGGCGACCGTCGCCTTCACCGCATCGGGCTCGCGCTCATACACTGCGAGGTCGATGATGAGCTGGAGAATTGTGGAGACGTCGGCGGCGGTCGCAGGGCGGATAGTCACTCCGCCGCGACAGCCATCGCTGCCGCAGCCGCCTTCGCCGCCTCGATCTCCGCCGCCTTCTTCTCGACGAGCGAGACGATGTGATCGACCATCGCGGGTTCGTCGATGTGGTGGCTGGTGACGCCCGACAGGAACACCATGTGCTTGCCGTTGCCGCCGCCGGTGATGCCGATATCGGTCTCGCGCGCCTCGCCTGGGCCATTGACGACGCAGCCGAGGACACTGAGCGACAGCTCGGTCGTGACATGCGCGAGCGCGGTTTCGAGGCGTTCGACGGTCTTGACGACGTCGAAGCCCTGCCGCGCGCAGCTCGGGCAGCTGACCACGCGCACGCCGCGGGCGCGGATGCCGAGCGACTTGAGCATGTGGTAGCCGACCTTGACCTCCTCGACCGGGTCAGCCGAGAGCGAGACGCGGATCGTATCGCCGATGCCCGCCCAGAGCAGCATGCCGAGCCCGATCGACGACTTGACCGTGCCGCCTTGCAAACCACCCGCCTCGGTGATGCCGAGGTGGAGCGGGTAGTCGCACGCCTCTGCCAATCCGTTGTAGGCGGCGACCGCGAGGAAGACGTCCGACGCCTTCACGCTGATCTTGAACTCGCGGAAGTCGGCGTCTTCGAGCAGTTTGGCGTGTTCCAACGCCGATTCGACGAGCGCTTCGGGACACGGCTCGCCGTATTTCTCAAGCAGGTGGCGGTCGAGCGACCCGGCGTTGACGCCTATCCGCATCGAACAGCCGTTCGCCTTGGCCGCGCGGACGACCTCGCGGACGCGCTCAGGCGAGCCGATGTTGCCGGGGTTGATCCGCAGGCATGCCGCCCCCGCGTCGGCGGCTTCGAGCGCGCGCTTATAGTGGAAATGGATGTCGGCGACGATCGGCACCTTCGACGCGCGGACGATCGCGGGCATCGCCGCGGTCGATTCGACGTCGGGGCACGACACGCGGACGATGTCGGCCCCGACCTCGACGCACCGGCGGATCTGTTCGATCGTCGCGACCGCATCCTCGGTTGGGGTGTTGGTCATCGTCTGGACGGTGATCGGCGCGCCGCCGCCGACGGGCACGTTGCCGACCATGATCTGGCGCGACTGGCGGCGCGCGATATCGCGCCAGGGCCGAACACTCATAGGGTATGCTCCGAGTTCATCGGGCCGATATAGCGGCTGCGGCTTTCCCCGCCTATAGGGCAGCGATGCGCCGCCCCTTCATCAAGATGCACGGCCTCGGCAACGACTTCGTCGTGTTCGATGCGCGCGATACGCCGCTGGCATTGACGTCGGACCAGGTCGTCGCGCTCGCCGACCGGCACACCGGCATCGGCTGCGACCAACTCATCGTCGTCGAGCCGAGCGACAACGCCACCGCAGCGATGCGCATCTGGAACGCCGACGGCGGCGAGGTCGAGGCGTGCGGCAACGCCGCGCGCTGCGTCGCGACGCTGCTTGGGCACGAGGTGACGATCGCCACCGCGGGCGGCCTGCTTGATGCGACCGCGACCGCGGGAGGGGCGAGCGTGACCTACCCGCCGCCGATGTTCGACTGGGGCCACATTCCCCTCGCCTACCCGCTCGACACGCGCGACGTGCCGGTCGCGTGGGAGACGCTCGAACACGGACAGGCGGTCAATGTCGGCAACCCGCACATCGTCTTTTTCGTCGCCGACGCCGATGCGATCGACCTGGCGCGGCTCGGCCCGCTGATCGAGCACGATGCGCTGTTCCCCGATCGGATCAACGTCGGCGTGGCGCATGTCGTCGACCGGAGCCACCTCATCCTCCGCGTCTGGGAGCGCGGCGCGGGGCTGACGCTTGCCTGCGGCACCGGGGCGGTCGCGTGCGCGATCGCGGCGATTCGGCGCGGGCTGGTCGAGTCCAGGGTCACGGTCACGCTCCCCGGGGGCGACCTCGGCGTCGAATGGCACGGCGCGGCGGCGACGCTGCGCGGCCCGGCGGTGACGAGCTTCACCGGAACGGTCGAGCTGTGAGCGTCGTCAGCTTCGGCTGCCGCCTCAATGCCGCCGAGGCCGAGGCGATCGAAGCGCAGCTCGGTGACGGGGTCGTCGTCGTCAACACCTGCGCGGTCACCGCCGAGGCGGTCCGCCAGGCGCGGCAGGCGATCCGCCGCGCCGCCCGCGCCCGGCCCGACGCGCGCATCGTCGTCACCGGCTGCGCTGCGCAGATCGATCCGGCGGGGTTCGCGGCGATGCCCGAGGTGTCGCGCGTGCTCGGCAATGTCGAGAAGCTCGATGCCGCAAATTACGCTGCCATCGGGGACCGCGTGGCGGTGGCGAACATCATGGCCGCGACCGGCATCGCCGCGCCGCGATCCGTCGACCGCGCGCGCCATACCCGTGCCTTCGTCGAAATCCAGACCGGGTGCGACCACCGCTGCACCTTCTGCGTGATCCCCTACGGGCGCGGCAATTCGCGGTCGCTGCCCGCCGCCGCGATCGTCGAGCACATCGCTCGCGTCGTCGAAAGCGGGATCAAAGAAGTGGTCCTCACCGGGGTCGACATCACCTCGTTCGCGCCCGAACCACTCGGTATCCTCGTCCAGCGCATCCTGCGCGAAGTGCCCGCGCTGCCGCGCCTGCGCCTGTCGTCGATCGATTCGATCGAGGTCGACGACGCGCTCGTCGAGGCCGCCGCCGACCCGCGGCTGATGCCGCAATTCCATCTGTCGCTGCAGGCGGGCGACGACCTGATTCTCAAGCGGATGAGGCGACGCCACAACCGTGCCCAGGCGATCGCTGTATGCGATCGGCTCCGCGCGGTCCGGCCGGCTATCGCCTTCGGCGCCGACCTGATCACCGGTTTTC
>Ga0123336_10004559_pt1 | contig 11214 bp, 9 predicted proteins | sample SSSSmetaG_FD_96466 | JGI IMG/M metagenome (GOLD analysis project Ga0123336, IMG submission 96466) | Glacier valley bacterial and archeal communities from Borup Fiord, Nunavut, Canada, to study Microbial Dark Matter (Phase II) - ​SSSS metaG | ecosystem: Environmental > Aquatic > Freshwater > Ice... | reverse complement strand
TTACACCCTTTACACGATAATGATAGGTTGTATTTGGAGTAAGTCCTGTTAGAGCATAGCTCACTGCTGTACCTATAGCTCCTGTTACTGGACTTGGAGTCGCTGTTACTGTTGTTCCATATGCCGTTGTAGTTCCATAATCAAAAGATACTACAGTAGATGCTGTATTTGCATTTACTGTTCCGTTCAGTGTCGCTGCTGCTCCTGAAATGCTGCTTGCTGGATCTGTCGTTACTATTGGGGGCACTGCCAATGTTGTAAAGGTCTGATCGAGGCCATTTGTTGTCCCACCTGTATTTACACCCGCTACACGATAATGATACGTCGTATTTGGAGTAAGTCCTGATAGAGCATAGCTCACTGCTGTACCTGCATATCCTATTACTGGACTTGGAGTCGCTGTCTCTGTTAATCCATACGCAGTTGTAGTTCCATACTCAAAGGTTACTGTTGTAGATGCGTTATTTGCATTTACTGTTCCGTTTAGTGTTGCACCATTGGTTGTAACACTACTTGCTACGTTTGTCATTACTGTTGGGGCTATTGCTGTTGTTGTAAAGGTACTGTCAGCTCCATTTACCCCCCCTTTTGTATTTGTTCCTACTACTCGGTAATGACAGGTAGTATTTGGAGTAAGCCCTGTTATAATTGCACTTACTTCCGTCCCTGTATCCCCTGATACTGGGCTTTGAGTAGCTGTTACTGTTGATCCATATGACGCTGTAGTTCCATACTCAAAGGTTACTGTTGTAGATGCATTATTTGCATTTATTGTTCCATTTAGTGTAGTTGCTGTTGCTGTAACATTATTTGTTAATCCTGTTGTTACTGTTGGAAGTTTAACTTCTTTCTGTGTTATAAATGTCTTATCGTCTCCATCCACTATACCTTTTGTATTTTGCCCTTTTACACGGTAATGATAGATAGTATTTGGAGTAAGTCCTGCTATATTTGCACTTACTGTTGTAGCTGTATCTCCGGATACTGGACTTTGAGTAGCCGCTACTGCTAATCCATAAGTTGTTGTTAATCCATATTCAAAAGTTACCGCTGTAGATGCATTGTTGGCATTCACTGTTCCATTCAGTTTTGCAGTTGTTTCCTGAACTTCAGATGATTCTTCCGTTGTTACTGTCGGTGTTTTCACCTCTTTCGGTGTGGCCGGGTCTGACTCATCTGACTCCAGCCCTGTACCCACACTATTTTTAGCTTTTACTGTAAAGGTATATATTGTGCCATTGGTCAGGCCTGAAATTGTAATTGGGCTCTCATCTCCAGTTTTTATTATATCCCCGGGGTATGATGTAACTGTATATTCAGTTATTTCTTCTCCTCCATTTGATTTAGGAGCAGTAAAACTTACTGTTGCCTGGCCGTCGCCTGCCACAGCTGTAACGTTTGTTGGTGCCCATGGAGCTGTTGGATCAGCACTTATTCTAAGTACTGGCCTTAAATTAGCATATGTAGAGTCATTATCATTAACAAAATTAAAATATTGGTCTTGGCCTAGAGATTCTTCCAATTTGTTCCCTGTTAAAACAAACGTAACATAGGGAGAACATACATCGATCTTACTTTTAACATAACCCGTTATATCAAAAGTTTTCCAGCTTCCTGCCGGTATATTGGTATCATGATTTACGATTATATCATCAGTCTCATCATATAAAGGGAAAGTTGACACCGGATCATCCTCAGTAAAATCATTATCTGTTCCATAGAGGTTAACATAAGGACTACCCACACTATCTACAACATAAATCTCTAAGGTTGCACTCTTGACATCTCCATAAATGCCATTGGTATCAAACTTTATTGCAGATCTTGCGTTATTAACCCATAGTAGTTCGTCAGGATTTCCTACATAATTTACGCGATAGGTGCTAGATACGTCCCAAATAGGTGACATATCAGTTTTTCCATAAGCTCCATCGATGATTTTGCTGGCATCCGTAAAAACATCCGTCTGCTTACCATTCACATAATCAACGGTATAGTCCTTTGCAAATACTTCACTGCACGGTAGCAAGCAAACTGTCACTAAACATATTATGAGCAAAAAACTTATGTATCTTGCCTTTGAATATCGTATCTCCATTTATACAACCCCTTTCTAAACTTAAAACATTATTTAATATGTTTATACTTCTCAAAAAACAGATGCCTGTGCGTAATCACTATCTTTCCAGGCATCTGTGTATACTATTCTGGACACTCAAAAATATTTTTTGCTTATGGCTTAGTAACCTTTACTGTATAGGTATTGGTTTTAACTGGTGATGTACTTGAACTAAGTACCACACTAATCGTATTGACACCTGATATCACTCCAATAGTGACTCTTCCTCCGCTCACCACGGAATTTCCATTAATTGTCATTGTTGCAGTAACACCTGTTGCGAGAGTTGGGCTAATAGTTATGTTTGCAGCCGTTGAAGGTACACTCGCTGTATAATCAAGAATTGCTCCATCAAATACCGGATTCGCAGCTACATTTGTGACACCATTCTTTAATAATAAGTTGCTTAAATATAAAGTGCTCTTTCTATAAACAGTTACCGTATACGTCTGAGCTGTACCAACTGTTGGTGTTACCACTATAGGAATAATATTAGCTCCTTCATTTAGTGGAATTGCTCCAGATGGCTGTCCACTGTTTACAACTGCGCCATTGACAGTTATCCTTGCTGAAGGATCTTGCGCCGTAGGCGTTACAGTGATACTTCCAACTTCATTTCCTACACTCGTTGTGTAAGCATATGTATTTTGTCCAAATCCCCCACTTAGATTGCCGCCGCTTAGTGTAAGTCCTGTCAGATACGGGCTTGTTCTGATTGCATTCACAGTATATATAGTTGTACTTGAACTATCAGAAGCAGTAGCAGCTGTCTGCACTACATTTGCACCATAATTTAAGTTAACTGTCTGAGGCTGCCCATTTGTAGTTGCTATGCCATTTATCTTTAGAGCGGCGGCTGCATCCTCTGTTGTTGCAGCTACAGTAATGCTTCCCGTTCCATAAGCCACACTTGGCGCAGCATATACAAACGTATTTTTTGCAAATGCTGGACTTAGGGCTCCGCTGCTTACTGTAAGTCCTAACAGATATGAACTTTTTGGTGCTTTATATATTTCAAGTTCCATAAGTGAAGCTAGTTTATTGTTCGTCCTGAGGCCTTTTGTAACATAAACCCTGAAATACCTGAAACTTACACCAGTAATAATCCTGTCTGTAGGATTCGTAGTGTTATTTGTAACCGTGTCAATATCTGTCCAATTTGTGTTGTCATTACTGCCTTGAAGCTTAAAGTCGCTCATGACGTAATCAGGTGCCACCCATCCTGCACTAGGCATATGGCGTACACACCACCTATATACAAGATAAGGTGCGCCTAAATCTACACTTATCCATCCTGGAACATTACCTAGCCACCTACTTGTTGGCGTACTGCAATTCCCGTCAACTGCCTTTGAAGATGCATACGGCATAACATAGTTACTTGCCTGCGTCGTTTTACCTAAAGCGAGATTAATATCAGCCATTTCCTCCACCATCCCTTTCATACTATAATCTCATCGCACCTTAAATGATTTTTAATGCTATCTGAGATTTAATATGTAATTTTATAATATTTTATATTATCTTACATTATTATACATAAATAATGTAATACTTTCAATATTTAACTAAAAAAATAATTGACATAATTTAAATACAATTATATAATTTTTAGTATATAGTAACTATTACTTAGAATGTTACATATTTTCAACAAGTTTTTTATTATTATGGAGGTGTTTTTATGGATCCTATTTTAAGTCAAATTCAATTAATGCCATTTACTTGGCAGATGACAGGCTGGTTAACCTGTGAAGGTCAAATTCTCCAAGTCGTGCAATATCAAGCTCTTTTCGCACTTATAGGTGCTACGTACGGTGGTGATGGCCGGAGTACTTTTGCTGTCCCTAATTTAAAAGGAGCTGAACCCCTTCCAGGCATGAAATATTTCATTGCTATGCAAGGAATATTTCCTTCAAGGGATTAATCATTTTAACTTTTTAAAGGTTTGATACGTTTAATCCCAAGAAAATCCACCATACAGTAACTGTATAGTGGATTTTTTGTCTTGGTGAAACCATTTATAAACTCCTTACTTGAGTTGATCTAATGCATAGTCTACATACAAGTTAGTTGCTATAAGTAACCCCTGTTCATCCATATCAAATGAACCATTATGATGTGGCTTACCTGTATTTGAATTGTTCTCATTTCTCGTTCCTACATAAGCATACATGCCCGGTACTTTAAGTAAATACTCTGCAAAATCATCTGCACCCAATGATTTTTCTCTTGTAGTAATGACACCTTCCTTAGTTACTATCTTTTCTGCTATAGCTGCTATTTCATCGCAAACCTCATTGTTATTTATAAGAGGAGAAGCGTAATCTTCAAATACAACTTCTACAAGGGCGCCATAGGCTGATCCTATTTGTTTTGCTATTTCTATTACCGCATGATTAGTCTTATTTCTAGTTTCAACACTAAATGACCTGGTAGTCCCCTCTAAAATAGCTTCATTTGCTATAACATTATAGGCTGTTCCTGCACGCATTACCCCAATACCTACAACAACAGTATCAAGTGGGTTTGTTTGTCTGCTTACAATAGCCTGTAAACCTATAACGATTTGACTGGCTATATAGAGTGCATCTACTGATTTTTGTGGCGTAGATACATGTGCGCTTTGACCTCTGACTATAATTTTAAAATAATCACAAGAGGCGTTTACTGCTCCCTTAGTCACTGACACCTTTCCTACATCTAAATCTGAAGTTACATGTATTCCAAAAATGCGATCTGCCGTATCAAGATAACCTTCCTCAATAAATACTTTAGCCCCCTGCCCTATTTCTTCTGCTTGTTGGAAGAATAAATACAGCTCCCCGCCCATTTCTGTTTCCTTTGCTTTTAAAATTTTGGCAGCTCCAAGTAGGCTAGCAGTATGTCCATCATGTCCACACGCATGCATCACCCCATCAGTGATTGATTTATAGGTTGCTTCCTTTAGATCTTGTACTCTAAGCGCATCTATATCAGCTCTCAAAACAAGTTTCTTATCCCCTAGTTGCTTCCCTTTTATAATACCTAAGACACCTGTCTTGCCCACTCTTTTATGATTTATTCCCAATGCCTCTAATTCTTGTTCAATCTTAAGGGCTGTGTTGTACTCTTCTAAACTGGGTTCTGGATGCCTATGGAAATGTCTTCTTAAACTAATGATATAGTCTTCTTCAACTTTTACATAATCTTTGATATTAACCATATCTATCGCCTCTTTCTTTGTGACTTCATTCTACTTTCCAACTTATTAATGTTTACTTATTATAGGATGCATCCCTTTCAATCTAAAAATAACTTTGCAAAATTATTATAGAGGATATCTTGAGTCATCTCTTCACCTAATTCTAAATCTAGGAAACGATTGACCTCTTCCTTATGATCCCACATAGGAAAGTCCGTTCCGAAAAAGAATTTTTTATAAAATAATTTCTCAAAGATAGACAGAACTTGCCTTTTATCTAATGTATAAAGACTACTACTCGTATCAAAATAAACATTGGGCAAATTAAGATAACGTGTTGCCTCATCCCACTGTTGCCATCCCCCAAAATGAGGTGCAATAAGCGTCAATTTCGGGAAAGTTTTGGCTACATTTGCTAATCTATATGGACTGGAAAAGTCATCTTTCATGCCCCCTACATGGCATAATACAAGAAGATTATACCTTTCTAACATTTTATATAGAGGCATCATTTTAGCGTCATCAATATAAAAATGTTGGAAATCAGGATGTATTTTCACTCCTTTAAAGCCCATTTCAGCCACACGTTTAATTTCTTTTTCATAATCTGACATATTAGGATGAAGGGTTCCAAGACCTATAAATTCCGGATGTTTACAACATTCATCATAAATAAAATCATTAATAGATTCAACCTGTTCCACTGTTGTGGCAGTAGAACAGATGAGATACTTTTCTACTGAAGCTTCGCTACCCGAACGGATTAAAGCTGCTGCCGTACCACTATGTAGCATTGTCATATTATAAAATCCGCCAATAGATGCTACTGCTCTATCCGCAATCTTATCAGGAAATATATGTGCATGCGCATCAATTATTCTATAGTTAACCAAAATATCTCATTTCCTTTCTTTTAATAGTGTCATCTCCCGCTTGTCAATATTTACTCATTATAGTCCTTCATAGCTCTGTAATCAATACCTTCGGCTTCGCCTAAACGCAAAACCCCCGAACCTAGAATGTTTTCTAAGTTCGGGTGGGGTTATATTTTGTAGCTTACATCTATCTTCCTCTATTCAAATAGGTTTACCGAATCTTCTAACTGATTTTTAATAATAGGATGATCTAACCAATGTGTCTCCGAATCAGCAACTTGCGTTTTAAAACTATCTCTTACAAACTTATAACGTTCACTTACACTGTACGCGTTTTCTACTTTAATATAGATTCCTTCCATAATACCTGTTAAATCCGCTTCACGCTCTATTTTTAAAAAGTCTAACTTTTGCTTCTCACAAGCCTCTTTCAAACACTGAGCCACTTTATCAGATATAAAAGTAGAAGGAGTAATGAGATTTTTTATCGTCTCAATTTTTTCTATTTCCCCTTCATATAATACCCTTACGCTATGAATAAAAGGATAAGCTTCTAACATTTTCCGCCTTGCCTGGGTACTTAGAAACTGCTTTTCATGCTTATCATAAATATCAAATTCCATAAAATAATGAGGCAGCCTATCATAATAAACTGTATGTTTAGCATACATCCATTCACCGTACATAATATATCTACTGCCTAATAGTGCATATAAAACCTCTTTAAATCTATTAGCCCAGGTTTTTAATAATTGAAACTGCTGTTCACTCTTATCATCTGTCAAAAAGTGTCCTCTACTTTGAAGAAATAATTCCCCTTGGGCTGAAAAACTTATACCGCTATTGGCGCCATCTATCTTTTCTTCTAACACAACATACTTACCCTTAATTTGTTCGAAAGGTATATCCTTTAAGTCTTCATCCCCTGTTTGTAGCCTTGAACCTATAATATGCCTTGTTCTAGGATACTTTATTAATTCATTATGCATTGTATCATCTCCCTTCCTTACTGCAATAGCTTAATAAAATCTCTATAGTTTATTCATTATAGCCTTTCATAGCTCTGTAATCAATACCTCTTTTATGGCAAAACACAAACCCCCAGAAACTTAGAAAATATTCTAAGTTTCTGGGGGTACTTTATGTAATAAATCTAGTTTAGGCTTTTTCCTTTTTCTTAAAACCTCGTTTGAAAAGAGGGTAAAGACTAACTACTATAAAAATCCATCCAAGGTATACCCCCATGAGGCCATGATGGATAAAATCACTTTTGGGTGCATGCCCACCATTCAAAATAAGTACAATCATAATATTAAGTCCGATAAAAACGCCTATCATCAACATATGAAGTAAATAGAATCTAAGAGGTTCTCTGCCAAATACCAGAACAGGTTGAAGCACTCTTGGAAGTTTCTTATCCAGCAGCCCTAAAATGAGTATACTAGGACCTAGCGTCATAAATAGGTAGAGTAGTGAAGCGGGATACTTCTCACAGTTGATAAACGACAAAATAGTAAAGAGGCTATTTTTCTGCAGCGTCCAAGGTGTTGGATCGCCATATAAATTAAGACCTCTAAGTACAAAGAAAGAACATGTTATTCCGAGTCCAATATAGATTAGAATTTTACTGCGTTTCGTCTGTTCTAACACCATAAGTTGGCCAAATACATAGCCTAATGCCATTACACCAACCCAAGGAATAAGGCAATATGTAACTTGAATATCAATGCCATAAGGCAAATTAAATATATCAGGAGAGTGAAATATACTCCAAATAAAATGGAAGTTACTAGACCTACTAATATTTATACCATTAAGCAGATTGTGTGCTACTACTATAATTACTCCAAAAACAAATATATATTTCTTTGAAAGCCATATGAGTCCAGAAAAGATAATCATTGAAACGCCAATTGCCCATAGTACTCCCAAATCAATATCCGTTAGTGAAGAGGTTATAAACCGTGATACAAAAACCACATCAAGCAGTATTAGTATTATGCCTCGTGAAATAAGATATTTCACCATTTCTTTTTTAGTTCTTCCCCTTTGTTCAGATAAAAAGATACTGACACCAGCAAGAAAAATAAATACTGGGGCACAAAAGTGGGTAATCCATCTGGTCATAAATATTAAAAATGTAGTATGCGTTAGATCTGTTGGTGAATAAGGAAAACTATGTATTGTACTACGCATATGGTCAAGTGCCATAATAACAGCAATTATACCACGAAGAGCATCTATGGATACTATTCGTGATGTTAACTTATCTTGAACTTTATACTGTGCTGCACATTCAATGTTTTGCATGCTTAACTCTCCTTCATTTAATTAAAACAATGTAGTTATAAATACATTTGCTCTTTAATTATAACAAAGTTTATCACGTTTAATAGTGACCAGCGTCATACCTACCCCTGAGAAAAGTAATGCATTAGCAAATAAAAACATACCCACTATACATCAAACACGTGGACGATATTTACTTTTTCATGTACTCCATTAAGTCGGATTGTAAGATATCATCCAGCTCCTGGCTGTTTTCTTCTCTTGTTTCTACAAATAAAAAACCAAATATATTGAGAAACTTACTATCTACTTTTCTCAGCATCATAACATGTTCAAAATCAGTGGTTAGCTTTTCATAATCAAACTGACTGCAGTCTAGTCCTGCCTCTTTCTTATCAAGTACAATAAGACTATAGAGTTTACCTGCTTTATCTTTTAGAATTTCCTTAAAATCCGGGACTTTCTTATTTAAATAGTAGTCAACTGTATTAATGCCATAGGCATAATAAGCAATATCTGTACAGCTTAGCCCGGCAAAACGCATAGGATTGACTTCAATAGGGACGATACGTTCTCCATCTAGCCTCACTTCTACATGCATTGGAAAATTCGTCAATTGAAGCACTTGATTAATTTTTTCTAAAAAATCTTCAAAAGGCTCTTTATAATTTTCAATAATCTCTTTACTTGTATAATAAATCCTGTCACTTACATCCTCAGCTGATACAAAGCGATGAGTGAAAATATTTAAAATAACGGGTTTACCTAGTTCATCGTAATAGGCATCAATAGCATATTCTGTTCCCTTAATATACTCTTCTAATATAAATTCCCCCAAATCTACTACACTCTCTGGAAATTGTGTTTTTAATTTTTCTTCCTGTTTTTTAATAACAGCAACTGCATTTTCCCACTCCGCTTGATTGTTTATCACATATACCCCTAAGCTGAAAAAACCTACTGCAGGTTTTAGAACTACAGGAAATTTAACTTTTTGAGCAGCATAATCTTCTAGCCTATCATAGGCAATTCTATCAAAGAAAAAATCAGGATAAATATCCTTTATTAATTCTCTGAAACTTGCTTTATTTTTAACTTTATTAATTCCCTCAATAATAGGCTCTTCTGATAAGTGATTATAGACCCAGTCTAATGCATTCTCTGAGGTGAGATAGAGTTTTTTATTCTCTTTATACTGACTAACCATCTTGTCATCGTCTACTAAATTCAGCTTATAGTCTTGATTGTGCCTCCTGGCAAATGAATTATTTAATACAGGTACCTTATTTGCCTCAAGGTACTTTAATAAATGATCTGATACATAGGGTTCTTCTAAAATAACCATTTTACTTCCTCCTCATTTGCTTTCATTTTTATCTTATAGTAACATATAAGTTATTATAATAAAATTTAAACTATTTTATATTATTATTAAAAAATATTTATGGGAGGATATAATGCAAATTAATCAGCTTACCACCTTTCTTAAAGCCTCAGAACTACTTAGTTTTTCTAAAACTGCAGAGGTCTTAGGCTACTCTCAAGCTGCTATTACTATTCAAATCAAACAGTTGGAAGAGGAATTTCAAGTGAAATTATTTGACCGTATTAGCAAAAAAGTCTTCCTAACGGGGGAAGGTATACAGTTTCAAAAGTATGCAAGTCACATTTTAGATACTATTAATGAAGCTCATATTGCCCTTCGGGAGTCTTCAGTCCTCAATGGTAATTTACGTATTGGTGCTTCTGAATCATTGTGTACTTATATACTTCCTCCTATTCTTGCACAATATCATGAGCTATATCCTGATGTAAGTCTTTCACTAAAAACAGGCAATGCTTCTGCCCTACTTGATATGCTTAAACAAAATCAAGTAGATATTGTCTATCTATTTGCTGAAAAAGCTGAACTTACTGAGCATAAACTACTCTTTGATAAACCTGAGCCTTTCGTTTTTTTAACTTCATTTAATCATCCCTTATGCAAATGCAGCCACCTTTCTATTCGTTCCTTAGAAAATCAAAGTTTTCTGCTAACAGAACCAGGATGCAACTATCGTAAGCTTCTCGAACACCTTTTCCTTGCAAACAATATGCATCTCCATTCTTTGCTAGAAATAGGAAATACAGAAGCCATTAAACGCTTCTGTGCTCAAGGTTTGGGAGTTGCCTTACTTCCTTATTTTACCGTTGCTGATGAATGTGCAAAAAAAGAGCTCCATCCATTAGATGTAAGCCCTTTGAATATTTGTTTATATCATCAACTTATTTGTCATAAGCAAAAACACCTCATAACGACCATAGAACAATTCATTAAACTTTATATTTCTGCTTTTTCGAGTGCGGAGACCTCTATGTAAAATTGCTATTCATCTATCCGCTTATCAGTTTGCCTACAGCCATGATACTGATATGATTCTATAAAAAAAGTGTAAATACCTAATATCTCTATTAAGTATTTACACAAAATTTCTAGCTTACTCATAAAATTTAACGGTTGCAAATGTTGCTCACAACTCTTCATTATTAACCTCTTTTTTACGTTATCATAAAGTCTATTTAACATAACTATACTATATTAAATAGGGACACAGTTAACATACACTATGTGCTAATTTATAATCTAATATAGGTAATTGCGAAACTCATTATTAATAATTAAGATAATTACAACAGAACTTGCATGATGAGATTTTATTTATCTATATTTAGCCACGTTAAGAGAAATCATAAAAATGGGCATAGCA
>Ga0123336_10004558_pt1 | contig 11214 bp, 10 predicted proteins | sample SSSSmetaG_FD_96466 | JGI IMG/M metagenome (GOLD analysis project Ga0123336, IMG submission 96466) | Glacier valley bacterial and archeal communities from Borup Fiord, Nunavut, Canada, to study Microbial Dark Matter (Phase II) - ​SSSS metaG | ecosystem: Environmental > Aquatic > Freshwater > Ice... | reverse complement strand
TATACGCTGGTAAAAAGCAAACTCAGGCGGGTTACACGTTATTAATTCTGTATCTACCCGACCCGCCTTTTCAAGGTTAGCCAAACTGGTCAAGTCTGCAAAACTGCCCTCCTGTGATAAAATTTTAGTAGGTTAATTAATAGACAGTTTGGCAATAACCTGCTGTTGACGGAAGTTAGGGTTAGTACCAGGGTTATAGGTACTTACAAAAGTCATATAATTCACTCCCCCAACCGTAATATTGCCAAAATAATCGCCAATGAAGGTGGTAATACAGCTCGCGCAGCCGGAGTGGGGAGCGTTCAATTGTGGATCCCAGGTGTTGGCGGTTAAGCGAATATTATGACCTTTTGGTGTGAGATTAGTCGTGTAATATTGCACACTGGCATTTACACAATAATTCTGGGCACCGTAAGGTGGGAGATTCCCGGCATAATTTGGGTTATTGGTATCCAGATTAAGCCCAGCCCCTGCTGCTTCAGCCGACCCTTGCCCCGGACAATTGAGGCGACGATCATACCAGGCGACGCTGACAATACCGTTATCTGCAACCGTTAGATTGGATTGCAACTCATCTACCGGGTTCTGGTTATCGTTTACCTGGATTGGGTTTGACCAACTATTTCCACCATCATAAGAGGCGCTCAAAATTATATTGGCAAATCCGGCACTATAATCCTCCCAGGACAAATATAAGGGGTATAGTCCATTGCTACCAGCTACCTTTCCCACCGTAAACGAATTCAAAATCCCGCTGCGGAAGGTAGTATTCGGGTAAATACCGGGGGAAAATACCACATTACTGGCGGCAACTAGCGGCCCGTGCCAATTAACCCCACCATCATTGGAATAAATTACCCCCAGATTAGCAAATGTTCGGCCTTGTTTGCTTGGAAAGTTTGTAACACTGGTCCAGACTGTTCCATTGCCGTCAACATGGGGTAGGAGATAGGTATCGGCAGAAGTGGCACTAAAAGTAGGAAGCACCAGCGGTTTGCTCCAATCGGTGTGTTGTCCATTGGGCAAGGCTTTAGCGGTAGATAGTTGGGGCTTACTACCATATGGCCCATTAAAATTCACCCACATAGCGTATATGGTGTTATAGAAGGGGCTATTGGGATTAGTATCAATGGTTATCCATTGCTTATCGGGGGCATTACCTACTGAGTTAACGGTAGCGATAAAGTCAGGTTGACTATTGCGGACTGCTATCCACTGCTGGGCGTTAGTTGAACCGGCTGGTCGAACTGATATCGCAATTGCTTCTGCCGCGATGGTTTTGTTGGGTAATCCTCCAATCTGGAAATCGTGAGTTCCGTCAGCATCATAGCTAAACTGGTAAGGCAGATTTAGGGCATAATAGTTCCCAAAGCCATCAAAAGCTCCAACCGGGTCGGTATTATCAGTCCAACTCTCGTAACCGGGAATATGGCCCTGTATCGGCCAGCTTTTCCCTCCATCAAACGACTCATAAAACCCAAGTTGATGGTTATAGCCTTCGGGGCTAACATACCACTTGGAGGAGCCAATCAGGTGTTTTGGATTGGTTGGGTCAACCCTCAAATCTGACTCGGAATGACCTTTCACTAACATAGGCGTGCTGGCGGGATAACCCGTGCGACTACCAGCCTGGGTCGCATAAGTAGTAAGGCCAATGTCCTCACCAGTGTTGGCGGCACCAGCACAATCTGACATTCCACTATAACCATTGGTAGGGCCAAGATTGGTAAAATAACCCACTTCCGGGCGGTAGCAACTGGTTTTCTGAGTGGTCGCAAAGACATTGCTTACCTTAGAACCTGCAAAACTGGCGGCATAAGCGGCATCGCTTTGGATTCCCTGCGGTATATTTCCCACTCCGCTCCCAGCGGCGATTGCGGGTGATAAAGCCATAGCGGGAGTGGCAAGCGCCAACCCAAGAACAACTAACAAAAGCGTATAAGATCTGGTTGCCCGTTTCCCTCGCGTCATAGTTTCCTCCTTAAAGTATTCGTTCCAACAGGAATACGAGGTTAAAATTCAACTTAACCTCCCATTGCACAAAATTTCTGCGAAATAAATATTTAGCTTTTAGGTACGCTGCTAAAAGAGGGCTACTTCATAGTTTAATGTTGGATTAATATACCAGAAAAACCGCTGGCTGACTAATGCGGCGTTTTATTTTGCCCTGGTGGAGTCTGGGGAGGGCCAGGTGGAGTTTTTACCTGGCCGGGAGGGGTCTGGGGGGCAGGAGTAGTTTTTGCCTGTCCAGGTGGGCTCTGGGGAGTGCCAGGGGTTCTGTCAGGTGGTTGGTTAGTAGTAGATTCGGGTGTAGGAGTCGCGGTAGGAGGCTGGGTTGTAGTCACTACCACCGGAGTAGTAATTTGAGTGGGTGGTTGAGAAGTTGAAGTACTAAAAGTAGTGGTTGCCGCACTTGTAACGGCAACAGTAGGGAGACTGCTGGTTGGTCTAACTGTTGGAATAGGTTCGGCTATGGGGGTAGCGGTTTCTTTAGTAGTTTGCACAACCTTTGGACTATCCAAGGTAGGGGTCGGAGCAATTGTAGCGTGCACAATCACTGGTTTTTCGGTGGCGGTAGGGGTGGCAATTACTTTTGTTGTAACAGGGACAGGTTGAGTATTTATACTAAGCTGCTGACTGTCATTACTGGCTAAATTTGTCAGTTCAGTTTTAACCTTTTCAGGCAAATTGGCGGAAAGCTCAATTGTTTGCAAGCGCACCAGATTATTTTTTATTTCTGACTCAATAACAGGCTTTTGCGAATCATTCGCAAACTTCAAACTGTCGTCAATTGCCTGTTGATAGCTGGAAAAAGTTTTATCCAGCCCGGCGTAAGAGCCTTTTCTGACTGCTCGTTCGATTTCGTCCAGGCGTTTGGCGGCAAAGTGTTGACGGGCATCTGCTTTTGCAGCATTGGAAAAACTTAGATATTCATCCCAGCGGTCAAAACCCAGCTTAGCATCATACAATAAATCGCCCGGTTCGCTGGCCTGGGCTGCTCCCACAAAAATACTGCTAACCAGTACAAAAATTAGTAAAGAGGCAGCAACTTTAGTCAGCCAGGCGGTCTGCCAACCTTTCTTTTTCTTTGAGTTTGCTTTGGTTGGTCTAACCAGATAATTGGTCGGTAACGGTATTATTTTCCCACCATCAGCCACGCCATCTTGCAGTGGGTGAGTATCAGGGGCAGTCAGTTTTACGGCTAACTTCTGCCAAACGCGCTCTTTAGGAAGAATTAAAAGCTCACTTCTCTCTTGTACACCTAATTCGTTTAACTGAAGGGCTACCTTAACCGGGCCGCCAATAACAAGCCAATCGTTACCATAACGAATCTGGCAGGACTCAACTGTTTCCTCACCTTGAAGAATCAGCCTAATTGCTTCGTCAGTTAGATTGTAGCTCCTTTTTTCCAATCTAAACCTCTTGCTCAAGTAGTTTAGCCAGTGAAGCCAGGGCGCGAAATTGAATGCCCCGAATAGTCCCCTCATTTTTCCCTAAAAAAGCCGCTACCTGGGCATGACTCCAATCTTCAATAAAACGGAAAATTAAAACCTGTCGCTGTTCTTCTGGCAATTGAGCCAGAATTTTTTTTAGTAAAGTTGTCCGATCTTTCTTCAGAAAATTTAAAATCGGATCGTCTTCGGGATCATCATCGAAAATATTTAGAATGTAATCTGCATCAACACTTGCGTCCGCCGCCTCATACATAGTATGAAAGCTTTTTTTATGGTTAATTACCAGATTGTGGGCAATTCGATAAAGCCATGCAGTAAATGGGATACTCTCTTCAACTCTGTAACGTCCTATGGCTTGCCAGGCTTTTAAGAAAACCTCGGCGGCCAAATCCTCGGCCTCCGTGGAATTGGATAGGTGATAACTACAATAACGGTAAATTCTATCAAAGTGGAGCTGATAAAGTTCGCCAAAAGCAGTAACATCGCCCTGCCGTGCTGCTAAAACCCATCTGTTCAGGTTGGGTTCAGTAGTTGGCAGGCCAACTTGCTTTGGCTTAAATCTATTTATTCCACTTGAGAGGTTTTGATTTAGCAATTTGCTTGTGAGTCTTACTAAGTTTTTTAATGAAACAGGCAAGTTTATTTTAGCGCATTTTTGGGGCGGAAAGAAGTCCTAATTTTGTCCTTAGAAAATGGTACCAGCTTCTAACAGGACTAACGGGTCAATTTTTCCTCAAACGTTATTTCAAGTCACTTGTTTTAACTAATGACAGGAATTTTTAATCCTGGAATGACCTGCTAGTCCTGTTTAGGATAGAAATACATTCAGCTTACGTTGTGACACAGAAAGGACTTTTCTTTATGACTATTTTTTCAATTCGTCTCCGCACCAAAACAATCTGGACGGGGCTAGGGGTAATGTTACTAATGGCCCTGGTTGCTCTGCCATTTGTAGCCCTGGCCGATAATGTGAATTATGGCATTCCGGTATCCTCGGTTTCACCCTCAGATATGGCAACTATCAACCCCGCTGGCGATGGTACTATCTTCGTAAATGCGGTGGCTTCCGACCAGGCTTATGACCTGTTTTTTACCTTGAATACCTGGGCGCAGCCAGACCGGCAGCGCAATACTTACCCTATTTCTACCCCGGTTACCGCCCGCAAACTTTCGGGTATTGACTGGTCCGGCAATACTAAACTCTCTTTGAACTCTGGGAATTTTGCTAGTGCAAATAACACCGTGAACGTGACCTACACTGACACCGGTACTGCCACTTCCCACAATGTCCCGATATATGTGAAGTTTACTGTACCTTCCTGTAGTGATATGGGGAATGGACAAAACCAGGTTAAAATCCAGGCTGATACTGCGGGTGTGGCTCATCTTGGTAATGGTAGTGGTATTATTATCCGCTTTGAGTGTGTCTTTACTGTACCCTCGGTTATCCCAAGCCCGACTCCAGTACCTACAAATACTCCTGTCCCAACGGCGACCCCGACTAGAACACCGATGGCTACGCCAACACCGACAGCGACAGCGACACCAACACCAACCGCTACCCCTCAGGTTTGCTATGACTACAATGGCAACCCGATTTCCTGTCCTTAATCTATTACTTGTAGCAATTTTGTAAAGGGCTAGCGATACTGCTAGCCCATCCCGTTTATGAGCTAACTAATGAAAGCTAACCCACTCCAAAACAATAAATCAGCATTCTTGAAATTAGAAAGCTGGTCAATAAAAACTCACTGGTTAACCTTACACCTTACGAGGCTCTGGCCTATTTTGGTTTTAACCCTGGTAACCCTCTGGCTGCGGATTTTAACCCTGCCCTGGTTTATTGAGTCGCGGGATGGTCTCTTTTTTACCAGAGGAGTGGAACGCTATTCAGTTTTTGAAATGCGTCCTCAATGGCCTGGCTACCCGGTCTATATCTGGTTAGGTAAGTTTTTCAACCTCTTTTTTAATAACTCTACCCAGGCCTTACATGTTCTTTCCGCGCTAACGGCTACCCTCACGATCTTACCGATAGCCGCCCTGGTATATAACTGGCAAAAAGCAAGCGGGGTTGAAGAAAGCCCGGCGCGATTGGCAGCTGTGGGTGGGGGCTTAATCTGGGCACTGGTTCCCTTATCCTGGCTAGGGGGTAGTGAGATTTTCAGTGACTCGTTGGCCTTACTGATGGCAGTAACAATGTTGTGGTTTTGCGGGCAAGCTCTCTCAGTAGCGACCAAACCGGAACGCTGGCTAATACCAGCCGCAATAATCGGTGGGTTAATGTTAGGCGCGCGGCTCTCTTATGTTGCGCTGTTGTTACCAATATTTTTCGTAGCCTGGCAAAAACGGCGGCATTGGAAATATTATCTCCTCCCTTTCCTAACTCTGTTAAGTCTAGGTTTATCGGTAGGAGTCTGGTTGGGTTGGCAATGGTGGATGGAAGGTTCGCGGTTTTTCGAGGCAGCTACCCGCCATTTGGAAGGGCATTACAGTAGCTGGGGAGGAAGTGTAACTACCGACCACAATTTACTTACGCGCCCGTTGCGTCTCTTAGACACTTTGATAACCTATGGTTTTGGGGGTTGGTGGCCTGATACTCCACTAATTCGATTACCCCTTACGCTCGTTTTAGCGGGACTGATGTTTAATGGGGGGCGGCGTTTGCTGCGATCTGCCAATAAATCAGCTTTAATATTAGCCTTAGCCTGGATAAGTCCTTATTTTGCCTGGATTATGTTGGGCAATGATGTTGACCTGGCCCGTTACGATCTGCCGTTTGTAGCAATGGGCTGTATCCTGGCAGCAATGGGAATTCCAACCAGGCTTAAAATCGCCTACCCCACTGTTGCCCTAATTGTTTTAACCGTCGGAATAGTTTCTGTACCATTAGCCCTGGAACATCAAAACAGTTTACCGATTGCCCAGCGTTTACCCGCCTATATGAACCTGGAACTGAAACCAGAGCAAAGCACCCTAATAATCGGCGATGACACCTCGCCTTTAATTTTCTTTGCTCAGGAATATGCCCCTTCTATCCAGAGTATCCGGGTTTTAGACGCAGATTTACCTGTCCAGGTTCAAAAACTATCCGAGGCTGGGCGAAGCGTTTATATAACCTCAAATTCCGCGGTTCCGCCCAAAGATTGGCTTCCAGTAGCGCGTTTATGCCGTAGCCGTTTTATGGAGTCGCGTGGCTCTCTCGAAACCTGGTTTTACCGTTATAGTCCCGGAACTAACATTAAGCCAACATTAGCTTGTTTTCAACCCTAAATCATAACGTCTTAACAGCGCAGTAGTTTCGTCATTAAAGGTTAGTAGCGCAATGATTAAAGATTTTCTTCAAAATCCCGCCACCAGATTAATTCTGCCTGCCAGTAGCGCAACCAGGAGAGCGCGTAGACTTCGTTGGGCCATTAAAATTACTGGCACGCTCTTACTATTGCTTTTTATCTGGAAGCTGAACCTTCATCTGGATCAAATTGCAACCGGAATCCTTCGGGCCGATTTTTTACCGGTTTTATTCTCGATTCTATTGATTTTCCCAATTATGGCTCTCAAAACCTGGCGCTGGTGTCTGATATTAACAAAGCTCGGCATTAAATTACCATTTAGAGAAGCTTATGCCCTTTATGCACTAGGTTTATCGGCGGGCAGTTTTACCCCCGGTCAGAGTGGCGATGCCATTAAAGCCTGGTATTTACGTGATAGGGGGCATTCTTTTGGAAATAGCCTGGTCTCCATTGTCCTCGATCGTTTGTTAGATGTAATCATCCTGATATTTCTGGCTAGTAGCGGTTTACTGTTTTTAGGTTCAGAATTTGCCGGGGAATTACCAATCCTGCTACTACTTGGCCTGGGTTTAAGTCTGGCTTTCTTGTTCTTTGCTATACCATTTTTGCGTAACCAAATTTTAGGATGCTTTTTGGCCTTTATTTTTCGGCGTAAATTAAAAACTGAATTAACTGAAAATCTACCGATTGCTGCCAATGGACAAACCTATCTTATAACCCTAGTAACAGCCAGTCTGGCAATAATGCGGGTCTGGTTACTGGCCTTAGCCCTGGGTATGCACCTTAATCTTCCAGAGGCCATAACTACCAGTAGCCTGGGAACAGTTGCCGGGCTAATACCCATTTCCACAGCAGGCATTGGGGTGCGGGATGTTACTTTAATCGGCACGCTTGGTCAGTTAGGCTATGCCACTGAGCTGGCGGTCAGTCTTTCGGCTCTAGTATTACTCTTAAATATTGTCAATCTTGTAGTTGGGTATTTCACCTGGATAATCCTGTCCAGAGTGAAACAAGTTAAGCTTGCCGGCGCAAGTATTAACTAAGAATCTTAGAAGGAGCAGCTAATTATGGCACATTCTAAATCTCGTCGTTCTAAAGTTATTAAGGGTTTTTCTTTCCTAATGGTTTTATTGTGCGTACTTCCAGTAGGTACAGCCCTGGCCGATCCGAATTTTATCTTGGACGGTTTTAAGGATAAGTGGTCTCGCGCCGACAAACCGGTGAATGATGGCACTGCTAACCCAGCCAGAAGCTGGTTATGGGGGCCAGAGGGGTTTAACCCACCAACTACTACCACCGAACCCTACGGCGATAGCCCTGGTGGTGTACGGACGGTGGAATATTTTGATAAAGCGCGGATGGAGTTAAATAATCCCGCAAGTGGCCTGGTAACCAATGGGTTATTGGTAAGAGAATTAATTAGTGGAAGATTAGCGACCAGCGATGCCGCTTTTACCCAGCGCCACGCCGCCGATGACATACCAGTGGCAGGTGACCCCAGTGGCAATGATGGCCCTACTTACTTTAGTTTTCAGAAAGTCGCCAGTCTTAATAACGATAACCCTTCGGTAGACCAGAGCGGGCAACCTGTCAGTAATACTTTAAGCAAAGATGGTACAACAGGCACTGACCAGACTCTAGGGGCAACTGTTCACTATGTTTATTTTGATAAGGATGGCTTGAAGCACAATGTACCAGATGTATTCTGGACATTTATGAACCAGCGGGGGAATGTTTTTGTAAGTGGCGGATTACAAACCAACCAACCAATTTTAGGGAATAACCCCCTGGCCCCCTGGCTGGATGCAATGGGGTTACCAATAACCGATGCTTATTGGGCAAAGGTAACTGTTGCTGGGCAGGTTAAGGATGTATTGATCCAGGCTTTTGAACGACGAGTAGTGACCTATACCCCCTCTAATCCAGCACCATTCCAGGTGGAGATGGGTAATGTTGGTCGTCATTATTATAATTGGCGTTACAATCCCGCTTATGATGGCATTACTGCGGTTCCAGCCACTTGTGATAATTTGCCAGCCAGTACCGGAGGGGCTTATCCTTTCCTCAAGTGCGGACCGGCTGGGATGGTTATGGTAGCTGCCGCGCCGATGAGCCCGAATGAAAAAGTGACAATAACGGTTACTCGTCCCAGTGGCGGCAAAGCCACCACGGTTCTACCAGCCCAGGCTGACGGAACAGTGCGGGTTTCTTATACCAGCCTATCCACCCAGCAGGGTAAGTTTACTTTTAATTTCAAGGGTCAGAGTAGTGGCAAAGAAGCCGAAACTTATGTTTTTCTAACTGCTCCAGTTGACAAGCCTACGGTATTCGCCTACCCGAACCCTGGCAAATTAGACCAGGATATTACAGTGGTGGTGGTTGGTTTTGATCCAGGGGAAACAGTTGATATTCTGGCTTTATCGCCCGCCCCTAACGCTCCCAAGTTGGGTTTGTTTGGGGCTACGGTTACGGCTGGTGGTGGTGTTACCACTCTTTTAATCCCCCGAGAAATTTTCCAGAGTAAGCCCCAATATCTAGTTGAGGGAGATTGGACGATGTTAGTGCGCTCTACCAACGGCAAAAATACCGCTTCCGTTATTATCAAGCTTGGTAAATAAGTAGCGATTGCTGGGGAGTTTAGTTTTAAAGTTCAGCTACAAGCAGAGTTTTGTTGTCAGACTCCCTACCTCTTTTCCAACCAGCGAATAAACTGAGGAGCCAGCTTTTCATTTGTACCAAAATGGAGGTGAATGTAAGAGGCAATCACATTTCCTCTTAGCCAGCCTTCTGGCTGATTATTCTGGGAAGGTATCAGATAGGCGGCCTGCGACCTCTCAAACTCATTTTCAAGTTGTGACCAGTGAAATTCATGCCCTCGTATTCGTTGGCTGGATGCTAAGAAGGGATGCCCAGGGGCGGCTTCGACTTCAGCATACCAGATTTTAACCCGCTGGCTTTGCATGATTGTTTTATTCGGTAGGACCCCAACCATCGGGTAGTGTATACCATTGAAATCAATCAATTCCTGGCAAAGATACATCAGGCCACCGCACTCGGCATAAACCGGTAGCCCCTCGCTAGCTGCCGCAGCAATCGACTGTCGCATACTGATGTTGGCAGTTAGCTCCCGCGCAAAAACTTCCGGGAAACCTCCGCCTATGTACAATCCATCCAAATCAGCCGGAAGCTGTTGATCAAAAAGTGGGCTAAACGGGACAATCTCGGCACCCCAGGCCCGCAGAAGGTCCAGACTATCCTGATAATAAAACCCGAAAGCAATATCCTGGGCTAAACCCAATCGAACACGAGCGGGTAAAGTCTGGTCAGGGAACAGTTTTGCCAAACGGACTTCAAGGGTATATTGCGGGGGTCTGATAAGCTTATCCAATTGTTCTAAATCAACTGTAGTAGCAATCTGTTCGGCCAGGGTTTCCAGTTTGGTTTCAAGTTGGAGTTGGGCCAGGTCCTCCCCAGCAGGTACTAATCCCAGGTGGCGTTCGGGCAAAGCCCAGGCAGCGTTGTTTGGTAACCAACCAATCACCGGAAGATTCGTCGCGGCCTCAATTGCCTCTTGTACCCAGCGGGCATGGGTGGGACTCCCGGCATTATTTAATAAGAAACCTACCAGATTAAGGGCTGGATCGAAAAGCTTTAGACCCAGGGCCTGTGCGCCTGCCGTCCGTGATACTTTACCAATATCTAGCACCGCCAAAACTGGTATACCGAGAAGTTTAGCTAAGGCAGCGGTGCTACCTTCCTCAGATAAGCCATCTTTACCATCATATAAGCCGCTCATTCCTTTTACCACACAGATATCTACCTGACTGGCAGCCTGATTAAATAGTTCCAGCAGGTTTGTCGATGGCAACATAAAAGTGTCCAGGTTCCTGGTAATTCTACCAGTGGCCTGAGTAAGGTAAGTTGGGTCAAGATAATCCGGGCCTGTCTTGAAAGGTTGCACTAATTAGCCCTTGTTCCGTAAGGCCCGCACAATCCCACTGCTGAAGGTGGTTTTGCCTACCCCACTTGCCATTCCGGCGATTAATATTGCTCTAGACATAAGCCAACTCCTGTTATGGATAGCTGAGGTTTCGGTGTAACTTACTATCGAATAAGGTTTTTTAGGTGTTGTATAAGACTATAAAGAGATTGAAATTCCTGACGGATTTCCTGGTAAGTCATGCGCCACAAACCATCGGGTAACACTTCCACCCAGTAATCGGTATTGGTTTTATCCTTTATTACCTGGAAACCGTTTCTTTCCAGGGCGCGAGCAGTCCAGATTGCCCTTAAACCCTCCCCAATTAAGGTTACTTGTCCTAACCAATTATCTACCATCTGGAACGAGCCACTCTCAGAATTAAAGGTGAGGCGTTGGGCAAAGCGGCAGCCTATCGCTTGCTAAAAACTTTGGGTCTTAGTGGGCAGACCAGCAAACAATTCCTGAATTTCCGGGTTGTTGGTCATCG
>Ga0123336_10004557_pt1 | contig 11215 bp, 10 predicted proteins | sample SSSSmetaG_FD_96466 | JGI IMG/M metagenome (GOLD analysis project Ga0123336, IMG submission 96466) | Glacier valley bacterial and archeal communities from Borup Fiord, Nunavut, Canada, to study Microbial Dark Matter (Phase II) - ​SSSS metaG | ecosystem: Environmental > Aquatic > Freshwater > Ice... | reverse complement strand
AGTTCACCTGTTTTCAAGTAATGAACAGTTCTTTTAAAGAGCCACGGATTTCCTTGTGCTGCTCTGCCGATCATCACAGCATCGCATCCTGTATACTCTAACATTCGTTTTGCATCTTGGGGACTTTTGATATCTCCATTGCCTATTACCGGAATTTTAACATTCTGTTTTACTTTCTTAATAATATCCCAGTCTGCACTTCCACTATAAAACTGGTCTCTCGTCCTGCCATGCACTGTGATAGCGCTTGCTCCTGCTTGTTCTGCTATTTTAGCTATCTCAGCCGCATTCACATGGTCTAAGTCAAAGCCTTTTCTTATCTTAACTGTAAGCGGTTTAGTAAGCCCTTTAGCCACTTCATAGATAATTTCTCCTATTCGTTCAGGATTTTTCATAAGAGCTGATCCTTCTCCATTTTTAGTAATCTTTGGAGCCGGGCATCCCATATTAATGTCTATAAAATCCACATCACTTTCAGCTACTTGCTTTGACATTTCACTTAAAATATAAGGATCACTCCCAAAAAGCTGTGCACCTATAGGGTGTTCTCTTGGGTCTACAGAGAGTAAATCATTTGTTTTTTCACTCTTGTATAATAACCCCTTCGCACTTACCATTTCTGTATACATCATCCCGCATTCAAACTCCTTGCATATCAGCCTAAAAGGGAGGTCTGTAACACCTGCCATCGGTGCCAGAAATACATTGTTATCGGTTGTTACAGTGCCAAATTTCACTTTTAATCATCCTATCTATTCTTTTGATAGATGAGCTCTAGCCCTTTTAGGGTGAGAAGCCCATCGTAGTGTTCTATCACATCTGTCCCATCTTGTATAATCTTTGCAAGGCCTCCCGTTGCAATAATCTTAAGAGACGGACAATCCATTTCTTCTTTTGCTCTCTTAACAATATATTCTACTTGTCCTATATAGCCATATACAAGTCCTGTTTGCATACTGGTAATCGTGTTTTTGGAGTCTAAGACACCTTTTGTTCTTTTTATCTCAATATGTGGAAGCTGCGCCGCTCTTCTCCAAAGTGCATCCGCACAGATGCGTATACCCGGTGAAGTAATGCCTGCTATAAATTCACCTTTTTCGTTAATAATATCATAGGTAGTTGCTGTTCCAAAATCAATAACCATACAAGGGCCACCATAGAACTCATAGGCAGCTACTGCGTTGACAATTCTGTCTGCCCCGACTTCTCTTGGGTTATCTGTTCGTATAGAAATACCAGTTTTGAGGCCAGGCCCTACTATAAGGGGCCTTTTATTAAAATATTTTTTGATACTATTTGTAAGAGAATACATAATATCTGGGACCACCGAAGCTATCACAACAGCCTCAATATCTTTAGGTGTTACATCGCCTTGTCTTAATAGTTCAACCATCGTAATGCCGTACTCATCAGACGTCCTTGGTGTTTGGGTTGTAATCCTGTAGCTTCCTCTAAGTTCTCCATCTTTCATAGCTCCCAAAACAATATTTGTATTACCTACATCTATAACCAATATCATATTTATTCCTTCTTTCATGCTATATCCTAATAGGCATAGGGCCTATATCTCAAAAAGCAGACACAAAAGTGTCTGCCAAATCTTAGTATTTCAATTTCTTTAAAGCATATACAATAGGTGGTACGATAAGTCCTGTTACTATAGCCTCTACGATGCCACTTGTTGATACAAGTGTTGTTGCAAGCAGACTCACTTCTTGTAATTTATCAGGGAATATAAAACTTACAGCAATAACTATTGCTCCTAATGTAAGCACTGTATTAGTGAGTGAACCTATTATACTTCCTACTATATAGGCTGTCATATCTTTTTTAAATAATTTTTTAGCCCAAACATACATATAATACGCAGCAATGCCTATAAAAATCCTTGGTAAGATAGACACGAGCGGATTTCTAAACAATTGATCTATCCATCCTGGCGCTGAAAGTGCCTTTATGAAGCTTACGCTCCCCATGACTGCTCCTAATGCTATTCCTCTTTTAGGTCCTAATAGAATAGCTCCCACGATGACAGGTATATGTATCGTGCTAGCTGACACCGGGCCTAGCGGTATGAGTCCTATCGGCGTGAAGGCCAGTAAAATAATGATACCACTGAGCATACCTAAAATTGTTAAGTCTTTTACATTTACTTTATTTCTTTCCATTTTACACTCTCCTTGTTCTCATTCTTCCTTATTAGAAGATACAAGACAATATTTTTTGTCTCTTTATTATAAATGAAACGCGAGTGTTTTTCAAGTGTAATTGTGAGATTGTGTTTATTTTAGAAAGTTCGCCAGAAATCTTAGTGTTCTCCACTTTCTCATCTCCGTGTTTCTAAAACTCTAAGATCCCCGGCTAGCTTCTCCAATACTCAAGACACACAATTTCAGACGCGGGTAATTATAAGACCTATAACAACTATAATTATGAATAATGATATGACTTTTAATAACTATAATAAAGAAGCAGTTACCTCAATTAATCTAAATCCTGAATATTCATCTTCTTAATTTCATTATTATTTTTCTCTTTTACCTTTGCTCTGCACGCTAAGTAAATAACAAGGTTAATGATTGCTGGAATTGAAAAGAGTATAAAGACCATTATGACTGGTGTGATTTGGCCTGTGTACACCATACTACCAAAAGAAGCAAATGCTGCAAACAATACATAAAGTATTGGCAAAATTAAACCGAACCATTTATTTTTTTGCATTGAGAGAAATACTTGTAAAACAAGAAGTATTAAAAACATCAGCAGCACTATTATTAACGTTAACCCTTTCATAGCCATTTTAATCAGTCTCCTTTTTTATCTTTTTATATTCCGAAATCAAGATTTTAGCAGTATCAAAATCAAGCTTTTCATTTACAGCCAATCTTTTTATCAGTGAAATATAGGGCTCATTTGAATGATCCTCACTTATTTGTATCTTTTGAATCAAACGGTCTAAACGCAGTCTAACTGTTGGATAGGTTACACCATAAATAATTGCAATTTCTTTGAGTGACCCGGATGCAAGTAAAAACTTTTTCATGAATACTATATCTTCGTCATCCAAATTATTTAACCAATCAGGTAAAACTTCTATCGCCACATCAGCACCTCCTGATAAATTATTATGCTTTATTGTAATAGTATTCTTAATAATGTTAAATATAACATTTAATATTATTAAAGTCAATTAAAATAGGATTAAGCAAAATGCTTAATCCTATTAATAATTATATATTGGTACGTAAGAAACTACATAGTTTTGTAATGACTTCCCGTATGCGATAAAGTTCACTTTCTCTGTAGCGTTTTCTCCATAGATTCTCATAATCCATAAACCAATTTTCTATCGTTGTGGCGAGATTGGCATCTATCCGTTCTTCTTTTATAACAAGTACAAATTGAACCATCCACTTCATCCCTTGTATATCGCAAAAAACTTCAACAAGATCATCACTGATGGAAGCTCTATAAAAAGGTGCTATCTCTGAGACACGCTCTTCAAGGGCTTCTAATCGTGCAAAACTTGCTAGTAAAAGTTCCTCTTTTAAACCATGAAAATTGCTGGTGATGTCTCCATACATAAAATTATTATGATACCTTCCATAAAACCACTTCATAAGATGCTCCCACGTAACAACTCGTTCATTACCAATCTCTTCTAGCATATTTACATAGGACTTGTCGCACAAATTATCAACTGTTTTCGCACTAGGATTCCAGGCTTTTTTTGTACCGTATTTAAGAAGTGGCAACGATGTAGATAGATGATTAATCTGTCCAAAATCGCCCCAATCTGTAATTAAAACACCGGTTGCATTGTATTTTACGCCGTACTCAATCATTTTATCAATATTGCTATAAGCGCGTTTATAATCATTCACAAAGTGATTCCAACCAGCTGTAGAAGGGCATGTATAATAAGGCAAGTGTGTTTTCTCAAACACTGCAAAATCAGCTTCCTTCACCGTCGCTTCATACCACCAATGAAGCGGTATTGCATCCCGGCGGATCTCCCGGATAAACCCTGGGTATTGTAAGATAACATCCCCCCAGTACATTGGGATTTTGTCATGTTCAATAACAACATCTAATATTTGATTCAAAAAATCAACATACAACCTTGCCGCACCAACTTTTTCTAGCTTTTCTTTATTGCGTCCTTTTCCCATATCATAGGTTTCATCACCACAGATATTTAAATATTTACTTCGGAAACAAGGGGTGATTTCACTAACCATTTGCCTCACAAGTTCCAGACTTTCCTGATTTGTGCAATCAATGGTATGTTGCATCTGGCGGTTCATCCACGAATAAGGCGCGTTGTTAAAATCTTTATATTCACATAGATGTTTGAAACTATCACTTTTTAGCAATTCATAAAGATGTCCAAAAGTTGCAATACACGGAATCAACTCAATATGACGTTCATAACAGTATGTATCAAGTTCCATAAATTCCATCGGAGAAATACCATCTTTCCCCATACTCACTTCACTCATAAATGAAAACTGAAAAGTATGTTCCATATAGATCTGCAGCTGATTAACTTTATAGTGAGACAAAGTATCAATAACTTCTTTAAGATAAGATAATTTTGGAATACGTCCTCTGGTAATATCTAACATGACGCCTCGGTGTTTAAAATAAGGTTCATCTTCTATAATCATTTCATTAAGCCTTAGGCCTTGGTTCATAATAATATCAATCAGTGTAGCAACCCCATAGTATTGTCCTATATGCGCTGATGCAATGATTTTAATCGTTTTTGGCGTAATATGAATTTCATACCCCTCATCTGAGCGCACTCCGTTATCTGCGAGGATAAAATAAATTGCATTTTCCTCTCGCTCTTCATCAATTAATTGGCTTTTCTTCTGGATATTTAATAACAATTTATAAGAAAATTGTTCTTCTAAAAATGCCTTTATCTTAGCATAAGGCGACCCTACAAAAACAGGATCACCTTGCTGAATAAATATCTTTGTATTGGGTAATATTGTAAAGATATTTTTTTCTAATTTTTTCATGATATTGCCTCCATGGGAGTAGTTTCGCTGTTGCTTTATAATTCTATACCTTAATTGAAGAGTTTTCAACTGATTACTATTTAAATAACCTGCTGATTATTTTTTTACAAAATACACTTTAATTCAACATTTTAATCTACTCATTAAGTCGTAATAGTTGCTATATTGGCTAATTTAAGGTAATATGAAGTGTACATAAAAATAAGTATAAAGGAGTATAATATGAAAATTTTTTCCAATAAGTCACTAAAAACGGTGCTATGTTTCCTAATGGTTTTCTCTGTCACTATGCCTGCATTTGGGGCTACACCTTTAAATGATCATATGTCACATTGGGCTAAAGACACGATTCAGTCAGCCCTTTCTTCTGGGATTGCAAATGGTTATCCAGATGGATCATTTAAACCCAACAATGCAATTACCCGTGCAGAATTTTTTGCGCTAACAAATAACGTCTTTGGATTCACTGGTACTACTGAAACTACATATACTGATGTGCCTAGCGCTGCTTGGTATGCTCCTGTTATTGCAAAAGCAGAAACAGCCGGCTATATTAGTGGCTATCCGGATAGAAGTATTCATCCAAAAGGCAATATTACCCGCCAGGAAGTGGCCGCCATCATTGGACGTCTCAAATCTCTCGGCGCATCATCAAATAGCCTTTCCTTCACCGATGCCTCTTCTATTCCAAGTTGGAGTAAGGCGGATATCATTGCTGTCTCTGAAGCAAAGATCATGAATGGCTATCCAGATGGCAGCTTCAAACCTACAGCACCAACTACAAGAGCTGAAGCATTAATAGCCATTACTAAGGGTTTTAATCACGATACTGCGAATACGCCGAATCCTGGCACGGTGAAGATTCCGGTAAGCGCTATTAGCGTTACAGGAACAACAACGGCCTTAACAGCCGGAGGATCAACTAGAACACTAACGGCAAATATTAGTCCCATAACAGCTACAAATAAAAGTGTAACATGGTCATCCAGTAATACTGCTGTAGCGACTGTTGTAGATGGTGTGGTAACACCAGTGGCAGCAGGAGTAGCAGTTATTACTGTAACAACTGCTGACGGCAGTAAAACAGCAACTTACACCATGACAGTAAAAGCAGGAGCAACATCAGGGACACCATCAGTAACACCTGTAAGTGGTATTACAGTTACCCAAGTAGCCATGACCTTAACAGCAGGCGAAGCAACTGGCACTATAATCGCTACTATCACTCCTTCAAATGCAACAAACCAAAATGTAATTTGGATTTCAAGCGATATAAATGTAGCAACTGTAGCCAATGGTGTAGTCACACCTATAGCTGCAGGAACAGCTCTAATTAGTGCAACCTCAGCTTTTGATGGAACAAAAGTCGCAACAACAGCTGTGACAGTACTTATAGCAAACCAACCATTAGCAGCCCCAGTAAACCTTGGCTTAGCTGGTAATTATGCAATCTTGTCAAAAACAGCAATCACTTCAGTACCGGATTCTGTCATTACAGGAAATATAGGTGTCAGCCCAATTGATGCGACAGCCATTACTGGATTTTCTCTTGCGGCAGATCCTTCTAATTTGTTTGCAAGGTCAACTCAAGTTACTGGGAAGGTATATGCTGCAAACTATGCTTCTCCAACTCCCATTGATCTGACTACAGCAATCAGCAACTTGGAAACTGCGTATACTGATGCTGCAGGAAGAGCTGTAAATTTCACTGAACTACATAGCGGAGACCTTAGTGGCAAGACACTTGCCCCTGGTGTTTATAAGTGGGGCACAGGTGTTTCAATAAATTCAGATGTTACTCTTAATGGTGGCCCAAATGATGTTTGGATTTTCCAAATAGGAGGTGGCATTACCCAGGCTAGCGGTACTAAGATTATCCTAGCAGGCGGTGCACAAGCCAAAAACATCTTCTGGCAAACAGCACAAACTGTTTCGATTGGAACAGATGCGCATTTTGAAGGAATCGTACTAAGTATGACAAATATCACTATGGCAACTCATTCATCTATCAATGGCCGATTACTCGCACAAACAGCAGTCACTTTGGATAAAAGCACAGTTGTAGCACCTAATTAAAGAAGATGTAACACAGCTAATCGTCGATGTGAAAATTCTATAGTGAAGGGGTACTGCCTAACGAATTAAATTCGTTGTGCAGTACCCCTTCTTTTGCGTATAAAAAAATAATTACATTTGATTTTTTAAGTTGTTGGTCTTTTCTTTATTTATTCTTAGCAAAATAAGAGTATACTCTGATTGCTTTAGCTTTAGACGCATCTCATGGCGCTATTGAAGGTGTAAAAACCCTAGCTAAACAGGCAATAGCAGCAGGGGCTTCAAAAGCAGAAATCATGGATACCTTGCGTGTCACCTATTTTATTTCTGGTGTTGGAAGTATTTATACAGCAACCAGAGCACTAGAAGAATTATTTTAGAAACTTATTTCTGTTCTAGGTAGGTTAAGACCTCCGTTGCATTTCCCTCAAATATGATTTTATTTGCAACTTTTTGTATTTGGTACTGGTACATGGGATCATAATAATCTCTTAAAAGTGTCTCTACCCAGTTTTGGTGTAGTAGGCAGCTTCCTGAATTTATTTGCTCTTGGTATGCCTGTTCAAATAAGTCTATAAGAGATTTGCAGCGATCGCCTCCCAGCCTTTTTTTAATTTTATCTAGGCTTTCTCTTATATAGTCAGCCCACTGCGTTAGTCCCTGCGCGTATGCCTCCTTGTAGAGCCTTTGAGACTCATAGACATATTCATCCATGGTGATTTGAACACGTTCCTCTAAAGATACTTTAAGAAGCACCAAATCACCGCTACTAAAATACGTTGCCAAAGGTTTGGGCAAAAAGCATCTCCCAACATTTTTCCCTTCATCTTCAAGAATTATATAGGCGTAATCATTGTTTCGGTGTTGAATAAGCGCATAGGCAAGGTTATTCTCAAAGTTGATTTGACTCGGCTGCTCTGTCACTTGTTTTCCAAAGGATGAACCCCGATGATTTGCAATGCCTTCAAGGTCAATCGCATTTTGGAGCTTTTTGAGTAAAATGGTTTTACCTGATCCTGTACAGCCTCCGAGTAAAATGGGTGTACTCTTTTGCTGCTCAGGTTCTAGTTCTGCCATCAGATAATTTCTAAAGGCTTTGTAGCCACCTTCAAGCCTTACTATTTCTTTTCCAGTTGCCTCACTCATCCACTGCTGCGTAATCTGAGAGCGGAGTCCGCCTCTAAAGCAATAGATCTGGCTACTTGGGTGCTTGGTCAGATAACTAATCCAAGCATCGATACGCGCCTGCCTTATTTCTCCCGACACCAGTTGATTACCGAGCTTGACTGCTTCTTCATTACCCTTGTCCTTATAGCATATCCCGACCAAATGTCTTTCTTCGTCATTCATTAGGGGTAAATTAACCGTGTTTTTAAAAGCACCTCTTTCAAACTCAATAGGGGCACGTACATCTATTAGCGGCATTTCTTCTAAAACAATTTTTTCAAATTCATTACTTGTAGGCAAATTCATTTATCTCACCCTTATTAATCTTTCAAATTGCTTGCAAGTTTGTCCAATAGACTGAAGCGACAAGCCCGCATCAGCAGTCATTTTCAAAAACTCTGAAACACCTTCTTGTTTAACAATCACAAGTAACCCCCCTGAGGTTTGTGCATCACATAAAATATTTCTTTGCTCCATAGTCATTTCTTCAATCGTATGCCCATAGCTTTTAAAGTTGTTTTTGGTTCCACCCGATACACAGTCCATTTCAAGGTATTTCTTGGTGTTGGGAAGTAGTGGCACTTTATCGAAGTCTATTATAGCTGAAATACCGCTGCCTTCGCAGATTTCACCTAAATGCCCCAGTAGCCCAAACCCAGTAATATCTGTTAAAGTCGCTACGCCTTCTAAAGCTGAAATCTCAGCGCCGATTTTATTTAAAGTCGTCATAGCCTGGATCGCTGCATCAATATGCCCAGGTTCAATTTTCTTCTTTTTCTGCGCTGTTGTTAAAATACCAATCCCCAGAGGTTTAGTTAGGAATATTTCACATCCTTCAACGGCTTTATTGTTTTGTTTCAATCGGCTATTTTCAATAATCCCTGTTAGTGCTAGTCCAAATATTGGCTCTGGTGAGTCTATCGAGTGCCCTCCGGCTAGTGGAATACCTGCATCGTCACAAACGGCACGTCCACCTCTAATAACTTCTCTTGCGATTTCTGGAGAAAGTACATTTACAGGCCACCCCAATATTGAAATAGCCATTAGCGGCTTGCCACCCATAGCATAAATATCGCTTATCGCATTGGTAGCTGCAATCTTTCCAAAAGTAAAAGGATCATCTACGATAGGCATAAAAAAGTCTGTTGTGCTTAAAACTGAAGTCCCATTTCCAAGGTCATACGCTGCCGCATCATCCTTATTCGTATAGCCTACCAAGAGATTTGGATAGTCCACTTTATCTCCTGTTGCTTTTAATATCGTTTCTAATATAGCCGGAGAAATCTTGCATCCGCAACCTGCGCCATGACTATACTCTGTTAACTTAATACTTTCCATAAGAACATCCTCCACATTTGTAAATTAATAGAACTATTTTAACTCAATGATAGTCTAAACAGTAATCACTTTATCTGCACGCATCATAATTGAAACGATTTCCGCCATATCTGTTTTTCGTCCAACTTTTATACTATCTCCAAGGCCATAATGTTCGATACAAGTTCCGCATGCAACAATTTCAACACCTTTTAAAGACAAACCATCAAAAGCATCCAAAACAAGTGACCCTTGAGCGAGCAACTTCACTCCTGCATTATAACATATAATAACATCCGGTAATGGCTCACCTGCCCAAAGTTTTCTTAAAAATGCTCCTAATAACTTCTTACCTAATTCATCGTCACCTTTTCCAAAAGTTTCACCATTTATAACAATTGCTGTTTTCATTCATTTACCTCCTTGATATCTATACCACTTAATATATCTCTTAATTTCACAGTTTCTTCTTTACTAAGTGTAACACCCTTACCCATCTTTGCATGTTCTGGTGCCCATTCACGGATATCGTACTTAGGCTCCTTATCATTCCAAGAAATAAGGTTCAATTCTTTTTGCCATCCTTTTGAGCCCTCTGCTAGGACTGCTATGTGTTTAACTATTTCGTACTTAATATCTGCCATAATTATAATTCTCCTTTTCTAATCCATTAGTTTTTTATTAAATGCTAAACATGCCAAAAGATAAACGTTTATTAATAGTCTCTTTGTCAAATGCTTCAAATCCACCTTCTCCTCCAACGTCTTCAGGTGGTGTATAGCCTTCTCCTTCTGTGCAGACTGGATAATTACCCTGATAACTCTCAACAACCTTCACAAGCTGAATACTATGCTCCCAATAATCACCAAAATCATATACGTAGCGCAGTTTTATATCATCACTCAAGACATCGTGAAGGGTTATTTCCGTTTCCCACTTTATATCGTGCAAACTCTCATCTCCATATTCATCTTCATATGAAATAATTCTTTGAATACATATATCATTTTTGAGAACTGAAAACTCATGTAAGTGATAATCCTTCCAACAGAATGCTACCTGTAAGATCTGATGCAGCTTTTTAAAGTCTATATCTGCAGGTAATATGAGATCTCTGTAGACCTTACGGTTTTCTAGTTCTAATGTCACTTTGACCTCAAAAGCTTTGACCTGTCTAGCTTCACGTGCATAATACTCACTTAGCTTTTCTTGTAATAACTCATAAGGATAAACATATTTTTTGTCATCACCACGTACTATACCATGATTAGCACGTTTGCTGATGCCTGTTTGTACAATACGCTCTGGCTTTAAGTAGTCGAAATAAAACTGTATATCTCTGCAAATCCCATTCATTCTAGCAACCATCGTTTTTCCTTGCGTCTTTTCATAATAGATTTCACCACTATCGTCTATATAGTGCTCAATAATCTCTTGGTGGATATGTTCTGCTGCCAATGTTTCTTTAATTGCTTCTTTAACTAACACATCAAACTTAGTAAAATCTTTAGCCTTCAGTCCATACAGGACAACGCAGCAACGTGTGAGGTCATTGACTAAAACAACTTCTTTTCTACGCCCTACCTTAATCACGTTACAATGCCATGAAAACAGTGGTGAACACTGACTTAAATTCTCATTTAGTT
>Ga0123336_10004556_pt1 | contig 11219 bp, 8 predicted proteins | sample SSSSmetaG_FD_96466 | JGI IMG/M metagenome (GOLD analysis project Ga0123336, IMG submission 96466) | Glacier valley bacterial and archeal communities from Borup Fiord, Nunavut, Canada, to study Microbial Dark Matter (Phase II) - ​SSSS metaG | ecosystem: Environmental > Aquatic > Freshwater > Ice... | reverse complement strand
GTTCGGGGTGCGTGCCTTGGCCGGCGCATCGCGCAGGCAGCGCAGGAACTCGCGCGCCTTCTTGCGGAAGTCCTCGGCGGCGCTATTGAACCGATCGAAGTTCGACTTCGCGAGCGGCCACGCCGGGTTCGATTGCGCATCGAGCTCGTTCTTGTGCAGCAGCCCGAACGTCTGGAAGTCGTTCAGCGCGCTGTCGAGCGCATCGAACGACGCGTTGTAGAGCGCGAAATCGACGTTGTCGTCCTCGCCCACCGGGTCGCCGGCTTCCACCAGCTCGCGCGCGGCGAGCAGCACGCGCTTGCGATGGAAGCGGAACTTCTTGCCCTCTTCACGCTCGATCCGCGCAAGCGAGCGCAGGGCGAGCGGCTTCGTGATGCCGTCGAGCGTGGAGTGCAGGTTGGTGTCGGCGCGCGAGAACGCGTTGAAGGCGGCGATGAGGCGCGGATGCACGGCCCTGGCCTTCGCGAACTTGTCGCTCTGAAAGGCCTTGCCCTCGTAGTACGGGAAGATCTCGTCGACGATCACGTCGAGCTCGGTCACGGTCCGCGCGAAGTCGCTGCCCGCGGCCTCGAGCTTCGCGTCCTTCGGCGGGAGCGCGTTCGACTTCGCGAGGGCCTGCGTGCACTTCGTGACCTTGTCGTTCGGCAGGTCGAAGAGGCCGAGGACGACGCGCTCCTTTCCCGTCGGTCCGGTCTTCGGGTTGACCCACGAGAAGTAACGCGAGCGCGTCGCGTGGACGGGCGAGGAGAGCGTGTTCAGGCAGAGGATGTAGCCGTCGAGCTTCTCCTGCATCGCCTCGTCCGCGTCGTCCTGCGGCGTGCTGGTGCTGGTGCTGGTCGCGGTCGGGGTGGGCGCCGTGGTGCTGGTCTTGCGGCCTTTCAGGAGCTTCTTGCAGCCGAGGGTGCCGGTCGCGGCCCCCAGCGTCAGGGCTCCGGCCAGCGCGATCGTTGCCACCCGCATCCGGCGAAGGATAGACCCCTTCCCGAAGGCACCGGAAGTGATAAGAAAAGGGCGTGATTCGCTCCCGTTCTCGTTTCCGCTCCCGCGCCGGCGGCTCCGCCCTGAAGGGCCTGCTCGCGGGCGCCGCGCTGCTCGCCGGTCTCGGCGCGAGCCGCCCGTCGGAGGCGTCGATCGTCGAGCGCATCGTTGCCGTCGTCGGTGAGCGTCCCATCCTGCTCACCGAGCTCCGGCAGCGCGGTCGTCCTCACCTCTGGCGGATCGCGGCGACCACGCCGAACCCGACGCAGCAGGCGGCGCAAGAGAGCGAGATGTTCCGCGAGCTCCTGAACCGCATCATCGACGAGCGGCTCGAGGAGAACGCTGCGGACAAGGCGCACATCACGGTCTCGCCCGAGGAGGTCGACAACGGCATCCGCCAGGTCGCGAGCCAGACGAACCTCCAGCCCAAGGACGTCGTCAACGAGGCGAAGAAGCAGGGGCTGACCGAGCAGGACTACCGCGACGAGATCCGTCGTCAGGTGCTCGAAGGAAAGCTGATCCAGCTGCGCGTTCGCGGCCGCGTTCGCGTGACCGAGCAGGACGCGCGCGCGGCGTACGTCCACTGGCAGAAGGACATCGTCCAGCAGAACCCGGTCGACCTGAAGATCATCGTCCTCCAGATCCCGCCCGGCGCGACCGCCGGTACCGCCGCGGCCCGCGAGACGCTCGCGCAGGAGATCGTCCTCCGCGCGCGCCGCGGCGACGACTTCTGCGAGATGGTGAAGCAGTTCAGCCAGGACCCGTCGACGGTGAACACCTGCGGCTCGCGCGGCATGGTCCCGATGAGCGCGCTCTTCCCCGAGCTCCAGCAGGCGGCGACGTCGCTGAAGCCCGGCGAGACGTCGGATCCGATCCCGTTCCGCGACCCGATGGGCAACACCGCGGTGCTCGTCGTGCAGCTCGCGAGCTCGAAGCCCACCATCCCTCTCTTCGACAAGGTGAAGGAGCAGATGATGGAGCGCGCGTTCGGCGAAGCCACGGAGCGCCAGCGCAAGCTGTGGCTCACGGAGCTGCGCCGCGGCGTTTACCTCGACGTGCGCTTGTAGTCAGGCGGCATCACCGCCGCGTTCGGAGGGGGCTTCGCCATCATGGGCCGCCGCGGAGCGTTTCGCACCTTCGACGCGGGCGGGCAACCTCCGCTTCGACGCCGCAACGCTCCCCGGGTAGTTCGCTCCAGGGTCTCGTCCTGATCTCACGCAGCGAGACGAGACCCATGGATTGGCGGCCCAACCTCTGGTCGTGCGGCGCCGTCAGGGGCGCAGGATCACTGCTCGGTGGTCTTCACGTGGCCGTCGAGGATCTCCGCGAGGCGCGCGACCGCGCGGTTCGCCGAGGCCTTCGACGCGTAGCTCTGGCCGCGGGCGATGACCTCGCCGTTCTTTGCCACGAGGCGGAGCGCGTAGTTGCCATTCGCGGTCTCGAAGACCTCGTAGCTCGCGACGTCCGTCCCGTTCGCGAGCACGGAGGCGATGCCGCCGCGCGCGTTCGTGTTCGACGCGTAGCCCTGCGAGCCGAGCATGAGCTCGCCGTTCGCGGCGCGGAGGTGGAAGTAGGCCTTGCCGTCCTCGCCCTTGAAGAGCTCGAAGCTCTCGCGGCGGGGCGCGCCCTGCGTCGTGTCGCGCGCGAGGCGGACGAGCGCGCGAACCGAACGAGCGCCGCGCTCGGCGTTCGACTTCGAGGCGTAGAGCTCGCTCGTGCCGATGATCTCGCCGTTGCCCGCGACCAGGTTGAAGTACCAGTCGCCGTTCGTCGCCTCGCGGACGTCGAAGTTGCGCTTGTCGTTGCCGTTCGCGAGCACGGACGCGACGCCGTCCTGCGCAGACGCGAGCTTCGTGTAGCCCTGCGAGCGGAGAACGCTCTCGCCGTTGCCGGCGGTCAGGTTGAAGTAGTAGTGGCTGTCGAGACCCTGAAAGGTGTCGAAGAAGGCGCTGCGAGAGACGATATCGGAGCTCGTCTCTTCGGTCTCGACGCCGTCACCCGTCTGCTCGGTGGGGGCCACGCAAGCAATGGTGGACAGGGACATGGCGAGGGCGGCGGCGAACGCGCTGATGTGGCGGATCATGATCTTCGAGCTCCAGATTTCCTTTCTCTGATTCCGGCGCCACGCGGAGAGCCTGAACGGCCCGCCGTGCGGTGGGGCCTCCGAGCTCCCGCTCGGACACCTTTCGCGCGAGGGCTTGCTTCAGCCACCCGCCACGCAACGGGTTTGTACCATCCTTCGGTGTGCGTGCAAGTGGTTTATCCTCCCCAGGTTGCCTCCATGTCGGCTGCGAACGAGCCGCGGGTTTCGCGGGTAAATGAGGCAAAAAGGCAGTAAACCGCAACCATGCGTCGCTTCCTCCCCGTCGTCGCCTTCGCCCTCCTCGTGTCTGCCTGCGGAGGCGCCGAGCCGAAGCCGGAGGTCGCCAAGAAGCAGAGCGTGCTCGCCTCGCTCGCCGAACCGAAGGCGAAGAAGGAGCCGCCGCGCGCCGACCCGTCGCTGCTCGCGCGCAGCGTCCTCTTCTCGAACCCCGATCGCGCGATGCCGACCATCAGCCCCGACGGCAAGCACCTCGCGTGGCTCTCGAGCGTCGACGGCGTGCTCAATGTCTGGGTCGCGCCCATCGCGGAGCTCGCGAAGGCGAAGCCGGTCACGCAGGACAAGAAGCGCGGCATCCGCTCGTACCGTTGGGCCTTCACGAACGAGCACATCCTGTATTCGCAGGACAAGGACGGTGACGAGAACTGGCACCTCCACGCCGTCGAACTCAAGACCACCACCGACAAGGACCTCACGCCCGTCGACGGCGCGCAGGCCCGCATCGAGGCCATCAGCTACAAGATCCCCGGCGAGGTGCTGGTCGGCCTCAACGATCGCGACAAGAAGCTCCACGACCTCCACCGCGTGACCATCGCCACCGGCGCGAAGAAGCTCGTGCAGAAGAACGAGGGCTTCGCCTCCTTCTCCGTCGACGACGACTTCAAGGTCCGGCTCGCGATGCGTCCCGAGAAGGACGGCAGCACCACGATGATGGAGCCCGACGGCAAGGGCGCCTTCAAGGAGCTGTCGAAGATCCCTCTCGCCGACACGCTCGGCACCGAGGTCGCGGGCTTCGACAAGACCGGCAGCAAGGCCTTCATGGTCGACAGCCGGGACGGAGACACCTCCGCGTTCGTCGAGCTCGGTCTCGCGACCAAGAAGACGAAGGTGATCCTCACCGACGGCCAGGCCGACGTGAACGACATCATCCAGCACCCGACCGACCGCCGCGTGCAGGCCGTGCTCGCGAGCTACGATCACCTGCGCTGGCACATCGTCGACCCAGCGATCCGCCCCGACCTCGAGGCCATCCAGGCCGCCGCCCCCGGCGACATCCACCTCCTCAGCCGCACGCTCGACGACGCGAAGTGGATCGTCTCCTCGGTGGTCAGCAACGCGCCGATGAAGTTCTGGATCTACGACCGCGCGAAGAAGAAGCTCGACTACCTGTTCGCCAACGTGAAGGCGCTCGAGGACGTGAAGCTCGCGAAGACCCAGCCGGTCGTCATCAAGTCGCGCGACGGGCTCGATCTCGTCAGCTACCTCACGCTGCCTGCGAGCGCCGACACCGACGGCGACGGCAAGATCGACGCGGGCAAGGGCCCGGTCCCGATGGTGCTCACCGTCCACGGCGGCCCGTGGGCGCGGGACGACTACCGCCTCGACGCCCGCCACCAGTGGCTCTCCTCGCGCGGCTACGCGGTGCTGAGCGTGAACTACCGCGGCTCCACGGGCTTCGGGAAGAAGTTCATCAACGCCGCCGACAAGCAGTGGTCTGCCAAGATGCACGAGGACCTCCTCGATGCGGTGGGCTGGGCGGTGGGCCAGAAGATCGCCGAGCCGAGCAAGGTGGCGATCTGGGGCGGCAGCTACGGCGGCTACTCCGCGCTCGTCGGTCTCACGTTCACGCCCGACACGTTCGCGTGCGGCGTCGACATCGTCGGCCCGTCGAACCTGGTGACGCTCCTCAACTCCATCCCGCCCTACTGGGAATCGGAGGTCGAGCAGTTCACGCGGCGCATCGGCGACCACCGCACCGAGGAGGGAAAGAAGTTCCTCCTCTCGATCTCGCCGATCTCCAAGGTCGATCAGATCAAGAAGCCGCTGCTCATCGGCCAGGGCGCGAACGACCCGCGCGTGAAGCAGGCGGAGAGCGACCAGATCGTGAAAGCGATGCAGGCCAAGAGCATCCCCGTCACGTACGTGCTCTACCCCGACGAGGGCCACGGCTTCGCGCGACCGGAGAACTGGAAGTCGTTCAACGCGGTCACGGAGATCTTCCTCGCGCAGTGCCTCGGCGGACCGTACGAGCCGATCGGCAACGACTTCAAGGGCTCGAGCCTCACCGTGCCGGCAGGGAAAGAGAACGTCACCACGCTCGCCGACGCGCTCGGCAAGTAGTCTTCGCGAGCGCGGGGCTACTTGCGAGGCCGCTGGATGCGGTGCAGGCCGATCTTGTTGACGAGCGCGGCGCGCGAGACCCCGAGCAGCTTGGCGGCGCGCGTCTGGTTGCCGGCGCACGCGTCGAGCGCGTCGACGATGCGCTGCCGTTCGATCGCCTCCTCCGAGGTGGCCGTGGTGATGGTGAGCGGCCGCGGGGCGCCGCTCGCCTTGATCGGCGCGATCGTGACGTGACGGGCCTTCACCGGTCCTCCGCCCGCGATGACGACGGCGCGCTCGATGACCGCCTTCAGCTCGCGCACGTTGCCCGGCCAGTCGTGGCCCTCGAGGCGCGCCAGCAGCTCGGCATCGAGCGCATGGGCCGAGCTCGCGGCGCCGCCCTTCGCGGCGGCGAGGAACTGGAGGGCGAGCGGGCCGATCCGCTCGCGGTGCTCGCGCAGCGGAGGGATGACCAGCGTGATGCCGTCGAGCCGGTAGAAGAGGTCGCTGCGGAAGCGGCCGAGGTCGACCTCGAGCGCGAGATCGCGGTTGGTCGCCGCGACGAAGCGTACGTCGAGCGCGATCGGCTTCACCGCGCCGACACGCGTGATCTCGCGCGACTCGATGGCGCGGAGCATCTTGACCTGGATGGCCTCGGGCAGCTCGCCCACCTCGTCGAGGAAGAACGTGCCGCCCTGCGCCGCCTCGAGGAGCCCGACCCGCTGCTGCGAGGCGCCGGTGAACGCGGCGCGCTCGTGGCCGAACAGCTCGCTCTCGATGAGCGAGGGCGCCATCGCCGCGCAGTTCGCCCGGACGAGCGCGCCGCGCAGCTTCGAGAGATCGTGGATGGTCTGCGCGAGGACCTCCTTGCCCACGCCGGTCTCGCCGAGGAGGAGCACGCTCAGCGGACTGGCGGCGAGATCACGCACGAACGCCGAGGCCGCCGCGGCGGTGGGGTCGACGACGCGTAGCGACGCGGCCCGCGCCGAGCCCGACGTCAGCGACGGCGCTCCGCGCGTGGCCCGCGCCACGACGAAGTGCAGCTTGCCGATCTGGAAGGTCTCGCCGACCGCGAGCGCGCTCTCCTGACCTGCTTCGATGCGTGCGCCGCGCACGCGGGTGCCGTTGCGAGAGCCGAGATCTTCGACGGTCATCGTCGGGCGGAGGCGTAGCCGCACGTGGTGCCGCGAGAGGGCGGCATGTGCGAGTGCGACGTCGCAGTCGGGCGCGCGACCGATGGTGACGGCGTCGCCGAGGAGCGAGAAGGTCGTGACGAGGCCGTCGCCGGCGACGAGGAGGATCCCTTCGCCGCGCGGCACCGCGTGCTCGGACGCGGCCGAGGGAGCGCTTTGCGTGGAGTCGCCGGTCACTCCCGGAACTTAACGTATTGGCGCCCTGTCTGCGCGATGTCGTGTCGACGGATTGCCTAGGCAGTTTGCCTGGGCAAGGTGCCTGATCGCGGGGGTAGCCCTGCGAAATTCGCGGTCGTTCGCGACGGGCACATCTGGTGCACGCAGAGGGGGGGATCCTCTCGGGTCGTGCGCGCTGGCGACTGATCCGTGACCGTGACGGATCAAGGCCGCGCGGTCTCGATCGCCGTGACGAGGTCGGCCTCGGATTTCTCGGGGCCGCCCACCCACGCGACGTTGCCCTTGCCGTCGAGGATGTACGTCACCGGCAGCTCGCGCACGCGGTAGCGCGCGGAGAGGACCTGCTGGTTGTCGTGCACCATCGGGAACGTGAGGTGGTACGTCGCGACGAGCTCCTTGGCCTCGGCCTCGCGCTCGTCCTCGGAGATGGCGATGATCTGGATCTCGGGGTGCTTCGCGTGGAGCCTCTCGATCGCGGGGAGCGTGCGCGTGCACGGCTCGCAGTACTTCGCGACGAACTTCACCACCACCACCTTGCCCGCCGTCGCGACCTCGATGGGGGTGCCGTCGACGGCGGCGCGCTTGAACGCCGGCGCGGGCTTGCCGAGGAGGGAGCTCTGCGTGGACGGGGAGGCCGCCGCGGGCTGCGCGGGGTTGCCGCCGCATGCGACGAGACCGAGCGCCAGCGCCGGGAGGCTTCGCATCATTGGCTGCACGCGGGGTAGGCGCCGCCCGTGCAGTTCGCCTTGAAGCACGCTGCAATCTCCCCGAGGCAGACGGCGGAGGTGCCGCCGTCGGAGTAGCCGTTGCCGTCGCCGGAATCGGGCTGCGCCTTGCCGAGCTCGAGGCAGGTCGCCTTGTTCGCCGGATCCGCGGTGAACGCGCACTTGCGGACGAAGTCGCTCATCGGCTCGGTCCCGCAGCACTTCACGATCGCGGGCTGGCACTTCTCGACCAGGCACTTGCCGCAGCCGTCGTCCTGGAGGCGCGCCGGCGGATCGTTGGTCTTCGACGACTTCTGGATGCTCACCTCACACTGCTTGCAGGCCGGCAGGTCGCCGGAGAGGCAGCTGGTGGTGACGCAGTTGTGCGCGGTGATCTCGCGCTCGGTGTCGCTGCCCATGTCCGAGATGGGCTTGGCGGCGTCGCGGTACTCGGTGCACTGGTAGAAGCCGCTGCCCAGGCCGTCCGGCTCGTAGCCATCGATCCACGGCCGCTGCGCGCAGTCCTTCAGCTTGCTGAACCAGGGCTTCTTGGTCGACTGGCCGCGGCTGCAGGCGAACTCGACGTCGGTCTTGCAGCTGGTCTCGATGCAGGTCGAGCACGCGTTCGCGTCCTGATCGCCGCCGTAGTCTTGCTTCCGCAGCGAGCACTGGTCGAGCGCGCTCTTCGTCGAGCCGCCGAGCGGGACGGTCTCGTAATCGCTCGTGCCGCCGACCTTGCCGATGACGATCGCGGTGCACGCCGTGCCGAAGCTGGCCAGCGCGATGGTTGCGAGGAGCAGACGGGTGGTGATCATCAGAACTGCCAGCTCGCGCTTGCTGCCACGCCCTTGTTCACGGGCGCGGCGCCCACCTTCACCTTCGAGGGCAACAGGAAGAAGCCGACCAGCGCGGCCACGGTGAGGCCGAGAGAGACGTCGCTGACGATGGCGAGGGTCTTCGCCTTGTCGCGCGCGTCGGCCGCCTCCTGCGAGCATTTCTTCGTGGCGTCGTCACACCCCTCGGAGACCTTGCCCGCCGCGCTCAGCGCCGCGATGCCGAACGAGCTGGCCGAGATGCCGCCGCCCACCGCGAGATAGATGAGGAGCGTGCGCCAGGGATTCGGGCGATCGCCGGGATCGGCGGCGGCGCCGGCGCCCGTGCTGCCGTAGCCGCTGCCGTACTCGCCCGGATAGCGCTGCGGCGTGCGCATCGGATCGACGACGCACGCGCCGTTCTCGAGATGCGAGCCGGCGAGACAGCTCGTCACCGGCGGGGGGGGCGGCGGCGGTGGCGGCGGGATGGGTGCGGGCTCGGAGGGCGTCAGCGCGTCGTCGACGCAGCACCCGTTGAACGCGTGCTGCCCCGCCGCGCACGCGGCGGCGGCGCTGGCGATGGTGGGCTTCGAGCCGGGCTTCACCGCCGCGACCTTGGTGCCCGCCTTCACGCACTGCCCGGCCTCGACGCGCTCGCCCTTCTTGCACTTCGGCGGCGGCCTGGGCGCGGCGGACTTCTCGGCGATCACGGGATCGGGGGTGGGCGCGGTGGGGAGGCTCGGCGCCGGTACGGGCACGATGACGGGCGCCGCGGCCTTCACGCCCTTCGCGAGCGGCATGACCTCGATCTGGAGGAGCGCGCCGCAGCCCTCGGGCGGCGCCTTGTCGACGATGGTGGCGCGCGTGCACGAGGCCTCGTCGCCGTCGTGCTGGATGGTCTCGCGCGTCGCGCTGCTCTTCGCGCCCCCGCCCACCGCGGGCACCACGGTGGAGACGCCGCCGCTGACCTCGGCCTCGCTGCCGGCGGAGAACATGAAGGAGCCGACGGTGAGCGCGGCGATCACGTGGGTCGCCTCCGCGCACTCGCCCTCGAGATCTTCGCGGTAGACGGACTGGTTCGCGGACTCGTAGCGCCCGACGATCGTCATCTGCACGTTGAGCTGCCCGGCGAGCTGCAGCTTGCTCTCGAGCTTCACCGCGCCGACCGGCATGTTGGCGTAGAGCTCGTCGGCGTCCTTGATGGTGATCTTGCTCTGCTTGCGCGTGATCGGCGAGTAGCCGTAGCCGCCGCTCGTCGACTTCACGGTGCAGCGCGGGAGGACCGAGAGCTCGCAGCCCTCGTAGCGCACCGCGACGAGCCCCTTGCGGCTCACCGACTCCAGGCGCCCGCGCGCCGCGTCCGGCCACTCGACGATCAGCGGCTCGGACTGGCTCTTCGCCACCTTGCACTTCGCCTGCTTGTCGGTGGGCAGCTCGGGCGTCTTCACCAGCTGGCCGGCGGCGTTGTTACCGACGCCCCCTCCGCATCCCCCGAGGCCCAGCGCCAGCGGTGAAAAGGCGAGGAGGAGGAGGGACGGGACGAGCCGGTTCGCAAACATCGGTGGCGCAGCTTCTTACGTCAGCGGCACGAAAAAGTCCCCCTGCTCCGTGATCTCGGCCTCGACCGCGCCGGCCACGACGTCACCGTTGACGGAAGAGCCGGATCGGCGTCACGTCGGAGTCGGGGATCGCATAACCCTCGTTGCCCTCGCAGAGCGCCACGGGTTGGTCCCAGGCCCAGATCGTCTGCTCGCACTCCGCCGCGGCGACGCCGACCCAGATCCACGGCACCCCCGGCGCCCGGCGGCCCATCCCGAAGAGGGTGCTCTTCTTTGCATTCCACGCCAGCGTGAGCGTGTGACTCTCGATCTTCTGCGGCACGAGGGAGAGCTGCCGCGTCAGCACCCGAAGGCCGATCGGCGTGAGCACCACGAGCTTGTCGGCGACGGCGTGGATGGGCGCGCTCCCCGAATTCACGAGGAAGCCATCGAGCAGGAGATTCGCGCGCGGCGCCAGCGACGGCACCTTCGCCTCGATGACCAAGGCCTCCGAGGCGCCAGGGAGCGAGAGATAGGCGACGTCGCCGAGCAGCGCGATCGCGTGGGTCGAAAGCCGCGCGTCGATCGAGGGAAAGAACAGGCGCGTTCCCTGGAAGATGCGCGCGCCGGCGATGGTGTGGCTCGCGCGGTCCAGCGTGACCGCGTGGAAGCCGAGGTGCATCGCGAAGGCTCTGGGCGCCTGCGGCGGCGTCACGTCCGTGGTCCGCTGCTCGAAGAAGCCGGCGACGATCCAGCGATCGGAGACGGCGAGGCTTGGCGTCTGTCCGCGACCCAGCTCGTCGCGCGAGAGCATCTCGAGCGACTCGTCGAGCGTGAAGAGGCTGACGGCGGCAGGCTCCGAGTGGCCTGCCGCCACGAGGAAAATGCGGTCGCCGTCCCGCGCCGCAGTGAACGCGCTGCGCGTGTCGGTGAGGGTGGCGATCCGCTTCGTCGCGATCACCTTCTGCGTCGCGAGGTCCCACGCATGGGCGAGCAGGACCCCCGCGCTTGGATCATCGGTCGTGTCGGAGACGTTCTGCCCGAAGATCGCCACCGTCCCCAGCGGATGCTCGCTGCTCGGCGGCGCGAGCGCCACGAGCGCGCTCGCGTGGTCGTCACGCGGACGAAGAGGCACGACCGCGCCGGTCCAGGCCGACGGAGGCGCCGCCTGGGCGAGCCGGGGTACGAGGAGGAGCAGGAGCCACGTCAGGAGCATCAGCAGACCGCGGAGGCGCATGATCAGGGCCTCGCGCGGTAGGCGCCGTGGAAGCGGTCGAACGTCGAGGGGCCGTCGGGGGACACGCGGAACGAGCCCGTCGCGGCCTCGAAGTAGCCCCACGACCCGTTCGAAGCGTCGTGGATCCACGGGTTCCGCCGGTAGCCGCCGTAAGCCGCGC
>Ga0123336_10004549_pt1 | contig 11228 bp, 11 predicted proteins | sample SSSSmetaG_FD_96466 | JGI IMG/M metagenome (GOLD analysis project Ga0123336, IMG submission 96466) | Glacier valley bacterial and archeal communities from Borup Fiord, Nunavut, Canada, to study Microbial Dark Matter (Phase II) - ​SSSS metaG | ecosystem: Environmental > Aquatic > Freshwater > Ice... | reverse complement strand
AGGAAAATATAAAATGTATTACTGATTGTACAGTATTTTACATAACCAAATCAAATTATGATAAATTGACCAAAGAAAGTGCAATTTGGAGTTCTTTCAGTAAACATGTGTATGAAAAAACCATTATATTTAATCTGCAAAGAACAACTGATTTACTTACACTATCGGCTGAAAAACGTTATTAAGATTATTAGCAGAACAGCCAGAAGTGATTCCAAATGTACCAATTCAGTATATTGCTTCTTACTTAGGTATTAAGCAAGAATCTTTAAGTAGAATAAGGAAAAAAATAATTTCCTAACATTTATCAAGTAATTTCATCCCTTTAAGACTGAATTTTGCATTTGTATAAAATGAATAAAAATGCAAAAAATCATTTAGTTATCCGTTTTTCCATTTGGCATGATAAATTGTTTCCTTATAAAAGGAGAAACAAAACACATATTGGTTGACACGGGAGTACCTAAGAGTGAGAGAAAAATTATCAAACAATTAAAAGCACATCGTATTAAATTAGAAGATATTGGCTTAATAATTATAACACACGGACATATTGACCATTTTGGAAGTGCAAATGAATTAAAAAATATTTTAAAAATTCCTATTCTAATGCTAATCAACAAAATAATAGACATTTTCTTTCATATAGTTGAATAAGTAAATGTATTTATTTACATTTTATGAATATATCAATATCGTTTTTTTGATAATTAAATAATTTTTAGAAAATGAAAATAAAAAAAACAAAAAGTAACCAATTTTTTTCAATTTCATTTTTTGAGAAATATATTTTAATTTTTTAGACAATTCAATTTAACTTGCTTGTGAATCTTTAAACTGAATAACAATATTTAAATATTTATGAAAGAATGATTTCTGTAGCCATTGTTGAAGATATTAAAGAAATTCGTGAGGGATTAAAAATGCTGATTCACGGAAGTGAAGGTTTTGAATGCAATTATTCTTATTCAACAGCTGAAGAAATTTTAATTGAACTTCCAAAATGCAGAATCGACGTTATATTAATGGATATTAATTTACCCGGAATGAATGGAATTGAATGCCTAAAACAACTCAAACCGAAGCTTAAAAATACTTTATTTATTATGAGTACCGTTTATGACGACGATGAAAATATATTTAATGCGCTCAAAGAAGGTGCTTCAGGTTATTTATTAAAAAAAACATCTCCAATTAAAATCCTTGAAGCAATAACAGAAGTTCATAATGGCGGGTCGCCTATGAGTCACATGGTAGCAAGGAAAGTAATTGACTCTTTTCGCAAAAATGAAATAATAGATGAATCAAAGCTACTTACTAAAAGAGAAATGGAACTATTGAATTTATTAGCAAAAGGATTTCTTTATAAAGAAATCGCTGCCAATATGAATATTAGTATTGAAACTGTTCGCAGCCACATTCGTAATATTTATGATAAACTTCATGTAAGTAACCGCACCGAAGCCATAAATAAAATTCAATATAAACAGACCTTATGAAATAACTAATATTAAGTAAAATTTTTATGAATTAGATAATAAAATAAAAAGCTTAAAAATCTTTTAACTTCATTAAATCCAATATAAACTTTATTATAGTTCCATCACCTATTGATGAATTTATTTCCATTTGACAATTAATACTATTCATCCGGTTTTTCATGTTTTTTAACCCATTCCCAGATTTTTCTTTTTCACTCATTAAAAAACCTTGACCAAAATCAACTATGATTATTTCCAGGATTTGATTTATTGAGATTTGTATTTCAACACTCTTAGTTAATGAATGCTTTACGATATTATGGAGGCACTCCTTAATTGATAAAAAAATATTCCTACGTTGGTCGTTAGTTAAATTAATGACGGGTATTTCCTCTGGGCAATTAAAAATTAAGCTTAAATTATTTTCATCAAGATATTGAAAGCTATAAGCCCGAATATAACTGACGAGTTCATCAAGTTTTATACTTGTCTTATTCATCATCCATATAATGTGCTGCATGTTATCTATCAATTCACTAGATTTTTTGGAAATTATGCTTAAATCATTAAACACTGTGTTTTTATTAACATCAATGGATATTTTTTCTGCAAGAAACCGGATTGTAGTTAATCCTGGCCCTAAATCATCATGAAGTTCTGAAGCAACTCTTCGCCTTTCGTTTTGTTGGGTTTCTATTATTGCTTCCAATTTTTCTATATGATGTTGTTTTCTTTCTACAATAAGCGCCTGTTCAACCATTGCTTTTTCTTCAGTTATTAACTTTTGCCTGTAACCTAAGCCAAGTGAAAAACAAAGTAACTCTAGTACGATTCCAACTTGCATATAAAAAAGGGGTTCAAATACATAATCATCCAATTTAATGATACTTAAAATCATAGCAGTGGCACTACCTGCTACAACCATAAAAGAGCCTATAAGAAAATAAACCGTAAGCTTATTATTTACATTAAAAACTTTGGATATGCCATAAATTGAAAAAACAATAAGATAAAACCTTACCAGATTATGAATAAATTCGTGAATAGTAAATGCTTTAAAAATAAAACATAATATAAAATCAAATATGATATAACCAAAAAGGTAATAACAGGTTATTATAAGAGCTTTATAAACTTGTGGTTGTAAAGTTTTGAAATCAATTAATAAAATTGCAAATAAAAAATACATTATATACGCTGCCATTGGAGGTCCCACACGTGCAAATTCATTTAAACTTTGTCCAAATAAATGATTTCGAAGGTAAAAGTATATTAACCAAAAAAGCATATAAAGGAAATAATATCCGTAAATACGACTTCTCATTTGGTAGAATTGCATACCAGTAAAAAGCATGATCATACCCACCATTCCCATAAAAATTAATTGCCAATGTTCATATGAAAGCATATTCGTTCTATTTTTTACTGGCGAAACCGAATTTTAAGCAATACTAACATCTAAATGTTAGAATATAATGCTCTTTTTATTAAAAGTGCATGTGTTCTCCATTTAAGAGGATGTAGAAAGAAAATGCATTTAATGTTACTTAATCTTTTTAACCATTTCATGTTATTGACGACCATTATGATTGTCTCTACTTTTGTAAATAATATGTACTATTTAAGTAATAATCACATTAAGACTATTTATTCCATTATGTCTCCTTTGAATTAAAAGTATTAAAAAATAGGAGCCTACTAAACAATTAAACAATTACATAACCATGAAAAGATTAGTTATTATTATGAGTATAATCCTCACGATCACTTTAAATACATCGTGCTCCAAAAGTGATAGTAAACCTTCAATAGCTACAAAAACAATTGTAACCTCTATAAGTCCTAATTCAGGCAATTCGGGTATGTCTGTAACAATAACAGGTAGTAATTTTAGCAATACAAACAATGTTGTCACCTTTCAGAATGGCATTGCAGCAATAGTAACTTTAGCAACTCCAACAAGCCTTACAGTAACAGTTCCTTCAGGTGGGTCTACAGGCCCTATTACCGTTAATGGTGTGGAAGGGCCAATATTTACTTATACAACTGGATCTGACCCCAATGTATACATTGCTGGTGGAGGAAATACTGGAAGCTTAACTGATAAAGCCACATACTGGAATGCTGGTGTTGCAAATATATTACCTGATGGTACACAAGCTTATGGTATTTTTGTTTCTGGTACTGATATATATATAGCAGGTACTAAAGGAGATAATGGAGCACTAAATGCTAGATATTGGAAAAATGGCACAGCCATTCCATTGGACTTAACAAGTAAAAGTAACAGATCGGAAGCCAAAGCAATTACGCTATCTGGTAATGATGTTTATGTTGCAGGTTATGAAGATGTTATAGCCAAATATTGGAAAAATGGTGTTGCTACTTCTTTAACAACAACTTCAGGTAATACTGCGTATGCCACAAGTATATGTGTATCAGGAAATGATATTTATGTAGGAGGATATGAATATTCTGGAGGAACCACTGCAGTATATTGGAAAAATGCAACTGAAGTAAACTTTACCAATGGTAAAAATGTGTCTCAAACGAATTCTATATTATATTATAGTAATGATATTTATGCTGCTGGATTTGAATATTCAAATGATGGAGCGCATAGAATAGCAAAATATTGGAAAAATGGAAATGCTATTGCGTTATCTGATAGTACTCACGATGCTGAAATTTTAAGTTTTGTAATATCCGGCTTGGATGTATATGCGGCAGGATATGATAATGGTGTTGCCCAATACTGGAAAAATGGTAAGGCAGTAAAGTTAACAACAACAACCGGATCTTATGCTACTGCCATTGCTGTATCTGTGAGTGATGTATACGTAGCAGGGCATGATAGTAGTGGCCCTAAATATTGGAAAAATGGAAGTGTGGTAAATTTGCCAAATATTAGTGGTTCAAATCTGGCAACTGCAATTTTTCTTAAATAAGAATAACAGGTTCTAAATTTTGATTTTATAAAAGTTAGATAAATAATCAATATTGACACTTTTATGCGATTGACGTGCATTCACTTACCTGTTACTTTTGTAAACAATCTACAATATTCATAACATCAAATCATAAAATATATATGAAAAATTTATTTATTAACTCCTTTCTAATTCTTATTATAATATTATCAATCTCTTGTTCAAAAAAAGAAGATAGTGCTGCTGCACCTACTCCAGGAACTTTTGTTTTGGATAACACTGCTTTTGTTCAAACAGTTGGCATTGACAATTCTGATACTGTCTTTTTTGCAACCAAAGGAAAATTTAATACTCTTGCAGTTGGTGCAAAATCTAATGTGGGAGCGAAGAGTTTGGTTTATTTTATTTTTAATGGACTAGCAAAGCCCTCTTCAGGAAATTATGAAATATCTACAGATACTTCATCCACTGCTTTCGCAAACTTTCAAAACACTTCAAATAAAGTGATAATTATTACCCTTGATAGTATTTCTCCCGCATCTCAATTATTATTTGCAGTTCCCCAACCCGGATCTGCTAAAACCTATGCCAATGTAACTTTAAACGCTACAGGAAAATTAAATATATCTGTTCCTCAAATAACAATTAAAGGTACTAATCTAGATAATACAGATCCAAAAAATACTAAAAGTACAGATAAATTAACAACTATATCTGGTTCTTTTATAGAAAAATAAAGGATTAATACTTTTCCATATTAAGATTTATGGAATCATTTGAAGTATTTTATTATTAACTAGACAAAACCTTTCAAAATTTAAATTTTGAAAGGTTTTTGTCCCCACGGCAGGTGTCTTCACTCGCCACTAATTTTCCTTGCAAGGCTTTCTTTTTATTCCTCTTAATTATTTTTCTTTCTACTTCTCCGTGTCTAAGACACTATTACTCATTTTCAATCCGTAGAAACAATCTACGGACAGAAAGGGGTAAGGTTGGAATTTGTCCAACCTTTTGCCATTCCAGTCAACCGAGTTATTCCTCTCAAGTCGGTTCCCATTTATACATAGATTTTTTCAGAGTATTTTTAATGTAAAAGTATCTTCGACCAGATTATTTCTAGAAAATCTTTTAAAAATCATTTAGTTCAAAAATTAAATATATTCTTTAAAATAATATGAATATATCGATATCGTTTTTTTGATAATTAATCAAAATATTTCACTTGAAATATGGATAACATACCATTGTTTTTCCTATAATTTTTTGATCTGATATATAAATGATAAAATTTAATTTTTTAGTCCATGCAACCATTTGCTATTGAGATGGGTCATAGTTAAAAAAAATAAATACTATGAAAAAAATTACCAAATTTCTACCCATCCTATTAATACTTACGTTTCAAATCTCTTGTCAGAAAATTGAAGTGATAAATACCGAGAACTCTCCCCATACCAGGCCTCTTACCTTGCAAGAAACTAAAACAATCCATGGCGCAAACAATTTTGCCTTTAATTCTTTCAATAAAATAAATTCTTTGAATGGAGATAAGAACATACTTATATCGCCTTTTAGTATTGGTATGGCAGTTTGTATGGCGTATAACGGTGCTGATGGTACGACTAAGGATGGAATAAAGAAAGCTTTGGATATGGAGGGGTTGAGTAATCTTGAAATAGACTCAAGTTTTAAAAGTTTATCCACTCTTTTGATGAACATGGATAAAACTGTATCCTTCACTTCAGCAAATTCAATGTATTATAATAATAAGTATACACTTCAAAATGATTTTATTAACCTTAATAAGAATTTTTTTAATGCAGAAGTTAAAGGACTGGATTTTGCGGATGTGGCCTCAGTAAAAGTAATTAATGATTGGGTTAACAATAAAACGAACGGAAAAATAACCGACATTATTAATAAACTCGACCCAAAATATATTTTAATATTACTAAATGCGATTTATTTTAAAGGTACTTGGACATACAAATTTGAAGAAACCCTACAAGAGAATTTTAATCTGCTTGATGGCAGCATCAAACAGACGGGGTTTTTAAGTTCTAAAAGCAGTAAATATTTACTTTATAGCGATACTTCAAAAACCTTAGTTGACCTTCCGTATGGAAATAAACAATTTAGTATGACCCTAATAATGCCTAATGGAAACAATACATTGGAAAACTTAATTGGAGAATTGAATTATAAAAATCTAAACTATTGGATAGGCCAGGCTGATACATCTGGACTTCAACTCAAAATTCCCAAGTTTAAAATGAGTTTTTCTTACAATAACAAAGAATTTAATAAAGTTCTTTCAGGCATGGGTATGGCAGAAGCTTTTTCTGATTATGCCGATTTTAGTAAAATGGTTGTGGATCAAAAAAAGGGTGATCTTAAAATTGATGAGGTAATCCATAAAACATTTATAGATGTGAACGAAACAGGTACGGAAGCAGCTGCGGTAACGGCAGTAATTGTTGTCGGAAAAACAGCATTTTTACCCCATCCTCTTCAAATTATAAATTTTAACAAGCCTTACATTTATTTGATCCGAGAAAAAAATACTGGTGCAATTTTATTTATTGGTAAAATGATGAACCCCACTCTTTAGAAATATGAAATTTATTTTTTATTAATTTTAGAAAATTGATTTGATTTATCTCAGAATAAATCAAATCAATTTTTTTTAAATGTGATTGATTCTGGATTATAAGCTGTTATTGGAACACATATTTTAAGTCAATCTTAAGACAGAGAATATTTTTATATAAATTATTTTAATAAATGATTAAAAGTAACATTGTTATAGGCTTTGTATTTTTTTTTATAGGTATAATTTCTTTTGCTCAAACTGAAAAAAAGATTCAAAAGGCCTGGATAAAAACCAAAATTGAAAACTTAGGTAATACTAACATAGAAATTGATACCTTATATCTACGTTATACCTTTGATAAAACAATTTTATATATGAGTTTTAATCCGGGATGGGAAACTTACAAACAAGATTGGTCTATAAATAAAGAACTTCTTAAAATAGGCTTTTCTACATACCAAATTGAAGAACTTACAGATACATCTTTAATTTTTTCATTGCAAGGATTTAGGAGGATGAAATTTTTATCAGAAGATTATTTAAGAGATCAAGAAAAATATTTAATCTCATTAGGTAATTTTAATGGAAAGCCATTATATAAAGCAAACGATTATATCTCTCCTCGTTATTCCAAAAAAGAATCACTTCAGGACTTAATTCAAAAGAATCTTGAAGGTTACAATATTAAAAAGGCTACCAATTTTTTAGCAAGTTTTATTGTAAATGAAAAGGGGGTAATAGAAAATATTATCATTATTAAAAGTATTACTGAAGGATTTGATAGAGAAGTAATAAGTCAGTTAAAAAAAACCTCTAAAAATTGGAATCCTGCATATCATAAAGGAAAACCTATTCAAACTCTAATGTATTATAGTATAAAATATTTGGATTCTATAGCCCCTTAAAATCTGAATTTTATTTCAACTTGTTCCATTTCTAAGACACTGCTATTCATTTTTTAATCCTTAGAAAGATTCTAAGGATAGATTGGAAGTGTCTTGACCTGCCCCCTAATATTCCGGAAAGGCTTTTTATTTCCTCTTAATTATTTCTCTTTCTACTTCTCCGTGTCTAAGACACTACTACTCATTTTAATCCGTAGAAACAATCTACGGACAGAAAGGGAACTGGTTGAAAAGAATAATTTGATCACCGAAGCCAAAGATTTATACCACATGACAGATCCCGAATGGATGTACAACAACCTTAAGGACGACCTCGCAATGCAAATGTTTTTATTTAAAAAAAATAAAATAAAGGATATTGACCTGATTAAAATAAAAAAACTTGCCTCAGCTTTAAAATATCCGTTAAAACTGGACACCGTTAAAAATCTCAATTATTCCGTTGGTTTATTATTGGATAAATATGCTTTTAGCTCCACTGAATTCATTTTAAATAAAGTAAAAGATTTTACCCAAAAAAGCAATAAAAAACTATTAGTGATTTTTGACCCTTACGATGTTACGAAATCACTTATTTAAAATAACACCAGATATGATACTCAAATAGTTGATTACTTAAAGGATAAATCATTTAATTATTTTGATATGAATATCATCCATGCCAATGATTATAAAAATTACAATTATACTGTGGATCAATATTTCAAGAAATATTTTATAGGTCGTTATGATACTGCTGGCAACCATTTTTTTGCATTCTCAATCAAATCGCAGGTTATAAACTGGCTTGAACCAAAACCCATTACTTACAAAGTTTCAAATAAAAAATTAATTGATTTCAAGAGATATTTGGAAGGATTAAGTAAGAAGTAAGAAGAAGTAATTTTGATGATTTTCGGTGGGATTTAAAATAAAACAGAAAATTAAAATATAAGTTTAACGATATCGTTAAACTTATATTAAGTATAATTATTAAAATTAAAAAAAAATGAAAGCGTTATTTATATTGGCAATTGCTATTTGGTCGACCAGTATTTTTGGACAGACTCCAATTAATAAAAAAAATGGTCTTTTAATTGATTCAAATAAGGGGTTGGAAAGCGACACAATCATAAAAGTTGTTTATGAAAACCAAGAAAGTAAATTAAATAAACCAGCGGCATTCTTTATAAATGGCAAATTCGTAAACGAAACATTAATTAGAACATTAAACCCAACACAGATTGAGAGAATTAATGTTGTTAGTAATAGTATACAAATTGACAGCATTATATACTATGGATCAATTCAAATAGAGACTAAAATCAACTATACAATTAAACCAATTTCACTAACTGACTTAAAAAATAAGTATACAAATATAAAAAGCAAATCGGTGGTGTTTATGATTGACGGGAGTATTATTAATGGAGACTATGAAAAGTATATGGTTGATGAAAGTAATTTGTTAACTATCATTGTTGACAAAATTGAAAACACAAAAGAAAATATTCATTTGGGACTTATTAAAATTTTAACGAAATCAGAAGAAAATATTAAAAGGTCAAAAATTATTAATATAAGAGGAAGTGAAATGTCTTTAACAAAATAAATTCACCCAACTTTCCTTAAATTTAAAAAAAATATCCGTCACTTCGCTCGCTTATAGTGAGGGAAGGAAAATAATGTTATTTGTATAAAAAACGGACATTTCTAATAAGTAATATACTAAAAAAGAACTCCTATCTGAGTTCCAAATCCCACGGAAGCAAATAATAACAGGAAAGAAGTCTTAATTTAAATTACAATATAAGTTTAAAAAAAAAATTAATTTTTTAATTGGAATTTGGATAATGTATTTTAAAAAAAACTTCGAAGATTGCCATTAAAGGCTTTCTTTCCTTTTTTAACTCGTTGAGATTAAGCATGACTTATGTTAGTATATGTTATTTTTTTATTTATATTCAAAACAAATTTTTCTTAATATTATTATTTACAAAGCCCTACTTTTCATAATGGATTTCAGTATGAACACTAAAAAAACTAGATGGAAGCCAAAAGGACACAACTGGTGCAGCACAGAAAGTCAAAAAAGCCATGAAACTAATTTTAAATTCAAAATTATTTTTCCATAAATACAATTACTTTTGATTGTGGATTTGTCAATGTTATTGTTTTATAACTATCCTTAGAAAAACTAATTGTAATGTCTTTACACTTAGGCACTCAACCACCAAAATGCTTACAAACGTTAAATTTTCCAGTTGTATCTGTATAAATAGTTTGAGAACCTGAAATAACTTTAATTGAAACACTATCTATAGGTTTATTTGTTTTTTTATCCTTAACTACCCCGTCAGCACAACTATAGCCTTCACAGCTTTCAAGTAAAAAGATTAAAAGGAATATGAAAATTGAACCTACTTGCTTAAGTAAATTATTGAATGTCATAAATTTCATAATCTAAAGACTCGTATTTTCAATTTATAAAGATTGTTCCTAAAACATAACATATACTATTACTCAAAATATAACCCATTATCAGTAGTGTTCATTTAATGCTCTTAAGAGAAAGCTATATTTATTCAAATAATATGAATATATCAATATCTTTTTTTCAATAATTAAAATAAAAAAAAATAAAAATTATTTTCCTTGAAAATTAGGTTTGCGTTTTTCTAAAAATGCTTTTGTGCCTTCTTTAAAATCTTCTGTGCGGGAACAAATTCCAAAAGAATTTGCTTCAGTTTGATAACCATCTTCTTCCGACTTATTGTAATATGCATTGATGCAATTGATAACCATTTCAATGGCGATTGGGGCTTTATTAAATATTTTTGAAAGAATTTCTTTTGCTTTCGGCAATAATTCTTCTTGGGTTTCTACAATATGATTTACTAAACCTAAAGTTTTGGCTTCATTTGCTGGTATCATTTCACCTGTCATAATTAATTCCATTGCTTTACCTTTGCCAATTAACTGTGGTAAGCGTTGCGTTCCACCATAGCCAGGTATTAAACCCAAACTTACTTCTGGCAAACCAAATTTAGCACTTTGAACAGCAACTCTTATATGGCAAGCCATCGCTAATTCACATCCACCCCCAAGTGCAAAACCATTTACAGCAGCAATAACAGGCTTAGGGCAGGTTTCAATTGAAGAAAAAACCTCTTGACCATTTTCGGAAAACTTACGGCTGTTCACACCAGTGATTGTTGCAAATTCAGCAATATCTGCACCTGCAACAAAAGCTTTTTCGCCTTCACCGATAAAAATTACACCTTTTATTGTTTTATCACTATAAACCTGTTCCGTCGCCGATCGGATTTCGGTAAGGGTT
>Ga0123336_10004547_pt1 | contig 11228 bp, 11 predicted proteins | sample SSSSmetaG_FD_96466 | JGI IMG/M metagenome (GOLD analysis project Ga0123336, IMG submission 96466) | Glacier valley bacterial and archeal communities from Borup Fiord, Nunavut, Canada, to study Microbial Dark Matter (Phase II) - ​SSSS metaG | ecosystem: Environmental > Aquatic > Freshwater > Ice... | reverse complement strand
GTCGCGTTCGTGAAGCGCTTCTGCAACGGCTCGTTCCCCGACGTCGCGCTCGTGCTCCTGGGCAAGGACACGCCGTTCGTGCGCATGTACATGAAGGGCGACGTCGATGCCTGGAACGCCGACGGCGGCGCGAGCGCTCGCGCGCGGCTGCGCTTCGACGAGGAGATGCTCGTGCTCCGCCGCCGTGTGCCGCCCGCGAACGGGATGGTGGTGGGCTCCGGCGGCGCGGGCTACCTGGTGATGCGCTGGGACGGCAACTGCTACACGCTCGAGGACGGCGAGCTCACGCCGAAGAAGCCGACCGCGCCGCGCCAAGCGCCGATCCCGTGGCGCCTCTACGCCGAGTCGACCAAGACCGCGCTCCTCGCGGCCCCGAAGGTGCTCGCCGCGTACCAGAAGCGCGGCAAGGAGTGCAAAGGCGCGGTCAGCGGCGAGGTCACGAAGGCGTGCGAGACCGCGGACAACGGCCTCTCGTCCGCGGTGGTCGCGGAGATCCGCGGCGGGCTGGCGATCCCGACGCCGGAGCATCTCCCGTGAGCCGCGAGCGGGAGGGCCGGCGGGTTGCTCGTCGACGGACTCCGCCTCCGCGCCTGGCCCGAAGGACTGCGTCGCGCAATTCGCTGACGCCCCCGACGCTCCGTCCGCTGGCCGGCAAGCCCGGCGTCGCTCGTGAGGATCGACGCGAGGTCATCGACCAGCTGGCGCCTGAGCGCGGCGAGCGAGGACCGTCCGCCGGAGACGGATCAGCGCGCGAAGGTCTTGACCAGCTCGCGCACGCTCCGGGGATCGAACGGCTTGGTGATACGCGGGTTCCGCACGCGCTCGAGGAACGCGCTCGCCGCGGGCGTGAAGGCGCCGCCGGAGACGAACACGACGCGCGCGGCCAGGTGAGGGAATCGCTGCGTGAGCGCGTCGTGGAAATCCATGCCGGACATCTGCGGCATCATCAGATCCGACAGGATGACGTCGAACTCCTGTCCGGACTCGAGCAGCGCGAGCGCGTCCTTCGCCGCGGTGAGCACGGTGACGTCGTGCCCGGCCAGCACGCGCTGGAGCACCTTTCCCACCGAGGACTCGTCGTCCACCACGAGCACCGCGAGGGGCGCGCCCGCGCGCCGGCGCGGGCCGGTCGGCGCGCTCGCCTCGGCCGCGGTCGCGGTCGCGGTCGCGGTCGCGGTCGCGGGGAGCACCACGCGGAAGGTGGTGCCGCGGCTCACCTCGCTGGTCACCGAGATCTCGCCGCCCATCGCGACCACGAGGTTGTGGCAGATGGAGAGCCCGAGCCCGGTACCGGCGCCGACGGGCTTGGTGGTGAAGAACGGATCGAAGATCCGTCCGAGCAGCGAGGGGGGAATGCCCGTGCCGGTATCGCGGACCTCGATCACCGCGCGGCCGGCGCCATCGGTGGAGGTGACCACGCGGATCTCCTGCTCGTCGTCGCCTCGCTCGGGCAGCGCCTGCGCGGCGTTGACGAGCAGGTTGATGAACACCTGCCCCAGATGCGCCTCGTCGCCGTCGACGCGTGGCGTGCGCCCGAGCTCCTTCACGAGCCGCCCGCGATGCCGGATCTCGCTCCGCGCCATGTCGATGGCGAGCTGGAGGACGGGCTCGATGTCGATGGGTCGGCGCTGCTCCGCGCCGGCCCTCGAGAACGTCTTCAACGAGAGCACGATGGTGCGGATGCGCTCGGCGCCGGCAGCGGCGTCGGCGGCCATCTCGATGAGCTGCGCGCGCGCTTCCGCGCTCGGCTCGGGGCCGAGCGCCGCGATCGCGTCGATCAGCAGCTGGACATTGGCGGTGACGCTCGAGAGCGGGTTGTTGATCTCGTGCGCCACGCCGGCGGCCAGCGTTCCCACCGAGGCCATGCGATCCGAGAAGATCAGCTGCCGCTCAAGCTTCGCCTGGAAGTCCTTCGCTTCCTGCAGCCGCGCCTCGGCGAGCTTCTGCTCGGTGACGTCGCGCGCGGCGGCGTAGACCAGACCGCGCTCGGTGTCGCCGACCGACCGCCACTCGAACCACCGGTAGCTTCCGTCCTTGCACTGGTAACGGTTCACCAGCCCGGTGACGGAGGCTCCGCCGGCGACGATACGGCGTGCGGCAAGCGTGGCCTCGCGATCGTCGACGTGCACGAGCTCGATCGAGGGCCTCGCCATGAGCTCCGCCTGGCTCCAGCCGAGCGTCCGCGTCCACGACGGGTTGACCCGCTTGAAATAGCCGTCGAAGCCCGCAACGCAGAGATGATCGAGCGACATCCCGAAGAAGTCGGTGGCGTCGTCCGCCTCCGGCTGCTCGTTCTCGCGAGCCTCGATGTCGACTTCCACCACTCGCGCCAACGATAGCGTGGCAGCGCTTCTTCTTCCTCGTCTTCTTCAGCGCGGCGCGGAGCTGTACGGCAGGCCGCCGGATTGCCGAGGCGCAGCGCGGAGAGCACGGTGAAGAGCCAGTCGGAGAGCGTCACGTCGTCGCCCGCGGGGACCAGCTCCCGATCGGCTGCCGTGAAGAGGCGCGTGGCGAGCGCGTCGAGCTCGTCATCCGTCGCCTCGCGAGCGTGCCGGTTCGGTGCGGTCCGGGTCGAGCGCGTCGTAGATGTCGGCGAGCCTGCGCCTCACGTCCGGCAGGCGGAGCGATCCCGTCGTCGACCGTGTACGGCGTCGCCAGCGTCGTCAGCGTCGCCGCGACGTGCGCCTGCTCGCCGCCCCAGTGGAGATGGAGATCCGCGACCAGGGCTCCTTCGCGATCGAACGCCCGCTCCGCTTGCGGTGCCAGAACACGTAGCTCGCTTCTCGAGGCGGCGCTCACGCGCGAGGGCGACGGCGTCCTCGTGTCCGGCGACGATCGCCGCGCAGTCGCTCTTCGCGGCCGTCGCCGGCTTCACGGTCGACCTCGAGACCGAGACGGTGGGTGCGGCTTCCGACGCGACGGGATGCAGCGCATCGCCGACTCGCCGTGAGCTCGTATCAAGGGAGCTCGCCCACGCCCGCAAACGTCACGTTCGCGATCCCGCCGACGTCGAATGGTCCGCTCATCGCTCCCGCCGTCAGGCGGAGGATCTTCACGAGCCCGTCCTTCTGCACGTACGCCACGGTGGCGTCGCTCCCGCACTGCCCGCGCGTCACCGAGGGCACCGACGCGAGCTCTGGATTCTTCCCGGCAACGAGCTCGGCGGGCGGAGCGAAGCCGCCGCTCGCCGACCACGTCGCGTAGTAGCCCTGCCCGTTGGACGCCCTGTACAGGAGCAGCACCTTGCCGCCCGGCAACCCCTGCAGCGCGATCTCGTTCGAGCTGGCCGCGGTGTCGAACAGGCTCGCGGCGCTCCACACCTTGTTCGCCGCATCGCGCGCGGCGAAGTGCAGCAGGAGATCACGACCGGGGTACACCATCAGCTCGTCACGCGTGCCGCCGGGATCGATGGCTGCGATGGCGGGGGCGCTACCGTAGGCAGCGGCGTTCGGGAACTTCGTGAACGTCGACCACGTGCCGCTCGAGAACACCTCGCGCGCGAGGGAGCCGTCGTTGCCGGCGAACGCGAGCGTGATCGCGCTGCCCACCGTGGCCACGACGGGCGCGGTCTTGCCGGGAGTGGGCGGCCCCGCATCGCCGCTCGCCTCCGCGACCGGCCCCGCCGTGAATGCGATGTCCCAGCCGCTCGTCCCGTATGACCCCATGTGGAAGCGGGCGTCCTGACCGAGATAGAACACGCGCAGCGCGCCGCCGAGCACGGTCATGCTGGTCGCCGCGCCGTCGGTCGTGCCGTCGCCGAGGCTCTGGGGGGCCGACCACGCGGAGGCCGATAGCTTCGTCCAACCGAGGTAGCCGAGGCGCGCGAGGTAGGTCGCGACGAGCGACGTCCCGCCGGGCAGGATGGTGATCGGTCCGCGCACGCCAGGGCTCGAGGCGCTCTTCGACGTGGTGAAGACGCCGGCGCCCGCGTAGGTGGCGACGTACGTCGCGTTGTCGGTGGCTGCGCCCGCGACGAGCCCGAGCTTGCCGGCGCACTTCGCGTCGATGGTGGGGCCGGTCACGGGACCGGCGTCGACAGGCTCGAGCGGCGTGCTCGGAATGCCGGAGTCGACGTCGTCGGGCGTGGTGGGCGTGGTGGGCGGCTGCGTGCCATCACACTTGCAATCGTCGAACGAGACGCCGTCAGGATGACAGAGCTTCGTTCCTTCGCTGCGGTCCTCGCAGCGGCAGAACACGTAATTGCCGGGCGTGCACTTCACCGCGCTCGAGTCGGAGGCCTTCGTCGTCGTGCAGGCCGCGAAGGCGGCGTAGAGAATCGCAGCTCCGGCCATCATCCCGAGCGTGCGCGTGTGCTGGTGCTGGTGCTGCATCGTGGACATCGTAGCGCACGCCTGGCCTCGGCCCTCCCTTCGAAGGATCATGGTTCGTGGGCGCCCGCCTCGATCCACGACGCGATGAACGGCGCCAGTCGCGGGTCGAACGGCCCACCGAGCGGCATGCGCCCGCCGTCGATGCCGCCGTCGCCCACGACCTTCAAGTAGAGATAGCTGGTCATGACCTCGCCGGGCGTCACGCGATCGAGCGCCGGACGCTCGGTCGAAGGCACGTTGACGACGTCGCCCCCGGCTCCGATCCGCAGATGGGTTCCCGCCGCGCCCGAGCCGTGACACGCGGACTCGGGCCCCCCCTGGCAGCCGCCGAACACCTGCCGAGCGCGCACGCCAAGCGGTGCGTCGCTCGCGAGGGGGTCAACCGCGCCCCGCGCGTCGGAGCCCAGCGAGGGATAGGACTCGCCGGCGTCGTTCGGGCCCTCCGTCGGCTGCGTAGCGCAGGCCAAGGCGAGCGGGAGCGCGAGCGCGAGCAGTGCAATGAGAATACCGCGCATGCGCATTCGCTCCTCAGAACGTGTCGGACGCGAAGCGAAACGCGATGACGTGCGCCTTCGCCGCGAGCGGGTTGATGATCAGCGCGCCGTCCTGGCTCTTTCCGTTGCGGTGAACGAGGTGCGCGCCATCGGACCCCGGATACGGCGTGCCGTAGACGGAGATATGGTTCGCGTTCGCGAGCGCCAGCTCCACGCGAGCACGCACCGCGCCCGGCGTCGTGAGGGTGAGCGACGACGAGTGCAGGCCGAGATCGCGGACGTAGTCGAGGTCGAGGGGGTGCCAACCCTCGGCGAATGGCGTACCGGGCAGCTTTGCGTCGAGCTCCCCCTCGAACCCGTCGAGGTTGACGGCGATGTCGTACGTCGCGCCGCCCATCGCCACCTGCAGGTGCAGATGCTGATAGTCGGAGGGGCAGTGCTGATCGTTGGGCGCCACGATCGCCACCAGCTGACCATCGAGACGCCCGTGGCGCGCGGGCGCGAGACCGGTGCCGAGCGTGGACGTGCAGGCGATGCGTTTCGGAGGGCCATCGTCGACCGTGGGCGGCGGGGACGCGGCCTCGGCGGACGTGCTGCCGTCCGCCGTGGAGGTCCCCGCGTCCGTGGGGGCCGAGCTGTCCTCGGTGGTCGCGCCCGCCGCGTCGAGGTCGGGGACGGTCGCGAGGGACGAGCCGGCGCAGCCCTCGAACAGGACGAAGAGGCCTGCTGCCGCCATCGTGGCAAGGAGGTTGCGCGATGAGCTCATCGGAGCTCGAGCTCCGCGTCACCATCGCCCCACGAAGCGCACGTACGGTGCGACGTGCCGTCGTTCCCGCGCACGCGGTCGCAGCGTCGCACGTCGAGCCCGATCCGCTCGCCGGGCTCGCCGCGGAGACCGAGCGCATCGAGGGGGATGGCCATCTCGACGATCCACTCCTCGTCCACGTCCGAAGGGTCGTCGACGGTCCCGTCCTGGTCGACGGCGACCTTCGCGCGGCTCTCCCAGCGCGCATCGAAGGACGCTGCCCCGGCGCGCCGCTCGCCGTCGCTGACCGTGCCGCGCGGGGAGACGTCGATCGACCGCTCGACCCCGTCGCGACGGAACACGAGCTGGAACGCGTCGCCGGTCCAGAGAGGCTGGTCGTGCGCCGTGGCCGGGGCGCTTATGTCCTCGTCGGCAGCGTAGAGGGCGAGATAGAGCATTCCGTTGCCCCACAGCGCCCGTGCATCGGAGTAGGGACGCGCCTGCTCCCCGCCGTGGAGGAGCGGTCCGGTGCGCGCGGGCGCGTCGTTCCAGGCAAGCTCCTCGAGCTCCCCGTCGATCTGCATCGTCGACGTGGCACGCGGGACGACGAGCGTCGTCGATGGCGACGTGTCGAGCGCATGCGGCACCGCCGCGCGGGCGCTGACGATCCGGAGACCGGCGGCGGCGCCGATCGCGAGTCCGACCAGCGCTGCGCCGGCGGTCGTTGCAGTAGCTCTCCAGCGAATGCGCCCGCCGCTCACGGCGCCGCGCTTCCGTCCGCACGCAAAGCGAAGCGAAACGCCGTGTCGAGCTGTCCCGTCCCGTAGTCCACCATGTCGACCTGGAGCGCGCCGTCGGCGCGCTGCTGCACGAGCCCGTAGCCGTAGTTCACGCCGCCAGTCAGGGGGGCGCCGCCGTTGCCGACCGTCACCTGGCGCGCCCCTGTTCGACCGTACGTGTGCGTATGGCCGACGATGGCGAGGGTGTAGGGGTACTTCGCCATCAGGATCTCGGAGTCGCGGGCGCCTGGCGCCTGCGAGGCCGCCTTCGGCTCGTGACGCACGATGATCGTGTACGTGGTCGGTCGCGCGAGGACGCTCTCGAGCCAGGCGTAGTCCGCGGGTCCCCACGCATTGCCGGCGACGAACACGAGCTTGCTCGTCCACGATCTGTCCATCGCGTTGATGTCGACCACGTAGTTGGGGCTCGCTCGGCCCTGTGGCGCGAGCACCTTGTTCAGGAACGCGGCGTAGTTCGCGGTGACGCCATCGGGGTTGCCGGCGCCGCAGTTGGACGTGACCGCGCCCGTGCATTCGTGGTTGCCCATCGCCGCGAAGACCGTGCCCGAGTACCTGGCGCGCGCGGCCTCGTAGATGTCGAGCTGCGGCGCCGCCTGGGTGCCGTTGCCGCTCGAGAAGAGGTAGTCGCCGGTCGAGACCGCGAAGGTGGGCCGCGGCGTCGAGCCCTCGAGGTCACCGTAGATCTGGTTGATGACCTGCGTCGGGTACGCCTTCGTGTCGTTGATCACGGCGGGGCGCGTGTCGCCCACCACCGCGAAGAAGAGCCGAGACACCGAGCCGCCGTTTGCTCCGACGCTGCCGCTCACCGGCCCGCCGTCGACGTGGACCGCTCCGCCGTCGCCCGCGCCGAGGCACGTGGTGGGAGGCGCCTGGCAGTGCGCGGAGGCGGTGTTGCACCACCATCCGCCGTAGCAGCCATTGGCCTGGCAGGGATGGGAGCCGCACGCCTTGCACGTCTCCGCGACGTCCGGTCCAGCGAGCGCTCCGCACATGCCGCTGGCGGGCGGCGGAGGCGCCGGCGAGCCCCCGGTCCCGGCGCCGTCGCCGCAGGCTGCGGTGCGCGGAACGCAGACGCTGCTCTGGGCGCCCTCGATCGTGCTGCCCGAAATGCAGGCGCGATCGGCTCCGCATTCGTCGCCCCTCGGGCACGGCGCTGCGCAGTACGAGTCGCCGCCGAGCTGGACGCAGAGTCCGTCCGTGCAGTCGGCGTTGGTGACGCAGAGCGTGCACGCGCTCGTGGTCGCGCTTGCGTCCACGACGTCGCTGGAGGCTGCGGCGCCGTTCCCGGAAGCGCAAGCGGAGAGGATGGCCGCGCACCCGACGACGAGAGACGCAACAAAAGTGACAGCGTGTTGGAGGGATGCCATTGGCGCGCAGCGCTGGCTGCGAGGATGGATGTTCGCCCGTACCGCGCTTGATCTCGTAATCGCCCCACGATGCGATCGCGTGATCGATTGCGTATCACGAGGACATTACCGGCCATGCAGCGCGCTCACATATTCCTGCTTGTCGTGCTCTCGGCTTGCTCGGCCCAGGGCCAGGACCGCGGCTTCGAGACACCCGACGAAGCCGGCGCATCCGGCGCGAGCGGAGGCCTGGGAGGTCCCGACGGCGGCAAGCCCGGCAGTTCGCCTGGCGGCGCTCCTCTACTTTACGCGCACACCGACACGTCCCTCTACCAGCTCGACCCCGACCAGATCGGCGGTCCGCTCACGAAGCTTGGAGATTTCGACTGCGTCGGCACCCAGGGACCAGCGAAGTCGATGACCGATGTCGCCGTTGCGAAGGATGGAAAGCTCTACGGGGTGAGCGAAGGCGCAGCGTTCCCGCTGACCATCCAGGGCTCGGTCGTCCACTGCGAGACGACCTGGCCCCTGCCGCAGACGAAGTTCTACGGGTTGACGGTCGCGCCCGAGAACACCGTTGCGGCGGCCGAGGTGCTCATCGCTGCCGATGGGCTGGGGGGGCTTTACCAGATCGACGCGACGAGCGGCGTCCCGGTGCAGGTCGGGACGCTCGGCGACGATCCGAAGACGAAGACCCCGTGGGCGCTCTCGGGCGACATCGTCTTCCTTGCGAACGGAGGCAACCCGGTCGGCTTCGCGACGGTGCGGACCTGCAGCGCCAAGGGCGGAAAGTGCTCGGCGGTCGATACGCTCATCGAGGTCGACATCAGAGCGATCAAGCCCGGCACGGGCAGTGTGCTCAAGAGCATTCGCGGTTCGGTGACGAAGGGGGCGTGGTGCACGAACGCCAGCTCGCCGCAGACGTTCGGCGGCATGTTCGGGATCGTCGCCTACAAGGACGTGGTCTACGGCTTCTCGCGGCAAGGTGACATCGTGGAGATTCGAAACTCCGATGGATCGGGATGCCTCGTCTCCAATGATTCAACGCTGCACTGGGCGGGTGCAGGGATCACCACGACCGCGCCCGTCGTGGCGCCGACGGTGAAATGATCCGTCACGCGATTGGCACGTGCACGCGGAGCGTGAAGCGCTATGGAAACCTCGAAATGCACATTCCGAGGTCATGGCGTTGGTCGTGCGCCGTGCTGCTTGCACTCCCCCTCGCGGCATGTGCGGTAGGGACCGGCGCACCCGATACTTCTTCCGGCACGGTTGATTTGCCCTCGCCGCCCTCGCCGAACAACGCGGCGGGTCCGGTCTCGCCCTCGCCCTCAGACGCGGCCGGGCTCGACGCCGAGACCACGCATCTCGATGGGAGCGCCCCGGACGCCGCGCTCAAGGGCGACGCGGCGCCCACGCCCACGCATGCATGTCCTGGCTATGCGGCTCCCACCGAGCCTGCGGCCTGCAAATGCGCCGCGGGCAAGAGCTGCGACGCCAACAATTGCTTCGGCGGCTACTACTGCGAGCTCGCCTCGACGCCGCCCAGGTGTGTTCGCAAGCCCTCGTCGTGTCCCTGAGCTGAGGGCGTAGCGGACGACGAACGAGTGGCTGTACGCGCAGCAGCCGGCTCCGAATGCGACCAGCAGCGTGAACGCCAACCGGCCCGCGCGCACCGCGTCGGAGCGACAGCCCCCGACGGCGGTCAACGTGTGGAGGCCGGAGATCATCCCGAGAAGCCAACGACCCGAGCAGCGATGCCAGGGGCACTCCCCCGGCACTCCCCCGGCACTCCCCCCTTGGCCCTCGAGCCGTTGCCCTTCAACCGAAGCGTCGTCGGTTACTTGCAGACGCCGATGTCGTTGTACTTCGGCTTCACGGCCGTGCAGACCTTCCCGCCCGTGCACTCGGAGGCCAGCTCGCAGACCACCAGCTCGCCCGCGCCGCACGAAGCGGAGCAGCGGGTGCCCGAGAATTTGCTGAGGTAGGCACCGCAGGTGTCGGTCGCGACCGTGACCGCGCCCGCGTCGCCGGCGTGGGCGCAACAGGCCTGACCCGCAGGGCAATCCGAGAGATCTTCGCACTCCCAGACGGTGGCGTTGGCGACGGGGCACGCGGCGCCCTTGGCGACGCACGTGGAGACGCCCGCGCCCTTGGCGTTCTCGCAGCACTGCTCGGTCTCCGCGCAGGAGACGTTCTTTCCGCCGGGCGGACCGCTGAACGGACAGAATACGCCGCCATCGGGCTTGGGCGGATGAAGCTGGGCGGGCTTTCCGCAGTCCGAGCCGGCGTCGTGCGCCACGCTCGAATCGAGGGGCGACGTCGACGTGTCGCCGACGTTGACGTCCTTCCCGCCGTCGCTCGTCGGGAGCGTCCCGCTGCTGCTGCTGGTCGCGGCGGTGTCGCTGCTGCTGCAGGCCTCGAGCGTCACGAGCGCGCCACCGGCAAGCAACGAAGAGGAGGCAAAAATGAAAATGAGACGCGTGTTCAGCATTGGGTATCTCCGACCCGAAGGGCCTCGGTGGCGGGATATGTCCGGAGACGCGGGCTTTGATCTCGATTTCTTTCCGGGGATGGTCGTCACCCGCCATTCACGTGGGCCTTATCCGCAACGGCCGCAACAGGTCGTCCAGTATGCCAAGCAGCTTCACTTCACGTCGCGCGGCGGCTCGATTCGATTCCTCGCCACGCGCCGGCCACCGGAGCGGTTTCACACCGTCCCGTATTTTGCGCCGACCGAGATGGCGGTGGTCTCGTGGGACGGCGCGCGCGCTCGACGGCCTCCGCTGACCCGGCGCTACTTCACGCGAACGAGGGGGCGCAGGCGTGGACGCGCGATCGCCTTCACCTCGGCATGACCCGTGGCAAGGTAAGGCGTGAGGTCGGCGGGCACCTCCACGTCGTCGAGATCGAGCTCGGCGAGCGCCAGCCCGATCACGCCCGCCTGCTCGAGGGCACCCAGCTTCGCGTCCACCAAGATGACGACCTCGCCTTCGATCCGGCACAGCCCGCCTTTGCCGGCAAGCGGGTGCTCGAAGCGCTCCACGCGGACCTCGACCCCGGCGCGGGCGGCCAGGGCCCTGAGAGCGAGGGTGGCCTCCTCCGGGGTCATCCCCCACCGTACTGCGTTTCCGCCGGTAGAAGTGGCCCTCGGCGCCCGGAGGAGGCGTTCGCTATTGCGTCATGTCCGAGAATGGACGACCCTTCAGAAACACGCCGAAAAAGCGTCAAAACGCCATCGCAAATGTCCGAGACGCAGCGCAGCACGCTCCCGCCGATCTCGCACGGGTCCGTCATCAACGACTGGTACGAGATTCGCCAGAGCCTCGGCAAGGGGGGCATGGGAGAGGTCTTCCTCGCCTACGACCGCACGACCCAGCAGCCGGTTGCGCTGAAGATCGTCCGCGAAGAAGCGCGCATGCCCGGCGACGACGAGGCGCTCCGTCAGGAGCTGATCCTCGCGCGCTCGGTCTCGAACCCGAACGTCTGCCGCGTGCACGACCTCGCGCCCT
>Ga0123336_10004545_pt1 | contig 11229 bp, 9 predicted proteins | sample SSSSmetaG_FD_96466 | JGI IMG/M metagenome (GOLD analysis project Ga0123336, IMG submission 96466) | Glacier valley bacterial and archeal communities from Borup Fiord, Nunavut, Canada, to study Microbial Dark Matter (Phase II) - ​SSSS metaG | ecosystem: Environmental > Aquatic > Freshwater > Ice... | reverse complement strand
GCACTGAAATAGAACGGCAGGTTGGTGGCGGCCGGTGTGTTGATACCGACGATGTCCGTCGAATGCGACGAGGACGAAGCCACGTTCAACGCCAAGCTGCGCGAGGTCGCCAAGCACAAGCCGAAGGACGAAGCTCCGAACTGAATGCCGGACTAAACCGGATTATTCACCAAATTCAGCCATTCAGAACAAAGCCCATCGTCTGCAAGGGTTTCGGCAAACTGACCCGTGGCATTTTTTGCCACAGCGAAGCGGCACATAAGCCGTTGTAAGAACAGTATAATTCGTTCATTCTTGCCGGCGTCATGAATAAGACGGGCTAGAAGGCGGGTTGCAAAAGCCCTACCGTTCTATGTGGTTTGCGGTGCCTCGCCCTGTGCCCAAGAGGGGATGTTGTCTGCGGCCTCCTTGCCAGACTGGCCGGGCAGGCGTGGTTTGCAGGCATCATGCACCCACACCTTGTCTTTGCCAATGAAGTAGGTGTGCCAGCCCTCGACGGTCAGATTGTATGTCGGCGCGGCATGGTGCGTGTCGCGCACGAAATCGACCGTCCCCGCCGCGCCGTCTGCGCGCACCAAGTGTGTGCCCGGGCGCAGGTCGGCGGTCTGCACCCAATGGCCATGCGCCGTGCGCCACGGATGCGTCGCGGTCGCCTCGAAGTCGGCATGGTGCATCCCCTTTCCCGCGTCCGACACGTCGAGATCGACCGTGTAGAGGTCGTCGGTGGTTGGCGATTTGACCGCGCTCACCCGGCGATAGCCAGTACGCCCCGTGGCGTCGTCGCGCGACAACACCATGTCGCCCGGCCTGATCGTCTCGATCGCTCGCAGACCATGCTCGGTCTGCACCAGCGTGCCCGCCGCGAAGCAGGACTGGCCGAAGATACTCTGCATCTGGCGCACGATCCAATTGGCGGTCGACACGAGCGGCAATCCGTATGCGGTATGGGATTACGTCGATCCGGGCAGCGGTCTGCTGCGCCTGCATCTGGCGGTGGCGGCGAACGGCGTGTTCGGCGCGGCGCAGCAGGTGGACGATGTCGACGCGAACGGCGGGGCCCGGCATCCGAGCGTCGGCTTCGCGCCCAACGGCGATTTCGTCGTGGCCTGGGTCGATGGCGACGGGCGGTAACAGGGCCAAGGCACGGTCCGCTCGCGCGTGCTGCACCCGAACGGCCAGTGGGACGCAAGCATCGCGGTGCCCGCCGTGACCACGGGCAGCAGCCTCGACCAGTCTTGCTCGCTGATGATTACCGCCGACGGCGTGCGCCACCTGACGTTCCTCGACGACAATAATGTGATCCAGTATTTCTACGATCTGGCGGTCGGCCAGGGCTGGCGCGGCGACGAGCAGCCGCCTTCTCAGGTCACGCACGATCCCGTGCCTCGGGCCGGACGGCGCGGGCGGGCTGTATATCTACGGCCACGACACGCCGCAGGGCGATCTGCGCGGGCTCGGCAACGGCAAGCTGCGCTTCCACAAGCCCGCAGGCGCGACGGCGTGGAGCAGCTACGAGCTGATCCGCGACGGCCTGATCGACGACGCGACAACCGAACGCTGGTCGCAGTTCTTCCATTACCATCCAGAAGGGGTGGATTTCACCTGGTAGAACCACAGCATCAATACCAATGACGGCTCGGGCTATTACCTCAAAGTCGGCGTGGATACGGTGGGCAGGCCGGTGCTGGCGGGGACGACCGTGCTGCAATCGCAGCCGATCCTGCCGCCGCCCGAGAACCAGCTCGATCAGCAGGCGGTGCATCCCCGGGTGGTCGGCGGCACCGCGCAGGCCTTTGCGGTCGTCGCGGCCGCGAACGGCAACGCGGCCCGGCTCGGCCTTTATGTCGACGACACCAACCAGGGGACGCACGTGCTCGTCGGTCTGTACGCCGACGCGGCCGGGCAGCCGGGCGCGCTGATTGCGCAGGCCGCGCTGTCCGGTGTGCAGGTCGGCCGCGGTCAATGGCACGAGATCGCGCTCGCGCAGGCCCCGGCGCTCGTCGCGGACCGGACTTACTGGATCGCGGTCCTGTCGCCACGGGGCGGCGGCCCGTTCGCCTACCGCGCGGGGGCGTCCGGCCCCGCGAGCGTTGCCAGCGCATCCACCCGATTGACGGCGCTCCCGGTCACCTGGTCAAGCGCCGCCGCGGGTGGCCCGGCGACGCTGGCGGGGTATGTCGTGGGTCAGTAGGCGGTCGAGAGCGAGTCCGATGTTGCGCTTGGAGCAACAATTGGGCTGAGCGCTAATATGGCTTGGTCCCGAAAACGCGGACTTTGCAGTGTGTCACGCCTGGTCTCCCAAGGGGATACTATCAGCAGATCGGTTCGGGTCGCTTCGAGGGTCGCTTCATCACTGCCGACCTCGGAGAGGGTTGTTGGCTGTTTTTCGAGGAAACCGAACAGGCGCTACTACAAAGCGGTCGGACTCCACTTTCAGGCGGAGGGCTGCTGGGTTAACGCCGCACTCGGCCTCTGCTATTTCTATTGCGTCCCCGCACGGTGAGCAGGCATGCCCGGGACAGATACTTTCTGTTGCTAACCGGGAGATGTTCAATGGACCGCGCGCTGCTGATCCCTCTGTTGCTGCTGGCGCGCCCGGCGCACGCGGTTGCGCCCGAGCTGATCGTTTTGTCCTCGCGGATCGCCACCGCGGACTCCGCACACCCGAGCGCGCAGGCGTTTGCGGTTTCGCGCGGCAAGTTCGTCTATGTGGGGACCGAGCGCCACGCGCTGGCGCTTGCCGGGCCGCAGACGCGCGTGCTGCGGCTCGGCGCGGCGCGTGTGCTCCCGGGACTTGTGGACGCGCACATCCACCCGCTCGGCATCGTGGAGCTGGACGTGTGCGATTTGCACAGCCAGCCGCATACGCTGGCCCAAACTGCCGCGATCGTTGCGCAATGCGTGCAACGCTACAAGGTGCAGCCGGGCCAGTGGTTGAACGTGGCGCAGTGGAACTACACCAATGGCAACGAGCCGGATGCGCTGAACCCCACGCTGCGCGCTGCACTGGATCGCGGTGCGCCGGACAACCCGGTGCAACTGCTCGGCAACGACGGGCATCACGGCGCTTTCAACTCGGCGGCGCTTGCATTGGCCGCGACACCGGACGGGCGTAAAACGGGGTTGAGTGCCACCACGGTTGCCGGGGTATTCGCAGCCTACCGGCAACTCATCGGCGTCGACGCGGCGGGCGAACCGTCGGGCGGGGTGAACGAGGATGCGCGCGCGCTGATGGGGAAGGGCGCACTCGAGATTGTGGACGTGGCGGCGGTGATGAAATCGCCCGAAAAGGTGACGGAGCGCCTGAATTCGGTGGGGATCACGGCATTCCTCGATGCTGCCGCCAGCCCCGACACGTTCGTGGTCTACGATACGCTGCGCGACCAGGGACTGCTGAGCGCGCACGCCAGCCTCGCGCAATTCTACGATCCGGACGTTGTGAAACGCGCCGATGGCACGCCGGACTATGACCGGATGGTCGCGGACGCGGTGCGGACGCGCGACCGCTACGCGCATGATCCATTGATCCGCGCGGACACGGTCAAGCTGTTCGCCGACGGCGTGATGGAGGGAAACCCGCTCGCCACGCCGCCCACCTTGCCCGAGTCCCCTGCGCTTGCCCCTTTTCTGCAACCCGTCTTCGGCCGCGATGCGCGGGGCCGTGCGACGTTCTCGGGGCGATATGTCGATCCACAAAGCCCGCAATGTACAGCAGCGCGCGCCACACCGCCCGCGCCGACCGCATTCCTCAAGGCGAACGGTTTTCATCCCGCGCAATGCGAAACGGGATCGGGCAAGCTCCAGCACAGCCGCGCGACGATCTTCGAATATATTCGGCGCATGCACAAAGCGGGGCTGACGCTGCACATCCATGCGATCAGCGACGCGGCGGTCCGCACGGCGGTGGACGCGCTCGAGGCTGCGCGCGCGGGCGACGCTGCGCCCGATTCGATGCGACCCGATACGCTCGCGCATCTCCAGCTTGTCGCGCCCGAGGAGATCGTGAGGATCGGGCGCGATCGCCTGTTTCTGGCGATGACTTATTCGTGGATTTACACCGACAAGGAATATGATCTGACGGTCATACCCTTCAACCAGCGTGTGACCGGCGACGATTACGCGTCCCTGCATCGGCCGGACAGTTATTACGAGCTTCAGGCCTATCCCGTGGGTGCGCTCAAGGCAGCCGGAGCGACGCTGGTCGCGGGATCGGACGCGCCGGTCTTCACGCGCGATCCGCAGCCGTTCGTCAACATGCAGATGGCGGTGACGCGCGCGCAGGGAGACAGTCCGCCGCTCGGCAGCCGTTCGCAGGCGATCACGATTGCGGACGCGGTGCGCGCCTACACGATCGATGGGGCGCGTTCGCTCGGCCGGGAAGACGAGTTCGGCTCGATCGCGGTCGGCAAGTCGGCGGACTTCATCGTGCTCGATCAGGACGTGCTGGCGGTGCCTGCGGGGAGCATCGGCAAGACCAAAGTGCGCCAGACATGGTTTGCCGGGCGCAGGATTTATGCCTCGACGCAATAGCGGTTGTGATCGCAGATTCGGCGGCGCATAGGTGTTTGCATGTGCCGCTTGCGCGACCATACGCCCCTGCATGTCCTGGCATCGGCCCGCGTGATGGCCGGATCGTCCGTTCGTCTGCCCTGCGTCCTCCCTGGCGGGGATTAGCGGTGCCCTCGCGCCCGGCCCCAAGCCCCACGAGGAAAAGCATGACCCAAGACGATATCGCGCACTGGATCGCGCACAACGGCATTGCCGAAGTCGAGTGCATCGTGCCCGACATGAACGGCATCATACGCGGCAAGGTTGTTCCCGCGCCCAAGTTCCTGCGCATGGTGGAGGACCGCTCGCTGCGCATTCCGTCCTCGATCTTCAGCGTGACGGTGACGGGCGACTATCCCGAGGATGCCGCCTTCTCGCACACCGATGCAGATGTGGTGCTGGTGCCCGACGCGAGCACGATCCGCATCGCGCCGGGCTACACCACCCCCACCGCCTATGTGATCACGGACGCGTTCGTCTCGACCGGCGAGCCGCTCGCGATCGCGCCGCGCCATATTCTGAAGCAGGTGATCCGGCTTTATGAAGCGCGCGGGTGGAAGCCCGTCGTGGCACCCGAACTCGAATTTTTCCTGACCGCGAAGAACACCGATCCCGATTTCCCGCTGCAAACGCCCGTTGGTCGTTCGGGCCGCGCCGAGACGACAAGCGAGCCTTACGGTCTCGAAGCGGTGAACGAGTTCGAGGATCTGATCGAGGAATTATACGATTTCGCGGAGAAGGCGCGGCTCGAGATCGACACGCTGATCCACGAGAGCGGTGCCGGACAGCTCGAAATCAATTTCCAGCATGGCGACCCGCTCGAGCTGGCCGACCAGGTGCTGCTGTTCAAGCGTGTTATCCGCCAGGTGGCACTGCGGCACGGCATTTACGCGACTTTCATGGCCAAGCCGATGCAGCATCAGCCGGGGTCGGCGATGCACCTGCACCAATCGGTGGTGGACGCGAACGGCAACAATATCTTCGCCAACCCGGACGGCGAGGACAGCGATCTTTTCCACGGCTACATCGGCGGCTTGCAGAAGCTGCTCCCCGCAGTCGCGCCCTTGTTTGCGCCAAACGTCAACAGTTTCCGGCGTATGAAACCGCAGCACGATGCGCCGATCAACACGCAGTGGGGGCTGGACAATCGCACCTGCGGTTTGCGCGTGCCGCTTTCGGGCGGGCAGGATCGGCGCGTGGAGAACCGGCTGCCTGGCGCGGACAGCAACCCCTATCTTGCGATCGCCGCATCGCTGCTGTGCGGCTATGTCGGAATGATCGAGGAATATGAGCCGCGCGACCGGATTACGGGCAGCGCCTACCGGATGGCGCGGACGCTGCCGCGCACATTGTATGAAGCGCTGGACCGGTTCCAGCAGTGCAAGCCGGTGCGGCCCTATCTGGGCGAGGAATTTGTCGACACGTTCGTGGCGATCAAGCAGGCGGAGCTGGACGCGTACCAGGACGTGATTTCGTCGTGGGAGCGCGAGCATCTGTTGCTCAAGGTTTAGCCCTTGCACCTCGTACTTTTCCGCGACCGCCCGGATGCGGTTGAAACGCATATTCCGGAGGTAATCGTTGCGGGCGCGCCGGTTACCCGCTTTGCGGTGCACGATACGTCGGGCGATGGGCGGTTATCGACGGGCGTCTGGCACGCCGGGATCGGAGCGTGGCGGGTTGCCTACACCGAGTGGGAATTCTGTCACGTCATCGCGGGGCACGCGCGGCTGCACGAAGACGGCGCCGATCCGGTCGAGATCGGCCCTGGCGACAGCTTCACCGTGCAGCCCGGCTTTGCGGGCGTTTGGGAGGTGATCGTGCCGATGACGAAGCATTTCGTCATCCTCGATCCGCCATCGGATCAATAGCGATAGCTGAGCGACGCGCCGAACGTGCGTGGCCGCGCAGTGGTCGCCTCGAATAGCGCAGTGTATTGGTCCTGATGCTGTAGATTGTACTGGGGGTGGATGTTGAGCAGGTTGTCGATAAACGCCTGTGCCTGCAATTTGCCGAGCGTTATCCCGCTGCGCACCGAGACGAAGTGGGTGGAAGGATCGTTGATCAGCGAAGGATCGTTGGTGGCGTTGTTGATATCCTGCTGCGCGGTCAAATAGGGATTGTGGCTCTGGAACTCGTAATCGGCGCGGAGAAAGGCATCGCGCCCGCCGAGCTCGAAGCTGTATTGGCCGCCCAGCGATACCGTCCACGGCACGACGCCGGGAATCGTATTGCCCTTGCTCGTGATCGGAACCCCGGTGGTGCCGACCGGGGTCGTCTTCGAGTAGCGCGCCTGCGTGTAGCCGAGCGACAGATCGAGCGAGAGATGCCGGGTCACCGCTGCCTGGAATTGTGCGTCGAAACCCTTGCTCTCCACCTCGCCGAAGTTGCCGGTATATTGGAAGCCGCATGAGGTGAGATAGTTGGCTTGCTGGATGTTGCTCCACTTCAGATAGAACGCGCTTGCAGCGATGCTAAGCCTCCGATCGAGAAACTTGTTCTTGAAGCCGAGTTCGTAGTTCCAGACCGAGTCGGAGCTATAGGACGCAGGCGCAGCCGTCAGTCCGAGGCGGGTAAGGTCGGCCTGGCATGGGGAAAGCGGGAAAGGCGGACTTGCACCGCCGATCCGGTAGCCCTTGGAAATCGTCCCGTAATAGAGATCGTCCGGCGTTGCCTGATAGCTCACATTGATCTTGGGGGTGAACGGCGTCTCGCTCTTGCCGCCCGAGCCGCTGCGGCGACCCAGGTTCTGCGGCCCGTCCGAATAGTTGGTGAACTCGAACTTGGTCCAAGCATAGCGCAACCCGATCGACGCCTTCAGCTTCGGCGTCACCGCGTAGGTCGCATCCCCGAACAGCGCGATCTGGCGATCGTGACCGAGCGTATGGTTGATATAACTATCGCCGTTGGGGAGCAGATCAACGCCATTGGAGAAGCCCGGAACGTCGACGCCGAACAGCAGCGGGATGAGTTGCGGCAGCAGCGGATCGCGGATCTCTTCGGTGCTCGCCTGACGATTGAAGCTGTAGAAGATGCCCGCCGTCCACTGGAAACGCGCATTCGGGCGGGTCGATTGCAGCCGCAGCTCCTGCGTGAAGTTCTGCTGCGCGTTGGTGATGAAAACGCGCGAGATATATCCTGGGAACTCGGGCAGGTTGATCGTTCCCGGTTGCAGGATCACGCGCGTGGGATCGACGATCTGATTGGGGTTGGAATTGCCTGCGAAATCGATTTGGGCACCGAGCAGCTGGTCGAGAAGCGAAAGATTGTAGAGCGTCCCCGAATAGCCGTTCACGACCTCCTTGCGATCGAAGTAGCTCGTGTTGCTTGTCGCCTGCACCGAGTCCCCGGTCCAGGCGATCTTGAGCGCGGGCAGCAGGAAACGGTCCCGATCCGATTGGCGGTCCGGCGTGCCGCTGAGGAAATTCGATTGCGATGAGTCCGAGAGCGAGACCCAATATTCGTCGTGATTGTGCTGGTTGCGTTTCTGGTAGAATATCGAAGGTGTCACCAGCAGCGAGGGCGCGGGTGCCCAGCCGAGCGCGGCGCGTACCACGTAAGTGTCCACATAATTGGCGTCGCGCTCGGTCGTGATGCCCGTCCGGTAATCCACCCGGTTCACATAACCGCCGTCGCGGCGATACCAGCCGCTGGCGCGGAAGCCGAGCGTATCGCGCACCAGCGGGCCGCCGATTGCAACCCCGGCTTCGTAATTGGGGCTTCCCTTCTCCACGCCGGCCGCCTCGGTGCGCGCATAGACGCTGTATTTGTCGAGGCTCGGCGCGGGAGTGATGTAGCGCACCGTGCCGCCCTCGCTCCCCGCGCCAAAAAGCGTGCCTTGCGGGCCGCGCAACACCTCGACGCGATCGAGGTCGAAAATGTTTGGCAGCGTGTTGTTGGCGTTCAGGCCGAGCGCGCGGACCTGGATCGGCGTATCGTCGATATACACGCCCGTCGTGCCGGTGCCCGCCGCCGAGCTAATCCCGCGAATGGCAATATCGTGGCGATCGTTGTTGAACTGCACACCCGGCGTGAAGCGCACGATATCGGCGAAGGATTTGATGCCCAGCACCTCCATCTTCCGGTCTGTGAACGCGCTGACGCTGATCGGCACGCGCGAAAGCCGTTCGGATTTACGCTGCGCGGTGACGACGATTTCCTGAATCTGCCCCGTCTGCGTCTGCGTCTGCGTCTGCGTCTGCGTCGGCACCGCCCGCGAGCCGGGAGCCTGCTGCGCGCCGTCCGGCGTTGCCGTCTGGGCGGCCGCCGGACAGGAGAATGCCACGCCGCACGCCAACGCTGCCCGCACATGATCGATCGTTCGCATTGCGTCTCTCCGCACCCGTGCGAACGATCCGCCGCACCAGCGCCGAGGTCAAGCGGCTGTGATCACATTGGCGTCGAGGCGTTGCATCCGCGCCGCTATGCGCCGATCCGGTCGCGCAGGGCATACCAGAGCATGCCGAGCACGTGCAGCGGCCCGCGCAGTGCCGCGCCGCCGGGGAAGGCGGCAGGCGCGATGGCCGCAAAGCGATCGAGGCGGGACGTTTGCCCCAGCGCGGCCTCCGCCATCAGCGCGCCGCCAAGGGTCGAAAGGATCGCGCCCTGCCCCGAATAGCCATGTGCCCACAAGATCGGCCCGTCGCGGCCGATATCGGGCAGGCGGCTCATCGTGACCGAGACGAGACCGCCCCATGCGTGATCGATCTGCACCTCAGCGAGCTGCGGGAAGGTGCGCGCGAGGAAGGGGCGGACGAAGCCTGCAATGTCGTGCGGCGGACGGCGGCTGTAACGCTCGCCGCCCCCGAACATCAGGCGCTTGTCCGGCGTGCGACGAAAATAGTTAACAACGAAGCGCGTATCCGAAACCGCCATGTCGTGCGCGATCAGCGCGGCGGGATCGGCGAGCGGCTCGGTCGTGACGATATAGTTCGCCACAGGCATGATGCGCGCGGGACGTGCGGCGGGAATGCCGTGGATGAGCGCGTCCCCGGCGATCAGCGCCGCGCGGGCGCGCACGGTTCCGGTGGCGGTGCGCGCGATCACGCCGCCGGCCGCGCGCTCCACCACCGATACCGGCGAGCGTTCGTGCAGCACCGCTCCGGCCTCTGCGGCCGCCCGCGCGAGGCCCAACGCATAGTTGAGACTGTGGAAGTGTCCGCCGCGCGCATCGACGAGCGCGCCAAGGTAAGGCGTATCGACTTCGGCGCGCGCCTGAGCGGCGCTGAGCACGCGCGCGTCGCGGTAACCCATAATGTCTTCGAGCGCGCGCACTTCCTCCTCGAAATCGCGCATCTGCCCGGGTGCCACCGCGCCGAGCAGGTGACCGGAAAGTTTGAGATCGCAAGCTATCGCGTGTCGCTCGATCAGCGCGAGCACCAGCGTGTGCGCCTCGAGCGCGAGATCGAACAGCGCGCGCGCGCGCTCCCGGCCGAAAGCGGCAACCAGCTCCACCGCACCCTTGCGCAGGCCGGGGATGATCTGGCCGCCGTTGCGCCCCGTCGCGCCCCAGCCGATGCGCCCGCCTTCGAGCAGCACCGTGCGCGCACCCGCCTGTGCCGCATGAAGTGCCGCCGACAGACCTGTCGCGCCGCCGCCGATCACGACAAGATCGGCATCCGCGTCGCCCGAGAGCGCCGGATGAGCGGGCGCAGACGCGGCCGTCGCGGCATACCAGGAGCGCGCCATATCGAGCCCGTCGTTCACGGCTTCCTCCTTCAGCCCAGTGTGATAGCAGGGCGGCTCCGATGTCCATTCCGCTCGCCGAAGGTCAACCCGCCGCGCTGCACGCCAGCGTCTACAACGAGCTTCGTCGGCGCGTGTTGACGGGCAAGATCGTGCCCGGGATCGGCCTTTCGACGCGCGGCCTCGCGGTCGAACTGGGTGTGAGCCAGATGCCCGTGCGCGACGCGCTTTCGCGCCTCGCAGCCGAGGGCGCGGTTGCGATCCGCTCGAAGCGCCGCATCGAGGTGCCCGCAATGGACGCTGCGCGGTTCACAGATCTGCTCGAATGCCGCCTGCTGCTCGAACCCGCTGCGGCTGCGCTCGCGGTGCCATACATCGGCCCGCTGCTGCTGCGCGAATTGCGCGGCACCGATGCCGCGCTCGATCGCGCGGTCGCGGGCGGCGATCCGATTGCGTATATGGAGGCGAACCACGCGTTTCACTTTGCGATTTACCGGGCGAACGGGCGCCCAATTCTGGCGCGCGCGATCGAGGCGCTGTGGTTGCAGTTCGGGCCGTTCATGCGGCTCGTCTACGGTCGCTTCGGCACGAGCGGTCTGATCGATCAGCACGCAGTTGCGCTCGATGCGATCGCGCGGGGCGATGCCGAGGGCGCGCGCGCCGCGATCGCCGCCGATATTGCCGACGGGATGGGGCTGCTCGGGCGGGCGAGCCTATAGCGCGCGCAGCACCGGTGTCGCTGCATCGAGCGCGCCCGCGATGGTGTCCACCATGCGATCGAGTTCGGCCTCGGTGATCACCAGCGGCGGGCTCATGACGATACTGTCGCGCACCGCGCGCACCATCAGACCGCGCTCGATACAGATGTCGCGCACGATCGTCGCCTTGCCGCCGCCGCCGAAGCGCGCGTGGGTGGCCTTGTCCGCCACGATCTCGACCGCGCCAATCAGGCCGAGCGAGCGTGTTTCGCCGACCAGCGGGTGTTGCGCGAGTGCAGCG
>Ga0123336_10004544_pt1 | contig 11229 bp, 8 predicted proteins | sample SSSSmetaG_FD_96466 | JGI IMG/M metagenome (GOLD analysis project Ga0123336, IMG submission 96466) | Glacier valley bacterial and archeal communities from Borup Fiord, Nunavut, Canada, to study Microbial Dark Matter (Phase II) - ​SSSS metaG | ecosystem: Environmental > Aquatic > Freshwater > Ice... | reverse complement strand
TGCGTGCGCAGAATGCGCAAGGCGAATTCTTTGAGATCACTGGCGACGACCTTCTTGCTCGCGCGATGCAGCACGAAATCGATCATCTCTATGGGAAGCTCTTTCTGAGTTATCTCAGTCCCCTGAAGCGCGATGTGATCAAACGGCGGATTCGCAAGCTGATCAAAGCGGGCGAGTGGGATTAGTAGTGCCCCATCGTGTTGTGTTTCTGGGCACTCCTGAGTTTGCAGTGCCGTCTCTGGCATCGCTGCTCGAAGCAGGGCATGACATTGTCGAAGTAGTGACTCAGCCCGATCGGCCTAAAGGGCGCAAGCACGAACTGACCCAATCGCCTGTAAAGAACTTTGCTCTTCTGCGCGGTCTTCACGTGTTTCAACCGGAGCGCGCCCGACGGGCTGAGGTGGCGGAGCGCTTGCGTGCCCTAAAACCGGACCTGATGGTAGTTGTGGGTTACGGTCAGATTCTGCCGCAATCGATCATCGACATTGCGCCACTCGGCATCATCAACGTTCACGCATCCTTGCTGCCGAAGCTGCGCGGTGCGGCGCCCATACAATGGGCCCTCGCGAACGGGGAACGCAAGACTGGCGTAACCACCATGCAGATTGACGCAGGTCTCGATACCGGCGACATGTTGCTGCATAAAGAAACGCCGATTGAACCGGAAGACGATGCCGTCTCGCTCAGCGAACGCCTCTCTCATCTGGGAGCGGCGCTACTGATCGAGACGGTCGCGAGGCTCTCAGAAATTACTCCCCGGAAACAGAATGCAGCCGAAGCGACGCTAGCACCGATTCTGAAGAAAGAAGACGGTCGTATCGATTGGAGCCGCACGGCGCACCAGATTGGAAATCAAATTCGAGGCCTGGTACCGTGGCCCGGGGCGCACACCACGTTCCGCGGGCAACTGCTGCATATCTGGAAAGCGCAGGCTGTTTTTGAATCTCAAACGCTTATGCCGGGCACCCTCAGGGCTGGCCACGTGGCCCATGTCGCATGCGGCCAAGGAACAGCTTTGAGAGCTGTGGAATTGCAAGTGGAAGGCCGAAAGCGCGTATCGGGTGAGGCTTTTATGAATGGCATTCATCTGCACGAAAATGAAATTTTGGGAGCCGTTCACAATTGAATCTGCCTCTTGGTTTCCGGTATGCGAGTACTTATGCGGGTATTCGCAAGGAAGAGCGCGACGATCTGGCCCTGATCGTTTCGGGAGTGCCGGCTAGCTCCGCGGCAGTGTTTACGCAGAACCGTGTGGCTGCCGCGCCGGTGCGTCTTTCACGCCGCAACCTGCGCGAATCGCGCGGTGTAACGGGTGCCATACTGATTAACGCCGGCAATGCCAACTGTGCCACGCGCACGGGCGACAAAGTAGCGTTGTCCACTGCCCGCGCGACCGCGAAGATGCTTCGCCTGCCAGCTTCGCAGGTGCTAACCGCATCGACTGGCGTTATTGGAGTCGAGTTGGCTGCCGATTTGATCATGAAGGCGCTGCCTGTCTTGAAAGAGGGGCTTACACAGGACGGTTTCGAACCTGTGGCGCGCGCAATTATGACTACGGATCTGGTACAGAAGACGGAGTCAGTGGAACTGAAGTTCAGGAGAGGAACGGTGCGTATTGCCGGCATGACCAAAGGTTCCGGCATGATTCAACCCCGGATGGCGACCACGCTCGGCTTTGTGATGACAGATGCGTTGCTTGCTCCAGCCGTAGTGAACCGCATGTTGCGCATTGGGAACGCCGGGAGTTATGACCGAATTAGCGTGGATGGCGATACCAGCACGAACGATACTCTTGTCATGATGGCAAATGGTGCTTGCGGATTTCGACCGGATCCGAAAGAACTGCCTGCTTTCCAGCAAGCGGTCACTGCGCTGCTACAATCGCTAGCCAAACAGATCGCGCGGGACGGGGAAGGCGCTACCAAACTGATTGAAATTCAAGTCTCCGGCGCGGCCAAACCGGAGAAGGCGGTCGCCATAGCCCGCGCGATTGCAAACTCGCCGCTGGTGAAAACTGCAGTCGCGGGGAATGACCCAAATTGGGGCCGCGTCGTATGCGCGGCGGGCAATGCAGGAGTGGAGTTCGATCCCGCGAAGGTGACGATTCAGATGCAGGGCATCACTGTTTGCAAACGGGGCTTGGCGGCGCCATTTTCAGAATCGGAACTCAAAACCAAGCTCGATTCCAAGGACGTTCTGATTCAGTTTTCCCTCGAAGGCACCGGAAGGGGTGAAACCAAGTTCTGGACCTGCGATCTGACTGAAGGTTACATCCGAATCAATGCCAGTTATAGAACATAGTTCCCGGCGCTTTTTCCTTGGCTTGTGTGTATCCCTTACGTTGCGCGCGGACGAGGGACTATCGACTTTGAAGCTAGTGACCAATCTTGCTGCCAAGTTAAGCGACGGCAATCTGCCCGGCGTCTTAGAGGCGTTCGCAAAAACAATGAACGGTTATCAAAACCTGGTTGCGGACTTGGGTGCGTTGACGAATCAGTATGACGTGATTTGCGTGATTGAGATTAGACAGGAATCGGGCGACGAAGCGCAGCGAAACGCAGATACGGAGTGGTTTGTGCAACTGAAATCCAAACAGGACGAAGGGCCTACCGAGCGACGTACCGTACCTGTCAGGATTTCAACCGCGAGACTTAAGGGCAAGTGGCGAATCATGGCGATAGAACCGCAATCTGTACTTGCTCCTCCACAGGTTCGCTAAGGTCTGGAAGATACTTGGCAGACATGGATCGGTAATCGTCCTCGCTGATCTTGTGAAAACGTATTTCTAGGGTGCAAAGCCCTGCTAATTCCAAATGCATCGCATCGGTGGGTGCCGTAATTCCAGCCAAATGCAAGTGTCCGGCAGAGATCTGGAATGGAAGCATTTGCCAGCGGCGTGAGAGTGCCGCAGGCAAGGAGCGGGTAACGGCGATCGACACTGCATCTTCCAAAGGACAAGCAACCGTCTCGTGGTTCACGAGGGTGGTGCGATTCGGATACGCATGTTCGGTTTTGAGCCAAATAAGCGGTTTATGCGTAGCTTTCGCCACGGCATAACGGCGGACTGCTGATGCGGAAGCGACAAAGTTAATCCAATTGCCCCAAACGATGCGGAGCGGAGTGGCCGCTGCGAAGCCCCATCCGTAAACGCGTGCCGAACTTCCGGCCCGAATGGAGATGTGAAAAGCGGCGATCAACACTAAGGCCCAGTTTACGAAAGGTGGGAAAAAGCCGGCCATAGCCCAAGGGGTATGTGTGGATGCGCTGAGTGTGAGCGTCACGACGCCGTAAAGTGTAAGCAGTTGGATAGCGGGCGTTAGCAGATTATTCAACAAGGCTTTCCGGTCGCGCCAAAACCACCAAAGTTGGGCGACGGTTTCCCGAAGTCCGTGGTATTCCCAGGACTGCAGCGCGATGCCGGTATTCCAGCGCGTTCGCTGCCGCACAGCTGCTTTGTAGTGACGAGGAAAATACTCGCGCGTGGCTGCGAATGACTCCTGAATCTTTCTCAGCGGAATAAACAACTGCCGGAAACCCAGCCTATGCACTCGGTAGCCATTCTCGTAGTCTTCGGTGAGACAGGACGGTTCGAAGATGCGATTGCTGTGCGCTGCCGCCAAGGCCTCAATCGCCTGGCGCGAGAACCCGGTACCTACACCGTTTGAAGGAACAAAACCACCCACGCGGTTCCGAACGGGCATATCGCGGAATTGAAACTGCGCGAACTCATCGCAATAGACACCGTGCGTCAGTTCCCGCCAGGGTGTCGGTAGCGCCAGCACTGGAATCTGCACCATGCCGTACTCGCGGGTAAAGTGATCAATCAGCCGTAGCGCCTCGGGATGGATCAGATCTTCCGCATCGTGGGTGATCACAGTTTCAAAACGGATCCCATGCTCTTCTTCATAGAGCAACATGCGTTGATAAATCCAATTCAGGCAATCGGCTTTCGAGGTTGGGCCCGCGTGAGGACACTGTGCGATATGGACCTGCGGGTAGCGCCCTTCGAGATCGGAGAGAGCAGCTAACGTGGGCGCATCGTTTGGATAAGCACCGATGAAGAAATGAAACGAACCGAACTTCTGCGAGGCAATGTTATGTTCTACCATCTGGCGGATGACTCGATGCTCGCGCCACAAGGGCACAAAGATCGCTAAAGGCCGCTCCGGTCCAGCCTCTTGCGGGAACTCCAACGTCTTTCCGAACAACCAGGTCCAAAGCCAAAGTGCATTCAGGATCAGGTCATCCAACCCGTTGAGTAGGATCCAGAATGCTAGCGGCGGTAGTAGGGCGGCAGCCCACCGGTCAAGGAACATGGCTCTTTCGAAATTGTCTAGTGCGCGAAGGCGGCTAAACTTCTCAGTAGATGCGGCGCTTACTGGTTCTCTCTTTTCTGACGGCGGTGTTAGCAGCCGCAGAACTCCGTTTCGTAATTTTGGGAGACCGCACCGGCGGTGCCGATCAGGCTGTCTACGAGAAGATCTGGGCCGAAGCGGCGCGGGAGCATCCTGCCTTCGTGATTAATGTTGGCGACACGATAGAAGGCATGAATGATGAACATGCCGCAGAGGAGTGGAGGGCGTTACGCCCTTTGTGGGCCAAGTACGCCGCGATCACGAAATATTTCACGCCTGGCAACCATGACATCTGGTCGAAGCTCTCTGAAAACATCTACACGGAAGAAACCAGGCGCCCTCCATTTTACAGCTTCACATTCAAAGATAAGGTGCACATAACGGTACTGGACAACGGACGCACCAACACGCTTTCTGAGGAACAGCTGCGCTTCCTGGAGGCCGACATGAAAACAGCCCCTGCGGCAATTCCCCGTATGATTTTTTTCCACGTACCTTTCTGGATTGTGCCTCTTACCTTCCGCAGTGGGGAGTTCGAATTGCACCGGATTGCCATGCGATATGGCGTGGCAGCAGTGGTGAGCGGACATGGCCACCAGTTCGTAAAGTTGGAACGCGATGGAATACAGTACCTGGAGGCGGGCAGTTCGGGAGGTAGCTTACAGCGCGGATTGAGTTCAGGCCAAGGCGCTGCGGAAGGTTGGTTTTATGGCTGGACGCTCTGCACAATCGAAGGCACCCGCGTCAAACTTGAATGGCGCAAGATTGGCAAAGGAAAGCCAGTCAATTCTGGAGGCCGCCGAACGGGGCTAATGCCTGACCCGCAGTAGCTGCCGTCGCGTTTGGTGTTTCCCGCGTCTGCTGTGTTTTGCTGAACGAGCTACTTGGAAATCGATGTCCAGGAAATTTCAGGCCGCAGATTCGCCACTCCTGCACGTAGCAAGGGCGTGAAGACTTCGAATCCGATCACATCGTCCAGCCAGTCATGACTAGTGCCGTCATCATTCTGAGTTGCAACGGTTAACGTATATGGCTGCGGAGTTAATATTGCGGCAAAGCGAAATTGTATGGACAACTCGCTACCGGCCTCGAACGTTCCTAGCGCGAGCCCTTCAATCTTTGTATTGGTTCCGAACACATCCATGCCGATCCGAGTTCGCACCAAGACACCCACAATCGGTTCGATACAAGAACGGGCGAACCGCACCCGGATTCTTACTGTGATGTGTTCCCCTGAAGCAATGCTGGTGACCGGGCGGCCCGAAGTATCCGTTAACAAGACACCGGTCACCTCGCTCGTGCGGTCACCATGACGATGGCTTGCCGTTTGCCGCTCGCGCTCAGGCTGCGTTTCTTCAAACGTGTGTTGTCGTTCCAAGACAACGCCTACGTAACGGTTAATAACCATATTCGGCTCTCCAACAGATGCTATGGTCCCATTCAGAAGCAGCAGTGCGCGGTGCGAAAGCTGTTTCACCAACCCGAGATCATGGGAGACAAACAAGATGGTCGTCTTACTCTCGCGCAACTCCTCAAACTTGCGTATGCAGCGGTTTGCGAACACGGCGTCTCCCACCGCGAGAGCTTCGTCGACAATTAGAATTTCAGGTTCTACATGAATTGCCGTAGCAAAAGCGAGCCTTACATACATGCCGGTGGAGTACTCTTTCACAGGCCGGTGAAAGAAGGCGCCGATCTCCGCAAAAGCTTCGATCGAGGGAAGCGCGTCAGTCATCTGCTCCCGCGTTAGCCCCAAAATCTCCCCGTTAAGGAGCACGTTTTCCCGGCCTGAGAACTCAGGATTGAATCCAGCTCCAAGTTCGAGCAAAGCCGCGATTCGCCCTTGTGTGACTACCCGGCCCGTTGTGGGCTGCAAGATGCCGCTCACGATCTGCAGCAGTGTGCTCTTTCCGCACCCATTCGGTCCGACTATGCTCAAAATTTCACCGCGGTCTACAGAAAAATTGATATCCCGCAATGCCCAGAATTCTTTTGCTCTTGGAAGGCGACACCAGGGCGTCAACTCTCTGAGCCGGTCAGCGGGTTTCGCGTAAAGTTTATATAACTTCGATACGTTCTGGGCGAGAAGCACTGTTCCGTTTATACCGCTATACGCTCACCACGACGGCCAAATCGGTTCCGGGCAGCGTACTCCCTATTCCAAGGACGTCGACGCTCAACCTGTCCCCCTGCCGCATCACCGGCAAACTTGCGCCCCGGATGCTGTTCGATACCAGGGCACCGGGGTCGAATTGCAGTGTGCCTACCTCAATTGAATTCAGGTTGACTCTGATTGTCACGATAGGGCCTACGGCTGCTTCGCCTAAAAACGCACGAAGGTCTCCAATTACGTGATCCGCATCCAAAATGGTTTCAGGAGAAGCAGAGTTCTGGACCGCTAGAGGGCCGGAGACCTGAAGTGAATACTGGCCGCCCGACAAGGTTCGCAATCCCCAATCTGTCGTATTTGTATAAGACTGAGCCGTGACTGGGCTATTTCCCTGCGAGTTCGTTACGTAAAACTCAGCCGCAGCAACTCGCGCGTCATGAAGCGGAATGGAATATGTCCAATCGCCACTTGCGGCAGTTCCGAAAAAGTGTTTTACAAACGGTACGGTCACGGTACTCTTACGAAGAAGCAGGACTTCCGTTCCCGCTGAAAATGCGGCTGGCGTAGTCGAAAACATTCCTCTGTCTATAGATGCCTGTGTTCCCCCCGCGGTGGCTTGACTGACCCGTAATACTTCGCCTGCCAAGCGGACGAAACTTCCAGCTGAAAGAGCCGACCGGTCAGTCACCATCGTTGCGTCGGTGTCGGATAGTGCACTGGCTAGCAGCAATGGCGGCGAGCGAGTTAATTCGTCCTGCCAATAAATGGTTAATGTTCCCACCACAATCGTCGCGGTGTTTGCAAGGTCTGGAAAGCCAACACCGCTCAGTTCCACAGTCCCGTCAAGGCGTTGTGACAACCCAAGGGCAAAACTGGGAGCCGCTGATACTGCGAGATCCACTGTACGGATACCAGCTCCGCCGATTACCCATCTGGTCAGCGGTGAAATCTCGCTGGGACACTCAGCGCCCGCAGCATTCGCGGACCGTCCAAGAATCTGCACCACGGTTCCTTCCCGGTTCGGAACCTCAAATTGGAAATGGCTACCTTTGCCGGACGCGCCACTTTGAAATCCCGCTTGTGAGACAACGAACACGCTGGTCGCATCGGGCTCCGCATCCCAGACAGAGATCAGTGTGAGAAGCGTAGAGGTATTACTCGCGACCATTCTTTCCTGGCCAGCACCCTTACCTCGCAGGATGCGCACCACCAGACTGGCATACGCGTTATTGCGCATCCGCAATATATTGTTCCCCACGGTTAACGGAGAGTGTAAAGTTGCGTTCACCTCACCTTCAGTTTCCAGGCGCCAGTATAGGTTACTGTGATGAAAATTGGGGTCCGGAGGTAGCTCGGGAAGTACCGGCAATCCCGTGTCGGTAAACTTACTTGACAACGCTACTAGGGTAGCAATGCGGTTTAGTTGAACGGGAGACACCCCGCGGTAAACGTGGAAAGCAACAGTCTCCGCGGAAAAGCTCAGGTTTTTCAGGGTCACCGCGAAACCGGCTCCACCCGAGGGCAACTGCGCCCTCATTACAAAAGACAACAGTCCTTCGTTCCCGTTCACATCAATGCCGCTTACAGAGTAATACAAGTTTTGCGATGGGGAAAGCGCCCCAGCTTGTGACGTCAGGTCCGGCGTGAGACCAACGATCGGGATAGTCGGTGCGAGCTCAGCCACCGCTGGCGGTGTTGCTAAATCCACATCTAATAACACGGTAGCCGTTCCATCTTGAGCGGTCGTCGAGCTTTCCGAAACCTTGAAAACCAAAATTTGATCCTGGTCGGGAATAAGTCCAGAGAGAGGTCTCGGTATCCCAGACGTAGCGCTAGGCAACCGTCTTCCCGTCCCAAAATTGTCCAGTATGATGTCGGAATACCAACCGTCGTCGTGAACTTGAGCAGTGATCCCTACCGTACGGAAGTTCTGTCCCGGTGCAATCTTAACCACTCGCAGCGGCTGTCTTTCGAAACCTTCCCTCAGGTAGGTGAGCGTAATGATATCACCTGGAGTGATGCCAAGAGCTTTGACACTAGTTTGAAATTCCACCTGCCGATTCCCTTGTATCGACTTACTGAGTAGAAATTGAAGAGTGCGCGCCGCCTGATGATAGTTGGGGAGGCCAAGCACGGGTGGCGTACTATTAATCTCCTGTCCCGCCTTCGCTACGTCATCAGCGTCAGACAGGGAGTAGCTGTCCTGTTGAAACTCATTGAAACTATCTTGAAATTCTACAGCAAGTCTGTTTGGAGTGTCGGAAGCCCCTCGGCTGCTTAGACGCAACGTGGAACTTCCGTCGGAATTCCGTAGAATTCCGGAAGTGGCCCCCGTCCCATCGCCAAATTCGTAAGCCGGCCAGCCCCCATTTAACTGGGCAACTGAATTGGAAAGCGCCGACTTTACGGGTTGCTGGGCGGCGACCGTGTTTTCAATTCGAAGCTGAAGCAACCCTTGGCTACCAAAAGTAAGAAATAAACGAGACGCATTGCGTATGCCCCGAAGAACATCACCCGTGCTTCTGCGGCTCTTCAAAACCAAATTGCATTGGAAACGTGAGATCTTCCCAACATTCCCGTGTAGGTCTTTCGCATCAATTTGCTCATCACAATAACCTGCCGAAACGGCGAAACTGGTCAGATCAATTTCTTCTGCACTCCAACCATTACGCAGTAAAACGTCAAGGACAATCCAGACTGGATTGTTCGTGAATGATCTTGATAGCGGCGCTCCGTCTAAACCGTATTGCGCCAGCTTCAGCCCATCCGCGAGCACCTTTACTTCCGGCAGAGACTTGCCGTCATTGATTCGATTTGGAACGACCACGGATACCAGTGCCAAGCCTCCATACGGGTCGCCTAATGGAGTTCCAGAGGAATCGGTAAAGTCACGATTGAACGCTCCGTTTCGGGTTCCAAGCGTCACAACATTGAACCAACCGGTTCCAGTCATGTTCAGGCCAGACTGGCCCAATGGAATTTCAATGTCGCCTACCAGTACCTTGTGGAGAGTATTCATTTCGCCCACCCCCAATAGAACTTCCATGCGGGTCAAATTTCCATCGTTTCTCGCAAAGACGATGCTTGGCGTATACCAGGCAGTTCCGTATACCAAGGGAATGAAATCGTTGTAACGCGCTTCATTCAGACTAACTGCGGACAAGTGCGAGCCCTTCTCGCCTGCGCTCCGGACCGTGATAGTTGACGGCACGAATTCCACACCGCTAAACCGCCCAGTCAAGTTGCCCCGAGAGTCGCTCTTAAACATGCCTCTGGCTTCACAGTCCGGACGCGTAAACCCGCACGAGGTATAGCATCCGGACCCGTTCAAATTTCCTACGCCCCCCGCTTGGTCAGCTGAGTACCCGCATGAATAAAAACGTGAGAACTGGCCTGTGTTTCCGCCCGAAACTGCCTCGGCGCGCTGGTCCGCCGTCGCTGGAAAGTCCCAGGCACACCTTCGCTGGATTCTCAAGGAGGGGAGGACTACCCGTTGCGCAGACAGCCTGTTGATTGCTGTAACCCGCAGCGTAGTTTCAGTAATTGCTTCGGGTGAATTGAAGATGCCTTGAAAGAGGACTGTCGGAGCAGCCCCGACCGCCTTTCCGGCAAGATCGTAGAAGACAAAAGAACACGTGAGCCGTGCCCCTTTAAACCCTATGGTTCTTTCTAATTCGGAGGCAATCGAATCTGCATTGGCAAGCTCAAGCGTTATTCGTGGAATGGTATCTACACCCTGATCGGAGGCTGTTTGAACTTCGAAGAGATTGTTCCTGCAAATCCGGGGCTCGTATTTGACTAATCCGACCGTGAGACCTTGCGTGCACCAGTGTTCCCTAGTTCCGTCGGAAAACGTGCAATCAAAAAGAAGGAGCGGTGTGAGAGTGGTTTCGTCTTCTTTGAGCTGTAGCAGTGTCCGCATAGTTAGTCGAGCCTGGAAGTAAGTTGGACCGAACAGGAGAAATCGTCGTCACCGGTGGCAATAGTCAGAAAATGGTCCTGATTGAACCGGGTATTCTGTTTGATTCCACAGGTCTGTGTGGTTCTCAGGTAGAACGCCGGGGCGGGTTGTGCATTGACACTGATGCGAGTTACCTGGATGGGGGCAAGTGCGTTCAGAGAGATTTCCGCTGTCTTCGCGGACCCTGCTCCATTCCCTGCTTGCGTTACAAAATACTGCCGCCAGGTAGCGTCGACACCAAACCACTTTTCAACCCGATTACTGACATCCGAAAGTGCAAGGTTGATCTGGCTCGGCTGATCTGCCCGCGCATATAGGCTGAAGCAGAGCAGAGCTTTAGCCGGGCAGGCCAGCGCTTGAGAAAGGAGCGCCGTTCCAGGGCCTGTCCCACTCAGTTCGAACGATACATCTGTTCCCGCCGACAGTGCTGAAATACCGAGCAGAGGAGAGCGGTTCCAAAAAGGCTTAGCGAGATCCTCGCTCCAAAGCAGTAAGTTTCCTATAGGATCTAGAAAAGTAAACGTGAACAATCTTCCGTGCGTTGATTCGAAAAACGTGCTGAGTTCGTCTGCCTCCCCTTTTGTAAGATGTTGATATGCGAGCCGCCAACTGAGGTTGGGTGGTTCAAGCCCGGTCTCTAGGTAACGTGTACCGTCTTCCTGCAAGTTTGTAACATTTGAAACTGAATAGCTTCGGCTCAGAGGAAATTGAGCCACAGCACCAGATAGTAATTGCGGAAATAATAGCATCAGGTTTGGTCACGTCCTTCTAAGATTGTGAAAGATACTGTGTGTCGGCCTTGT